>Ga0209382_10002355_pt1 | contig 27684 bp, 34 predicted proteins | sample SoiMetdeltSBSDD5_FD_187599 | JGI IMG/M metagenome (GOLD analysis project Ga0209382, IMG submission 187599) | Bulk soil microbial communities from a Populus tree surrounding site in Tennessee, USA - Soil MetaG P. deltoides SBSDD5 (SPAdes) (version 2) | ecosystem: Environmental > Terrestrial >... | reverse complement strand
CTCAGCGCGGTCGACATGGCCGCGGCTGAGCGTTCTTGGTGAGCGGGTCACCGCCCGTCCGTAACGTGCGGTTGAAGAACTCGACGATCTCGCGATTCATCACCTGATGGAACGCGTCGCGATCGAAGCCGTTCGGGTCTCGCGCGCCCTCACCGGCTACGATCCTCAGCGCCCAGGGAAAGCTCGTGATGAACGAGAAGTGCCCGGCACCCTTGACCAGAACGCACTCCGCCGAAGGCAGCGTCTTCGCCAGGCGCTCGCCATGATAGTGCACGAGCGTCAGGTCGTCCCTCTCCGCGACATAGACGAGCGCGGGAACCGTGACTCGTGCCAGCGCATCGTCTGTGAACGGCACCGCGTTCGGCGCCATGAGCACAATGGACCGTACCCGCGGATCGCGGAGCTCTGGAAGGGAGCCGACCTTGCGAGCAGCTTCCCGAGTGGCAGCACCCCCAGCGCCGCAGAACCTCGCGTCGTCGGGATGCTCGCGGCAATGCGCGGCCGCTGAGCCGGGACTGGGTCGGGCACCGGCGACCGCCAGCGCCGTGTAGCCGCCATTCGAATGCCCCACCACCCCGATGCGATCACGCTCGATGTGAGCCTTGAGGTCTCCGTCTTCCAGGACCGCATCAATGACGCGGGACACTTGCTTCGGGCGGCCGACCCACACGCCGACGCCGGATACGTCGTTGCCCTCCCCTCGCGGATGGGTGGGCGCCGCGACGACGTAGCCGTGCAACGCGAGCGCCATCGCCAGATCTCGGTGGAGCAAGGCCATGCCGCCAGCCCCATGCGAGACGACGATCACCCCAAAGGCACCTGCCGCCACTGTCGCATTCTGGGCCACCGGCATCTCGAACGCGATGCCCCGACAGATGATCGCCGGCAAGCGACATAGCGAGAGCGAGCCGGTCACGAAGAGAGGAGCGGGCGCCGCGGCGGTGGGATACCAGAGAGCGAGCGGGAACGACTCACCAGTCACCGCGTCTTGCAGAGCGATCGTGCGGTAGCCGACGTTCCAAGACGGTGCGGCTTCCGCCGTCGACGCGATGCAGAGAAGCAGGACTACGGACAGAAGGCACACGCGACGCTTGAAGGCTGCGGGCAACATCATCCCGGTCTTACACGCATCCCCGACGACCGCGGACCTCGATCCCTGCCCTGTTCGCTGTGCGCCGAACACCCAGGATCAGCGGCCGCGGCGCGAGCAATGCGAGCACTTGACCCGCTGCATCCTGAAGTTTGGCGTCGAGTCCCGGACATGCGCGGAATCCCGCTATGCCGGTTACTACCGTGCGGCGATGTGTTCCGCGAGAAAGGCGGCATCGGTACCGACGCCCGCCAGGAGCGCCGAGCTCAAGGAGTGTGTACGCCTGAGGCCGAGGAAGTAGAGGCCCGGCCACTGCGTCACACCACGGCGATGAAGCGGTTCTCCGGCCTCATTGAAAACCGGCAGTTGTACCCATGCGAAATCGTAGCGGAAGCCACTGCACCAAATGACTGAGGTCACGCCGGAACCTCTCAGATCCAATTCGGTCATCGAGCGTGACCATGACGGCAACGCGGGTGCCAGCTCATCCACTGGACGCTCCTCGGCCGCCGGCATCCCGTTCTTCTCCGCATACTCGTCCATCCTGATCTTCAGTGAGCCGAACCAAGCGTCTCCCTGCGCGAGGCTCTCCTCGAGATCATCCGCAAGAAGGAGCTTACCGTCCGCTAGGCCGCGCACCCGACCGAGCAGCGTCATACCGTCAGCGGCAAAACGCCTTAGATCGATCTCGTGGCCACCTCTGACCCCGGTTACAACGAAGCGAGCGTTCCTGATTTCCGGGTGAAGCTCCAGAGGCAGACGCCAAAAGCCCAGCACCTCAAACCACCAGTACACATCTCGGCCTCGATAGCGCCGCGGTGTCTTGTGAAAGTGCCCTACTGAAAGATAGACCTTGTGTCCGGCGTGATTGAGCTCCTCGGCAATCTGGCAGCCCGATGCTCCGCTGCCCACGATCAACACTGCCCCGGGCGGCAGTTGGCCAGGGTTCCGATAATCCCGCGAGTGAATCTGAAATACGTGCGCTGGGATCGAGGTGCTGAATGGTGGAATGAGCGGCGAGTGAAACGGGCCGGTAGCGACGACGACGTTGACCGCTTCAAGTGTCCCCTGCTCAGTGTCGACCAGCAGGCGATTGGACCCTGGGGCCTGCCGCACCGCAACAACCCGGACACCGCACCGCAATGGCGCATTAATCAGTGCCGCGTAGAGCTCCATGAAGCGAACGAGCTCATCCTTTGCAGCAAAACCGTCCGGTCTCGTAGCTATAGCCGGGCAGTTGGATCGACCAGTTGGGGAACTGGAACATGAGCGAGTCCCACCGCTCACTCCGCCAACTCTGCGCCACCTGACCGCGCTCGATGATGACGTGCTCACGTCCCACCCGTGTCAAATGATGGCTCATGGCGAGCCCGGCCTGCCCGCCGCCCACGACGACGGTGTCAACCCTCCCGATCACGTTGTCACCCGAGCACCGGAGAGGCGCCGTGCACCGCTTTCACGGCCCGACAACCGGCCAGAATCGATTCGTGGCCCATCGCTGCTCCCCATGGCCGGCTTCGAGCCGTAGCGGTTATCGGAATCGACGTCGAACGCCGGGGTTCAGCCGCGCCGAGCGAGCACGGCGAGCGAGGGGACCGCAGCGCGCGGCGCTGCGGCGTCGGCTGGAACGCCTTGTTAGACCGCGTTTTCAACGCGTCGCCAGGTAAGGGTGCGTATGACCGGCGTCCCATCAGCTGCTGTGGTTTCGAGTTTGATGAGCAGAGTAGTGCCTCTGACCTCCATGGCGCGCGTTAGTACCATGCCGACATTGGCGGCTGACAGCGAGCCCATGAGCTGCTGTGTGACCATGCCGTTGGCGTCATCGACGGAATATGTTCCGAAGTATGCGTCGTACCCGCCTTGAGCCTGCGTGTTGTTCTTGGCGTTCGCCGGAGCGGCCTGAATGACAGCCGAGCGGTTTCTTTTCATGAACTGCGCGGAAAAATGCCCGGTGCGGTCATAGATCAGAAGGGCGACCGGGTCGTCTCCGAGCAGCGGGTCCGGATGCTGTTTGCCGGCTGGCGTTACGTCCACGCGCGACTCGAGGAGCCAGGTACCAGGAAGTTCGGAGGACAGGCTCATTGGCTGCGGTTATTGGCCTGCCCCGGAAGGGCTCCGGCCGTGTCGAAAAGGTTCCCGTGAGCCGTCCATACCAATCCTCGCCAGGTGCCCAAGCGATCACTGTAGATGGCGAAGTCGCGTGAAGTATCACGCCGCAACCCCAGGCGCCTCATTACCGCTTGCGAACGTATGTTCTGAGCGTCAGTGTAAGCCAATACCTCCATCAGTCTCACGCGCCGGAAGACGTCGATGAGCGCAGCTCGTGCGGCTTCCGTCGCATATCCGTACCCCCACGCTTTGCGACTGAGCCGCCATCCGATCTCGTTGTGGATACCGATCGGATGATCCGCCTGGACAGGGAGAACGCCGCAGTATCCCAGGAAGTCGCCGCTGATGGTCTCGATCAGCCAGCGGCCGTAGCCATTCCTTTCCCATGCCTTTAGGTAGCGGTCAAGCTTCGCGTCGCTGTCATCACGACTCAGCGGCCCGCCGAGATCATTCATGACGATGGGATCAGCATTGAGTGCGGCAAAGCGATCGCGGTCGGCCTCCTCCCAGACGCGCAGGCGCAATCGTTCGGTTTCTAGGTACATAGGCACGGACCCACGGCTTCACATGCTCCCGGTGCATCGACCAGCGCTCGGCGTTTCATCTGCCGCCTAACGCCGCGTTGATTAGACGCTTGGAACATCACCGGGCCCCAGCTCCTTCCTCATCCCTACACACGCAAGCTCCACATCAGGCGAGATTCGATGCGTCGCCTGCGCCTCGATGCGAAACCCGGCGCGCTGGTAGAAGGTAACGGCGTTGAGAGTTGACTTCAGGTGGAGCGTCGACAGCCCGGCCGCGCGGGCAACCTCTTCGAGGGTACGCAGCAACCGGGCACCAACGCCGCGGCGGACCGCGCGTGGATGTACGTACACAGCCTCCACTTCACCCGCGCCGAGATCGAGTTGGCCAAAACCCGACGATGCCGGTGTCGTCAGTGGCGACGAAGAATTCCCGCGAGCGAATCGCTCTCAAATGAGAGCCCGGCCGAAGGCAGCCCGCCCAAGCCTCGACCTCGGCAGCAGAATAACGGCTGACGCAAATCTTACGGATCGAGCCGGTATGGACCTCGAGACGGCCGGCGCATCCTCTTCTTGGGCTCGGCGAACGACCAGCACGCTCTCTCCCACCCGCTAACGGCTCGGCGCGGTACAGCCGAGGTCACGACCCTTCATGCGATCCCGTGCCGACGCCATCATCAACGAACCAGATGAGCGACGTACCGAAGCGCTCTTCGGCGAATCCGTGCTGTCGGTATAACGGCTCGCCAGCACGGCTCGCAACGAGACTCGCCGAAGGTAGCCCGAGTCCTCGACACCAGTCTTGGAGGGCTCGCAGGATCGCAGTAGCATAGCCCCTTCGCCGATAGGCCGGGTGCGTCTCCATCGACTGGATGTATCCCCAACGTCCTGATGGATTGTGCTCAGCCGGCAGGCGTTGATGCACCATCCCTACCCCAAAGGAGACAACCTCGTCGTCGATCTCCACGACCCAGCAAGCGAAGTCGCCAAGAGCAAGATGTTCCGCGAGGATGGCTGAAGCCGACTCCGCTAAGCCAGGTTGCGCTGCACGCGTTCCGAACGACGTCGCTCTCGCGAGTGCCACGCGCGGAGCATCGACGTGGGAGGCGCGACGAAGTGTGGCACCTCCTTGAAGTGTCACTTTCGCTTACCTCTCATACCTCACACCGCGGCCGCCACTGCTCTTTCGGGCCTCAGCCGCGCGCCGCGTCCGCCGCGAGCCGGTCACTGTAGTCACATGTGTACCGGATATAGGCACGTGTCTCTGCGAGGTCGGGCGGCTCCTCTCGGGACCACGCGAGCCCACGTCGGATGAGAGGGGTCCAGCGACTCTCGACCGTCGCCTGCGCCCATCGTGCCGCAACGGGCTTTGCCACGATCGTCCCATGACGGATGGTGTAGAGCATCCTGGACATCGTGAGAACCGCGTAGCAGCGGTAGAAGCCGTTCCTCAGGAGAGGCCCATCGACCAGCATCGGCTTCCACCATTCGCGGAGGATGCCGCGAACTGCCTCACGGAGTTCCTCGGAACCGACCGGGTCTATCAGTGTGCGGGGCGGGGGCCCGGCCAGCACCAAGCCGTGTTCCCGCAACACATGGCGGTGAATAGGCCAATACCCACTTTCCTGCTGCACCATGGCGAGCCGGCTCCCCCGATCGATGTAGGGCTGAGCGGCAGGCTTCCGGACCTGACGCAGCGCGTGCTGCGAGATGTACGAGCCCTCCAGCTCTCTGGCCCACTTCGAGGCTCCGCTCGCGATGCGGTCGTGCATGGCCTGGAGTGCCGCAAAGTTACCCGGCGAAGCGTCAGAGTTGGTCACCACTACGAAATCGAGATCGCTCTTGTCGGGATCGAACCCACCAATCGCGAGAGAGCCGTCGAGATACATACCGACAAAGTCTTTGCCCAGAATTCGCCGCGCTCCCACCAGCACCTCGGAGAGCACGGAATTGATCTCTGGACTATCGGTCGGATCTGCCGAACGCTGAGCCATCGGCGAACATCCCTGATGCGTCTAACGCCCCCGTTGACCCGCGGGCAGCCGACCGAACCGGAGGCGAGGGGCGGCTGGACGTCGGGTCCAAAGGCGTGTTCGGCGTCACGCTACCATCCGAATTCTGAATATGTTCTGCTCTGACGGACTCGCTCGATTGCGACCCGAACGTACGGCACCATATTGGTCGGGAACCTGTCGAACCTAAACCACGAGAGGTCGCTGCACCTCCCAGGCTCCATGTTCTGAGGCTCTCCCTGCCAGCGTGTGGTCGTGAAGAAAAACGAAACCCGCTCGTCTTCGGCTCTTCGGTGCATGACATGACACAGAACCAGATCGTCCGGATCAATGACAAGGCCAGCCTCTTCGCGGGCCTCGCGGCTCATGGCTTCGCGCGCCGTCTCCCCTCCGTCGATGTGCCCAGCGATGACGCTGTAGTGCCGTCCTCGTACCCAGTGTTCTGACGTTTGAGAAGTAGCAGTTGATCGCCGTTGAACAGGAGCAGATGTGCCTCTGGGATCAGCTTGAAACGCGTCATCGGCCTGACCCCTTCATGCCGCCGAACGCTCGGCATCGTCTCTGGAGCAGCACTTCGACGGATGGCTACTTTCTCGGCTCATACCGCATCGCCACCGCCCCCGAGCCGAACTCCAGCCGGCTTACAAGCTTCAAGTCGAGACGCTTCGATAACCCGGCGAACAACGTCGGCCCATGGCCCACTAGCCTGGGCTGTACCACGAACTCGTACTCATCGATCAAGCCCAGCTCCGCCAACGCCAGCGGGAGCTTCACGCCTCCCAGGAACAGTCCCTTACCCGACTCCTGCTTGAGCTGCTGAACGGCCTTCCCCAGATCCCCGCGCACGAGCTCCGCGTTCCAATCGACCCGGTTCAAGGTACTCGACACGACATATTTCTTTGCCGCGTCGATCGTTCGGGCGAAGGGTTCTGTCCAATCGGGCCTCGCTCCCGTCAGCGCCGGCGACCGAAACGCCGCCTCCATCATTTCATAAGTCACCCGGCCAAAAAGGAGGGCATCGGCCCGGTTGAGATTCTCGACCGCGTGACGATGCAAGTCTTCGTCCGCGACCATTGCCCGGTGATCGCAGCACCCGTCCAATGTGACGTTGATGGAATACCGAAGGGGTCGCATTACGTAAGTGTACCGATCGCCATAAGGCGGCCTAACGCCGGCGTTCAGCGGTGGGCACCCGACCGAGCGGAGCGAGGGAGGGGTTCGGCCGCTGCAATGCCCTTGTTGGGCAGCGCCGTCGCACTGCATCCCGGAAAGCTCCGAAACCACGCCAATTGCCTTGCCGTGGCTCGCCCGCGGCGCGCTTGTTGGCCCGTGACGATCTCAAGGAACGTGCAGCCGTCTGGTGTCGAAGCCTGGTGCTGCGAGCCTGCGCGCTGGTGAATGTAAGTACCTGGTCCGGAGGACCGGCCGTTCTGTACGAACGTGCCGGATAGCACGTACACGATCTCGTCGCGTTCGTGATGATCGATCTGTCCCATGCGATATCCCGGATCCCATTGGACGAGAATCGCGCGCTGAGCGGTCTTTGGATCCTCGAACAGGATCTTCCACCGCGACCCCGGTGGATACTGGAACCACTCAACCGAATTCGAATCGATGTAGGAAATAAGTCCAGGCATCCCTAGTCTCCTTGTCACATTGCTGTCTTCGCCGCCCAACGCTCACGTTGAGCAGCCACAGCGAGCGCATGCGAGCCAGCGGTCTGCTCGAACGTGTTGTGGGACGGCTTTGTGTCACGCAACGACATCTCGTGCCTTGGCCAGTAAGTAACCGATCCACACGATGCCCGTCGTGTAGATCACAGAGACGACAACACCCAGACTCTGCACCGCACCTGGCAGCAGCGGCCATAGCCCGACCAAGAGAACCCCGGCGATCAAGGCCCAGAGCGCTGGGGCAGGGTAGGCCCTAACCCTCAGCAGGCTCAAGCCAAGTAGCGCGTACCCGATGGCAAAGAGGATGGGACCGAGATAGAAGACGATCCTGACAGTCGGATCGACCGGCTCCGAGCCCGGAGTGAAACCGTAAGAGCGGATGAACGCCGCATCCCGGGCCATGACGAGCGGATAGATGAATGCAGACCAGTAGAGCTTGCCGAGATAGAGGACCAGGCTCACCGCAGCGAGCAGGAACCCGGACAAACCCGTCAAGCCGAGCTGTGCCGCAGATACGAGGTACAGCCCGACCAAGCCCAAGAGGTTCAGAAGCCCTCCGCCGATAACGAGGATATGGGCCCCAAGCCAGATCCCACGGTTTGACGGTGCTGAGTCGTGTGGGTGTATGAAGAACCCGACGGTAGCCAGAATGCCGCTGAGCAGGAGGGCGATGCCGCTCAACTTGACCAGGATCCTCGGCGTCAGATTGCGGTTCTCCTCATCATGTCCGCCCAACGCTCCGCTCTCGGTACGGATCACTGCCGCTCAGAAGGCTGATCACTCGCGTCCACACGTCACGTTCCGTATCGCCGCTCACAAGTGGCTCGAACCCCAACTGCAAATACAACGGGATCCCCGCCAACCGATCGGTCTTCGTGTGAAGACGAGCTTCTCGACATCCTGCTTGCCCCGCCATCGCGAGCACACCGATAACCAACGCCCGCGCCAAGCCTTCCCGACGCCGATCCAGATCCGTCGCCACCCAACGCACCCAACCACACTCCGGAACGTCAGGACGTACCTGTAACGAAGCCGTCGCCACCAGTCGCCCCTCTGCCGCGACCACCAACGTCGCCCTGACCGTCTCGTCACAGAACAGCTCACGCTCAGTACCCGCCGCATCCCAACTCTCAGCCTCAAACGCGCGGCCCAAGAGCGCCGCCAAGGCTCCAGCCTCCTGCACTTGAGCGCGCCGGACTACCAGCGGCGCAGCCAGAATCGGCGTTTCCGGAACACCAAAGAGCGTCGGCCGCCGCATCGTGACGTCGACCGGCACCGCAAGTGCATCGGATTTCTCACTCATCGGGCAGCCTAACGGCTCGGCGCTGAGCGGCCCCGGTTGGCGGCAATGGCTTCACGCCGGTCCGTTTTAGCGGCTAGTTAGGCAATGTCATCGTCTGACACCAGTTCGAGTCCGTGTGAAATCATCGCATGGGCGTGCTCGGTGCCATCATTGCGCCGCCGCGTCCGTATCACGCCCATGCCGTGCTCCGCCTGCGGGTCGATAGAAGTCACCGTGTGCTCATTGCCCCAAGGGTCGCGCACTCTGTCACCCACGCGAAATGGTAGTGGCGGGTGCTCAGTCCCAAGCCGACGCTGCGGACGCAACCGCGCGAACCAACCTGCGACGCGCTCGCGAAAAGAAGCGGCCGGCTGGCGTGACGGGCCACCTTCTCCGTCGTAAATCTCGCCGTCGTCGCCAACGACGAACGCGTTCAGTGCTCGCGCCATCCGAGCAAGCTTCACCTGTTGGGCTCGGTCTGGCCCCGAACACTGAATCTGGTCTCGATACCACCAAAAACACGGATGACCACGCCAGGCAATCATGTAGTAGCGCGTCATCGTGCCCGGGTTGTCGTTCATGTCAACGTAGTGCGTCGTGGACCACTCCAACTCGGGGTCTCCGGCAATCAGGCCGTTCACCTCCTGCTTCGTGATTGGCGCGCGCGAAGCCTCGAGCCAGTTCTTCGTGCGAACGATGTGGAGGTCGTATGGCATAGCGCGAGTGCCTAACGCCCGGCTAAGCTGCGGCGCGCGGGCGCGCCCGCGCATACGCCAAAGGTCTCGCGCGCGCCGTCAGCTTGAGCCAGTTGTTAGGCGACGTTCTATAAGCCCCTAGCGAGTACGACGTCAAATCCACCGCGACGTAGCTTGCCGTCAGGTTTCAAATCAATGGCCAACGATGGCTTGTGACCCCCCCATGGATCTTTGGCAAGGAAGGGGTCGCCCTTGAAATAGAGCTGCGTTGTAACCGGAACGTGCAGCGATTCCATAATCCGAAAGTGGATGTGCGCTGGTCGCGTCAGCCCTGCATATTTCTCGAGCCCAGGAAGATTAGGCGCGACGGGGTATCGACCCGGCAGAATCGTCTCAATCTCGTATTGCCCCTTTTCATTCGTATACAGCATCCCCCTCAACTGGAAGGTGGTGGCGTCGGTGAAGTTGCCAGGCTTGTTGGTGTCGTATAAGCCAGCGTGATTCGCTTGCCACACCTCGATCAATGCCCCAGGCAGGGGGGTGCGGCAGTCCGAACTGAACACAGTGCCGGTCAGAACAAGTCTGTCACCGGGCTCATCTGGTCCTGCTAGCCGGGAGCGAAATGGCGCGCCAAACCGATAGAACGGACCGAGGATTTCGGACTCGGTGGGTCGGCAACCTTGTGCTGCGGCAACGGCCGGGCCGCCCAGAAGGGCGCCCCCAAGCAGCACGGCGCTCCTGCACAGGAAGGTCCGCCTTGAACCGGCCAAAGTCACCTTTGGCATCAGATCGGTGGTCATGTTTGCCTCCTCATGGGTATTAGCCAGCGCCTAACGACCCGGCGCTGAGCGGCCGGCCCTGGCGCCGCTGATGTCCAGAAACGCGTTCATGCCGGGCCGCTCAAGCGGCTTGTTAGCCATGCTCTTCGCCAAGATGTCGCGCGCTGAAAGCGGCAGGGTTCAGGAAGGCCTCACGGGCCTCGCCGGCCCACGCAGGTTCTCCGATGGAGATGCATGCCGTCGAACGACACCCTTCCCCAAATAGGTCGTCTGGCCACGCAATAAAGAGAACATCCCACAGTACGTCGGCCAACGCTTCGTTGTTATGCCAGGTCGAGATCGCAAAGGGGCCGTCCGGTCGCAAGGCGGCCTCCTCGGCATCGAAGACGTCATGGACCCGCTCACAATCAGGACCCCAGCAGCAGACGTAGACACACCCAGACGTCAGCAGTGTCCGAGCAATCGCCGCGATGTCTGTGTCGCTGTACGACGTGGCGTCCCATGCGAGCAGGCACGCGAAGTATCTGCTTGGGAAGGTAAGGGTAGCAGGGACATCGGCCGGGCTGGGTGCGTCGAAGATGAAGAGGTCGCGCTGAGTCGACTCCTCGCGGCCAATCGCGCAAAGTTCGGACATCGAAGTCTGGCTAACGACTCGGCCCTGAGCGGCCGGCGCTGGCGCGTTCGGTTAGTCGCGGAGTTTTCGGGCCGGACCGCTCTAGCGGCCTGTTAGCTGGCTGCCTTGAACCTGCGGACACGCTCATGTCCGATTCACGCAAGGACAATTGGTAAAGAGAGCAGAAGAAACATCGCCGGGACACCGACCGTCCAGTGGCAGAGGGGCCCCTCGACGGCAAGGCTCTTCTGCAAACCGTGCCGCCCGCTCGCGGCAGCCCAATGCACGTAGGTCTGCAGCCCGACAGCGGCGAGACCCGCTGCCGTGAAGCTTTCAAACCACGATTTGGCGACCCAGCCTAGAGCGAGGGCGACGACCAGCACAGGCAGCGCAAGGCCAAGCCACCAGACGAGAGGCACTGCACTAAGGCCACTGAGCCGCGGAACCACGAGCTTCTCGTACAGAAGCTGCTGGCTCAATGCCGCAGCCGCAACCATTCCGAACGCCGCAGCGATGGAAAAGAGCACCCGCTGTGTCGTCATTTCGTCCAGCTAACGGATCATGAGCTCAGCGGCGCGCCGAGACCGCTTCCGAAAGAAGCGAGTCGAGGACGTTGGCCGCGTCCGCTGGAGCGAAGTGTTAGGCGGCAGATCGCGGACCCCATCGCGTTCTGTGGATCGGCGGAGCGGGCCTGGGAAGCGGTTTGGCGACTCGCCACAGAAGGTAAGAACCACGCAGAAGATGCCGAACAACTTGACGCTACTCGTGGTAGCGCTAGCACCGCACCCCTGACTCGGAGGCTCCTACTCAGGACTGGGGGTCGAACCCAAAGACCCGCAACTCCTGGTCGCAGCGGCAGGCCTTCGCGATTCGCGCAGCCCACGCGATGGCCTGTTCACGCGAGGGCAGTTCGAGCACGGTGAAGCCCCCGTCAAGCCGGGGCGCCCATGGGTAGCCACCGTCGGCGACAGAGCCATCGGCCGAGACCAGCACGGGAGGAACGTCTTCGTCGATGCCGCCGCCGAAAACGTATACGCGCGCTGCCTTCGCCTCGTCGATTACGGCATGGGCGTCGCGCCCTACTGCCTCCCATTGGCCTTCGGGCACGACCATCGCGGCACTAGGAAAGGAGATCAGGTACTTGGCCATGACGTTCTTCCTTGGAAACTGATGCAGGTCGCAAATTGTGCACTGCCGCCTAACGCGGCGTATGAGCTACGGCGCGCAGCGCCGTCAGCTCCATACGCTGGTTAGACGTCATTCGCCGACTCAACGGATGCCTGTCAGGACGTTAGCGGTTTCGGGAAAGGCAATGCCATCCCCGTCAGCATACGGTCGTAACGCCGTGGCTGCGTCCTCTGACAGGGCCTTCCGCGCACTATCGCTGAGGGCCTCGACCATATGTGCCACTGGGGTCGCCGCGAGATGCCGCAAGATGAAGTCGCCCACCGCAGGTAAGCGGGCCGTGCACGTCCGACAGACAATCTTCACGTCACGGAATCCCGCCTGCATCATGAGGTCTTGGAGTGCCACACACTGGCGAACATCCGACCACCCGGTACCAGTACCCGGATCATCTCCCGCAGCGCCTGTGGCCTGTCGGGGAAGAACTGAATCCCTTGTTGACAGAGCACGACGTCAAACGACGAATCGGGCACGCGCATGGCAAGGGCACTACTTTGGACCCACGCGACAGCTGCCGCTCCGGCTGGGATCGGCTGCGAGCGTGCGACCTCGAGCATGCTCTCGTTGAGATCCAACCCGGTGATGTCGCCCTCCGGCCCGACGCGTTCAGCGGCAAGTCGGGCGACCACGCCGGTTCCACAGGCGAGGTCCAGTACGCGTTCGCCGGGTCGAAGCTTCGCCAATGCGACAAGATCCGCCGCCCACGGAGCGAAAATGGCCGGAACCAGAACGCGCTCATACCGCTCCGCCGCGTTCCCTGACAATTGCCATTGGTTTTGTGCGTTCATCCCCAGCGATCTTCCTCCCCGATCAAGATGACGTCTAACGCCCCGCGTTGAGCGGCCGGCGCCCACGGACGCGCGACCATGGCTCGCCGTTCATGCGCCGGTCCGCTCCAACGCGTTGTTAGGCGGCGACGTTCAGGGACCGTATACGGACCGCCCCACGCAGTGCAGGTAGAACTCCGCGGTATACGGGCCCACGTGTCTGAAGCGCTCCTGCAGAATTGTGCACGCATCCTCTTCCGATTTGACCTTGCGAAGGTAGCGCGCGAACGTCCCGTGCTCTGCGCGGATGCACTCGAACTCCTGCGCGTTCGCAACAAGGGCCGCGATCTTTTTCGCGTTCCTCAGCGCGCCCGGCCTGCGGACCAGCGTTGCAGGAGCTGCATGCGCGAGCTTCGCAATCTCGAAGTTGAGGAACGCGCTGCGGTAGCGCGGCCAGCTCCTGCGCACGCTGGCCCAGCTCAGGCCAGCCTGCAGGATGCAGAGGGACAGAACCTCGAAATACTCGTGATCCGTGCGCGGTTTCTTGCCGGGAAGGCAGCGGCTGCGCTGCTCCTTTGCGAACGAACATTCCCAGGGCGCGCGGTGGCTCATGCTATCTCCTGGCGACAATCTCTATCACGTCGCTGCTGCGCCCTCCTCACGATCTCTCGGACCTTCACCCGTCGAGCATGGACGATCGGCGCGGGACAGCAAAGGCTGTGCAGGAGTCAGCTACGCGAACCGCGCGGACACTTATCGTGCACCGGCGTTTCCGGCGCTCTATGGGCCTCGTTCATGAACGGATGAGAGTGTGGCAGCCCTTCGCCGCCTAACGCCCCGGTTGAGGCGGCGCTGTCAGCATTTCGACTTGGCCATCCATCCATCAACGCCGCCCGCTCCAATCGGTTGTTAGGCCGACTTTCGGACCACGATGCCTACTCGTTCCCCTGCACGTCGACCAGCCCGCGCAGCGGGCTATACACGTAGCGCATATCAGTGCCGCGGCCGCGCCCTTCCATGAAGAGCCAGTGGAAGCGCAGCGAGTGCGGCACGCCGTCGTAGACGAAGTCGATCTCCTCGATCGTCACTTTGAGCGGGCGCTTACCGCGCGCGCAGTCGAGCTGGTACTCGCGTACCTCGCCCCGCTTCCAATGGCCGAGCGGGAATTTCACCTCGCCGCGGCAGCTGAGCTGCGGATAGCGCGAGTCGAAGACCCGACCGAGGCCCGTCTGGTCGTCGCGGATGGCGAAGCGCTGGAACTTGTCTCGGTTCAGGCGCTCGTAGACCTGGATGCCGTTCCAGGTCGTCGGCCCCTTGATGCTCTTGTCTCCCCGCCGCCCGAACTCGAGTTCCGCGGGTGTCATGCGGATCTCGTGCGTGCCATCCCAAGGAGCGCCGGTCCAGAGTTCCACGGGAATGAAGCGCGCGCGCGTCGCCGGATCGTAGGCACGCTGCCACGCTGACCAGTCCTCCGCACGCGCCGCGCTGGCGAGCGCGAGGCAGAGCGCGAGCAGCACGAGAGTCTTTGTTCTTTCGGTAATCGGCGCTCTCATTCGCAGATTGTTGGCCGCGCGACGCTCATGACGATTGGGGCCTAACGGCTCGGCGCTGAGCGGCCGGCGCTGAGCGGTGAGGCGTCCGCGCACGAATTGATGCCGGCCCGCTCTAGCGGCATGTTAGGCGACCGCTTGCCTGGGAATCTGCTCCCAGTTGTCGTCGAGTTCCAGGGAGCATGTCCGCCACGAGCTGCTCCCAATGACGGCTCCGACCTCAGCCATTGCCTCGTCGAGCGATGGCCTCTGCGCAAAGTCGATCGGCCGCCCGTCGTCAGACAGAAAGTACAGAATGTGCCGTTCCCCGAGAGCCGGATCCCTCACGCAGGAGATAGCGAGCCACGCTGGCAATTCGATCCGATGTGGATCGACAGCACGCCCATCCTCGACTGTGACTGCTATCTGGAGTCGCTCGGCTTGCGGTGGCTCCAAGTCGATGTACCGGACGACATGCTCGGTCGTCATCACTCCAGTTCGCCTAACGGCTCGGCGCTGAGCGGCCGGCGCTGGCGGCGATGACGTCCGCAAGCGCACTGAAGCCGGGCCGCTCAAGCGGCTTGTTAGGCTTCACAGCTCCGACCGTAGGCAATGCTGTGGTCGCAGTCATAGCGTGAGGTGGAATCTTGCGTCCGGAGTCCTTCGATCCGAGTCCACGCGGTGGCCCACTCCAGTTCGGGTGAAATGGCGACGCGCTCGCCCTCCGGGGGCACCCGAAATATGCGCCAGATCGGCAGGTCGGTTGCGGCGAAAGAGTCGAAGAACGCATCCATGAACGTACCGAACCACCCGGAATCCATGCCAATGGACATCGCGTCGTCGCCGGACAGGTGCACCAACCCCCAGGGGCGCTCGGGGCCGAAGCCCTCTTTGCAGTAGGCGATCCCAGTGTTCGATGGAGTGTGGCTCAGCACCGTCCAGCATAAGTACTTCTCACCAGGCCTGCCGTAGTCCCAATCACGGAGGATCGGATCAGGCTCAATGAGGAGAGACCGGATGTGGGTCTGGACGCGGCTGTCGCGGACCGTCCCAACCTCTTCGCCGACGAGCTGTTTGAGGACATCCGGTGTGATCGTCATGTGAAGCCTAACGCATGACGGCTGAGCGGCCGGCGCTGGAGGTTTCGATGTTCGAACTAGCCGTAGTGCCGGACCGCTCTAGCCGTTTGTTAGGCATCCGGTTGCCCTACAGCCACGCTTCGGCATCCGTCATTCGAATCTGAATGCCCACATCGCTCTTCGCCGCCACGCGAAGCCGCTGGTACTCGGCGTCTGGGCTGGCGGCTAGACGGTGCAGCGACAAGCCAACGGTCTCAAGGTCGTCCTCCGGGATCAGCCACTCCAACGCTACGCCAGGCTCGTTCCTTCGGATCGAACCATGAGATCCGGTCGCGTCCTCTGATCCGACACGAATGAGGAGCCTCATTGCGCCTTTTGTTTCAACGAAGGGCAACTCAGCAAGGGACAGCATCTCCCTTCGCCAGGACGTCGCCCGCAGCCACAGAACAATGTTGGCAAGAGACAACAGGCCTGCGCGGTTGCCAAGCAGCAGGATCTCCGGTTGACCGTCGGGGGCTCGGCCCTGGTCGAGGGCCAGGCGAGCGCCCGGCACCGTCATGAATTTGAGATGCTCATCGTCGCTCGTCATCTGACCGTCCAGATGTCTCGCCTCAGATGCCTAACGATTTGGTGTTCAGCGGCGAGCAACCGCCCGAGCGAAGCGAGGAAGGTTGATCGTCCGCTGCAACACCATGTTATCCCGCTTCAGGATGCACCGTCCGGATAGAAAGTGAATCCGCGGCCCGGTCCACGACGCGCCATCTCGAACCAGGACACCCGCGCCACTTGGTCGACAGCCACTTGGATGGGATCCTCGGGCGGGTTCTTGGTGCCGGTCGTCGCGAATTCGTCCAGCACCACCGCGCGCGCCAGTCGTCCTGCTTCCTCGGCCGAGGCGGCCTGCACCCAACGCGTCGTATAGAAGCCGAGCCGCTCGATCTTCTGAGTCTCGACGTCGAGGAGGAGCACCGGTGCCCCCTGAAGCATCACTCGGAATCGTGGCATCGCGCTGTCGGGATAACTACTATTCGGCCGCCCGGCCTATTCCGCAGAATCCTGTCATGCTGGCAGTCTAGCAACGGAGCCCGTCACGGGTCATCTACGTGGAAATACCTGTCAAACCTATGGTTGACCGCCATCGTGGCCGCTGGGCGGACCATGTTAGGCCGGTCCGCCTAATCCAGGCGGTCGGCGGGACTGCGGACGGCGGCGGGGCCCCGGTTCAGGACGTGGGTGTAGATCATGGTGGTGGACACGTCGCGGTGGCCCAGGAGCTCCTGAACCGTGCGGATGTCGTGGCCGTTCTCGAGCAGGTGGGTCGCGAACGAGTGTCGTAGCGTGTGCGGTCCTGCGCGCTTGGCCAGCCCAGCACGCAGGACCGCCTCCTTGATCGCCCGTTGCACCACAGATTCGTGCAGATGATGCCGGCGGCGGTGGCCAGTCGCCGCCTCCACGTACGTCCGGGTCGCCGGGAATACCCACTGCCAGCGCCAGTCGCGGCCGGCGTTGGGATACTTGCGCTCCAGAGCGCTCGGCAGCTCGACCCAGCCGGCTCCGTGTCGCAGATCGCGTCGATGCTGCGCCTGCACCGCCGCGAGGTGGCGCGCCAGATCGGCCTTCACGGCGGCCGGCAATATCGTCAATCGGTCCTTGTCGCCCTTACCGGCCCGAATGACGATCTGGTTGGTGCCGAAGTCGAGATCTTGCACCCGCAGGCGGCAGCACTCCAGCAGACGCAGGCCTCCGCCGTACATGAGATAGCCCATGAGACGCGTCGGCCCCACGAGCCGGCTCAATACGGCGCGCACCTCGTCGCGCGTGAGGACGACGGGCAGCCGGCTCGGCCGACGTGCTCTCACGATGTCGTCGATCCAGGGAAGGTCCTGCTGTAGCACCTCGCGGTAGAGGAACAGCAATGCGGCGAGCGCCTGGTTCTGCGTGGAGCTGGCCACCTTGCTGTCGACGGCGAGCGACGTCAGGAAGCGCGTGATCTCGGGCGCCGCCATCTCGGCGGGGTGACGCTTGCCGTGGTACACGACGAAGCGGCGTATCCACGCGACGTACGCGTCCTCGGTGCGCCGACTGTAGTGGCGCGCGCGGATGGCCGCGCGCACGCGATCGAGCAGCCGGGGCGGCGCACTCGCAACCGGTGTGCTCTCGAGGGGCATCGCCGCCGAGCGTAGGCCCCGGGGGCACCCCTGACAATGCGTCAGGTCCGATACATCCTCACGACGGCCGGAGTGTGGCGGTGCCCCTGGTGCGCCACCACAGTGACAGCGCGGTCAGGGCCGTCAGGCCGACGATGCCCTGGACGAAGAACGCGGTCGACACGCCCCACGCCTCGGAGATCGCGCCGACGGCGAAGGCGCCGATGGGGAAGACGCCGCCCCAGACGAGCGTGTAGAGGCTCATCATCCGGCCGCGCAGCTCGTCGGGGGCGGCGAGCTGCAGGCGTGTGTTGCAGCTCGCCACCAGCACCAGGCCCGAGAAGCCCGTCACGAACAGCAGCACCACCGCCACCCACACGTGGCGCGCGGCGGAGAGACTCAGCAGGCCGCTCAGCGCGATCACGCCCGCCACCACCATCGTGCGGAGGCCCGGGGGACCCGGCGCGCTCCGGAAGCCCACGGTGAGCGCGCCGCTCACGGCGCCCACGCCGAGCCCGGCCATGAGGAAGCCGAAGCCCTCGGCGCCGAGACCCAGCACGTGGCGGGCCAGCAGCGGCACGTACACGGTGAAGTTGAAGACGGTGAGGCTGACGCAGAACAGCATGCCGAGCACCAGCCGGATCACCGGCGTGCGCAGCGCGTAGCGCACCCCCTCGGCGATCTCCTGGGCCATCGTCGTCCCCTTCCGGGGGGCCGCGGCGGCGCGCGCGGGCAGCATCGCCAGCGCCACCGCCACCACCAGGATCCCGACGGCGTTGACGACGAAGGCCGGCACCACGCCGTAACGCGCAATCATCAGCCCGCCCACGGCGGGGCCGACGATGCGGGCGGCGTTGAACGCCGCGGAGTTGAGCGCGACGGCGTTGACGAGGTCGGCCTTGCCCACCAGCTCGGCCATCAGCGACTGCCGGGCCGGCTGGTCCACCGTCTGGGCCAGTCCGGCGAGCACCGCCACGACCGCCACGTGCCAGTAGCGCACCCACCCGGAGGCGACGAGGGCGGCCATCACCAGCGCCAGGGTGGCCAGGGTGAGGTTGGTGGCGACGAGCAGACGGCGCTTGGGCAACCGGTCGGCAATGGCACCCGTCACGATCGAGAAGAGGAGGATGGGCGCGAACTGCAACGTGCCGATAAGCCCAAGGCGCAGCGGGGAATCGGTGAGCTGCAGGACCAGCCAGGACTGGGCGACCGTGTGCATCCAGCCGGACACGAGGGCGACGAGCTGGGCCAGGAAGAAGCGACGGTAGTCGGGATGGTTCAGGGCGCGCAGACCACTCGGAAAGATCATGGGCTAGGCCGTAGAATAGCCGGGCATGGGCCTCGAGGAGCGTCGATGAAGATCGCCCGCGTGGTCGTTCATCCGCTCCGGCTGCCCCTGCCCCGGCCGCTCAAGACCTCGATCCACGACATCCGTACCGTCGACACCGTCCTGGTCGAGCTCCAGGGTGACGGCGGCGCGGTCGGCAGCGGCTACGCGTTCGTCTTCGGTGAGCGCCGAGCGCGGGCGCTGCAAGCGCTCGTGGAGGACTTGGCGCCGCTCTACGAGGGACAGGACGCGGCCGCGACGCGCGCCCACTTCGACCGGGCCTGGCGGTCCATCAACTTCCTTGGTCATGCCGGCGTCGCGGTGATGGCGCTGGCCGCGCTCGACACCGCCTGCTGGGACCTGGCCGCCCAGGCCGCCGGGCTGCCGCTGTGGCGCTTCCTCGGCGCCGGCAGCAACCGGGTGCCGACCTATGCCTCCAGCGGGCTCTGGCTCGACCGCTCGGTCGACGAGCTGGTCGCCGAGGCGCAGGCGTTTCTCGCCGCCGGCCACCGCGCCATGAAGATGCGTCTGGGCCGCTCGCACGACGAGGACCTCGCCCGCGCCCGCGCGCTGCGCGCCGCCCTCGGCCCCGATGTGAAGCTGCTCGCCGACGTCAACCAGGGCTGGGACGAGCGGACCGCCCTGCGCACGGGCCGGGCGCTGGAGGAGGTCGGCCTCTTCTGGCTCGAGGAGCCCCTGCCCTACGAGGACCTGGCCGGCTCCGCGCGCGTGGCCGAGGCGCTCGTCACGCCGATCGCCTCGGGCGAGACCGAGTACGGCTGGCTCGGCATGAAGCGCTACCTCGACGCCCGCGCCGCCGACATCCTGATGCCCGATCTGCAGCGGATGGGCGGGATCACCGGGTACCTCAAGGCGGTCGAGCTCTGCGACGCCTACCAGTCGCCGGTCTCCTCGCACCTGTTCATGGAGGCCTCGGGCCCGGTGCTGGCGACGGCCTCGCACGGCGTGATCCTCGAGCACATGGACTGGTGGGAGGTGCTGTTCGACGACCGGCTGCCGGTCAGCGACGGCGCCGTCGTCCTGCCCGACCGGCCCGGCATCGGGCTCGGCCTGAGCCGCGCGGCGCTCACGAGATACCGCGCGTGAGCCTCCGCACCGCTCTGCTCCGGCTCCTCGGCGCGCCCGACCCGGGCGCACCGACCGCGCAGATGGGCGAGGCCTTCGGCCGCATGCTCGACGACCTGCGCGGCTCGACGGAGCGCCTGGAAGACCTGGTCTTCAAGCTGAGCACGCTCAACGAGGTCGTCGAGCTCGCGGCCCGCATCCCGCAGCTCAACGAGCTCCTCGCCTTCGTCCTCGAGCGCACCATGCGCACGGTGCGGGCCGGCATCGGCTCGATCATGCTGCTCGACCCCGAGCGCCAGGTGCTCCGCGTGGTGGCGGCGCGCGGATTGCCCGAGGGCGTGGTGGGCTCCGCCGAGGTGCGCGTGGGCGAGGGCATCGCCGGCAAGGTCGTGCAGATCGGCGACCCGGTCCTCGTCGAGGACATCTCGGCGGACCCGCGGTTCGCCAAGCCGAACCAGCCCCAGTACGGCTCGGGCGCGTTCATGTGCCTGCCGGTCCGGGTCGAGGACCGCATCATCGGCGTGCTCAATCTCGCCAAGAGCGCGGCGGCGGTGCCGTCGCCGGCCTTCAGCCCGACCGATCTGCACTTCCTCAACACGCTCATGACCCACATCGCCTACGCGCTCGACAACGCACGGCTCCTGCAGGAAGCGCGGCTGTCGACCACACGCCTGCGCAGCGCCATGGAAGACCTGCGCAGGACCCAGTCGCGCGTGGTCGAGGGCGAGACCCTGCGCGCGATGGGCGAGATGGCCTCCGGCATGGCCCACCACGTCAACAACCTGCTGGCCGTCATCTCGGGGCGCACCCAGCTCCTGCTGACGCGCAACCCCGCGCCCGACACGCAGCGGCCGCTCGAGATCATCCAGCGGGCCACCTTCGACGCGGCCGAGGTGGTGCGACGCGTCCTCGGCTTCGCCACGATGCAGGCGGCGCCGGCGAAGGAGGCGGTCGACCTCAACGAGGTCGTGCGCGAGGTCGTCGAGCTCACCCGGCCCCGCTGGCGCGACGAGGCGCAGATGCGCTCGGTCACGATCGAGGTGGGCCTCGAGCTCGGGGCCGTCGCCTGGGTGGCCGGAGAGGCTCCGGGCCTGCGCGAGGTCGTGATGAACCTCATCTTCAACGCGATCGACGCGCTGCCCCAGGGCGGGCACATCCGCGTGAAGACGTGGGACGGCGCCGACGACTGGGTGTTCTGCGCGATCGCCGACGACGGCGTGGGCATGGACGAGGAAGTCCGCCGCCGCGCGCTCGAGCCCTTCTTCACCACCAAGGGCCCGCAGGGCACGGGCCTCGGGCTGAGCGTGGCGAACAGCATCGTGCAGCGGCACGGCGGCGAGCTGAGCCTGCGCCCCAACGAGGGCAAGGGCACCGTGGTCACGCTGCGGCTGCCGCGCGCGGTCGTCGCCGAGGCCGTCGCCGAGCCGGCCCCCACCCCCGCCGGCGCGGTCCTGCGCATCCTCGTCGTGGACGACGAGGAGACGGTGCGCGAGGCGCTCGCCGACTCCCTCGCCGAGGACGGCCACGCCGTGATCTCGGCCGCCAGCGGTCCCGAGGGCCTGGCCCTGCTCGCCGACGGCGCCAAGGTGGACGTCGTCATCACCGACCTCGGCATGCCGGAGATGACCGGCTGGGACGTGGCCCGCGCCGTCCGCACACGCTTCCCGGACCTCGCGGTCGGGCTCATCACCGGCTGGGCCGTGGCCCTGGAGATCAGCGACGAGGAGCGCCACGCCGTCGACTTCGTCATCGCCAAGCCGTACACGACCGAGGCCCTGCGCGCCGTCCTGACCGGCATCCAGCCCCGACACTGAGCGACGAGGAGGCTCCCATGACCGACCTCTCACGACGGCAATGGCTCGGGAGCGCGGCGCTGGCGGGAGTCGCGACAGCGACGGGCGGCGCCGTCCAGGCGCAGCCGCGCGCCTCGGCGGACGACCTCGTCCGCGCGGTCAAGGGCGCGCGCGTCTTCGATCTGTCGTTTCCCTGGAACGAGCGGGCGCCCGTGCTGGGGCTGAACCCGCCCTACGCGTTCGCGCTCAACCGCACCCACGCGATGACGCACGAGATCTTCGGCCAGGCGCCGGGCAGCCGCGTGTCGTGGGCCTCGGACATCATGTACTTCAGCGGCCAGCACGGCTCGCCGACGCTCGACGCCATCGGCCACATCGGCCGCGACCTCAAGCTGCACGGCGGCGTCGACGCGAAGACCGCCACGTCGACCCCGGGCGGGATCGGCGCCAACCTCGGCATCGAGTCGTTCCCGGTCGACCTCATGCTGAACCGCGCGGTAGTCCTCGACGTCGCCCGGCACCTTGCCGGCGGGAAGCCCGATCCGCTCGCGCCCGGCTTCGAGATCACGGGCGCCCACCTCGAGCAGACGGCGAAGGCCCAGGGCGTGGAGGTGCGGCCCGGCGACTCGCTGCTGATCCGCACCGGCTGGGGTCAGTACTTCGGCAAGGACAACGCGAAGTTCCTCGGCGAGCAGTCGCCCGGCCCCGGCCAGGACGCCGCGCGCTGGATCATCGACCGCAAGGTCCGCCTGGCCGGCAACGACACGGCGACGTTCGAGAAGCGGCCCGCCGCCTACGGCAAGGAGCTCTTCAGCGTCCACATGATGCTGCTGGTCGACAACGGCATCTACATCATGGAGAACGCGAACCTCGAGCCCCTCGGCGACGCCAAAGTCGGCGTCGCCCTCCTGGTGGTAACGCCCCTCAAGATCGAAGGCGCCACCGGCTCCCCCCTCCGCGTGCTGGCGCTCGCCTAGTGTCCTGAGTCCAAGTTCGGGGAGCGCGTCACCGACGTGGGCGGGCCGGGCCCGAGGTGGGCCGTCGGGCGCGCCACTTGATGGCGAGCCGTCGTCGCCGTTCGAGCGCAGGGCCTCGGCGAGCGCGCCGCCGACGGCCGGATCGCCGCCGACAACCCCCTAGGGGGGATGGGGGGCCGCGCTCGCCGAGGCCCGGAGCGAGTTACGGCGACAGGCGAGCCATCGTGGCGCGCCCGACGGCCCACCTCGGGCCCGCCCCGCCCACGTCGCTCCGGCGCATCGACGAACCTTCGACTCGGGACACTAGCCTCGCGTCAGCGCGGGCCGGTGGGCGCCGGGGCCTTCGGCCGCGCCGCGGCGGGAGCGGGAGCCTCTGGCTTGACGTCGTCCACGCGCAGCTCCACACGGCCGGTCGGCGTCTTGAGGACCACGGTCCACTCGCCGATCGTCTCGATCACGCCGTTGCCGACCTTGTCGCCCGCCGCGTAGCGCCGCACCTGCCCGATGGCGGGATCGAGGATGTAGGCGTGCCGCTGCTCGTCCAGCACGACGATGCCGTAGACCATGGGCCCCTTCGGCAACGGACGCGAGCCCGGCGTCGGCGGGGGCGGAGCCGGCACCCGGGCGGCGGTCGTCGCGCCGTCGGTCGCGGGGGGCGCCGGCGGGATCGGCGCCGGCATGATGCGCCCCGGCGGTGGAGCGGGAGCCGGGGTCGGCGTCGGCGTCGCCGGGCGCGGCGGTGCGGTGATCACGGCCGCGACCGTCTCCGTGCGCGGCAGCACGATCCGGAGCCCCTCGCGGTCCTCCTCGATCGTGTAGGCGACCTTCCTGCGGAGCTCGAGCACCAGCCGCGCCACGCCCTTGCGGTACTGGCTGCCCCGGACCTCGCGCAGCGGGTCGGCCGACGCCGGGGTCGCGCGCGCGCTCCAGCGGTAGGCCGTCTCCTCGAAGTCCAGGGCCAGACGCCAGGGGCTGTCCATCAGCTCGGCCTGGTACTTGGCCGGCCGGCTGAGCCGGACCCACACCTCCACGGCGGCGTCGCGCTCGACGATCGCCACGTCGGTGAGCTCACTCGACACCTCGCCCTGCCCGCGCGCGCCCGGCGGCACGGCCACCAGCGCGAGCAGCAGGGCGAGGAGAATGCGGACCGCGGTCACGCCCCTCAGCGGCCGGCCGCCAGTGGGTAGAGTCGCGCGCAGTTGTCCCAGAGGATCTTGGCCTTCGTCTTGTCGCTGACGCCCTCGAGGGCAACGAACTCGTTCATCGCGTCGGGGAAGAGGCCGTCGGAGTGCGGATAGTCGGTCGACACCACGATGTTGTCGTCGCCGACCGCCTCCACGACCTGGCGCAGCACTTTCTCGTCGGCGTCGGTGGCCACGTAGCACTGGCGGAAGAAGTACTCGCTCGGCCGCGCCGAGACCTTGACGTCGGAGCCGGGCCCGAACTTCTCCCACGCCTCGTCCAGCCGCCACAGCCACCACGGCAGCCAGCCGCACGTGCCTTCGAGGAATGCGCAGCGCAGTCCGGGGTGGCGCTCGAGCACGCCGCTGGCCGCGAGGCTGCCGAAGGCCAGCATGAGCTCCATCGGGTTGCGGGCGGCGCTGCCGATCAGCCGGCCGTTGGGATGATCGAGCATGCGGCGCCCGATGTCGTCTCGCAGCGAGGACTGCCCGGTCGGATGGAAGCCGACGGGCACGCCCAGCTCCTCGACCGCGTCCCACAGCGGCTCGAACTCCGGATCGTGGATGTGCCGACCGTTGATCGGGTTGGGGTTGCCGATCACGGCGACGGCCCCCAACTCCCGCACGGCGCGGCGCGCTTCGGCCACCGCCGAGGGCACGTCGTGGAAGGCGAGCTGGGCGGCGAACTTGAGCCGATCGGGATTGACGGCGCAGTAGTCGCGCGTCCAGTCGTTGTGGGCGCGGGCCAGCGCGGCGGCCAGGCGCCGGTCGAGGTCGTCGTGCATCAGCACCTGGCGGCCGCGGGTGCCGTAGAGGATCCCGACGTCGATCCCCTCGATGTCCATCGCCATCAGGTGCGACTCGGCGTCGTAGCGCCGCGCGGCCGCCACGGCGTTGTGCGGGTGCTTGGCCACGCTGCGCCGATGCAGGTCGGCCCCCACCGCGGCCGCCGCGGGACGCACGCTCATCTCGCCGATGGTGAGGCCGCCGACCTGGATGGTGGGCTGGTTGGGCGCGCGCTCCCCGCCGCGCGTGAAGGCGGGCGCGGCCTTCCGGAACGGCTCCTCGAGGTACCGCTCCCAGAGGTCGTCGGGTTCCATCGTGTGCAGGTCGCTGTCCATGATGCGGAAGCCACGCTTGGTCATCGGAGACCTCCCTGCTGCCCACCCGGGCTACGTCACGCGAGCATACCCCGAGGCGGCCGCGGTAGTATCGAGAACCCGCCGCGGGTCCTCGTGGGATCCGGGTGAAGCCGCGCCGAGCAGGCCCGCCGATCAAGGGCGAGGATGGACGGCCCTCGCGACCTCGGCCCGGATAGTCGCCGGAGTAACGTCCGGCCGGCGGGCCTTTACGGGACGGGGATGACGGCGCGAACCAGTGGTTCGCCCGTGCGCACGTCGAGGAGGCGGGCGGAGAGCTCGACCGGACCCGTGTGGCTCCCGCGCCGCTCGAAGTAGACGAACCCGCTCGCGGCGGCGCCGGGCTCCACCACCGCTTCGGGGAGCGCACGCTCCAGCACGTCCTTGGATGGCAGCCCGAACTGCTCCCCCACGTATCCCGGATCGACCTCGGAAGGCGTGGCTTGGCCCCGGAACACCCAGTCGCCGATCTTGTCGAAGCCCGGCGCGAAGCCCGCGCTCGGCATGGCCGCCGGTGGCGGATCGTAGACGACGCCGCGCACCTCGGTGGGCAGGACCGCCCCGAACCGCTGTCCGGCCGCGCCGACGAGCGCGAACTCCTCGTGCGCCACCCGGACCGGCGCCGTCCCGCGGTTGACCACGAGCACATGGACCGGCGTGACGATGCGCCCGAGGTCCGCGGGCCAGCCGCGCCACGGCACCCCACCGACCGCGATCTCGACGTCACCGGCCATGGCGACCACCGGCTCGGTCGGCGCGGCCGGGCGCCCGGCGACCCCGGCCGCGCAACCGCCGGCGAGCAGCAGCAAGATCACGAGAAGCCAGGGGCGCATGAGATCGCGGTCCTGCATGGACGGTGCCGCCCACGGGGTCATTGACCCGGTGCGGAGGCGATGTGCGAGCATGGAACGTCATGGTGAACGACGTCCGGGTTTGCCTGGGGTTGCTGTCGCCTCAGGCGCGCTGGCGCTGGGCCGCGCTCATCCCGCTCGCCCTGGCGTCGGCGGCGGCGGAGGCGATCGGCGCCGGCGCGGCGTTCGGCCTGATCTCGATCCTCGGTGATCCCGCCCGCGCCGCCACCCTGCCGGTCGCCTCGTGGATCTACCCGCACCTGCCCTCGCACGACCGCGGTGCGGTCATCCTGGCCTTCACGCTGCTGGTCATGGCGTTCTACATCGCCCGCAACGCGCTGCTGACCGTGGTCACCTGGGTGCAGGAGCAGGCGCTGAGCCTTTCGGTGCACCAGCTCTCGCACCGCCTGCTCGCCGCCTACCTCGCCGCGCCCTACGCCTTCCACTTCCGCCACAACTCGGCCGGGCTCATCCACCGCCTCACCGACGCCGTGCACGGCGTCTTCCGCGGCGTCCTCGGCTCGCTGGTCAGCGTGGCGTGCGAGGTGCTGGTCGTGGGCGGGATCGTGGTGATCCTGGCGTTGACGGCGCCGGGCGTGACACTCGTGGCCGTCGTCGTGGTCGGCGGGCTGCTGCTGCTACCGCTCACGCTATCGCGCCACGCGACGACGCGCTGGGGTCAGGCCGTCGCGCGGCTCGACGCCGAGACGCTGCAGACGCTGCAGCAGAGCCTCGGTGGGGTGAAGGAGGTGAAGCTGAGCGGCCGCGAGCGCTTCTTCCTCGCCCAGTTCGACGAGCGCGTCGCCGGGGCCGGGCGCCTGCGCACGCGCTACGCCGCCGTCGCCTCGACGCTGCGGATGGGCGTGGAGACCGTCTTCGTGTGCGGCCTGCTCGCGGTGAGCCTGCTGCTCACGCTCGAGAGCGGCGCCGCCGCCCTGCCCTTGCTCGGCCTCTACGCCTACGCCGGCTTCCGGGTGATCCCGTCGGCCAACCGCATCATGATGTACGTGAGCGAGCTGCGATACAGCCGCGCCTGGATCCACGACCTGCGCGACGACCTCGCCGCGCTGCCGCCGCCGGCGCCGGCGCTCGGCGGCGCCGAGCCGATCCGCTTCACCCGCGCGGTCGCGCTGGAGGGCGTGTCCTACACCTACGCCGACGAGGCCGACCCCGTGCTGGTCGACGTCGACCTCACGATCGCGCGCGGCGAGTCGATCGGGATCGTCGGCCCCTCGGGCGCGGGCAAGAGCACGCTGGTCGATCTGCTGCTCGGCCTGCTCACGCCCACGCGCGGACGGATCACCGTCGACGGGCGCGACGTCGGCGGCGCGCTGCGCTCCTGGCAGCAGCACATCGGCTACGTCGCCCAGGAGCCGTTCGTCCTCGACGACACGCTGCGCCGCAACGTCGCCTTCGGCGTCGCCGACGCCGAGATCGACGACCGTCGGGTGACGGCCGCCCTGCGGCTGGCCCAGCTCGGCGACTTCGTGACGGCGCTGCCGGCGGGCCTCGACACGATGCTGGGCGAGCGGGGCACGCGGCTGTCCGGCGGCCAGCGCCAGCGCGTGGCCATCGCGCGCGCCCTCTACGACCAGCCCGAGGTGCTCGTCTTCGACGAGGCGACCTCCGCGCTCGACACGCCCACCGAGCGCGAGCTGATCGCCGCGCTGGAGGCGCTGCGCGGCGTGAAGACGCTGGTCGTCATCGCGCACCGGCTGACGACCGTCCGCCACTGTGACCGCCTGGCCGTGCTGCGCGACGGGCGCCTGGTCGCCGTCGGCCCCTGGGACGAGCTGCTGGCGCGCGACGCCGGCTTCCGCGCGCTGGCCGGCGCGGCGCCCTGAGCCAG
>Ga0209382_10002354_pt1 | contig 27704 bp, 22 predicted proteins | sample SoiMetdeltSBSDD5_FD_187599 | JGI IMG/M metagenome (GOLD analysis project Ga0209382, IMG submission 187599) | Bulk soil microbial communities from a Populus tree surrounding site in Tennessee, USA - Soil MetaG P. deltoides SBSDD5 (SPAdes) (version 2) | ecosystem: Environmental > Terrestrial >... | reverse complement strand
TCGGTTGTCGCGGCGCCGGCGCGCTTGCCGATGATCGCCGCGCCCACCGCCCATGGGACCCAGACCACCTCGGCGAGCACGCGGAGGAGAGCCGGCGACACGGGGATGTAGGGGATCATGATGAGACCGTGGTCGATCGCGCCCAGCAGGGCCAAGGCCGCGACGATGTAGGTGGCGGCGCCGAGTTTTGGCGTGCCGGTGCGGCGCAGTGACTGTCCAATCAGGACAAAGCCGAGGCCGTAGATCAGCAGGCCGATCGGGTGCCAAACGCTGCCCATCTGCGCGGTACCGCCGATGCCGAAGCCCAGGCCGGCAAGCGAGACCATCAACCCGATCAGGGCGGTACGGTCCCGCCGGAGGCGGCGCAGGAAGAGCATGATGGCGGCGATCGCCAGCACCACCCCGCCCGCCACGGCGTCGCGCACCTCCACCCGATCCAGACCTTTCGCCGCGTACTGGCCGTACCAGTCGCAGCCGCCCGGGATGTACTGGTCGCCACGGCTGTAGGAGGCGCACTCAAGCATCTTGAGGGTGTCGGCTGGCTCCCCGAAGTAGCGGTGCGTCCCGATGGCGGGCAGGTCGTCGGAGCCGCACCAGGGCACGGTCCGGATGTTGGTGTTCGCCATGGAGGTCCAGCAGTTGCCGGTCCCTTGGCCGTCCCACCAGAAGTTCAGGCCGTTGGGGAGTGCCCTGCCCTCCTTGTCGACGCCCATGACGTTGTTGAGGTACCGGTTGTGGTGCGAGGTGTCGAACTGGTTGCTCAGCTTCCAGTCATTGCGCACGAACGCCGGCACGTAACTGGTGATGAAGCCGGAGTAGGCGTTGCCGTAGATCCAGTTCTCGCGCCAGATGTTGTAGTTGCCGCCGGGGTTGATCACCCCGCCGCCGACCGGCAGGCCCACCGCCGGGCACACCACACCCTGCTCGTAACCCCTTTCGGCGAACGGTTTCTTGCACGTCCCGTCGACGATGTACTTGTAGTAGTCGGTGTTGTTGTTGGCGATGATGTTGTGCTCGAACTTGGAGTGGTTCTGCGGCATGCCGGGGTGGTCGGGGAAGGCGCTGTCCGTGGCGATGCCGGTGGTGTTGTCGGTGAACTCGCTGTCGTGCACCCACACCGAGTCGCCCGCGGTGCCGGAGTAGCCCAGGAGGTTGTGGTGCCCTTTGCACCTTCTGATCTCGACGGCGTAGCGGGGTACCACATGGCCCTTGTCTTTGTTTATGTTCACCGCCGCGCCGGGGTAGAACGCGCTGTCACCGTTGCCGTAGCCCTCGCAGTCGGTGTATAGACCGTGGTCGACGGCGAAGGTGAGGAAGCCGTACTCGTCGTTCCATCGGCCGAGCGCGTTATCAACGACAAATCCATCAGTTTCGATGACATAGAAGGCGTTGAATTCGCTGCGCTGGGCGGTGAGGTTCTTGAAGTAGATGCCGTCGGCGTTGTCGGCCCTGATGGTGTTGAGCTTCTTGAACTGTGCGTCGATGATGACGTCCTCGCGGGAGGCACCGGTGCCCTCGATCTGCAGGTTTCGCTTGCCGAGGATGGCGACCAGGTTGGTGAGGTTGGGGCAGGCCAGCTGCTGGTCCCAGGTCAGGATGGGAAACTCCGCGTAGACCTTGCCCTTGGGCGCCGTCTCCCAGGTGTTCTGGCAGGCGGCGCTGGCCGGCGCGAGGGAGGGCTCCTCCTGGTAGAGCCCGGGGAGAATCTTGATGTTGGTGCCGGGCAGCTTGGCGGCGTCGACCGCGGCCTGCAGGTGGCGGTGCCCGCCCGCCTGGCACTCGTCCCACAGCCTCAGGTTTTCCTCCTTGAGGGCGGTGGGGAAGCCGGCGATGCGCTTCTCGAAGTCGGCGCGGTCGCTCTTGCACACCAGGATGGTGGGTCCGGAGGACCGGTACGCGGGCACGCTGCCGTTGCGTAGCGGCTCTGTGGTCTGCCGCTCCTCGTGCGCCTGGGCCGCCACACCGGGGCCGAGCACCGCGACAGCCAGCATCGTGACCACACCGAGGCTGCGAGTGATTCTCCTCATGGACGCGGAGCTTAGAATAACTTTCGCGTTTGGACCAGAGGATCAATCGTCCGTTTTGTCGCCCTTCCGGAGATCCTCCTCGCGACGGCGCAAATCCTCCTCCCACTTGCGCAGCATCTCGCGCTCCTTTTCCTGCGCGGCGGCGGCCTCCCGCTCCGCGCGGCCCGCCGCGATGCCCTTCAGGAAATCGGGGTTGTCGTCCGGCGCGACCGTCCGCCCCCTCTGGTGAGGTCGTTCATTTTCCGGGAAACCGCGGCCGGGAGACCACACGTTGCGCGGCCGCGAATAGCGCTCCTTGCCCGCCACGAACCAGGCGATCGGGCCGACCGGCGGGAACAGCAGGATGATCAGCACCCACGCGAAGCGCGGCAGCGCCCGGATGTCGCCGTCCTCGGCGGACAGGCAGCTGATCAGGGCGATCACAACGAGCGCCAGGTCGATCAGGAACAGGATCGGAAGGAGACGTCCCATGGCGTAAGAGGGTATGCCTAGACGGCGATCAGCACGACCCCGAGGACCCCCAGACACAGGCACATAAGGGTGATGAGGAGCAGGGGAGCCGCCGACGTGAGCGTGGCGGGCAGGGCGCGCACCCGGCGCTGGATGAGCACGAGCAGCAGCACCCAGGAGAGGCCGGTCAGCGCCGAGACGGTGATCGCGAGCGGCTTGTTGGGATGGTACAAAGCCAAACGCAGCAACAGAATCGCGGCGACCGTGATGCTCAGGGAGGTCCGTCGCCAGGACAGGCGGGTGCGCTCGGGGGATCCACTCTTATCGGTTTGTGGCATCGACGATCACATAGATGAGGGCGAGGACGGCGCTGACCGTGACCACGAGCGCCAGCAGCGCGGGGAAGCGCGAGGCGGGCAGCGGCCGGTTGTGGCGGATCGCGATCTCGCAGCGGATCCAGTGGTCGACGGCGCGCAGCGCGCAGAAGCCACCGAACGCGATGGGGACGATCGCCATCGCCTCGGTGAGAAACCGGGCCGACAACGGGGAGAGGAACTGGGCGATCGCCAGGCCACCGGCGATCAGCGCGAGACCTGTGCGCATCCACGCCAGGAAGGTGCGCTCATTGGCGAGCGAGAAGCGGTAGTCGGGCGTCGTCCCGGACTCCTGGATCTCCCGTGGATCAAACCAGTTCCGCAGCACATCGCCAGTATCCCCGCCTGGTAGATGATGGCAGGGTGAGGTCTGTCACGATAAGCAGGATTCCGCGTCTATCTTACTCGTAGGTAACATCGGACAAGGCTAGTCTGCGGGGCGCGACACATACCTATAAACAGGAGCGCGGATGAAGATCGTCGTACTTGTCAAGCAGGTCCCGGATTCCGGTGCCGAGCGCACCCTTACGGACGAAAACACTGTTGAGCGTGCGTCGGCCAACAACGTCATCAACGAGATGGACGAGTACGCCCTCGAGGAGGCGCTGCGGCTTCAGGAGGCGCACGGCGGTGAGGTGACCGTGCTGACCATGGGGCCGGAGCGGGCGACCGAATCCATTCGCAAGGCGCTGTCGATGGGGCCGGACGGGGCAGTCCACGTTCTTGATGCTTCCTTGGCAGGGACGGATGCCGTGGGGACCAGCAAAGTCCTCGCGGAAGCACTGAAGCGGCTCTCGCCCGACCTCGTCCTGTGCGGAGCCGAGTCCACGGACGCCGGTGGACAGGTGATGCCGCACATGCTCGCCGAGCGGCTGGGCGTGGCCGCGCTCACGGGCGCGCGCAAGCTGACCGTCGACGGCAACCAGCTGACGATCGAGCGCCAGACCGAGGAGGGCTACGAGGTCGTGACCGCCGCGGGCCCGGCGGTCGTCAGCGTCTGGGACACCATCAACGAGCCGCGGTACCCGTCCTTCAAGGGCATCATGGCGGCGAAGAAGAAGCCGGTGGAGACGCTGCCCCTGGCCGATCTCGGGATCTCGCCCGAGCAGGTGGGCTGGGCCGGCGCGCTGACCACCGTGGTGTCGCACTCCAAGCGCCCGCCGCGCAGCGCCGGTGTGAAGGTCACCGACGAGGGTGACGGCGGCACGAAGCTCGTCGAGTTCCTGACCTCCGAGAAGTTCGTCTGAAAGGCTTGGCTGACATGGCTGAAGTATTGGTAGTGATCGAAGTCTCTGCGGCGGACGGCGGGGCGGTCAAGAAGGTTTCGCTGGAGATGCTGACGATGGCCCGCGCGCTGGGCTCGCCGAGCGCCGTGGTTTTCGGCGAGGCCGACACGGCGAAGCTGGGCGAGTTCGGGGCGGAGAAGGTCTATCAGTCCGGCGGGGAGATCGGCGAGTACCTCGTGGCGCCCAAGGCAAGCGTGCTGGCGCAGCTGGTCAAGGAGGTGCAGCCGGCTGCGGTGCTGCTGGGCTCGACCCAGGAGGGCAAGGAGATCGCCGGGCGCCTCGCGGTCAAGCTCGAAAACGGTGTGCTGACCGATGTGAGCGCGCTCGACGCGGACGGCACCGCGACCCAGGTGGTGTTCGCCGGATCGACGATCGTCAAGTCGGCGGTCAAGGGTGGCATCCCGATCGTGACCGTGCGCCCCAACTCGCTGACCCCGACCCCGTCGCCTGCCTCCGCCACGGTCTCGCCCGTCTCGTACGAGCTGACCGAGGGCGACAAGCTGGCCAAGGTGGTCGAGCGGGTGGCCGAGTCGAAGGGCGCCCGGCCGGAGCTGACCGAGGCGTCGGTCGTGGTCTCCGGCGGCCGCGGCGTCGGCTCGGCGGAGCACTTCAAGCTGGTGGAGGAGCTGGCGGACCTGCTCGGTGGCGCGGTCGGCGCGTCGAGGGCGGCCACCGACTCCGGGTTCTACCCGCACGCCTTCCAGGTGGGCCAGACCGGTAAGACCGTCTCGCCCCAGCTGTACATCGCCCTGGGCATCTCGGGCGCGATCCAGCACCGGGCAGGCATGCAGACCTCGAAGACCATCGTTGCGGTGAACAAGGACGCCGAGGCGCCCATCTTCGAGCTGGCCGACTTCGGGGTGGTGGGCGACCTGTTCCAGGTGGTACCGCAGGCCGCTGAGGAGATCCGGCGGAGGCATTAGCCGCAGGCGGCAGACGGCCCGCCCACACCATGGCGCCGCCAAGCGATACCTCACCATCCGAGGCTAGGCTTGGCGTCGAGATGGCTTACCTTGATCATGCGGCGACCACGCCCATACTCGCTTCAGCGCTAGACGCTTACGTGCAAACGGCCCGGGAGGTCGGCAACGCCTCGTCGCTGCACGGCCCGGGCCGTTGCGCGCGCAAACGGGTCGAGGAGTCCCGCGAGCGCATCGCCGCCGCGCTCGGCGCCCGCCCCTCTGAGGTGATCTTCACCGGCGGGGGGACGGAGAGCGACAACCTCGCGGTCAAGGGCATCTTCTGGGCCCGGCGACGGCAAGGGTTCAAGCGCGTGCTGGCAAGCGCGGTCGAGCACCACGCCGTCATGGACGCTGTTCAATGGCTTGCCGACCACGAGGGCGCCGAGGTGACCTGGCTTCCCGTCGACGAGGTGGGGCGGGTCATGCCCTTCGAGGTCGATGACGATGTGGCCCTCGTGACGGTGATGTGGGCCAACAACGAGGTCGGTACGCTGCAGCCCATCGACGAGATCGTCGCGGCGGCCGGTGGCGTGCCCGTGCACACCGATGCGGTGCAGGCGGTCGGCCACGTGCCGGTCAACTTCTCCGCCAGCGGGGTTTCGGCGCTGACCATCACGGGGCACAAGCTGGGCGGCCCGCAGGGGGTGGGCGCGTTGCTGCTGGGCCGGGATGTGGAGTGCACGCCACTGCTGCACGGCGGCGGGCAGGAGCGGGATGTCCGCTCCGGCACACTCGACGTCCCGGCCATCGTGGCTTTCGCGACGGCGGTGGAGCACGTGGTGAAGCAGCAGCAGCACGAGCTGGAGCGCCTGTCCCGATTGAGGGATGAGCTGATCAAGAGGGTGATCGAGGTGATCCCCGAGGCCATCCTCAACGGCGACCCGCAGGACAGGCTGGCGACCAACGCCCACTTCAGTTTCCCGGGGTGCGAGGGTGATGCGCTCCTGCTTCTCCTTGACGCGCAACAGATTTCGGTGTCGACGGGTTCGGCATGCAACGCCGGGGTGGCGCAACCGTCGCACGTGCTGCTGGCGATGGGCGCCGATCCGGTGACGGCGCGGTCTTCGCTGCGTTTCACGCTCGGGCACACGTCCAGCGCGGACGATATCGACGCGCTGGTGGCGGCGCTGCCCGGTGCGGTGGAGCGAGCGCGCCGAGCCGGGATCAGCCGCTGAGCCGCACCATGTCGCAGTAGGATTGGGCGGTGCGTGTTTTAGCTGCGATGTCGGGTGGGGTCGATTCGGCTGTCGCCGCCGCGAGGGCGGTCGATGCCGGGTTCGACGTCACCGGCGTGCACCTGGCGCTGGCCCGCAACCCCGCCAGCCACCGCACCGGCGCCCGCGGCTGCTGCACCATCGAGGATTCGCGTGACGCGCGCCGCGCCGCGGACGTGCTCGGGATCCCGTTCTACGTCTGGGACATGGCCGAGCGCTTCCACGAGGATGTCATCGAGGATTTCGTCTCTGAATACGCGGCGGGCCGCACGCCCAACCCGTGCCTGCGCTGCAACGAGAAGATCAAGTTTTCGGCGGTGCTGGATCGCGCGCTGGCTTTGGGCTTTGACGCGGTGGTGACGGGGCATCACGCGCGGCTCATCGACGGGCAGCTCAGGAGAAGCGTCGACTCGGCCAAGGACCAGTCCTACGTGCTGGCCGTTCTGACCCGGCAGCAGCTGGACGGGTCCGTGTTCCCGCTGGGCGACTCGACCAAGGAGCAGGTGCGGGCCGAAGCGGCGCAACGGGGTCTGGGCGTCGCCGACAAGCCCGACTCGCACGACATCTGCTTCATCGCCGACGGCGACACGCAGAAGTTCCTGCGTGAGCGGCTGGGGGAGGCGCCCGGCGACATCGTCGACGCGGCCTCCGGTGAGGTGCTGGGCAAGCACGACGGCGCTTACGGTTTCACCATCGGCCAGCGCAAGGGGCTGGCCCTGACCCGCCCGGCGCCGGATGGCCGCCCGCGCTACGTGCTGTCGATCACACCGGTCAGCAACATCGTGACGGTGGGTTCCGCGGCCTGCCTGAACGTGTCCACCGTGGAGGGTGTGAAGACCGTGTGGACCGGCGGTCCGCGGCCGGACGGGCCGATCGAGTGCGAGGTGCAGGTGCGCGCGCACGGCAGGCCCATCCCGGCGGTGGTGTCGGTCGAGGACGACCGCATGAGTGTCCACTTGCGACAGCCCGAGCGCGGGATCGCGGCGGGGCAGGCGGTCGTGGCCTACCAGCGCGACCTGGTGCTCGGCAGCGCGACGATCACCCGAGCCTCATGAAGCTTGAGCTGCCAGTGGGCGCGGCGACCGGTATCGGGTCGCTGCCGGGCACCGACATCCGCGAGGCGGTCGCGTTCACGTTCGGGGAGCTGCCCGATTTTCCTTACCTGCCGGAGCTTCCGGCGCGGGGGCCGGGCGCCGACATGATCGGGCGGGCGGCTTCCCTGCTGGTCGACATCCCGGTCGAGCTGTATGCCGGGCGCTGGCAGGTGGCCCGCCGGGCCGGCGCCGATCTGCGCCGCAGCCGCGACATGCTCGAGCGCGACCTCGATGCGCTCACCGAGGGCGGCGACGGTTTCGCGGGCACCCTCAAAATCCAGGCGGCGGGGCCGTGGACCCTCTCGGTCGGCCTGGGGATTTTAAAAGATCATGGGGGGGTACGGGAGCTGAGCCAATCCCTCACGGAGGGACTGGCCGCCCACGTTGATGACGTGCGCCGGCGCGTCCCCGGCGCCCGGATCGTGCTGCAGATCGACGAGCCGTCGCTGCCGGCGGTGCTCGCGGGGCGGGTGCCGACCGAGAGCGGCCTGCACACCTACCGCGCGGTGGACGCCGCCGTCGCCCGATCGCATTTGTCGTCCATTGTGGACGGAGTAGGTACCCCCGTAATCCTTCATTGCTGCGCAAGCGATGCACCGATCGGGTTATTCGTGGAGGCTGGTGCTTCCGGGCTGGCGCTTGATGTTTCGCTCGCACCGCTCGACCCGCTCGGGGCCGCGATCGACGGTGGCGTCGCGCTCCTCGCCGGGGTGGGTGGCGGGCTGCCGTCCGAGGGCGACATCGCCGGGCGGTTGCGGCGCCTTTGGTTGGATCTGAGCTTCCCGGAGGAGCTGCTGCCCTCGCGGGTGGTCGTCACCCCGGCGTGCGGGCTGGCGGGTGTCTCGCCGGAGCGGGCCAAAGCGGTCCTGGAGGCGTGCCGCGACGCCGCCGCCCGGCTGCGGGAATTCTAGGTTTCCAGGGTCGGAAAACGTCGTACCTTGTGGTTACTGTTTCAGGCGTGAGCATCGACCCGACCCGTCAGCGCTACGCCGAGCTTGTCGCCCAGATCGAGGAGGCACAGCACCGCTATTACATCGAGGATGCGCCCACCCTCTCCGACGCCGAATATGACTCGCTCATGCACGAGCTGGAGCGGATCGAGGCCGAGCACCCCGAGCTGGCGACGCAGGATTCGCCGACGCAGCGGGTGGGGCAGGGCGCTTTCACGAGCTTCGCGCCGGTGACGCATGTCGAGCGGATGATGAGCCTGGACAACGTCTTCAACGACCAGGAGCTTGAGGCGTGGGTGCGGCGGGTCGAGCGCGAAGCCGGGGGGCCGGTGCGCTATCTGTGCGAGCTCAAGATCGATGGATTGGCGATCAATCTGACCTACGAGAAGGGCCGGCTGACGTGCGCCGCCACGCGGGGCGACGGGCGCACGGGAGAGGACGTCACGGCCAACGTGCGGGGCATCAAGCGCATCCCGCACAGGCTGCGGGGCACCGCGCTGCCCGATCTGGTGGAGATCCGGGGCGAGATCTTCTTCCCGACGGAGGGCTTCGCCGACCTCAACGCGACTCTGGTGGCGGCGGGCGATCGGCCTTTCGCCAACCCGCGCAACGCCGCCTCGGGGTCGCTGCGGCAGAAGGATCCGTCCATCACGGCCGGCCGCCCGCTCCGCCTGATCGTGCACGGCATGGGCGCCCGCACCGGTTTCCAGCCGGCGTCGCAGTCGCAGGCTTATGAGCAGCTCAAGGAGTGGGGCCTGCCGACAAGCGACCAGTGGAAGGTCTTCGACACGCTGGAGCAGGTAAAGGAGTACATCGCCTACTTCCACGAGCACCGCCACGACCTCGAGCACGACATCGACGGTGTGGTGATCAAGGTCGACCAGGTGCCGATCCAGGAGCGCCTGGGCGCGACGAGCCGGGCGCCGCGCTGGGCGATGGCGTACAAGTACCCGCCGCAGGAGGCCAACACCAAGCTGCTCGACATCCTTGTCAATGTCGGGCGCACGGGCCGCGTGACGCCCTTCGCGCAGCTCGCCCCGGTCCAGATCAGCGGCGTGACGGTCACCAGCGCCACTCTGCACAATCAGCAGGAGGTGGCACGCAAGGGTGTGCTCATCGGCGACACCGTCGTGATCCGGCGGGCGGGCGACGTCATCCCCGAGATCCTCGGGCCGGTGATCGATCTTCGCGACGGCACCGAGCGGGCGTTCCAGATGCCCACCCAGTGCCCCAGTTGCGGCTCAAAGCTGGCTCCTGCCAAGGAGTCCGACGTCGACATCCGCTGCCCCAACGCCCGCAGCTGCCCGGCCCAGCTCGTGGAGCGCATCTTCTACCTCGCCAGGCGGGGCGGCTTCGACATCGAGGTGCTCGGTTACAAGGCGGCGCAGGCGCTCATCGACTGCGGCATCATCCACGACGAGGGCGACATCTTCGACCTGACCGAGGAGAAGCTGCTCACCTGCCCCTTCTTCACCAACAAGAACGGCTCGCTGTCGATCAACGGGCGCAAGCTGCTTGAAAACCTGGAGCTGGCGAAGGAGCGTCCACTTGAGACGGTCTTGGTCGCCCTTTCCATCCGGCACGTGGGGCCGACCGCCGCCCGCGCGCTGGCCGACCATTTCGCCTCGGTCGACGCCATCGAGTCCGCGACGGCCGAGGAGATGTCGGCCGTTGAGGGGGTGGGCAGCATCATCGCTGTCTCGGTGAAGGAGTGGTTCACCGTCGACTGGCACCGCGAGGTGGTGGACAAGTGGCGGGCAGCCGGGGTGCGCATGGCCGAGGAGCGCAGGGTCGTCGTCGACACCGGCCCCAAGCCGCTGGCCGGCATGACCGCGGTCGTGACCGGCACGCTGGCCGCGTTCACGCGGGAGGAGGCGGGCGCGGCGCTGGAGGCCCAGGGCGCCAAGGTCGCCGGGTCGGTGTCCAAGAAGACCTCGTTCGTCGTGGTCGGGGAGAACGCCGGCTCCAAGCTTGACAAAGCCGAGGCGCTGGGCGTGCCCACGCTCGATGAGCAGGCTCTCGCCACCCTGCTGGAGAAGGGTCCCAAGGCCGTCGGCCTCGAACCCTAGCTCTCAGGCGCATCTTATCGACATGTCAGGCTAAACGAGGCAATATCCCAATTTTGGTAATGAACGACTTTCATGCCTCATAAATTGCGGTTATGACTTCACAGTCGGACGTCGCTCGTCGGCGGACCAAGCAACTGATAGTGCTATCGACCCTTGCAGCCGGCGCTGCGGTCACACTCGTGCCGTCCGCCGCGTATGCCGGGGTCAGCGCTACCGTCTCCAACAGCGCGGTGGGTCTGATCGCCACCTGTTCCGGCACGCCGGGAGCCACCTTCACCGTCACCGGCCCCGATGGCAAGAGCTTCACCGTCAGCACACCTAACAGCGACACTTCAGGCTTCGCCACCGCCGGACACCCGCGCGGCGCATACAAGTTCACGGGCACGTGCGCCAACGGCACCAACGCCGGGTCGGGCAGCTTCGTCCTGGCACCGGCCGGGGGGCCGATGGGTGGCGACGGCGGCAAGGCCGGCACCACCGGAGCCCTCACCGCCGGCATCCTGCTTCTGGGAGCCGCCGCTTGCGGTAGCGTCCTGCTACGCCGCCGAGCCACGGTACCGCGCTGAACCGTGGCTCAGCCCATACCCGCCAAAGTCCGCTCGATCGTCCAGCAATGGACGGCCGGGCGGGCGACGTCTTTTCTGGCGTGGTTAGGGCTTGCCGTGCTGGTCGCCGATGCCGTGGCCCGGCGGGCGAGGGCGGCGGTGTCGGCGTGCCGCGCGACGTGGGCGGCGTGCCGGAGGTGGTGGACGTCTACGGCACAGTTTCTGCTTAGCTGGCTTGGCCTCGCGGTGCTGGTGTTCGATGCGGTGGGCAGGGCGCCTGCGGCGATCACGCGCGGTGCGAGGGCGGTGTTGGGCTGGACGGTCGATCGAGCGGAGGCGGAAAGGCGGGCGGAGCGGCCCTGGGCGTGGGGTGGTGGATGGGTTGCGCGGCTTGGGCTGGCGGCGCTGCGCCGGGCTCGGCTTGGTGGATGGGTTGCGCGGCTGGGGCTGGCGGCGCTGCGCCGGACGCGGTTTGGTGGATGGGTTGCGCGGCTTGGGATGGAGGGGAAGGCGGCGGCGGGTTGGGTGGCGGCGCGCCGGGAAAGTGCTGTCAGACAACGGGTTTTGAGGCGCGCCGCGAAACAGCGCAGGGGTGTGCCGAAGTGGCCGGCAGTGAGGCGACGGAGGGGAGGAGAGGGGTGGCGTGTAGGGGCCGGCTGGGCGACCGGGGTGTGCGCGGCGGCTGGGGCGGGTGTGCTTGCGTCGGCGTTGACGATGCAGCCGCCGAGACCGCCCCAGCCGGAGCCGCAAGCCCTGCCGGGGCAAGCGACGCAGGCGCGGCACGCCGGGCTGGCACGGGCGGAGCCCACGAGGATCGAGATCCCGGCGATAGGGGTCGATGCGGCGCTGCTTTCGCTCGGGGTGGACGAAAAGAACGAGCTTGCGGTGCCACCGCTGGAACGGGCGGAGCTGGCCAGCTGGTACAACCTGGGGCCGAGCCCCGGAGAGCCGGGGAGCGCGGTGATCGTCGGCCACGTCGACTCGGAGAAGATAGGCCCGGCGGTCTTCTTCAATCTTGGCAACCTGAGGGCGGGCGACACCATCACGGTGACGCGCAAGGATGGGACCAAGCCGACGTTCAAGGTGGAAAGTGTCCAGTCGTTCCTGAAGACGAGCTTCCCGACCCAGCTGGTGTACGAGGGTGAGCAGGCCACGCTAAGGGTGATCACCTGTGGCGGAGAGTTCGACAAGAAGAACAGGAATTACCTGTCCAATGTCGTCGTCTTCGCCAGCCTCAACCCCTAGCAACCCCGAACCTGAACTGGTTCACGGATAGGGGAAGGACTGGGCGAGCTGGGCGCTCCACGCGTCGCGCAGCACCTCCGACGCCGAGTCGATCGGCTTGCTGGCGTTGCCCCCACCCACGGCGTTGAACGGGTTGTCCGGGTCGGCGAGGAAGCTCGCCACCGACAGCTGCGGGGTGAAGCCCACGAACCAGGCGGCCCGGTTGTCATCGGTGGTACCCGTCTTGCCCGACACCGGGCGTCCTACCATGCGGGCCACCCCGGACGCGGTGGACCAGCCGCCGCAGCTGGAGCCGGCCGCGCCGTAGCCGGTGACGCAGCGTCCCGCGTCCGCGGCCGCCCGAGCCACCCACGGCTGGACCTCCTGGCGGCATTGCGGATCGGCGGCGTTGCGGACTGTGCCCTGCTTGTCCTCGTAGGTTGCGGGCGTCCCGTCCGGGTGGGAGATGGAGATCACCGGCAGCGCCTCGCAGAACATGCCGTCCGCGGCGGCCGTGGCGTAGGCGGTGGCCATCTCGAGCGGCGTGGTGTCGGCGACGCCGAGCGTGAACGAGCCCCACTTCTTGGCGCGCTCGGGCGTCGACGCCAGGTACCTGTCGGTCTCGGAGCGCCACTTCAGGCCCAGCCGCTCGGCCATCTTCACCACCTTGTCGGCGCCGACCGCCTGCTCCAGCTGCACGAAGTAGGTGTTGACTGACTTGCCGAAGCCGGTCCACATGTTCTGGTTGCCGGTCATCGCGCCGCTGGCGTTGCTGGGGCACCACTGCGTGCCGCACGTGGCCCGTTCGCCAGGCGCGCCCAGATATATCGACGTATAGCGATGTGGCGCGTAGAAGGAGGTCGTGGGGGGCATGCCGGCGTCGAGCGCCGCCATCATGGTGAAGAACTTGAAAGTCGATCCGGCCTGGTACCCGGGCAGCCCACCCCCGCCTAGCAAGGCGTTGACGGTGTTGGGGTAATTGCCGACGATGCCCTCCTCCCGCTTGGCTGGGTCAGTGTTGGGCCCGTTGCGGGACTGGTCGAGCGAGTAGCGGCGGTTGACCGCCATGGCCCAGACGTGCCCCGTGCCGGGCTGCACCGCCACCAGGCCGTGCGCGAAGCGGTTGCCGATCGCTTCCTTGGCGGTGACGCGAGCCATGGCGTTGTCCTGGACTGCCGGATTCAGGGTGGTGACTATGCGGTACCCGCCCCGGCGCAGCTTGTCCAGACGCTCCTGCGGGTTGGCGCCGAACGCCTCGTGCTGCATCCACCAGCTTTTGAAGAAGTCGCAGAAGAACCCCCAGCTGTTGACCTCGGGCGCGACCGAGACGCAGTCGTTGGGCGGCTGATAGACGCTGAGGGTCAACGGTTCGGTCTGGGCGGCGGCGATGGCTTCCCTTGAGGCATAACCGTTTTCGGCCATCTGCTGCAGCACCCAGTCGCGCCGGTCCTTGGCCGCGGTGGTGTCGCCCTTGGCGGGGTCGTAGGCGCTGGGCGCCTTGACCAGCCCGGCCAGGGTCGCCGACTCGACGAGGGTCAGCTCGCTGGGCAGTTTGGAGAAGAAGATCTGGGAGGCCGCGAAGACGCCGTAGGCGCGGTGGCCGAAGTAGGCGATGTTCAGGTACCGCTCGAGGATCTCCTCCTTGCTGATCCTCTTCTCCAGTTCCAGGGCGAGGCGGATCTCCCGGATCTTGCGCGTGCTCGTCTGTTCGGTGGCTTCGATGACGTCGGTGGGTCCCTCGGCGCTGTCGCGCAGGGCCATGCGCACGTACTGCATGGTGAGGGTTGAGGCGCCCTGCGACACCTCGCCCGCGGTCTGGTTGGCGACGAAGGCCCGCGCCACGCCCTTGAAGTCGACGCCCTTGTGGTCGTAGTAGCGCGCGTCCTCGGCGGAGATGACGGCGTTGCGGACGTCCAGGGACATGTCGTGAATGGAGATGGGCTTGCGGTACTCCTCGTAGAACATGGTGAGCGGCGTGACGCCGTCGCTGGCGTAGACCATGCTGGTCTGCCCGGCGGGGACCGTCTTGAGCTCGCTTTCCATGTTGAGGAAGAAGTCGGTGCCCGTCTTGATGCCCATGCCGACGGTGAGCGCGACCGGCATCCCGACCGCGCTGACGGCGATGCCGGTGATGAGGCCGAGCCGGCCGATGGCCGAGGTCGCCCGCAGGGTCTTCTTGATGCCGTTGCCCAGCCGCTGGAATGCCTTCGTCATGAAACGTGCCACACTCGGACGTTATCGAAGAGTGTTCGCCTTCATGTCCGGAATCCGAAACTTGTCCCTTGGATCATGCCGCCCCCGTCATGAGGTCGTGGCCGTTGATACCTCTGTCGATATTTCCGACAACGGCCGCATCCTGCGTATGCCCTTGCTGAAGGTTGCGGCCACCGCCGAGATCGCCATGATGCCACTGATTGCGAGCACCGTGGTGGGACCGCCCCACCAGGCCACGAACGCGCCGCCGATCAGCGGCGCCACGGTGGACAGGCTCATCGCGGCCGTGAAGATCACCGAGACGACCCGGCCCTGTAGCCGGTCGGGCGTGATCGCCGCCTGGTAGCCGAAGAGCGCGGCGTTGGTCGCGGGCCCGAGCGCGATCCCGATCGCCATCGGCACAGCCAGCAGGATCGAGCCGGTCAGCAGCGAGCCGGCGGCGACCACCGCGACGCTGATCCAGCAGATGTAAAGGATCAGCTGCCGCAGCGGCACCTTGCGGGTCAGCATCGGGGCGGCCAGAGCGCCGCAGAGCGCGCCGACCGCGATGATCGTTTCGGCGGTACCGATCAGGACCGGCGGGGTGCCCTGCTGCTGGAGGATCACGATGATGGCGAAGGCGAGCGCGTTGAAGGCGAGGTTGAGCGGCGGCGCGAGGATCAGCACCGCCCGCAGGAACGGCTCGGTGAAGGTGAACTTCACACCTTCCAGGAATTCCTTCACCGGATGCTGGTGCGGCTCGGAGCGCTCCTGCTGCATGGGCCGGCGGATCAGCCAGATGCCTATGAAGGACAGCAGGTAGGAGACGGCGTCGGCGACAAAGGGCAGGCCGCGCGCGAAGCCGTAGAGAGCACCGCCGATCGGCGGGCCGACAAGGTTCACCGCCGCCAGCCTCGCCTCGTTGCGTGCCGTCGCCTCGGGCACCTGCTGGAGCGGCACGATGTTGCGCACCGCGCCGAACTGCGCGGTCATGTGCGCCGTGGTGAACAGCCCTGTGATCATCGCGGTCACCACTATCCACAGCACAGTGACGCGGTCGGTCAGGATCGCCCAGGCCAACAGCGCGTAGGCGCCGAACGACACGGCGTCGGCGACAAGCATCAGCCGGCGGCGGTCGACCCGATCGATGATCACACCGGCGGGCAGCTGGCCGGCGATCCGGGCCACGGCGGCCGCCGTCCCGACGATGCCCGCTTGGATAGGCGAGCCGGTGATGCCCAGGGTGAGCAGCGGCAGCGCCAGGCTCGAGATGGAGCTGCCGAGGTCGGAGAGGGCCTGGCTGCCCCAGAGCAGGTTGAACGCGCGGTTGCGCCACAGGCTGGGCGGATCAGGGTTGGGCGGATCAGGCTTTGGGGGATCGGGGTTGGGGGGATCAGAGTTATCGACCGCGTTGACGTCGCCGGAGGTGGCGCTCATGACGTCAGTCTGACGTCATGAGTGCCACCTAGCAATGGGCAAAATATGTACGCAGCATGATCCTTCGGCCGGGTCCAGGGCGGCGCGCAGGCCCGGCCGGTCGTTGATAAGCCCGGTGATCAGGTCGAGGTTGAGGCCGCAGACAAGGTCGGTGTAGTCGGCGGCGAGGCTGTGGAACGGACAGTTGGCAAGCTTGATGTCGCCGTTTTCGTCGGCGTGCGGTTCGAAACCCAGGTCGGTGAGGACCTGTACCAGGTCGGAACCGCACGTGGCGGATTTTGAAATGGCACGGCCGATGCGGTGCGCGGATTTGCTCAGGGCGTCGGCGATCGGGACACCGTCGCGCTCGCTGGCGGTGATCGCCTCGGCCATGATGCGGCCGGCGAGGTCATAGCGGCGCTCGGGCAGGCTCACCGCGAACTCGCGCGAGGAGCGGCGGTAGAACTTGGTCGGCCTCCCGGCTCCTGGGCCGCCGCGCCCGCTGGGCCGGCTGAACTCCGCCTCCAGCAGGCCCTCGCCCTCAAGCCGGTCGAGATGGAACTTGACCACGTGCCGGGCGATGCCCAGCGCGTCGGCGGCCTGGTCGCGGCTGACCGGCGCGCGCTGCGCCACCACTAACTCGTAAAGCTTGCGGCGCAACGGTTCTCCCAGTGCGGCGACGCTCGACACATCCTGAGGCACGGGTACCACCTCTAACGGAGATCATCATTGACGAAATTTCGGCGGGTGACGGGATCCGGGTCAGCTCGACTTTGCAGACATCGGATCCCGACATCTTCGCGGCCGGCGACGTGGCTAGCGCCGCACACCCGGGGATCGGGGCGCACATCCGCGTCGAGCACTGGGCCAATGCGCTTCATCAGGGGCTCGCCGCCGGACCTTGCATGCTGTGGCTGGGTACCCCCTATGAAAATGTCCCTTACTTCTACACAGATCAATTCGATCTAGGCATGGAGTACGCCGGATACGTGCCTTCGGGAGGCTATGACCGCGTAGTCTTCCGCGGCGACCTCGAGAAGGGTGAGTTCATCGCCTTCTGGGTCGGCGGCGGGCGGGTGCTGGCCGGCATGAACGTCAATGTGTGGGACGTGTCGGACAAGATCCAGGCGCTGGTACGGGCGGGCTGGCGCGGCGTCACGATCAGACCCGAGCGCCTAACCGATCCCGATGTGCCCCTTGGTGCATTGCTAGCCGCTTAGTGGGTGCCGTGAGGGCGATCGTTGTGACGCTGGCTTTTGCGCGTACTTCAACTCGGGGTGCACAAAGGATACGCATGGCGAGGATCGACACCACGGAATTTAGCGGTGGCGTGAACCGATGGGCCGCTTCATACGTGGGCCGAGACGTGGGCTACGCGTGACAAATTCGCCTTTCGCGGCAGGCATGGTCAAACAGGTACACAACGTGATAAGCGAATACCCGCAAAGCGCAACAAATTAAGCACCGATGCTTGCGGAGTGTGTAGGTAGACAGATTGAGGCATACAGTAGTGTGACCTACCCCACGGGAGGCGGGAGAGGGTGCCTATGGTGGCCACATCAGTGACGCAGCAGATGCTGCGCAATCGTGTGCCCGCCGCCCGCAGACGGGCATTCGGTATCTACGTCGTGTCCGTCGTGCTGCTGGCGCTGATTTTGACGATCGACGATTTCCTGACCCTGCCGGCGGCCCTGGCCGAGCTGACCCCGACGATGCGCTTTGGATTGTGGATCATGGCGGGTCTGGCGGTAGCGGCCGACGCGTTCCCGGTGACCCTGCCGGGCAAATGGAACACCGCGGCCATCTTCCCATCGATCACCTTCACCTTCTGCATCATGCTGCTCTATGGGGTGGCGCTCGCCGTTGTGGTGCAGGCGATGGCGGTGGCGATGTCCTCCTGGCGCATGCATCACGCGCCTTGGCGCGCCTGCTTCAACGTGGCGCAGTACTCGGTCGCGATCGGCCTCGCCCACCTGGTGCTGGAGACGGTCTCCGGCCAGGTGCCGTCGCGCATCGTGCCCATCCTCTGCGCCGCGATCGCGTGGTTCTTCGCCAAGTACATGACGACGGCGATGGCGATCTGGATCAAGGACGGGGTTCCCTTCTGGCCCATGGTGCTCGGGCCCCTGCCCGCTGAGGCGCTGACCACGGGCGCGCTGCTGATGCTGGCGCCGGCGACCATGATGCAGGTGCAGCGTCGCCCCGAGTTCCTGCTCGTGCTCATCCTGCCGCTGGCCGCGGTGCGCAAGCTGGCCATCATCACCGCGCAGCAGCGGCACCTGGCCAGCGTCGACCCGCTGACCGGGCTGGCCAATCGCAAGGCGCTCATCGCCGAGGTGACAGCGGCCGCCGCCACCCACGCCCAGCATGCGGTCCCCGGCGATGCCGAGCGCGGCTTCGCCCTGCTCCTGCTCGACCTAGACCGATTTAAACGCGTAAATGACGCGCTCGGGCACGAGGTCGGCGACCGCCTGCTGACCGCGGTCGGCGAACGGATCGCGAGCACGGTGCGCGGCCGACCGGGTGACGTCGTGGCGCGCCTCGGCGGCGACGAGTTCGCCATCGTGGCCAAGCGCCTCGACAGCCCCCTGCAGGCGCGGGCCCTGGCCAAGCGGATCGAGGAGGCCCTGATCGCGCCGGTCGTGCTCGACGGGCTGCCGCTTGACGTCGGCGGCTCCATCGGCATCGCGCTCTACCCCGAGCACGGTTCGGACTTCGCCACCCTGTTCCGCCGCGCCGACGTCGCCATGTACATCGCCAAGCACCGCGGCATCGGCACCGCGGTCTACAGCCCCGATCACGACCACAATTCACCGCACAGCCTCAGCCTCCTCGGAGACCTGCGCACGGCGCTCGCCGACGCGGAGGGCGGCGGGCTTTCCCTTGAGTACCAACCACAAATCCAGATCAGCACCGGCAAGGTGGTCGGCACCGAGGCGTTGCTTCGCTGGGATCACCCGGTCAAGGGTGAGGTCTGCCCCGACGACATCATCCGCATCGCCGAGCCCAGCCCGGTCATGCGCCTGCTCACCGCGTGGGTGCTGCGCCAGGCGGTCGACCGGCTCGCGCGCTGGGCTGCCGACGGCGTCGAGCTGCGCGTCTCGGTCAACGTCAGCGTGCGCGACCTGCACAACAGCGACATCGTGGAGGAGATCGACGCGCTGCTGAAGCGTTGCGGCGTGCCCGCGGAAAGGCTCCAGCTGGAGATCACCGAGAGCGCACTCATGGCCGACCCGCACCGGGTCATCGCGACCCTCACCAAATTGCACAACCTCGGTGTGGGCATAGCTCTTGATGATTTTGGTACCGGATACTCCTCCCTCCAGCATCTGCGCCGCCTGCCCCTGACCGAGGTCAAGGTCGACAGGTCGTTCGTGCAGGCGATGCCAAGCGATGCCGATGCCCGCGCGATCGTGCGTTCCATCATCGAGCTGGCCGGCGCCCTGGGCCTGCGCGTGGTGGCCGAAGGCGTGGAGGACGAGCACGCGTGGCGCCTGCTGCACCTCGCCGGATGCGATGTGGCGCAGGGCTGGTTCTACTCCCGGCCCCTCACCGCCGCTCAGGTGCCGCAGTGGGTGGCCACGGCGGAGCCACCGATGCCCGCCGGGGCGCACCACAAGTCGCCCCAAATGGCGGGGATCGCCGCCTCAGGCAACGATCTCCAAGCCCGATCTTGACCATGTCAGGAGGTCGTCGCCCGGCGACCCCGCCATGGGGCGAAATGACTGGCCTCTAGACTGCTGGACTATGGCTGCAATCTCGCGCGATGAGGTCGCGCATCTGGCGCGCCTGTCGCGGCTCGCCGTCACCGAGCAGGAGCTTGACCTGTTCGCCGGCCAGCTCGACGTGATCCTCCAGGCGGTCGCGCGGGTCGGCGAGGTCGTCGCCGAGGACATCCCGCCGACGTCGCACTCGGTGCCGCTGGTCAACGTGCTGCGCGAGGACGAGGAGCGGCCGTGCCTGACCCGCGAGGAGGCGCTGGCGGGTGCGCCGGACGCTTTCGAGAACCGGTTCCGGGTGCCGCGCATCCTCGAAGAGGAGGTGTGAGCCGTGATCAATGAGACTGCGGCGTCGCTCGGGGCCAAAATCGCCTCCGGCGAGGTGACGGCCGTCGAGGTGGCGCGGGCTCACCTGGACCGCATCGCCGAGGTCGACGGCAAGGTGCACGCCTTCCTGCATGTTGACGCCGAGGGTGCCCTCGAGGCGGCGGGCGCGATCGATGCCCGTGTGGCAAAAGGCGAGAAGTTGGCGCCGCTTGCGGGAGTACCGATCGCGGTGAAAGACGTCATCACCACCAAGGGGATCCCCACCACGGCCGGCTCGAAGATCCTGCAGGGCTGGCGCCCGCCCTACGACGCGACGCTGACCAGGCGCCTGCGCGAGGCGGGCCTGGTGATCCTGGGCAAGACCAACATGGACGAGTTCGCGATGGGTTCGTCCACCGAGTATTCGGCGTACGGCCCCACCTACAACCCGTGGGATCTGAGCCGCATCCCGGGCGGGTCGGGCGGTGGCTCGGCTGCGGCGCTTGCCGCGCATGAGGCGCCGCTTTCGATCGGGACGGACACGGGCGGTTCCATCCGGCAGCCGGGCGCGGTAACCGGTACCGTCGGAGCAAAACCAACATATGGCGGCACTTCGCGTTACGGGCTCATCGCCTTCTCGTCCTCTTTGGACACTCCCGGTCCTTGCGCGCGCACGGTCGAGGACGCCGCGTTGCTGCACGCCGTGATCGGCGGCCACGACCCGATGGATTCGACCTCGATCCCGCAGCCGGTGCCGGATGTGGTTGCCGCCGCCCGGCTTGGCCTGTCCGGTGACCTGACGGGTGTCCGGATCGGACTGGTGCGCGAGTTCACCGGCGAGGGCGCCGAGGCCGGGGTGATGACCGCCTTCCGCGACGCCGTGGAGGCGCTGACCAAGCTCGGCGCCGAGATCGTCGAGGTGTCGTGCCCGCACTTCCAGTACGCGCTGCCCGCGTACTACCTGATCGCGCCGAGCGAGTGCTCGTCCAACCTCGCCCGCTTCGATGGTGTCCGATATGGACTGAGGGTCGGCGACGACGGCACGCGGTCGCTGGAAGAGGTGATGTCGCTGACGCGGGAGGCCGGGTTCGGCCCGGAGGTCAAGCGCCGCATCATCATCGGGACATACGCGCTGTCGAGCGGTTACTACGACGCGTACTACGGGCAGGCGCAGAAGGTGCGCACGCTCATCACCCGCGACTTCACCACGGCCTTCGAGCAGGTGGATGTGCTGGTGTCGCCGACGACCCCGTTCGTCGCCTTCCCGCTTGGGTCCCGGACCGCCGACCCGTACCAGATGTACCTCGCGGACCTGTTCACCATCCCCACCAACCTCTACGGCGGCCCGGCCATCTCCGTCCCCTGTGGACTGTCGGAGGGGCTGCCCGTCGGGTTGCAGGTGATGGCGCCGACCATGGCCGACGACCGCATGTACCGGGTGGCCGGGGCGGTCGAGTCCGTGGTCGGCACCTTGACACCACCTAGCCTCTAACCTCCGCGGAGGGGCGCCAGAGCGGGTAGAGCAGGCCCGCCAGCGCCGCTCCCAGGATGCCGGAGACGGCGTAGACCCACAGTCGGCCGAAGTTTTCCCAGTCGGCCTTCTCCCCGGCGAAGAGCATGACCACATCGGGCCCGAGGCTGCGAGCGAAGTTGAGCGAGGCGCCGGTCACCGCGAAGATCGCCAAGGTGCCCGCCGCGTAGGCCAAGCCCATGCCGATGCCCGAGTTGGTGCCCCCGCCCGCCGCCAGGACGACGCAGCAGAGCAGGAACACGGCCAGTGCCTCGGCGAGGATGGCGGTGATGAAGCCGGTGTCGGCGTTGACGATGTCGGGGGACAGGCGGGTCACCCCGAGACCGTCGTTGACACCCTTGCTGCCCGTGACCGCCCAGACGAACAGGGCGCCGATGACGCCTCCGACGAGCTGCGCGACGATGATGATCGCCGCGCCGACCCAGTCGAGCGCGCCCTTGATCGCCACGGCCAGGGTGATCCACGGGTTGAAGTGGCCACCGAAGACCCAGACCGCGACGGCGGCGGTCACGAGGAACGCGACTGCGCCGATGAAAGCCTGACCACCGCTGGTGACCAGGCTTGCGACCCCGAAGAAGACGAGCATTGCCGTTCCGATGACCTCGGCCGTGAGGCGTGGCACCGTTGCTGAACCCATGTAATGCACCTCCTGTGCAACTACCTGGATAGGGGGGATCTGCGGCATCAGCATCCTGGAGATATCGATCGATGTACAGTGGGCCGATCGGTGGATCTTTCGGGGTCCTGACTAAGCTGTCAGCGTGAGCACAGACCTGTATGAGCCGGTGATCGGTTTGGAGACGCACGTCGAGCTCGGGACGCGGACGAAGATGTTCTGCGGCTGCCCGACCGCCTTCGGTGCGGAGCCCAACACGCAGATCTGCCCGGTGTGCCTGGGCCTGCCGGGCAGCCTGCCGGTGGCCAACAAGGCGGCGATCGAGGCGACCATCCGCATCGGCCTTGCGCTCAACTGCACCATCGCGTCGTGGTGCCGCTTCGCCCGGAAGAACTACTTCTACCCGGACATGCCGAAGAACTTTCAGATCAGTCAGTACGATGAGCCTCTTTGTGTCGACGGCTGGCTCGACGTCGAGGTGGAGGGCGAGACCATCCGGGTCGGCATCGAGCGCGTCCACCTGGAGGAGGACACGGGCAAGACGCTGCACGTGGGCGGCGCCACCGGCCGCATCCACGGCGCCACCGAGTCCCTCGTCGACTACAACCGCGCCGGCATCCCGCTCGTCGAGATCGTGACGAAGCCTGTCCCGGGCACGGGAGCACTCGCCCCCCATGTCGCGCGGGCATACGTCACCGAGCTGCGCGATCTCATCCGCTCCCTCGGCGTCTCCGACGTGCGGATGGAGCAGGGCTCGCTGCGCTGCGACGTCAACACCTCGCTCAACCTGCCGGGCGAGCCGTGGGGCACCCGCACCGAGACCAAAAACGTCAACTCGCTGCGCAGCGTCGAGCGCGCGGTCCGCTCCGAGATGGCACGCCAGGCGACCGTGCTCTCCTCGGGTGGCACGGTGGTGCAGGAGACGCGTCACTTCCATGAGGACACCGGCGACACCACGTCCGGCCGGAGCAAGGAAACGGCCACCGATTATCGATATTTTCCAGAGCCTGATTTGGTACCCCTTGCGCCCGACCCGCATTGGGTGGCCGAGCTGAAGAAGGCTTTGCCGGAGCTGCCCAGCGTCCACCGGGCGCGGCTGACGGCGCAGTGGGGTCTGTCCGATCTGGACATGCAGTCCATCCTCAACGCCGGCGCCGTCGAGCTCATCGAGCAGACTGTCGCTTCTGGAGCCTCGGCCGAGGCGGCGCGCAAGTGGTGGCTGGGCGAGCTTTCCCGGCGCGCCAACGAGTCCGCCGTCGACCTGGCCTCGCTGCCCGTGACGCCCAAGCAGGTCGCCGAGCTTCAGTCCCTTGTGGACAGTGGAAGGCTCACCGACAAGCTTGCGCGCCAGGTGCTTGAGGGCGTGCTCGCGGGCGAGGGCGACCCGGCGGACATCATGGCGGCCCGCGGCCTCGAGGTCGTCTCCGACACGGGCGCGCTCACCGCCGCCATCGACGAGGCGATCGCCGCCAACCCGGCGGTGGCCGAGAAGATCCGCGCCGGTAACCAGGCCGCGGCCGGGGTCATCATCGGCGCGGTGATGAAGTCAACGCGCGGCCAAGCCGATGCCAAGACAGTGCGTGAACTGGTGCTGGCGCGCCTGTCCTGACAGTCGTCGATCCCCATCCGACCGTCGGCGCTCTAGGCGCTTACGCGACATTTACCACTGTCTAACTCTTTCACCACGCTCGCCTGGTCGGCTTGGCGGCATGAAGGCATTGAAGATTGTGGCCGCCGTGGCGGTGGCCGGACTCGCGTTGTCAAGCGGCTCGGCTGCCCTCGCGCAGGCCGCAAGGCCCAACGTCATCGTGTTCATGACCGACGACCAGAACGTCTCCTCGCTGGAGGTCATGCCCAACGTGCGGGCTCTGCTTGCGCAGCAAGGGGTCACGTTCACCAACAACTTCGTGTCGTACCCGCTGTGCTGCCCGTCGCGGGCCACCTACCTGACCGGCCAGTACCCGCACAATCACGACGTGATGTGGAACATGGCGCCCGACGGCGGCTACTACAAGCTGCGGGGCAATGAAACGTTGCCGGTGTGGATGAGCCGAGCCGGGTACCAGACGGCTCATATCGGCAAATATCTCAACGGCTACGGCACCCAGGACCCGCTCGAGATCCCGGCCGGGTGGGGCGAGTGGTACGGCTCGATCGACCCGACCACCTACAGGATGTGGGGCTATACCCTCAACGAGAACGGCGTCCTGAAGACCTACGGTCAGGACAACGTGGAGAATCCGGCTCTCTACCAGACCGACGTCTACCGGGCCAAGGCCGTCGATTACATCAACCGCAAGGCCCCTGGCTTGGCGCCGTTCTTCCTTTCCGTGGCAACGCTTGCGCCGCACACCGAGGGCGGCTGGGCGGCCTCCAACGGCAACCGCAACCCGCGCCCGGCGCCGCGTCACCGGGGCGCTTTCGCCGACCGTGCCCTGCCCAGGCCGCCCTCGTATGACGAGACGGACGTGAGCGACAAGCCGGCGCACATCCGGGCGTTGCCGCGCATCGACGCCGCGGGCGAGGCTCAGATCACCAAGACCTACCGCTCCCGGCTGGAGTCGCTGCTCGCCGTCGACGAGGCGGTCGCCGCCATCGTGAACGCGTTGCAGGCCAACGGGGAACTTGCCAACACGCTCATCATTTTCACGTCGGACAACGGCTGGCTCCAGGGCGAGCACCGCATCCGCTCGGGAAAGATCCACCCCTATGAGGAGTCGATCCGGGTGCCGCTGATCCTGCGCGGACCGGGGCTGGTGCCCAACACCCAGCGCGCGGCGCAGGTGTCCAACATCGACCTGGCGCCGACGGTGCTCGACGCCGGTGACGGCACGGCGGGCATCGTCATGAACGGGCGGTCGCTGCTGCCGGTCTCCACGGCGGCGCGCAACCTGCTGGTCGAGACGGGTCCGCGTGGCGATGGCTCGCGCTGGTACGCCGCCGTGCGGACTCCTCGCTTCCTCTACGTCGAGCACTCGACGTCGGAGCTCGAGCTGTACGATCTCCAGCTTGACCCGTACCAACTGCGGTCGCGGCACAACGACGCGGCCTATCTGGAGGTGCGGGCGGCCCTTGCGGCCGAGTTGCACCGGCTGATGGTCTCCTGAGCACCTAGCTTGGGGTTACGGAGGGCTCGGCGTTGACGCCGGGCTCCTCCACCATGTTGCGCTTCAAGGAAACCTCGGCCAATCCGGTGCCGCCCACGGTGATGTCGTCGTAGGCCACCAGCTCGCGCGCCTGGTCGAAGTAGAGCACCGACATCTGCAGCGGCAGCGGGTGTTCGCCCTCCAAGCCCCGCAGCCCGGCCCCGCCCGTCGACCCCTGCACCATCATCCTCGTCGACGTATTGTCCAGAATGGACACCGAGCGAGAATGCCTGTGCCCGGCGAGGACGAGCGGGCAGGTCCCCGCGAGCTGCACCCCGCCGCGCGGGTCGTGGATGAGGCCGACATCGACCTTCACCGGCGAGGAGCTGATGGTCTGCGCGAGCCGCCTTCCGGCCTGCTCCACCGAGTCCACGCTGGTCTGGGACTCGCCGCCGGTGCCGTGCGGGTTGACCGCCTTGTCGGGCGTGAACCGCGGGTCGCCGATCCCGGCGAAGGTGAGCCCGGCGATTGTCTGGATCTTGTCGTCAAGCACGATCGCGTTGGGCTGCGCGGCCACCGCCGCCTGAGTCACGCTCGAGTCGTGGTTGCCCCGCACGAAGACGTAGGGCACCTTGAGCAACGCGATGGAGGCGGCGAAGTTGGCCTCGACCTCGCTGCCCCAGTCGTTGATGTCACCGGTGTCCACGACCACGTTGATGTGGAACTGCTCGACCGCCGAGCGGATGACCGGCCAGGCGGCCGGGTTCAGATGCAGGTCGGAGACGTGCAGCACCCGGATCGTGCGGTCGTCGGGAGCGTAGATGGGCAGGTTGGACACGGTGTTATACAGCGTGCCCACGTTGATGACCATCTTTTCGAGCTGCCTGGCGTACTCGTCATATCTATCGGCGATGCGCTGCGCATCACCGATGACCGTGGGCGCGTTGGCCAGAAGCCCGTCATAGCGGGGCTCTTTGAGCGCCCCCGGGTGGAAGGTCAGGCCCGCCAGGCCGAAGCTCGCCAGCATCACGACCATCGAAATGCCGCCCGCCCACGCAACCTGCCGCATCCTGCGATAGATCACCGCAGTGATGATCATGGCGCCGAGCATGCCGATCCCGGTCGCTCGCAGCACCAGGCGCTCCACGCCGACGCGCACGTCCTGAACGGCGTTTCGGCTGGCCCGGGTGATGCCGCTGGGATCGGTGATGAGCGCCTGGGTGCGCGACTGGTCGAGGCCGTCGAGGTGCACCTTCAGGTGCGCGGGACCGTCGTGCGTGTCGAGGTAAAGCGAGCCCAGCGGCGGGATCACCACCTCGGTGTCGCCGGCCAGCGACGGCTCGACGGTGAAAGTGGAGCTGAACGGCCCCACGTCAACGGAGGTCGGCGCCGCGATCAGCAGGCCGATCAGCGCGCCGCCGATCGCGATCGCGCCGAGGGCAAGAGATTTCAACAGCTTCGCGTATGAAACCCGCATCAGTCCCCAACGGTGATTCTCAGGATCCGGTCGTCATCGGGGTGGATCTTGCATCCGGCATTGCACCGGCCGTCGTGATTGTTCGTGAGGACCCACAGGGAGTGGTCCGGCGCGGTGACCGCCGCCCGCAGGCGCCCATACTCCTTGACCAGCTGGGGCACGGGCTGGCTCGTCGGGCCGTCCGGCCCGAGGCTCACCAGGAGGAGCCGCTGCCCGCGCAGGCAAGCGGCCACAAAGATGTTGGCGGTGATGGCCGCCCCCGAGCAAGACGACTCGCCGGTGGGGAAGGTGAAGACAGGGTTGGTGAAGCGGTTGTCCTTGCCCGCTCCCTCCACGCTGGGCCAGCCGTAGTTCTTGCCCTTCTCGATCAGGTTGATCTCATCCCAGCTGTTGCTGCCGAACTCGGTCGCCCACAGCTTCCCCCACGCGTCCCACGCGATGCCTTGCACATTGCGGTGCCCGTAGGTCCACACGAGCGTGTTGAAAGGGTTGCCCGGTGCGGGCTTGCCGTCGAGCGTCATCCGAAGGATCTTGCCGCCCAGGTTGTTCAGATCCTGGGCGCGGCCGCCCGTCCCGGCGTCGCCCGTCGATGCGTACAGGAAGTTGTCCGGCCCGAAGGCGAGCCGCCCGCCGTTGTGGATGCCAGAAATCGGGATGCCGGTCACGAGCGGCTCCGGGCTGCCACCGAGGCGCCAGCGGGCGATCCTGTTGTCGGTCGGCGTCGTGTAGTACAGATAAACCGTCTGATCCGTCGCGTAGCTGGGCGAGACCGCGATGCCCATCAGGCCGCCCTCGCCGTGCGAATCCGCCTCGTTGATCATCCCTACCTGGGTCGCCGTGTAAGGCGCGTCGTGCCCGGCGCCCTTCGTGATCTTCATGATGCGCCTGGTGTCGCGCTCGGTGGCCAGGGCGCTGCCGTCCGGCAGGAAGGCCACGGCCCACGGCGCCCGCATCCCCTTGAGAAGGACATCGACGGTCGTCACCTTCGGCGGCGACGTGTTCGCCGTGGCGCCCGGTGGTGGGGGCGGCTGGCTGCCCACGGTGCTGGGCCTCCCATCCTGCGCGCACGAGACCAGAGTTAGGGCCATAACCATTATCAGGGGGTACCGGATCCAGGTCATGATCACTGAGAGCCTCGGTCCGTCGACCCGGTTCACTCTCGGAG
>Ga0209382_10002353_pt1 | contig 27704 bp, 28 predicted proteins | sample SoiMetdeltSBSDD5_FD_187599 | JGI IMG/M metagenome (GOLD analysis project Ga0209382, IMG submission 187599) | Bulk soil microbial communities from a Populus tree surrounding site in Tennessee, USA - Soil MetaG P. deltoides SBSDD5 (SPAdes) (version 2) | ecosystem: Environmental > Terrestrial >... | reverse complement strand
CATGATCTTGCGATGAATGACAGAATGCTCGGACAGCGGAACTCCAAGGTAGCGGGTTGTCTTTGCGGGACAAGCCTTTCTACCGGAGTTCCGCTCCATTTTGTACAGACCTTGACAGCCAGCCCAGATCCTTATCTACACGGCCTTGGCGCTAGCCTTCCGCAAAATCGCGCAATTTTGCCTGGCACTTGCCCTGTTTTCGGGGCGTCAACACGGTGATTGCCAGGCAAATTGCGCGATCTTGACGGTCATCGGTCTAGGAGAGGCCGTTGTGGATGGCGGTGGTCAGCGCGGCGCTTGCGGTGTCACCGTCGAGCGACCACACCATCGACCCGCCGAGGCCGCGGTTCTTGATGTAGGTGCACTTGGCGGCGATCACCTGCGGGGTGTCGTAGGACCAGAAGTTGCTTCCGCTCAGCTTCCAGCTGGCGACCGCGGCGCTGTCGAAGAAGACGGTGCCGGTCTTGGAGACCAGCTTCTTGTAGTCCTCGGTGCCGTCCTCGAAGGTCCCGCGGGCGGGGCCGCTCGATGGCTGGTACAGGCCGTTGTTGGTCCCGCCGACGCCGGCCCAGCCCTTGCCGTAGTAAGGGATCCCGAGCACGAGCTTGCCGGCGGGCGCGCCGCCGTTGAGGTAGGTGGTGATGGCCAGGTCCGCGCTGAAGGTCTGCTGCGGGGTGGAGTACAGATTGGACTGGTGGCCGGTGGTCGGGTTCCACGGTCCGGCCAGGTCATATCCCTGGACCGTCGCTAAGTCCAGATAGGACAGCAGCTGCGGGATCTCGATCCCGGCCGCGATCTTCGCCGGGTCGGCGGGCAGGAACGCGGTGAGCGAGAAGTGCCGTCCGACCTGGGCGCCGTAGGCGTCGAGCTGGCGGCGGAACTCGGCGGCCAGCAGGGTCAGGTTCTGCTTGTCCTCGGGCCGGACTATGTTGCCGGGGTTGCCTTCCGAGCCGGGCCACTCCCAGTCGAGGTCAATGCCGTCGAATACGCCGTAGCCGCTGCCGATCCCGCCACGGGTGGAGTTGCCGATGAAGGGCAGGTTTCCCTTGAGGTACAGGTCGATGCAACTGGACACCATTGCCGCCCGTGAGGCCGGGGTCAGCGCCGCGTCCGAGAAGTACTTGGACCATGTCCAGCCGCCCAGGGAGATCTGCACCCTGAGGTTGGGGTACATCGCTTTGAGCTTCTTGAGCTGGTTGAAGTTTCCGGCGAGCGGCTGGTTGTAGACGTCGCCGACCCCGTCGACGGACTCTCCCGACTTGAAGCCCTTCTGGTAGTCGGCCCAGGCGTCGCCGACCCCGGCCTCGTTGGCCTCGAAGCACTTTCCGTCCGCGCCGACGTTGCCGAACGCGTAGTTGATGTGGGTGAGCTTGCCGGCCTGGCCGGAGGTGTGGACGTTCTTGACGGTGAAGTTGCGCCGGTAGATACCCCACTGGGTGAAGTAGCCGACCTTGACGTAGGGCGCGGCGGCTTCGGCAGGGGTGACGACCACGAGACAGGAGGCCGCAAACACCGCGAGGGCGAGGAGTCGCTTCATGCTAAAGAAACTTATCTGTTTCACGATTTTTAAAGAATCATCTGGTCAGATGAGGCGCTCTCTGTCAGCATCTGTATACATAAATTTCTCCATACCCGCGGGAGGAACAGATGCGCGTCACCAGACGCCTCACCCTTGTCGGCGCAACCGCAGCCCTCATCATCGGCGTACTGCCCGCCCAAGCGCAGGCGGCCCCCAGTCTCTACGCCCTGGCCGCCCTACCGGGCGCGCTCGGCGACAGCGAGACCGCGGGCTCGTTCTATGACGGCACCGGCATGGTCGTCAACGTCACCAACCCCGCCGCGGCCGCCAGGGTCGAGGCCGCCGGCGCCAAGGCCCGCGTGGTCAGCCGCAGCATGCGCGAGCTGAGCGGGCTCATCGCCAGCCTCAACAACCGCGTCCCCGGCACCGCCTGGTGGGTCGACCCGGTGACCAACCAGGTCGTCGTGGACACCGACGAAAGCGTCACGGGCGACAAGCTCGCCGCCGTGCAGGCGGCCGTCGCCCGCGGCAACGGCGCTGTCCGCATCGAGCCGATCAAGGGTCAGCTCACCGACCTCATCCGCGGCGGGAACGCCATCTACACCGGCAGCGCCCGCTGCTCGCTGGGCTTCAACGTGCGCAGCGGCACGGTCTACTCGTTCATCACCGCGGGCCACTGCACCAACATCGGTCTGACCTGGCGCGACGGGGCAGGCGTGACGCTGGGCAACCGCACCGGGACCAGCTTCCCGACCAACGACTACGGAATCGTGCGCTACAACACGAGCTACACCAACCACCCCGGCATGATCGCCAACGGCCAGGACATCACGTCGGCGGGCAACGCGTTCGTCGGGCAGGCGGTGCGCCGCCACGGCAGCACCACCGGTAACCGCGGCGGTTCGGTGACGGGCCTCAACGCCACGGTCAACTACGCACAGGGTTCGGTCTACCAGATGATCCGCACCAACGTGTGTGCCGAGCCGGGAGACAGCGGCGGCCCGCTTTACGCCGGTACAGTCGCGCTCGGCCTCACCTCGGGCGGCAGTGGAAACTGCACCACCGGCGGGACCACGTTCTTCCAGCCGGTCCCCGAGGTTCTCAGCAGGTACGGCGTGTCCGTCTACTGAGATTACGGCTTGCCTAACATTTGCCAGCACTTGGCGGCGGCGCTACGCTGCCGCCAAGTGCCAATTTCATTACCACGGGAGTCCGCTGCAGCGGGCTGAGAGGGGGCTTTGTCGCCCCGACCGTCGAACCTGATCCGGATCATGCCGGCGCAGGGAGGAGGCAGCGATGCTGGGCCGGGTCCACCTCATCACCGACAGCAGGCCCGGCCGTGACCCGGTCGAGCAGGTGCGCACGCTGCTGCCGGTCGCCACGCCCGACCTGGTGGTGCAGTTCCGCCCGGCCGACGAGTGGAGCGACCGGGTCGTCTTCGAGGCGGCGACCGAGATCGTCGGGCTATGCCGCACAAAGAGTGTGAAGGTCCTGATCAACGATCGTGTACACATAGCCGTGGCCGTTGACGCCGACGGTGCCCACGTGGGCGCCGACGACCTGCCGGTGCTCGCCGCCCGCCGCCTGCTCGGCCCGGAGCGGATCCTGGGCGCCACGGCGCGCAACGCCGCCGACGCCCATGCCGCCATGTCGAAGGGCGCGGACTATGTCGGCGTGGGGCCGTGCTACCGCAGCTCCAGCAAGCAGGGGCTGCCGGAACTCCTTGGGCCACAAGGTGTTGCAGCGATCGCACCTTATGCGCGTGTTATCGCGATCGGCGGGGTGACGCCCGAGCGCGTGCCGGACCTGCTGAGCGCGGGCGCCCACGGCGTCGCGGTGATCGCCGCGGTCGCCGACGCCCCCGACCCCGCTTTCGCCCTTGCCAGCCTTCTGGACCTCGTGCGATGAGGGCCAGCGTCATCGGGGGCGGCATCATCGGGCTGGCGATCGCGCGAGAGTGCATGCGCCGCGGCCACGAGGTGACGGTGCACGATCCATCGCCGGCCAGCGGGGCCTCGCATGTGGCGGCGGGGATGCTTGCGCCGGTGGGTGAGGCGTATTTCGGGGAGCCGGAGCTGACCCGGCTGCTGGTCGAGGCGGCGCGCCTATGGCCCGATTACGCCCGCGAGCTGGGCGAGGATGTCGGTTACGACGATGCAGGGACCCTCCAGATCGGACTGACAGCCGACGACGTGCGCGAGCTGTCCCGGCTTTGGGAGCATCAGCGCTCGCTCGGCTTCGAGGTGGAAAAGGTTGTACCGCAAGAGATCGAGCCGCTGATCCATCCGCGGGCGCGGGGCGTGCTGGTGCGCTCCGATCACCAGGTCGACCCGCGGCGGGTGATGCGGGCCTTGCTCAAGGCGGTGACCGTCACCGCTGCGCCGGCTGGCGAGACCGATGTGACCGTGATCGCGGCGGGCTGTGGCAGCGTGGCCTGGGGGCTGCCGGTGCGGCCGGTCAAGGGGGTGCTGCTGCGCCTTCGGGGCGAGCCGGGCCTCCGGCATGTGATCAGAGGCTATTCGGATTCCCGGGCGATCTATTTGGTACCCAGGGAAAATGCCCAAACAATCGTCGGTGCGACAAGCGAGGAGCGGGCCGATGCCCAGGCGGCCGCCGGTGCGGTGCGTGACCTGCTGCGCGCCGCCACCGACCTGGTCCCGGATCTGGCCGAGCACGCGCTCGTGGAGGTCGGCGTCGGGCATCGCCCCGGCACGCCGGACAACGCCCCGATCGTCGGCGAGCTGCGGCCGGGTTTGCTTGTGGCGACAGGACATTACCGGCACGGCGTGCTGGCGGCGCCGCTGACCGCGCTCGCGATCGCCGATCTGGTCGAGGGCGCGGGGGTGCCCGAGGTCTTCAAACCCTTCGGTCCGGGGAGGTTTCTGTGATCACCGTGATCGTCAATGATGCGCCGCGAGTGGTGGGCCAGGCGTCGACCGTGGGCGGGTTACTGGAGGAGCTTTCGTTGCCGCCCAAGGGGATCGCGGTGGCCGTAAACGGTGAGGTGGTCCGGCGGGTGGACTGGGCGAGGTTCCGGCTTGCTGAGGGGGATGTGGTGGACGTGCTGACCGCGGCGCAGGGAGGCTGATGGCCTTGGATGACAGGTTTTTGCTTGCGGGCGTTGAGTTTTCGAGCCGGCTGATCCTGGGCACGGGCGGGGCGAGCAGCCTGGCGGTGCTGGAGCAGGCGATCGTGGCGTCCGGGACCGAGCTGGTCACGGTCGCCTTGAGGAGGGTGGAGTCGAGCGGGCACGGGCTGCTGGAAATGCTTGGGCGCCTTGGCGTTCGGATACTGCCTAACACGGCGGGCTGCTACACGGCGCATGACGCGGTGCGCACGGCGCGGCTGGCGCGCGAGGCTTTCGACACCGAGTGGGTCAAGCTCGAGGTGATCGGCGACGAGCGGACGCTGCTGCCCGACGCGGTGGAGCTGGTGAAGGCCGCCGCTCAGCTCGTTGATGAGGGATTCGTGGTGCTTCCGTATGCGAGCGACGATCCGGTGCTGGCGAAGAGGTTGGCGGATCTGGGGTGCGCGGCGGTGATGCCCGCGGGCGCTCCGATAGGGTCGGGGCTCGGGATCACGAACCCGCACCACATCGCACTGATCCGGGAGGCCGTGGCGTGCCCGGTGATCCTGGACGCGGGCGTAGGCACGGCCAGCGACGCGGCGCTGGCGATGGAGCTGGGCTGCGATGGTGTGCTGCTGGCCAGCGCGGTGACGCGGGCGGCGGATCCGGCGGCGATGGCGGCGGCCATGCGGCATGCGGTGATCGCGGGGCGGCTGGCGGCGGGAGCGGGGCGGATCACGCGCCGCTCGTTCGCCCTGGCATCTACTTCGGACAGCGGGCTGGCGACGTGGACCTGAGCTTGATCGTCGTGACGGATCGGCGGATGGCTCGGCGGCCGCTGCTCGAGGTCGTCGCGGCGGCGCTTGACGGAGGTGCGCGGACGTTTCTGCTGCGGGAGAAGGACTTGCCGCGTGACTCCCGGCTTGGGCTCGCCATCGCCATGAGAGCGATGGGCGCCGATGTCATCGTGGGTGGGCCGGATCCTTTGGACGGCAACGCGGTCCACCTGGCTGCCGCTGACCCGCTGCCTCGGGTCTCACTGGTGGGCAGGTCGTGCCACAGCCTTGACGAGGTGGAGGCGTTGACGGTTGAGGCGTACTGCACGCTCTCGCCGATATTCGAGACGGCGAGCAAGCCGGGGTATGGGCCGGCGCTGGGGGTGGGGGTGCTGCGGCCGGGCATGGTGGCTTTGGGAGGCGTCGACACCCCGGAGAAGGCTCGCCTGTGCCGGGCGGCGGGGGCGAGCGGTGTGGCCGTGATGGGGGCCGTGATGCGAGCCGAGGATCCGGCGTCCGTCGTGAAAGGACTGTTGTGGACTCTCAACCACCACCCGTCGTGCTGACCATCGCCGGATCAGATTCCGGCGGCGGAGCGGGCATCCAGGCCGACCTGAAAACCTTCGGCGCCATCGGCTGCTACGGGGCCTCGGTGATCACGGCGGTGACGTCGCAGAACACGCAGGAGGTGCGCGACGTGTTCCCGCTGCCCGCCACGGTCGTCGGGTTGCAGCTGGCCTGCGTGCTCGAGGACCTGCCGGTCGCGGCGGTCAAAATCGGCATGCTGGCGACGGGCGACATCGCCGCCACCGTCGCCGCGAAGGCACGCGGCGGGGAGTTGCCCAACCTCGTCCTGGATCCCGTCCTGACCGCGACGACCGGGCGGCGGCTCGGCGTGGCCAGCGCCGTCGAGCGCCTGCTGCCGTACGCGACGGTGGTGACGCCCAACGTCGAGGAGGCGTCGGCGCTGCTGGGTTGGGAGGTCTCCACTCCCACCGACATGGCCGGCGCCGCGGCGCAACTGGCCTCCAACGGCGCCCAGTGCGTCGTGGTCACCGGGGGCAACCTGGGCGGGGAGGAGGCGATCGATGCGATGTGGACGCCGTCGGGGGTACGCATGCTTCGCGCGCCGAGGCTGAAAACGCGCAACACGCACGGGACAGGCTGCACCTTCTCCGCCGCGATCGCCGCGCGCCTGGCGCACGGCTACCCGACCGAGGACTCCATCGAGTTCGCGAAACGTTTCGTGCGAGCCGCGCTGGCAGGCGCGGCCGGATGGCGGCTCGGTAGCGGTGCCGGGCCGTTGAACCACTTCTTTGGGAGGTAATTGCCGTGAGGCGCAAGGTATATGTCGGCCCGCTCAGGGTCCCGTTCGCCGAGGTGGATCTGACCGATGGCAGCGCGCCGGTGAGGCTTTACGACACGTCCGGGCCGGGGGTCTTCGACGCGTCGCCGTTGCCGCGGAATGGGTGGGTCGCGGGGCGGACGCCGGTGACCCAGCTGGCGCTGGCGCGCGACGGTGTGATCACGCCGGAGATGGAGTTCGTCGCGCTGCGGGAGGGGATCCCGGCATCGACGGTGCGCGAGGAGATCGCGGCGGGGCGGGCGGTGCTGCCGGCCAACGTCAACCACCCCGAGCTGGAGCCGATGATCATTGGCAGGGCCTTCCTGGTGAAGGTGAACGCCAACATCGGCACGTCGGCTGTGTCGTCCAATGTGGACGAGGAGGTGGAGAAGCTGACCTGGGCCACCCGGTGGGGAGCTGACACGGTGATGGACCTTTCGACCGGGCCCCGGATCCACGAGACTCGGGAAGCCATCATCCGCAACTCGGCGGTACCCATCGGAACGGTCCCCATCTATCAGGCGCTGGAGAAGGTCAAGGGAGATCCGGTCAAGCTGAGCTGGGAGGTCTACCGCGACACGATCATCGAGCAGGCCGAGCAGGGCGTCGACTACATGACCGTGCACGCCGGGGTGCTGCTGCGCCATGTCCCGCTGGCGGCCGACCGCGTGACCGGGATCGTGTCGCGGGGTGGGTCGATCATGGCCGCCTGGTGCCTGGCGCATCATGAGGAGAGCTTCCTGTACACCAACTTTGCGCAGCTGTGCGAGATCTTCGCCCGCTATGACATCACGTTCTCGCTGGGGGACGGGCTGCGGCCGGGCTCGATCGCCGACGCCAACGACGAGGCCCAGCTGGCGGAGCTTCGCACGCTGGGTGAACTCACCAAAATCGCCTGGGAGCACGACGTCCAGGTCATGATCGAAGGGCCGGGACACGTGCCCATGCACAAGATCAAAGAGAACGTCGATCTGCAGCAGGAGTGGTGCCACGAGGCGCCGTTCTACACGCTCGGTCCACTTGCGACGGACATCGCTCCCGGCTATGACCACATCACCTCGGCCATCGGCGCGGCGATGATCGCGATGTACGGCACGGCGATGCTGTGCTATGTCACCCCAAAGGAGCACCTGGGCCTGCCCCACAAGGAGGACGTCAAGGCCGGCATGATCGCCTACAAGATCGCCGCGCACGCGGCCGATCTGGCGAAGGGACACCCCGGCGCCCAAGCCTGGGACGACGCGCTCTCCAAGGCGCGCTTCGAGTTTCGCTGGGAGGACCAGTTCAACCTGGCGCTCGACCCGCAGACGGCGCGCTCCTATCACGACGAGACGATGCCCGCGCCCGCCGCCAAGACCGCGCACTTCTGCTCGATGTGCGGGCCGAAGTTCTGCTCCATGAAGATCTCACAGGAACTCAAGGAGTATGCGGACGCCGGGATGCGGCAGATGTCGGAGGAGTTCGCGGCGCACGGCAACCGGGTCTACCTACCGGTCGCCGATTGAAGGGGGGCGCGGGCTAGAGGATCTGCTTCTTGCGCGGCGGGAGCAGGGCCACCAACACCGATGGGACGAGGCCGACGACGACGGCGATCGTCGCGCCCAGGTAGGCCTGGGCCTGGTTGGCGAGCTCGCGGCTGATGCCCGGCCCGCCCATGAGGTAGGCGAGCGCGATCAGCAGCGGGCCGGTCGCGCCGGAGACCGCGGTGAGGACGCGAGGGTGCCGTCGCATTCGTGACACGAGCGCGATCCCGGCGCCGAGCACCACGGCCAGCACGGGCATGGTGAACCAGGCGCGGGGCCCACGTTGCAGGGCCCCGATGTCAAGCACGCCAAGGCGCACGGGGTCGTTGTAGAGCCAGCCCATCAGCGGCAGGGTGTTGAGGGCGGAGACGATGGCGAGGATCCAGGCGGCGATCGTGAAGACGACCATGCTGGAGCTCAGCGGGCGGTTGGCGGCCGTGACGCCGGCGAGCACCATCGCGATGACCACGGCGGTGCCGACGTTGAGCGCCATGGTGATGCTGGCGTCGAGTGGCGGGATCTTGGCGCTGATCGCGGGGTAGACGGTGAGCGGCAACATCGCCAGCAGGCCGCCGATGCCGGCGGCGGTCGCCGCGATCAGGCGGAGGGTGACCCCGGCGCCGTCGGTGTGGCGGCTCGCGATGCCCGCGCGCCGCGCGAGCAGCTTGCTGTGGCTCATGGCGAATGCGGTCCCGCCGACAACGGCGATCATCGCGAACCACACCGTCCAGGTGAGCTGGATGTTCCAGTCGTTCTCCGCGCCAGCGAAGGAGCGGTCGAACCGGATGGCGCTCAAGCCGTAGGCCAAGCCGAGCTGCGCTGCGCCGAGCAGGGCGGCGGTGCTGAAAGCGACCGCGAACACGCGAAGCCAGAACCTCACGCGGGGACCATAACTGTTAATCCACCGGGAGTCGATAGCCCCGTTTGACCACGGTCTGCACGATTGCGGCATCGCCCAAGCCGACTCGCAAGCGGGCAACAGCCATCTCCACGGCGTGCTCGTCGGCGCCCCTGGGTAGTGCCGGGAGAAGGGAGGCGCGCGAGCGCACCTTGCCCGCCACCCCGGCCAGCGCCCGCAGCACGGCCATCGGCGCCGGGGCGAGGGGCTTGAGCTGGCCGTCGACCATCGCCGCGTGGCCGCGCAGGACAAGCTCGTGCCCGGCCACCTTGAGGGTGACAGAGCGCTGCGGCAGCTCGTCGACGAGCGCCCGGACGAGTGCGCCCAGCCGGGCGCGGGCCGGTGCGATCACCGGAATCCCTTGCCGGATAAGGGGTGCGGCGGTCACCGGGCCGACGCATGCCGCCAGCACGTCGGAGCGCAGCGCCTCCAGTACCCCATCGGCGCCCGTGCCCGCCGCGGCGAGCAGCGCCGCCACGGCCGGCGCGGAGGTGAACGTGATGGCGTCGACCAGCCTGCCGGAGATCAGATCCACCAGGCGGTGCAGGGGCGCCGGGTCCAGCGGCGGCGCCCAGCGGTAGACCGGCACCTCGATGACCATGGCGCCGGCCGCCTTGAGCGACGACGAGAACTCCGGCTGCTGCTCGCCGTGCAGCTGCACGGCGACGGTCTGGCCCTGTACCCCGCGGCGCAGCAAGTGCGCCAGGCATTCGTCACAGCTTTCCGAGTCGGGCGACCACTGGTCGTAAAGCCCGGCGGCGCGCACCGCGCCGCGAGCCTTGGGGCCGCGGGCGACGATGTAGGCCTCGCTCAACACCGAGCGCAGCGGGTCGGCCAGGCCCCATCCCTCGGCCGCCTCGAGCCATCCGCGCATGCCGATGCCGGTGTTGGCGATCACGACATCGGGCGGGTGTTCAAGGCAGCGGCGGGTCGCCTCGCGCAACTGCGAGTCGTCGTGCAGCGGCACGATCCGCAGCGCCGGGGCGATGACCACGCGGGCACCACGCCGCTCAAGCAGCGCGGCGAGCTCGTCGCGCCGCCGGTCGGCGGTCACGCCGATGGTGTACCCCGCAAGCTCACCCTGTGTCATGGCGCCGCCCCTGGCGGCGCGGCATTGCCGCCAGGAGAAGCCGGCGCTAATGCCTTCAGTGCCACCTGTATCAGGCCGCCCGTGCACCGGACCGGGTAGGTGGGCACCCGGATCCCTGGCACGTCAAGGCATTCCCCGGTGCGCAGGTCGTAGACCTGTTTGTGCAGCGGCGAGGCGACCGTGGGAGCACCGTCGCGGGTACCGACGATGCCGCGCGACATGACCTGTGCCCTGCCGATCGGGTCGCGGTTTCCTATGGCGTAAAGCGAGTCGTCGAAGGTCCGGAACACGGCCACCTGCGTCCCGTCGATCAGCGCCGCCACCCCGCGCTCGGGTTGCAGTGTCTCGATCGGACAGACATCCGCCCACCTGATGCTCACGCTCATGCCGGGACCTTCTGCCCGCGCTCGACTCCGAAGCTGATGTCCGGGTCCGGGGTGTCCGGGGCGTTGACGAAGGAGACGAAGCGCGCCAAGCGTTTCGGGTCGTCGAGCGTGGCCCGCCACTCGTCCTCGTAGCAGGAGACGTGCCGCGCCATCATGGTGTCAAGCTCTTCGCACAGCCCGAGCGAGTCGTCAACGATCACGGATCGCAGGTGTTCGAGGCCGCCATCCATCGCCTCGATCCAGGAGGCGGTGCGCTGCAGGCGATCCGCCGTGCGGATGTAGTACATGAGGAACCGGTCGATGGTGCGGACCAGCACATCCGTGGAAACGTCACTCAAGAACAGGTCGGCGTGGCGGGGCCGGAAGCCGCCATTGCCGCCCACGTAAAGGTTCCAGCCCTTCTCGGTGGCGATGACGCCGAAGTCCTTGCTGCGCGCCTCGGCGCATTCCCGCGCGCACCCACTGACCGCCGCCTTCACCTTGTGCGGGGCGCGCAGGCCGCGGTAGCGCAGCTCCAGTTCGACGGCGAGCCCGACCGAGTCCTGTACCCCGTAACGGCACCAGGTGGAGCCGACGCAGCTTTTCACCGTACGCAAGGCCTTGCCGTAGGCGTGTCCGGACTCGAAACCGGCATCCACCAACCGCCGCCAGATCTGCGGCAGCTGCTCCACCCGCGCGCCGAACAGGTCGATGCGTTGCCCGCCCGTGATTTTGGTGTACAGCCCGAAGTCGCGGGCGACCTCACCCACCACGATCAGCTTCTCCGGGGTGATCTCCCCACCCGGGATGCGGGGCACGACAGAATAGGTACCGTCGCGCTGGATGTTGGCCAGGAAGTGGTCGTTGGTGTCCTGCAGCGCGGCCTGTTCGCCGTCGAGGATGTAGCCGTTGCCGATCGAGGCGAGGATCGAGGCGACGGCGGGCTTGCAGATGTCGCACCCTCGCCCGGTGCCGAACTCGCCGATCAGGGCGGTAAACGAGGTTATCCCGCGCACCCGGATGATGTCGAACAGCTCCTGCCGCGAGTAGGCGAAGTGCTCGCACAGCGCCTTGGACAGCTTGACCCCGCCCTCGACCAGCAGCTGCTTGAGCAGCGGCACACAGGAGCCGCAGCCCGTGCCGGCCTTGGTGCACGCCTTGAGCCCCGGCACATCGGTGCACCCGCCCGCGATCGCCGAGTCGATGTCCTGTTTGGACACGCCGTGACACGAGCAGACCTGCGCCGTGCCTTTGAGTGGCGCCACCGACTGTCCGGAAAGGATGGATAGCGGCGGTCCGGGCAGCGGCCCGCCCACGCACGCCCGCAGCGCCGGATAGGAGGAGGCGTCGCCGACCAGGATGCCGCCGAGCAGCCGCTGCGCGTCGTCGGTCAGCAGCAGCTTGGCGTAGACACCGCTGATTTGGTCCGAAACAACAACATCCAAACCCTCGCCTTCGGGGGTACCGAATGAGGCGACATCGACACCGAGCAGTTTGAGCTTCGTGGAGGTGTCAGGCGCGGCCATGACGGCATGGCCCCCGGTGAGCCGGTCGGCGACGACCTCCGCCATCGCGTAGCCCGGCGCCACGAGCCCGTAGCAGGTGCCGTGCAGCGCGGCGCACTCCCCGATCGCCCAGATCGCGTCGTCCTCGGTCGCGCAGGTCTCGTCGACGAGATAGCCGCCGCGCGGGCCGCGTTCAAGGTCGGTCAGCTCGTCGCGGGGTCTGATCCCGGCGGCGATGACGACGATGTCGACGTCGAGCGTGCCACCGTCGGCGAAACCCATCCGGAGACCGGGAGCGATGGAGGCGCAGGAGCGTCCGGTGTGGACTCTCACGCCCAGCGCCTCGATGTGGCGCCGCAGCACGGCCCCGCCGCCCTCGTCGACCTGCATCGGCATGAGCCTGGGGGCGAACTCGACGACGTGCGTGGACAGGCCCAGACCCTTGAGGGCGTTGGCCGCCTCGAGCCCGAGCAACCCGCCGCCGAGCACCGCCCCGACGCTCCCGCCCGCGGAATAGGCCTTAATGGCCTGCAGGTCATCGATCGTGCGATAGACGAACACCCCGCGCAGAGACGAGCCTTCGATGGGCGGCACGAACGGCTTCGACCCGGTCGCCAGAACCAAAGCGTCGTAAGGGATCTCACCATTGACGGTCCTGTTGCCACGATCGACCGCCACCGCGGGGGTGTTCAAGAGCAAGTCCACGCCGGGCGGCGGCCCGCCCAGATCGAGGTCCTCGCCGTCGAACCACGACGTCAGCCGGACCCTGTCGTAGGCGGGCCGCCGCTCCTCTGCCAGGGCGGTGACGTGCCAGCCGCCGCCCGTGTCCCGTTCGCGCATCGCCTCCAGGAAGCGCTGCGCCACCATGCCATATCCCGCAACCACCAACCGCTTCATGCCGCCTCTCCCCGAGCCAGCCAGCCCATGATCCCTTCGACGGTGTCCCGGCAGCTACCGCAGCCCGTGGTGGCGCGCGTGCGCTCGACCACGTCGGCGAGCATGCGCTGGCCAGAGCGCCAGCAGTTCACCAGCGCACCCTTGGTGACGCTGTTGCACTGGCAGACGGTCGCGGCTTCCGGCATCAGCGCCGGACTGTCCACTTCGGACGCATCATCTCGCCCGCTGAGGGAGCGCCCGAGCAGGAGCGCCCGCCGGTCCAGGGGCACCGGAAGCTTCCGGTCGAAGAGCTGGATCACCCTTCCCACGCTGGGGTTGTCCCCGAGCATCACGGCCCCCGCCACTCGCTCATCCTTGATCACGAGCCTGGCATAGGTACCCGATGAAATGTCTTGAAAACTAAGGTCTTCTGCGTCTTCCGCATGTAGGCTGCCCATGGCGGCAAGGTCGATGCCGGAAGCCTTGAGCCGCGTGACAGGCGCGGGCGGCTGGTAGAGCGCGAGCGGTTCGGTGCCGTTGAGCTGGCGGGCGACGAGGCGTGCCTGCTCCCACGCGGGCGCGACAAGCCCGCCGACCTCCCCGCCGACCTGGGCACAGTCGCCGATCGCGGAGATCCGGCGGTCGCTCGTGCGCAGGCGCTCGTCGACGACGATCCCGCGGTCGACGCGCAGCCCGGCTTCGGCAGCCAGGGCTGTCTCGGGCCGGACCCCGCACGCCACCACCAGCAGGTCGGCGATGAGCACGCGCCCGTCCTCGAGCTCCAGCCGGTCGGATCCGCCGGCGATGGCGCGGGCGTTGAGGTGCACGGTGATGCCAAGATCGGTGAGCGTGCGCTCAAGCACCCGGCTGGCGCTGGGGTCGAGCTGGCGCTCCATGAGGTGGCCGACGGCGTGGACGACGTCGACCTTCAGGCCGCGGCCGGCGAGGCCGCGGGCGGCCTCCAGCCCAAGCAGGCCACCGCCGAGCACAAGGGCAGTGCCGGCGCCGTCGAGCCGGTCGAGGATGCTCCGGCAGTCGTCGAGCGTGCGGAAGGTGAGCGCGTGCTCGAGGCCGGGCAGCGGCGGAACGATCGCGCGGGAGCCGGTCGCCAGCACGAGATGGTCGTAGGCGAACTGCTCGCCGGAGTCGGTGGTCACCGTGCGGGCCTGGCGATCGATGGCCGTGACCGTGACACCAAGCCGCGCTTTGGACCCGCCGACCAGCCCGATGTCGCCGGCCCGGTGCTTGCCGGCGAGCACGCTCGACAGCAGGATCCGGTTGTAGGCCGGGTGATTCTCCGCACCGAGAACCGTGACGTCCAATGTAGAGAGCTCGCCGGCAAGCCGGGCACCGGCCATGCCGTTGCCCACGACAATGATCCTCATGCCTGCTCCAGGCGGACCGCGCACACCTTGAACTCGGGCATGCGCGACGTGGGATCCAGCGCGGGGCTGGTCAGGGTGTTGACGCCGGGATAGTGGAACGGCGCGAAGACGGTGTCGGGGCGGATCGCCGCCGAAAGCCGGGCCGGGGCAAGGATTTCACCGCGGCGGCTGATGACCCTGACCGGGGTGCCCTCGGCGAAACCCAGGCGCGAGGCCAGATCGGGGTGCATCTCGACGAAGACTTCGTCGGGCAGGATGCGGCGGGTCTGCGCGCCCGACTGGTACTGCGACAGCACCCGGCCGGTGGTCAGATAGAGCGGGAACTCCGCGTCCACCTCCTCCGCCACGGGCCGGTGCTCCACCGGGATCATGCGGGCCCGCCCGTCGGGGGTGGGGAAGGAGGTTTCGAAGAGCCGCGGCGTGCCCGCCCGGTCCGCCGAGGGGCAAGGCCAGAAAACGCCGTCCTCGGCGTCCACCCGCTCCCAAGTAACGCCTGCGTAATCAGCCACCCCGCCAGCGGTGGCACGCCGCAGCTCCTCGAAGACGATGTGCGGAGCGGAGTCGAACCGCACACCGGTGTTGCCCTGGCTGAGCCGGGCGCCCAGCTCAGCCAGCACCGCCAGATCCGTCCCTATCCCCGGCGGTGGCTTACGAAGGGCGCGCCGCCTGATGACGCGACCCTCCAGATTGGTCATCGTGCCGTCTTCCTCGGCCCACTGTGCCACCGGCAGCACCACATCGGCGAGCGCGGCGGTCTCACTGAGGACGAAGTCACACACGACGAGAAAGTCGAGGCTTCTCAGTTTCCGTTCGATGTGGCGGGCGTTGGGCGCCGACACCACGGGATTGGAGCCGAAGACCAAAAGGGCTTTGATGTGGGTACCCAGAAGGTCGAGCATCTCATAGGCGGACACACCGGGGCCGGGGATCTCGTCGGCCTCGATGCCCCACACCTTCGCCATGTGCGCGCGGGCCGCCGGATCGTCGATGCGCCGGTAGCCGGGAAGCTGGTCGGCCTTCTGCCCATGCTCGCGCCCGCCCTGACCGTTGCCCTGCCCGGTGAGCGTGCCGAAGCCGCAGCCCGGCGTGCCCGGCAGGCCCAGTGCCAGGGCGAGGTTGATGAAGGCGCTGACCGTATCGACACCCTTGCTGTGCTGCTCCGCGCCGCGCGCGGTCAAGATGATCGCTTTGCCCCGTTTGAGGGCGCGGGCGGTGAATTCGAGGTCGCTGACGGGTATCCCCGTGATCCGCTCGACCCGCGCCGGCCAGTAGCCCGCCACGCCGGCCTTCACCGCCTCCCAGCCCGTGGTCCTGCCGTCCACATAGGATCGGTCGACCAACCCCTCGGCGACGGCGATGTGCAGCAGCCCGAGCGCCAGCGCCAGGTCCGTGCCCGGGGTGGGCTGCAGGTGGAGCGTGGCGTTGCGGGCCGTGGCGGTGGCACGCGGGTCGACGACGATCTGGGTACCGCCGCCGCGCCGCTGCTCGGTGAGGTAGCGCGCGAAGGGTGGCATGGTCTCGACGACGTTGGCGCCGATGAGCATGAGCGTGTCGGCGTGCGCGAGATCGGCGAGCGGGAACGGCATGCCGCGGTCGAGCCCGAAGGCCCTCGTGGAGGCGGCCGCCGCAGACGACATGCAGAACCGGCCGTTGTAGTCGATGTACCTCGTGCCCAGCGCGACGCGGGCGAACTTGCCGAGGCTGTACACCTTCTCGTTGGTGAGGCCGCCGCCGCCGAAGACCGCGATTCCATCCTTTGAGTTACGTCGCTGGATGTCCAGAATTTTCTCAACGATCAGCGAGTACGCCTCGTCCCACGTCGCCTCGCGACCGCCGATCAGCGGCGTGGCCAGCCTTTCCGGATGATCGAGCAGCTCCGCGGCGGTCCAGCCCTTCTGGCACAGCCCGCCCCGGTTGGTGGGGAAGTCGCGCGGGCCGACCTCGATGCCGGAGGGTCGCTCACGCAGCATCATGCCGCACTGCAAAGCGCAGTAGGGGCAGTGGGTGGCGACCTCTTTCATGCGCTAAAGGATCTGCGACGGGAGTTTCATCGCCGCGTCCCGAGTGTTTCCAACACGATACCGAGCCATCACAGCAATATGGCTGTTACATGGCGCCGCCTCCGGCGTCGCGGCGGCAATGCGGGGTGGGTGCTCTGGCAAACGCCAAGAGCGTGCTTGCCAGATGATCAGTCCCGAACGCCGGCGGCGGCCCTGCGATCCCCGGGCGGCAGTGCGGCTCTTCATACGAAGAGGCCATCGTCAATTGGCCGTTTGGTGGATTCACCCAAACGTACACGGTGGGTAAGGATCAACTCACTAAGAGTGAAACCGGTAAATCACTCACCCGACTGGCACGGCGGAGGGGATGACCGATGGTCATACCGGTTGTAATCTAACCAGCATGACTGCCAAGGTGACCCTGTCCTTCACGGACGAGACGATCGAGGAAGCCCGGCGTTACGCCGAGCGCGATGGGATGTCGTTATCCGCCTGGATAGACCAGGCCGCTCGGGAAAAGGCGTTACGCGAGGTCTTCAGTGCGCATGCCGATGTGGTTCGGCGCGCCGGTTTGGACCGGCTGGAGAAAACCGCTCTGGACGACGAGCGTGAAGTGGAGATGATCCGGATGGAACTCCGGGGGCGGCGTGCTTCGTAGAGGTGAGATCTGGCGTATCGAGGGCGCTCGGGAACGGCTCGGCCTCGTGATCTCCTCTGATGTCTACAACAGCACGGACGTCCCGATAGTGATGGTGGCAGAGGTGGTCGAGGAAGAAGAGCTTAGAGACTCTCCACTGGCGGTGCCGATGGGTGAGTTGATCATAATGCCGGACCGGGTATCTTCCCCGATGAAACGCTGGTTCACCGACATGGTCGATGTCGCCGACACCGACACTATGAACAGAGTCGGCCGGGCCCTACGGATCATTCAGGACCTGTAGCCCCATCGTCTTTGGGGCAGCGCTGACGGAGGTCTTCCGCCACATGGGCGAAGATCTCCGTCAGCGTTTTCAGTTGCACCTCGTCGAGGCGATCGATGAGAAAGGCGCGCACCTGCGCCACGTGGAACGGGGCCACCCGCTTGATCGTCTCCCACCCGAGGTCGGTCAGCACGGCGAATTGCCCCCGCCGGTCGCCCTCGCAGTTTTCGCGGCGGACCAGGCCCGCCTTCTCCATGCGGGTGATCTGGTGGGAGAGCCGGCTCTTCTCCAGCAGGGTGCGCTCGGCCAGCTCCCACATCCGCAGGCGGCGGCCCTCGGCCTCGGAGAGGTTTACCAGGACCTCATAGTCGGAGCTGGAGAGGCCATGCTGCTGATGGCCCTTCTCCAGCTCGAGCGTCAGGAGCTTGTTGGCAGTCAGATAGGCACGCCAAGCGCGCTGCTCATCATCGGAAAGCCAACGGGTCATAAGTACTACTGTATTCACACACTCGCGTAGGCGAGACTGGGTGCCTGGTCAATAAGCACACGGCGGCGCAGGTAGCACCACCAGGTGATCGCCAGGCATGCGGCGTACATCACAGCGAACCAGGTGAAAGCGGTCCCGATCCCACCCGTCGCCTTGATCGAATCGCTGATCGCCCGCGGCAGGTAGAACCCGCCCAGCGCCCCGACCGCCCCCGCGATCCCCAGCGTCGCCGCCGACTCACGCTTGGCCGTCGCCAGGTCGGGGGAGCGCGCCGCGAAGATCGCCGGGATCATGCGGTAGGTGGAACCGTTGCCCGCCCCGGAAGCGGTGAACAGCAGCCAGAAGGAAGCGAGGAACAGGCCCATCTGCTTGGCACCGGTCGCGGTGACGACGCCGTAGGAGCCAATGCCCATGGCTAGGAAGCAGAAGGCGGTCACCTTGGCGCCACCAATCTTGTCGGAGAGCCAGCCGCCGACCGGGCGGGCCAGCGATCCGACCAGCGGGCCGGTGAACGCCAACGTGATCATGGCGGTGGGGCCGATCCGCCAGACCGGCGCGTCCGGGAAGCTCAGCTTGAGCACCAATGGAAAGGCGGCCGAGTAGCCGAGGAACGAGCCGAACGTCCCGATGTAGAGGAACGACATCACCCATGTGTGCGCCCGCTTGACCGTGGCGAACTGCGCCTTGAACGGGGTCTTCGAGACGGCCAGGTTGTTCATGAACAGATGGGCGCATATCGCTGAGGCAAGGATGAGGGGAAGCCACATGAGGCCGCCGTAGACCAAGCCGGCGGACAGCACAAGGGGTACCAAAAACTGCATGGTGGAAATCCCGATGTTGCCTCCCGCGGCATTGAGCCCCAGCGCCGTGCCCTTCTCCCGCTCCGGGTAGAAAAAGGAGATGTTCGTCATCGAGGAGGCGAAGTTGCCGCCGCCGAAGCCGGCGCTCGCCGCGCAGATGAGCACGACCCAGTAGGGCGGGTTCGCCGTCACCGCGAAGACCAGACCCAGCACCGGGATCAGCAGCAGCAGCGCGCTGGCGATGGTCCAATTCCGCCCGCCGAAGCGGGTCACCGCGAACGTGTAGGGCAGGCGCATCAGTGCGCCGATCAGGTTCGGCAGGGCGACAAGCCAGAACTTCTGGTCCACCGAGTAGGGGAAGAGCGCCGGTGGCAAAGCCACGACCACCACGCTCCACAGGGTCCACACGGAGAAGCCCAGGTGTTCGGCGAAAATGGAGAAGATCAGGTTTCGCCGGGCGACCCGGCGCCCGGTCGACGCCCAGAACTGGGCGTTCTCCGGGTCCCACGAAGTGATGGTCATGCCGGCAAGGTATGAACCGGTGATTGCCGTCATGTTCCGGCTCTCGTTCCGGCACGGTGAAAAGGGGCGCACGGCGCGTTGAAGTAAGCTGTGAGCGACCACCCCCGTTTTGCCTCAGTTTTGACAAGCGGGTATTGTTGTCTGCTGTTGCGCTTTCCGCGCGCGCTCTAAATCGCATTCCGACCGATCAGACAAGGTAGACCTGTGCGTACGTACAGCCCGAAGCCGGGTGACATCGAGCGTCAGTGGCACGTCATCGACGCTTCCGATGTCGTGCTGGGCCGGCTCGCCACCCACGCCGCGACCCTTCTGCGCGGCAAGCACAAGCCCACTTTCGCGCCGCACATGGACACCGGTGACTTCGTGATCGTCGTCAACGCCGCCAAGGTGGCCCTGACCGGTAACAAGCGCGCGACCAAGTTCGCCTACCGCCACTCCGGTTACCCTGGTGGTCTCAAGGCGACCAGCTACGAGGAGCTGCTGACCAAAAACCCGGCGCGGGCCGTCGAGCTTGCCGTCAAAGGCATGATCCCGCACAACAAGCTGGGCCGTCAGCTGATGACCAAGCTGAAGGTTTACGCGGGTCCGGAGCACCCGCACGCAGCGCAGCAGCCGAAGCCGTTCGAGATCAAGCAGATCGCGCAGTGAGCGCGGGCGAAGGAAACACCATGACCGAGACTGCCGTCCCGTCCCCGGCGGAGATCGAGGAGATCCACGAGGCTGCTGCTGCTGAAACGCCAGCGCCCGCCGCTCCGGCACCGAAAGCCCCGCCGCGCTTCCGCGGTGAGCGTCCCATCCAGACGGTGGGCCGCCGCAAGCAGGCCATCGTGCGCGTGCGCCTCATGCCGGGCACCGGCAAGATCACGTGCAACGGCCGCGAGCTGGAGCAGTACTTCCCGAGCAAGGTCGCGCAGCAGTCGGTGCGCGAGCCGCTCGTCACCGCCGACAAGGGCGAGGTGCTCGACGTGGTCGCTAACCTGCGCGGCGGCGGCATCACCGGGCAGGCGGGCGCGCTGCGCCTGGGGATCGCCCGGGCGCTGTGCGAGCTTGACGGCGAGGACCGCCCGGCGCTGAAGAAGGCCGGCTTCCTCACCCGTGACGCGCGCGTCAAGGAAAGCAAGAAGTACGGCCTCAAGAAGGCCCGTAAAGCTCCGCAGTACTCGAAGCGTTGATCGACGCTTAGCCTTCCAACAGCCGGGTTGCCTGACGTGGCGGCCCGGCTGTTTGCACTCCCTTTAGAAAGGAGACCGCGGTGGGTCGTCTCTTCGGGACAGACGGGGTGAGGGGTCTGGCCAACGCCGACCTGAGCCCCGAGCTCGCCATGTCGATCGCCGTCGCCACGGTGCGCACACTGGTCGCATCGGACGACAGCAGCCGAGCTGAGTCCAGAACCCCCTTGGCGCTGGTCGGACGCGATCCGCGCGCCAGCGGCGAGATGCTCGAGGCGGCGGTGGTCGCCGGCCTGGCGAGCGCGGGGGCCAATGTGGTGCGGGTCGGGGTGCTGCCCACCCCGGGCGTGGCGTTCCTGACCGCGGAGGTGAAGGCCGACCTCGGGGTGATGGTGTCGGCAAGCCACAATCCCATGCCGGACAACGGCATCAAGCTCTTCGCCGCGGGCGGGCACAAGCTGCCCGATGAGATCGAGGATTCAATCGAGGGGTACCTCGGGGAAAGCTGGGACCGCCCAACGGGCCACCTCATCGGGCGCGTGCACGACCTCATCGATGGGGCCGAGCACTACATGGAGCATCTCATCGGGGCGACCGCCCACCGGCTTGACGGCTTGAAGGTGGTGCTCGACTGCGCCAACGGCGCCGCGAGCGACATCGCGCCGGCGGTTTTCGAGCGGCTGGGCGCCACGGTGGTGGCGATCCACGCCGAGCCGGATGGTTTGAACATCAACGATGGTTGCGGCGCGACGCACCTGGCCCCGCTGAAGGCGGCGGTCGTCGAGCACCGGGCCGATCTAGGGTTGGCCGTTGATGGCGATGCCGATCGATGCCTTGCGGTCGACTCGGCCGGGGTGGAGGTCGACGGCGACCAGTTGATGGCGATACTGGCGCTGGCGATGCGCGAGGCCGGCACCCTGACGTCCAACACGCTCGTGACGACGGTGATGAGCAACCTCGGCCTGAAGATAGCGATGCGCGAGGCCGGGATCGATCTGGTCGAGGCGAAGGTCGGCGACCGTTACGTGCTCGAGGAACTGCGCGCGCGTGGCCTGGCACTGGGCGGCGAGCAGAGCGGGCATGTCGTCATGCCGTCGTTCGCGACGACGGGCGACGGCGTGCTGACCGGCCTGGCCGTCGCGGCCCGGGTCGCCGCCACCGGCCGGCCGCTGGCCGAACTGGCGGCGGTGGTGACCAAACTGCCGCAGGTGCTGGTCAACGTGCGGGTCGGGGACAAGAAGGCGGTGACCTCGTCGCCGGACGTGGTGGAGGCGGTCGCCGGGGCTGAGGCCCGGCTTGCGGGCGGCGGCCGGGTGCTGCTGCGCCCGTCGGGTACGGAGCCGCTGGTGCGGGTCATGGTCGAGGCGACGACGGAGGACCTGGCGCAAACGATCGCTGAGGATCTGGCCGCGCGGGTGCGCACGGCCAGCCCGTTTTAGGCTGCCAATGCTCTGACCTGTCGGGAAGTAGATCGCAATACCCGAGTGCGCAATCTCTCTGCTTGAAAGTACGGCTATCGCGCACGCCGCTTGCGCGATATGGTGCTGGCATGTGTGGCATCGTGGGATACGTCGGCGAGCAGCCGGCACTGCAGATCGTGTTGGATGGGTTGCGCCGGCTGGAGTACCGCGGCTATGACTCCGCAGGGGTCGCCGTCCTGGCCGAGGGGTCGTTGCTCCTGGCAAAGAAGGCGGGCAAGCTGACCAACCTGGAAAAGGAGGTCACCGCCTCCGCGCAAGACTTCTCCGGCACCACCGCTATCGGCCACACTCGATGGGCGACGCACGGTGGCCCCACCGACCGCAACGCCCACCCCCACATGTCCGCCGACGGCAGGGTCGCCGTCATCCACAACGGCATAATCGAGAATTTCGCCAAGCTGCGCGCGGCTTTGGAGGCGTCCGGTGTGGAGTTCTGCAGCGACACCGACACCGAGTGCGTGGCGCACCTGCTGGAGGTCGAGCTGCGCACCACCGGCGACCTCGCCGAGGCGATGCGCCGCGTCTGCCAGCAGCTCGAAGGCGCCTTCACCCTGCTGGCCGTCGATTCGGCGTCGCCCGGCCGCGTCGTCGGCGCCCGCCGCAACTCGCCACTGGTCGTCGGCCGCGGCGACGGCGAAAACTTCCTCGCCAGCGACGTCAGCGCCTTCATCGCCCACACCCGCGACGCCATCGAGCTGGGGCAGGACCAGGTTGTCCTGATCACGGCCGACTCCATTGAGATCACTGATTTTCAGGGGGTCCCGGCGGAAGGTCGTGACTATCACGTCAGCTGGGATCTTTCCGCCGCGGAGAAGGGCGGCTACGAGTGGTTCATGCTCAAGGAGATCGCGGAGCAGCCCCGGGCCGTCGAGGACACGCTGCTCGGCCGGGTCGGGGTGCATGGGGAGATCCTGCTCGACGAGGTGCGCCTGACCGATCAGGACCTGCGCGACGTCGACAAGATCTTCATCGTGGCTTGCGGGACGGCCTATCATGCGGGTCTCGTGGCCAAGTATGCGATCGAGCACTGGACGCGGATCCCGTGCGAGGTCGAGCTGGCCAGCGAATTCCGCTACCGGGATCCAGTGCTTGACCGGTCGACACTGGTCGTGGCCATCTCACAGTCGGGCGAAACCATGGACACGCTCATGGCTTTGCGTCACGCGAAGGAGCAGAAGGCGAGGGTACTCGCCATATGCAACACGAACGGATCGACCATCCCTCGCGAATCGGATGCCGTGCTCTACACCCACAGCGGTCCCGAGATCGCCGTGGCTTCCACGAAGGCTTTCCTCACCCAGCTGGCGGCGTGTTTCCTGGTCGGGCTGCATCTGGCCCAGGTGCGGGGCGTGAAATACGCCGATGAGGTGGGCGCGATCGTCGACCAGTTGCGTGCCATGCCGGAGGCGATCGCCAAGGTACTGTCCACAATGGACCCCGTGCGGGAACTGGCCCGGGAGTTGGCCTCCCGCAACACCTTCATCTTCCTCGGCCGGCATGTCGGCTACCCGGTGGCGCTGGAGGGCGCGCTCAAGCTCAAGGAGCTCGCCTATGTGCACGCCGAGGGTTTCGCCGCCGGTGAGCTGAAGCATGGTCCCATCGCCGTCATCGACAACGGCACACCCGTCGTGTGCGTCGTGCCTTCCCCGGCCGGCCGCGGCATCCTGCACGACAAGGTGGTCAGCAACATCCAGGAGGTCCGCGCCCGCGGCGCCCGCACCATCGTCATCGCCGAGGAGGGCGACGAGGCCGTCGTCCCCTACGCCGATCACCTCATCCGCGTGCCGCGCACCCCCACGCTGCTCGCCCCGCTGGTCACGACCGTGCCTTTGCAGGTGCTCGCCTGCGAGATCGCCCACACCCGAGGCCACGACGTCGACCAGCCCCGAAACCTCGCCAAGTCGGTCACCGTGGAGTGATCACGCCTTCTCCAGCTCGCTGAGGCGGACGACGCCTGTCTCCACATAGATCGGCTTGCCGTCGTCCGCCTGCTCAAGCTTGTACTTGAAGATGAGGGCGTCCTTTAAGAGCGCCGGTCAATGGAACCCTCCCGTTTACAGGTGGTCGGAGGCGACGGCGGCCATGGTGTCAAGGGCCGGGTTGGTGGGGTGGAAGTAGCCGGAGTGGCCCATGCGCGCGGAAGCGAACGTGCGCGCGCCGAAGCCACGGCCGATCGGATCGGGGCCGAGGATTGCGGGCGGTGCCAAGCGGATCGGATCGTTAGGAGCGGTGCTGGCCCACACGCGTGCGGGCAACTCGGCGGCGGAGCGCACGCCCATGCCAGGACTGCCCAGGACGATGAGGTCGTCGGCGGCCAGCGAGCCGGAGCGCCCGGCAACACCGACCACGACGGAACCGTATGAGTGGCCGATGATTGTCCGCTGACCGATGGGACCGTCGTGAATGGACATGATGCCGGCCTGGAACTCGCGCAGCGGGGATGCGGCGGAACGGGCCGAGCGGTCGAGGATGGCGTCGGCGAAGTCGGGTGGGTCGTAGCCGAGCCACATGATGACCGAGGTGGAGGGGCCGGCGCGCTCGCGCAGGGTCACGGCCCGCTCCAGCTCGCCGGAGATCTGCGTGAGCGACGTGCCGGCGCCCGGCACATAGGTTGCCACGTTGGGGCTGGTGGAGGGGTCGCCGAACGCCACGATCAGCCGGCCGTCACCGCGCGGGTCGAAGCCGAGCAGCCACGCGTCGCCGCGGTTGACATAGCCGGCGAGCCGGTCAAGGGCGGGATGCCCGGCGAAGTAGGTGCGGTTGATGCGGTCGCGTTCGGCGATCGGGAGCGCGTCCATCGCGCTCAGGCTGGGAACGGACAGGTCGATGAGCCTGCGCAGCCGCTCGATCGCGAGCGGGGCGGCCAGCCCGCCTGACCACGCATCCTCCAGATCGGACAGGCACTTTAAGAGGTCCACACGGCGCGGCGGGTTGTCAAGGGCCAGGCGGTCGAGGCGGTCGGCGACGTCGTGCAGGACCGCGGGTTGCACCGATAGTGTCCGCATGCCCGGAAGTCTCGACGGTCAAAACCATGAACACATCGCTGTGGACAACGTCCTGTGGATAACCGGGTGCCCAGGTAAGGTCAGCACCGTGATTGTGTCGGTGGGCAACGACGTGGTCCTGGTCGAGCGCTTCATCGCCGCCCTGAGCCGGACACCCCTGCTGGCTGAGCGCCTGTTCACGGAGTCCGAGCGGACGACGCGGTCGGGCAATCCGCGTTCGGCCGAGTCCCTGGCCGCCCGGTTCGCGGCCAAGGAGGCGGTGGCCAAGGCGCTGGGCGCACCGAGCGGATTGCATTGGCACGACTGCGAAATCGTCGTGGACCCCGATGGGCGGCCGTGGCTGACCGTCTCCGGTTCCGTCGCCGCTGCCGCCGCCGACCGCGGCATCGAGCGCTGGCACCTTTCCCTTTCGCACGACGGCGGCATCGCCTCGGCGGTAGTGATTGCCGAGGCCGGGCTATGACCGCCGCGGCAATGACGGGACGCGCCCCGGTCCGAGCTTGGAGCGAGGTGAGACCGTGAGGGCCGCATATCGTGTCGCGCAGGTGAAGGCGGCCGAGGCCATGCTGATGCCAGAGCTGCCGCCCGGGACGCTGATGATGCGCGCGGCCTATGCGCTGGCCCGGCGGTGTGCGCTCATCCTCGGCCGGGTTTATGGCTCCCGCGTCGTGCTGCTTGTCGGCTCCGGTGACAACGGCGGTGACGCTCTCTACGCTGGTGCTTTCCTGGCGGGGCGCGGGGCAGCGGTGTCGGCGAGGCTGACCGATCCGGGTCGGGTGCACGCCGAGGGCTTGAGCACGTTCCTTTCCTCTGGCGGGCGGATTTTTGATGGGTACCCATCAAATGCCGACCTGATCGTTGACGGCCTTGTCGGCATCGGCGCGTCCGGCCCGCTCCGCGGCACGGCACTGTCCTTTCTGGAGGATCTGCCGTCCGCTCCCATTGTGGCCGTTGACATCCCGTCAGGCGTGGAGGTCGACACCGGCGATGTGCCCGGCCCGGCGGTCCGCGCCGATGTCACCGTCACCTTCGGCTGCCTCAAGCCGGCGCTTGTGGTTGGCCCCGCCGTCGCGCACGCCGGGCAGGTGGAGCTGGTCGACATCGGGCTTCGGCCTTATCTTCGCGGCGGGGCGGCGCTATATGTCGCCGACGCCGACGACGTCGCGGCGTGGTGGCCGCGTCCCGATCTCGACTCCGACAAGTACACCCGGGGTGTGGTGGGGCTGGCGACCGGCTCCGTCGCCTACCCGGGTGCGGCCCTGCTTTCGGTCGCTGGTGCGGTCGCCGGCCCCACCGGCCTGGTGCGCTATGCGGGCGGGGCGCACGAGCTAGTGGTGGCGAGGCACCCTAATGTTGTTGTGGCGCCTCGGGTTGCGGAGGCATCACGGGTGCAGGCGTGGGTGTGCGGGTCCGGCCTCGGCACCGACACGCAGGCCGCGGCCGAGCTGCGCGCGGTGCTCGGCAGCCCGGTTCCCGCCGTGCTCGACGCCGATGCCCTCACCCTCCTGGTCGATGGTTCCATGGCCGGCGATTTGCGCCGCCGTGATGCTCCGGTCGTGCTCACCCCGCACGATCGCGAGTTCGCCCGGCTGGCCGGCGAGTCGCCCGGCGCCGATCGCGTCGCCGCCGCGCTGAAACTCGCCGCTTGGACCAATTCCACCGTGCTGCTCAAGGGTTACCGCACCGTGATCGCGTCCCCGTCGGGGGAGGCGTGGGTCAACACCACCGGCACACCTGACCTGGCCACCGGCGGCACCGGCGACGTCCTCGGGGGCCTGCTTGGCTCCCTGCTGGCCGCTGGGCTTGCGCCGCTGCGCGCCGCCGTGATGGCCACTTACGTCCACGGCCAGGCCGCCCGCCACTCTGCCGAGACGGGCCCGGTCACGGCGGTGGAGGTCGCTGAGGCCCTCCGGCCCGCCATCGCCGCCACGGTGAAAGCTGTGGGGCGCCGATAGAGCGGGGCGAAACTGTGTCAGAGGGGGATCTGCAGGGTGACGCAGCCGCGCAGATCCAGCGAGGCGCCGGCGGGGGTGCGGACCAGGCGCATGACGACCTCGCCGCAGCCGGGGCAGCGGGCCACCATGCCGGGCGCATTGGCGTAGACCATCAGGGCGGCCACGGCATCGGTCTGTCCACAAGAGACACACTGGGTGGTGGCCACGGTGACATCCACGGCGAAGAGTTCGCCGAGCGGCCCGGCGAGGATGTTTCCATCGACATGTGTCACAGCAACTCCCTGGGCAGAAGGTTAGCCGAAGCGTTCGGTTTTCACTTTGCGCGGTCGATGACCCAGCGCGACGAGGATGTCGGCGACCGTTTCCACGAAACCCGTCGGGCCGCAGACGAAACAGTCGGGTTCGAAGTCGGCCGGCCAACCGTGGGTGTTGATGTCGGCGACACCGATGCGGCGCGGCGTCACACCGCGGCTGAAGAACAGGTGCACGTCGAGGCCGCCCTCCATCATGCGCAGCTCGTTGGCGTAGATGACGTCCTCGGGCGTGCGAACCGAGTAGATGAGCCGGAACGGCACGCGGCTCTTGGCGGCCCGGCGAGCACGGATCATCGCCATCAAAGGGACGATCCCGGAACCGCCGGCGACCAGCAGGACGGGCGGTGTGTCGGTCGGCCGCCACACGAACCAGCCGCCCACGGGGCCGCGAACCTCGACCGGGTCACCGACCTTGAGGATCTCAGTGAGGTACGGCGAGACCTCACCCTCGCGGATCTTCTGCACGGTGAGCTCGATCTGGGAGTCCTCCCCGTAGTGGGAGGCGATGGAGTAGCTGCGCTGCGCGCTGTAGCCATCGTCGGCGGTCAGCCTGATATCGACGTGCTGGCCGGGCAGGTGACCGGGCCATCCGGGCACGTCGAAAAGGAGCGTCCGCGCGGTCGCCGTCTCGTCGCGGGTCTCGGCCAGCGTGGCGACCCGCCAGCTTAGTCGCCCTGGTATCGCTGTTCGCGCCACGGGTCA
>Ga0209382_10002351_pt1 | contig 27708 bp, 25 predicted proteins | sample SoiMetdeltSBSDD5_FD_187599 | JGI IMG/M metagenome (GOLD analysis project Ga0209382, IMG submission 187599) | Bulk soil microbial communities from a Populus tree surrounding site in Tennessee, USA - Soil MetaG P. deltoides SBSDD5 (SPAdes) (version 2) | ecosystem: Environmental > Terrestrial >... | reverse complement strand
CCGAGCGCGAGGGCCGCGAACAGAAGCCCCTGCCACGTGATTCCCACCAGCCCGGTCCAGATGAGCGAGCTGCCGAATGCTACGAACGTGAAGAGCAGGAACATCTCGGCCGCGGCCTGGCCGAAGTCGAGGAAGCAATCGCACAGCTCCGCGTCCGATGCCGCGATCGTGAGACCCGCGGCGAAGGCGCCGAGGAATCCGCTGCCGTGCGCCGCCTCGGCCACGGCATAGGCGGAAAACGCGAGACCGAGCGCGTACAGCGACTCGTAGTCCCGTCGCACACCTACCCACCGCCGCATGCGGTCGAGCAGCACGACGCCCACGAACCCCACCGCGACTCCCGCCCCCGGCCCGACGACGAAGAGGTTGAGGGCCGCGCGTCCCCAGTGTCCCGAAGGATTGTCGCCGAGAAGGGCCATCGCGATGAGCACGATCGGCAGAAGCACCAGATCGTTGAGTCCACTCTCGAGCGCGAGCACCTGGCGCGCGGCGACGGGCACGTCGGCGCTGCGGAGCAGGCCCCGCATCATGACGGGGTCGGTCGAGGCGAGGGCGGCACCGAGGATCGCCGCCGCGCCCGGCGCCAGGCCGAGCAGCGCCCACGCGGCCGCCGCGATGAGCGCCGCGGTCATCAGCGTTCCGGGCCCGAGGACCAGCCGAACGAGCTTGCGGTGACGCCGCACGTCCTTGATGTCCACCGAAACGGCGTCGGTGAAAAGCACCAGGACCAGCCCGAGCGTCGCAATGGTCTCGAGGATCTGGGAGTCGAGCCGGAAATCCACGAGCCCGAACCCGAACACGCCGATAACGAGGCCGAGCAACAGGAAGAGCGCGACTTGGGGAAAGCGCGTGCGCTCCACAACACCGGAGAGCAACGCCGCGACGACGATGACGACGCCGACCAGCGCGAGCGTCGCCACGTCCATCAGTGGATGCCTCCACCCCCGAATTGCTTGACCAGGTCGCTGAGCACGGCCTTCGCGTCACCGAACAGCATCCAGGTGTTGTCGAGCACGTACAACTCGTTGTCGATCCCCGCGAACCCGGGATTCTTGCTGCGCTTCACGGCCAGCACCGTCTTGGCTTTGTCGGCGTCGATGATGGGCATGCCGTAGATGGGCGTGCTCTTGCCATAGCGCGCCGCCGGATTCACCACGTCGTTGGCGCCGAGCACGAGCGCGACGTCGGTTTGCGGCATCTCGGGATTGATCTCGTCCATCTCGACGAGCGCGGAGTACGGAATGTTGGCCTCCGCGAGCAACACGTTCATGTGCCCCGGCATGCGCCCCGCGACGGGGTGAATCGCGAATTTGACGGACACCCCGCGCTTGGTGAGCGCATCGTACAGCTCACGGACCTTGTGCTGCGCCTGCGCCACCGCCATGCCGTATCCGGGGATGATCACCACCGAGCGCGCCTGCTCGAGCATTTGCGCCGCGCCTTCTACCGACTCCTGCTTCCAGGCCTTCTGCTCTGCCCCCGCCGCCAAAGCCGGCTGCGCCTTCCCGAACGCGCCGAACAGCACGTTGGTGAACGAGCGATTCATGGCGCGGCACATGATGATGGACAGGATCAAACCGCTCGAGCCATCGAGCGCCCCCGCCGTGACGAGCAGTTTGTTGTCCAGCACGAACCCCATCGCGACGGCGGCGAGCCCTGCGTAAGCGTTCAGAATCGAAATGACGGTCGGCATATCGGCGCCGCCGATCGGAATGATCAGCAGCACGCCGAAGATGAGCGACAACACGGCGATCGCGATGAAGATCTGTCCCGACCAGGGGGCGGTGGGATGCAGGACCAGAACCACGCCGAGTCCTACGGCGATCGCGAGCACGCCGATGTTGACGACGTTCTGACCGGGATAGGTGACGGGTCGCTGCGGCATCCACCGAACTTCCTGGAGCTTGCCGGCGGCCATGATGCTCCCCGTGAACGTCAAAAACCCGAGAATCACCTCGGCGACGAGCGCGCTCGTCCGGAACGGCGTGAGCTGCGACTGGTGCTCGCCGAGCCACAGGAAGTATTCGGCGGTTCCGACGAGCCCGGCGGCGAGGCCGCCGAAGGCGTGCGACAGCGCCGTCCGCTGCGGGACAGCCGTGAGCGGTACGCGCGAGAGGGGGATGCCGACCGCGAATCCCCCGACGATGGCCAGAAAGATCCAGCCGTGATGCACGATTTCGGGCTGGATCCACGTCGCGACGATCGCCACCGTCATCCCCGTCACGCCCGCGTAGACGCCGCGGCGCGCGCTCTTCGGATCGTTCATCCAGTACAGCGCGAAGATGAACAGAGCCGTCGCGAGGACGGCGGCGAGCTCTCCGATGAGCCGGATCACTGCTTCTTGAACATCTTGAGCATGCGGTCGGTGATCAGAAAGCCGCTCACGATGTTGGTCATCGAGGCGAACAACGCGATCGCGCCCAGGATCCGGATCGTACGCGGGTACTCGGCTCCCGTGACCACGATCGATCCGACGACGGCAATCGCCGAGATGGCGTTGGTGAGGGACATGAGCGGTGTGTACAGCAGCCGGGAGACCCGGCGAATCACGCCGAGGCCGATGAACGTCGCCAGGACGAAGACGAACAGCACGGATCCGAAGTCGGTCATGTCTTGCGCACCTCGCCGGCGTGCGTAACGCACGTGTCGCGGATGATGGGATCTTCAAAGTCGAGACGCAGCTGGCCTTCCTGAATCACGTGCCCCAGGAACGCCGACAGGTTCTTCGCGTACATCTGGCTGGCGTGCAGCGGCAGCGTGCTCGGCAGGTTCACCGGCCCGAGGATCACGACGCCATGACGGACGATCTCCGTGCCCGGCTCCGTCAGCTCGCAGTTGCCGCCCGTCTCCGCGGCGAGATCGACGATCACGGCGCCGGGCTTCATGCCCTCGACCGCCGCGGCGGTGATCAGGATCGGCGCCTTCTTACCCGGGATGGCGGCGGTCGTGATCACGATGTCCGCGTCTTTCGCGGCGTTCGCCAGGAACGCGAGCTCCTTCCGATGGGTCTCCTCGGACAGCTCCTTCGCGTAGCCTCCCGCGGTTTCGGCGTGCTCTTCGATTGCCATCTCGAGGAAGGTGGCGCCGAGGCTCTGCACCTGCTCCTTCACCGCGGGCCGCACGTCGAACGCCGAGACGATCGCGCCCAGCCGACGCGCCGTGGCGATCGCCTGGAGTCCGGCCACGCCCACCCCCAATACCAGCACGCGCGCGGCGGGGATCGTCCCGGCCGCCGTGACGAGCATCGGCAGGAAGCGGCCGGTGGCGGACGCGGCGATCAGGACCGCCTTGTAGCCGGCGACGGTCGCCTGCGACGACAGCACATCCATCGACTGGGCGCGCGTGATGCGCGGCAGCAGGACCAGGCTGAAGGCCGTGAGCTTGCGCTGCGCGAGCTGCCGCACGAGGGAGCCGTCACCGCCCGAGAACGAAGTCGCCACGACCGCGCCCCCTTCGCGGTACTGCGAGACTTCGCCCGCGGTCGGGGCCTGGACGTGCAGCACCACATCGCCCTGGAGCACCGACGCCCGGTCAGCCACGGTGGCGCCGGCGGCCTTGTACGCGGCGTCGGGACAGGCCGCCGAGACCCCGGCGCCGCGCTCGATGGCGACCTGGAAGCCCCCCTTCACCAGACGCGCCACGGCATCGGGGACGAGCGCGACCCGCCGCTCGTTTGCCGCCGTCTCCTTCGGGACGCCGATCCGCATGCGGTCGCGCTCGCTCATGTGCCGCGCGGCAGCTGTGGCCGGTCGCGGTGCTGGGCCAGCATCCGCTCGGCGAAATCGACCCGCTCGGCAAGGTCGTTGAACTGGTCGCGCAACGCCTGCAGCTGTTCCTCGACATCGTCCACCCGCGCGTCGCCACGCGGCGACCGGCGATGCGGCTCATCGACCGCCCAATTCCGCAGGGGCAGGTCGTCGGCGTCGCGAAACTCTCCCGTGGCGAGCAGCACCATGTCGTACAGCCACCAAACCCCGAGTCCGCCGAAGGTCAAGATCATCGCGACGCCGCTCTGCGGTTTCCCCACGTAAAAGCGGTGCAGTCCGAAGAATCCACCGAAGAAACCCAGGGCGAGCGCCACACCACGGGAGCGTTCGGAGATCTCCGGCTCGTGTTCCGGTTGAGGGGTGTACGGCTGCGGTAGCGGCATGTCCGATACTACGGGGCCCCGTCGGACGGGGCAAGGAACAGCCGCCGGCCCTCATCGTCGTACGTGACCAGCACGATCTGGCGCGAGGCAAGCCTGACAACCGAGTCGAGCTCCAGGCGTTCGGGCGTCTCGCGCGCGCGGCGGCCTGCCTCCGTCGCGTCGACATCCTCCTGCTCCTCTTCCTCGTCGCGAGCGCGCGCGGCTGGCGTCCCCTCGCGCTCGAAGGTGATCCGTAGATGGTGGGTACCGGGCGTCACCGCGAGGTCGTGAAACACAAACAACGGCCGGTCTTCCCGCGCCCCGCCCGCCCGGACGTGCTGATCGACCACACGCGCCCCGTCCACGTCAACGCGCAGGCGGTAGGGAAGAACCCGCCGTTCGCAGACCTCCTCCTGCCGCATGTGGGGCGGCAGGCGCGAGAGATCGTCGGCGCTCAGGCGGCGGCATTCGCGCACCCGTTCCCCGCGGGCCCGCCACGCCAGCCGCACGAGGGCGCGTTCGCCCGGTTCCGCGGTGTACGGTGTGAGCGACAGGGCGGCAAGCGCGCCGCCGGTCACCACCACCATCGCCGCCGCGAGCGCGCGCCGTACGACAAGGCCGCTCATCGGGGTGCGGCCTCGGCGTCACACTCGCGTTCCAGATCCGCATCCTCTTCCTGTTCGCCCCTGCCGAGCCGGGCGACGTCCGCACGAAGGCGGCGCAACGCCTCGACGACCACGGCGCGTTCGGCCACGCCCGCGTGCGCCAGCGCCATGCGACGGCGGTCCACGCGCGGCTGCAGCTCGGCCTCCCGGTCGTGATACAAGCGCTGCTCCAGCCACTTCGCCCCTTCGCGGTTCCAGCAGTCGCGCGGCGGGCACGACACCACGAGCACCCCTCCCGCCCCCGCGCGAATTAGGAACTCGATCACCGACGTGTGCAGGTTGCCGGCACACGTAATCGGCCAGACGGGCGCGCCCTCGAACTCCGCGTCCCGGGCCATCCCGCCCGCCCCGCGATCACAGGCAATCACGACGGCGTCGGGTGGGCCGCTCCCGGCGTGCCGTCCCCACGCCGCCACAAACGGCCGTACCGCCGCCAGCTGATCACGCCCGGTGCGGCCCGGTGGGCCGACCCCCATCGGCGCGCACGATCCCGCGCAAATACCGCAGCTCACACACGCCCCGGGATTGACGTGCGCCACGAGCGCCGAGCGGGTCCCTCCCTGCTCTCCACCGGGACGCGCAATCATGGCGATGGCTTCGTACGGACAGTCGAGATAGCACTGCTGGCAGCCCGTGCAAAGATCCTCCTCCACCACCGACGGGGGCGGCCGGTGTTTGTGTGGCGGGGCCGCCCAGCGCGGGACCAGAACCAATAAGACCGTCACGACGGCAAGGAGTCCCCACGTCGCCCCTGCCGGCAGGGCCCGCGCCAGCGGCAGCCAGAAGGAATAGAAAACGTCGTACGGCGCCCGCGCCGGCAAGCGGAACAGGTCGGCGGCCGGACCCATGGTGACGGGCCACAGCACCGCGAGCGCGGTGAGCAGCCCGATCATCCCCCACATCAAGGGACGCGGTGGCAACAACCCCGGCCGCGCCACGCGGGACACATGCAGCCAGACGAGCAGGCCCAGGCCGATCGGGAATGCTATGTGCGCGAATAGGTTCAGGAAGAAGAAGGCGCCCGGGATCGGCCGTTCTCCCACGAACGCACGGCTGATGGGCTCGGAGAAGATCGGCAACACGTCGAACAGCCGTGCCCCTTCGGTCGCCAAGACCTGCGCCTGGACGTCCCACACCATGACGTACCCAGTCCACCCGCTCACGAACACCACGAACAGGAGGATGAGTCCCGTGATCCAAGCGAGGGTGCGCGGCCCCCAGCTACGCCCCTGGGCGTAGACGCGCAGCGCGTGCACCAGCGCAGCGATCACGGCCGCGTCGGAGGCGTAGCGATGCAGGCCGCGGATCCAGCGGCCCAGCCACGGTTGGGCGGTGATCGCAGCGACGGACGCATAGGGGGCCCCGAGCCGGTACACGAACAGGAGGTAGGTGCCGGTGACGAGCAGGACGACGAGCAACGCGACGACGAGGGCCCCGCTGTGGTACAACGGGTTGTAGCGCCAGCCGTACAACCGGTTCATCACGGCGTCCGCCCGCGCCAGGGCGCGCCGGGCTACCGTCTCGAGCGTCACCGCCAACCGTCGCATGGGCCTCAAGCCTAGGGGAGCGCGGGGTGCTTGCGCAAACATTTTATCATATTAACATGATAAAGACAACGTATGCTCTCCCAGACAGCGGAATACGCCTTGCGGGCGGTCCTCTACGTCGCCGAGCACGGCACCGGCCGACCGGTGCGCGTCGCCGAGATGGCGGACGCACTGCGAATCCCTCGCAACTACCTCTCGAAAATCCTGCACCAGCTGGCGCGCCATGGCGTGCTCGTTTCACTGCGCGGGAAGGCGGGGGGATTCCAGTTGTGCGTCCAGCCCGATCGTCTGGCGCTCGGCGTCGTCGTGGCCGTGTTCGACGGCATCGGGACGGAGCGGCGGTGTCTCTTGGGACGGTCGAAGTGCACCGATGGGACCGCGTGCGCGGCTCACGCGCGCTGGAAGGAAGCCGCGGACGCCGTGGCTGATTTCTTTCGCGACACGACCGTCGCCGATCTGCTGGCCAGCGGCGCGATCGCGCGCAATTAAGGTCGACGCGAGACTCGAGGAGGGAACACATGGCGCAGCAATCCGAGGAAACCCCGCCGCTCTTGCAGCGGCTCTACGACAACCCGTTCCTGCTGCTCGTAGCCGGCATCGTGGTGGTGGTCCTGTTCTACACGGCATGGGGCCTCTGGGAGATCCTGCGTCTCCCGATGGCTCCGCTGCCCTGACGCGCGAGGATCCGCATGCACACGGGAATGGAAGCGCCGCGCGGCATCTGGTGGAAGCCCGCGCACAAGGCTGAAAAGATGTGGGTGCTCATCGCCTTCGGCTGGTGCATGGTGCTGTTCGCCATGATGCCCTTGTGGCACTTGAAGGGTGCGCAGAATCCCTCCGGCATCCGCTATCGGGTGGACCCGAACGCCTACGCCCGGCGGACCTACGAGTTCATCCGCACCTACAAGATCGGCGAGGAGGCGGGCATCGCGGTCGTCGAACCGCCTCCCGGCAGCGACGTCTACCTGCTCGGACGGATGTGGGCGTGGGAACCCGTGCTCAAACTGCATAAGGGCGTGGCCTACACGCTGCACCTGTCGTCGGTCGATGTGAACCACGGATTCAGCCTGAGTCCCGTGAACCTCAACTTTCAGGTTGTGCCCGGCTACGACTACGGCCTGCGGATCGTGCCGACCGAGGTCGGGGACTTCCGGTTGATCTGCAACGAATTCTGCGGCATCCAGCACCACATGATGGTCGGCCGCGTCATTGTGGTCGACGACAGCGCGGGCGCCGCCGGGGCGCCAGGGGGTGGGCGATGACCGCCAGCACCGCGCCCGCGCCTTTCCGCGTCTGCCCCGCGACGGGGCTCAAAGTCAACGGGCAGGCGGAGGCCTTGATCAAGGCCAACGCCGTCGCCGCCACCATTTTCCTCCTCATCGGCGGCGTCGCCGCCGTACTCGTGCTGCTTACCCGTTGGCAAGTCGTGCACCTGCTGCCCGCGGATTGGTTCTACCGCATCCTGACGGTGCATGGGATGAGCATGCTCATCTTCTTCATCTTGTTCTTCGAGATGGCGGTCCTGTACTTCGCGAGCGCGGTGCTCCTGAACAGCCGCGTCGCGACGCCGCGGCTCGCCTGGGGAGCGTTCTGGCTGATGACCCTCGGCGCCGTCATGGTCGAGTGGATGATGTGGACGGGCAAGGCCGACGTGCTGTTCACCTCGTACGTGCCGCTGCGGGCCCACCCGCTCTTCTACCTCGGCGTGATCCTCTTCGCGGTCGGCGCTCTCGTGGTGGTGGGCGTCTTCTTCGGCACGCTGGTCGTGGCCAAGCGCGAACGCACGTACGAAGGCTCCGTCCCCTTGGTCACGTTCGGCGCGATCACCGCCGCGATCATCGCCGTGATCACCCTCGGCCACGGTGCCGCGATTTACATCCCCACGTTCTTCTGGTCGCTCGGCTGGATGAACGTGGACCCCCAGATCTACCGGATGGTCTGGTGGGGCCTCGGGCACGCGTCGCAGCAGATCAACGTTGCGGCCATGGTCTCGATCTGGTACCTGCTAGGGGCACTCACCGTCGGCGCCGTCGTGCTCAACGAGAAGATCAGCCGCACGGCGTTCGTGCTCTACGTGCTCTTCATCTCGATGGCGGCCGCCCACCACCTGCTGGTGGACCCGGGTCTCTCGCCCGCCTGGAAGGTGTGGAACACCAGTTACGCGATGTACCTCGCCGTGCTCGCCAGTATGGTGCACGGGTTCACAGTCCCCGCCGGCATCGAAGCGGGGCAGCGGCTGCGCGGCCTGACGAAAGGCGTGTTCGAGTGGCTACGGCGGGCGCCGTGGAGCGATCCCGGCTTCAGCGCGCTCGTTTTTTCCGTGATCATCTTCGGCTTCCTTGGCGGCATCACCGGCGTGACATTCGGCACCGAACAAATCAACATCATCGCGCACAACACGCTGCGCATTCCGGGCCACTTCCACGCCACGGTGGTGGGAGGGACCGCGCTCGCCTTCATGGGCATCACGTACTACGTGATCCCGCTGATCTTCCGAAAGCAGGTGGCCTTCTGGCCGCTCGCCAAGATCCAACCCTATCTGTTCGCGATCGGCATGACCGTGTTCTCGATTGCGATGACCTTCGCCGGCACCTTCGGTGTGCCACGGCGGCACTGGGACACGACCTTCTCCGGCGCGCCGTTCGATGTGCAGTTCAACCCCGCCGTAGACCTGGTGGTGGGAATCATGGCGCTCGGCGGCCTGCTCGCCGCCGTGGGCGGCGGGATCTACATCCTCGTCACCGTCTGGTCGGTGTTCTTCGGCAAGTCGATCGCGGGACTCTCCGGCGACCAGCTCCGCGCACTCGGGACGGGACTCCCGGCGGGGATCCTCACGCCCCCGCGGCCGATTCCACCGGGCGAGCCGGAGCACCGCGGCTTGACGCGCGGCACCCTGGTGCTCGTCGCCGTGTTCCTACTGGCGTTCATCGCCTACTACTTCGTGAACTGGAAACTGCTGTCCGTCGTCTGGAAGGTGGGATGAGCGACACCCTCAAGTCCCGCGAGCTGACGGCGCTCGGCGCGTTGGCCACCATCCTCGCCATCACGGGGGCGTGGTGGGCGCTCGCCCTCTGGCCCCTCCCGGGGGACGCCCCGGGCTGGCTGGTACGCACGCGCGCCGTCTGCTTCGGATCGGTATCGAACGGGTTACCCACGACCTCGGGGTGGATGGCGCTGATCGGCCAGCCGCTCTACATGCTCGCCACACTCTGGCTCATTTGGGGCGAGGTGGTCGGCGGCGCGCTACGAGGCCTCGCGGCGTCCCGCACCGGCCGCGGCGTGCTCCGGGGCTCGGCGCTCGTGCTCGTGGCGGCCCTCGTCGCCGCCGGCGTGCGGGTCGCGGACGCCGCAACGGCCACCCCGGCCGGGGCGGCCATCCCGCTCGTCGCCGCGGACGATCTGCCGCGACTCGAGCGCGCCGCTCCATCGTTGGCGCTGGTGGACCAGCAGGGGCGCACGGTGACACTGACGCAGTTCCGGGGCCGGCTGGTATTCGTCACCTTCGCGTTCGCGCACTGCGAAACGGTCTGCCCGTTGATCGTGCACGATGTGTTGCGCGCGCAGGCCCGGCTGGCGGAGCTCGATCCGGTCGTGCTCGTCGTCACCCTCGACCCGTGGCGCGACACGCCGGCGCGGCTGCCGGCCATCGCCTCCCAGTGGGGCATGGGCGCCCACGCCCTCGCGCTAAGCGGGCCCGTCGCCGAGGTTGAGCGCGCTTTGGACGCGTGGAACGTCGGGCGCGAGCGCAACCTGCAGACGGGGGAAGTCACGCACGCCACGCAGCTCTACCTGATCGACCGCGACGGACGCATCGCCTTCGACGTCGCTGGCGGAGCCAATGCCGCGACCATCGCCCAGCTCGCCCGCCGGCTCTAGATGGCCTCCGTCGCCGCGTACTGGGAGCTGACGAAACCCGGCATCACTCGCCTCATCGTGCTGACCGCGGCGGCCGGGTTCCTGTTGGCCGCCCGCCGAGCGATCGACCCGGCGCTCCTCGCCCACGCCTTGCTCGGCACCGCGCTCGTGGCCGCGGGGACGAACGCCCTGAATCAATGGTGGGAGCGCGACGCGGATGCCCGCATGCAGCGCACCCGCCGACGGCCCCTCCCTACCGGCCGACTCCGGCCTGAAGAGGCGCTCGTCTTCGCGACAGCGATTGCGGTGACCGGGATCGTGTGGCTCGCCGCGTTCGTCAACATGCTCACCGCCGGCCTCGCGGCCGTCAGCCTCGTGAGCTACGTGTTCGCCTACACCCCGCTGAAGCGGCGCACACCGCTGGCCCTGTTCGTAGGCGCCGTGCCCGGCGCGCTCCCGATTCTGGGCGGTTGGACGGCGACAGGTGCCGGCCTCACGTTTCCAGGATGGGTGCTGTTCGGCATCCTGTTCCTGTGGCAGTTACCCCACTTCCTGGCGCTCGGCTGGCTGTACCGCGATGATTACCGGCACGGCGGATTCGCGATGCTGAGCCGCTTCGATCCGGACGGACGGCGCACGGGGCGCCAGGCGCTGCTTTACGCGGCAGCGCTCGTCGTGGTGAGCCTCGCGCCTGCCCGGGTCGGCCTGGCCGGCACCCCGTACGTCGTCGGGGCTGCGGCGCTCGGTGTCGCGCTGCTGGGGTGGAGTGCGGAAATGGCGCGGCAGCCCAATCCGACGCGCGCCCGGCGGTTGTTCCTGGCGTCCGTGCTGTACCTCCCCGCCCTTCTGATCCTGCTCGTTTCGCTGCCGCGCTAGTCGCGCGACGCCGGCGCCGCCAACAGCCACCGCAGCGCGGGCTCGACCTCGCTGATCCGGAATCGATAGCCTGCGGCGACGAGGCGCGCGGGCAGCACGCGCTGGCCGCTCGCCATCATCGCCGCTGCTTCGCTGCCGAACACGATCCCCAGCGCGAAGCGCGGCACGGGGAGCACCGCAGGCCGACGCAAGACGCGGCCCAACGTTCGTACGAACTCGAGCTGCGTGACGGGGTGAGGCGCCGTGACGTTGACGGGGCCCGAGAGAGACGCGGTCGCAAGTACGTGCAGAATCGCACCCAATACGTCCTCCAACGCAATCCACGGGAAGTACTGCGCGCCGCTGCCGATCGCGCCGCCCAACCCGAGGCGAAACGCGGGAAGCATCTTCGCCAGGACGCCGCCCGCGCGAGGGGGAGCGAGGACGACTCCGAACCTCAGGTTTGCGACCCGCACGCCGGCGGCGGCGGCCGGAGCGGTGGCGGTTTCCCACTCCCGCGCCACCTGCGCGAGGAAATCGTCGCCCGCGGGAGACTGCTCGGTGAGCTCAACCGCGCCCTGATCGCCGTAGTAACCCACAGCCGATGCCGCGAGGAGGACGGATGGTCGCCGCTCGAGCCCCGCGATCGCCTCGCTCACGAGTCGCGTACCGGCGACGCGGCTCTCCCGAATGCGCCGCTTTTTCGCCGCCGTCCAGCGTCCGAAGACGTTCTCTCCGGCGAGATGGACGACGGCGTCGAGCTGCCAGCCCTCGAGTGCAGCCCGATCGATCGTCCCCCGCGCGGGGTCCCATGCAATGGCGCGCTCCGAAGGGCGCGAGGACCGCCGCACGAGCGGGATGACGTCATGTCCGTCGCGGGTGAGCCGCTGAGCCAGGGCGCCGCCGATCAGCCCCGTGGCGCCGCTCACGGCGATTCTCAATCGGGAAGCACCGCCTCCGCCTCGATCTCGACCAGCATGGCCGGATCGACCAGCCGGGTCACCGCGACGAGCGTCGAGGCGGGCCGGATGTCGCCGAACACCTCGCCGTGCGCCCGGCCCACCGACTCCCAATGCGCGATGTCGGTCACGTAGATGCGGGTGCGCACCACGTCCGCCAGTCCTGCGCCCGCCTGGACCAGCGCGCGCCGGATGTTCGCGAGGGCCTGGACGGCCTGGGCGTATGGGTCGCCGCTCCCCACGATCCGCCCCGCCTCATCCGTCGCCGTCGTCCCGGAAACGTGGATGACGCGCCCCATGCGAACCGCTCGCGAATAGCCGACGACGGGCTCCCATGGCGCTCCACTCGAGAAGTTCTGGCGGCTCATCGCCCTTCCGGGGGCGGCGCGGCGTTCCAGGTCACGTGCGATGCGGTACCCGTCGCCTTGGCATCGGCGATGCGCTCGTCGGCGGCGCGCACGATGTCGTCGACGCCACCCGGTGGCGTGGTAAAGGTGACGCCCCCAATGCTGACCGCGATCTGGCGGCCGTCGCCTGAGCGGAGCTCGAGGAACCCCGTGCGGAGTTTCTCCAGGACGACGCGCGTCGCCGCGTCGGAGGTCTCCGGGAGGAGCACAATGAACTCGTCGCGACCGAGCCGTGCGATCAGGTCGGTGGCGCGGAGCGCGCCGCGCAGCGCCGCCGCCGCCGAGCGCAGCAGCTCATCGCCGACGCGGTATCCCAAGTCCACACAGGCGACGCTGAAGGGGTGCTGGTACCGGCGGGCCCGCTCGATCTCGGTAGCGGCGGCTTCGTAAAACGCGCGCGCGTTGCGCACACCCGTGACGTCGTCGGTGCGCGCCAGGCGGCGCTCCCGCGCGAGGGAGTTGCGTAGCGCGAACGCCACGCCGACGAGGCCCGCTATCGCGGCAAGAGCCACTCCGAGTATGACCGCACAATCACGCAACATGCCGAGAAACTTACACTGGGGTCGTAGCCACGCTATGATGGTCGATAATCACGTGGAGGGTCTATGGCACAATCAGAAAAACAGCGCTTCCTCGCGGCGTGGGAGCGAGAGTATCCCGTGACGATGAAGGTCCTGCGCGCCTACCCCGCGGCGAAGGCCGACTTGAAGCCCGGTGAAAAGTCGAAGACCGCCAAAGATCTGGCCTGGACGTTCGTGTTCGAGGGGTTCGGCGCGAGTCAGTGTGCCGACGGCGACTTCAAGTTTCCACCGCCCGACATGCCGCCGAAGCCCGGCACGTGGGACGAGGTCGTGAAGGAGTGCGAGCGCGGCTTTCGCTGGCTCGCCGACAAGGTCCGCAGGGCGGACGAGGGCTTCCTCAACTCGACCGTCAAGACGGCCACCGGCCCAAAGCAGATGAGCGATGTGCGACGCCTCGACTTTCTGTGGCAAACCCTGAACGACATGGTGCACCACCGCGGCCAGTTCACGGTGTACTCGCGCATCGCGGGTGCCAAGGTCCCCTCGATCTACGGCCCGTCGGCGGACGAGCCCTGGAATTAGGTGGCGCGCGCCATGAGATCCCTGGTCGGTCTGTTCGCCATCGCCCTCGCCGGTTGGACAGGAGATCGACCGCGCGTGGAGCAGACCACTCAAGGCCGCCGGCCGCCCGCGACGCTCGTGATGGGTTTCGACGGCCTCGGCGTGGGGTTCGTGGGCCCGCACGGCGCGTCGACGGGGCGCAACCCTTCCGATAACAGCATCGCGGTGGGACCGGACCACATCGTGCAGATCGTCAATTCACGCCTGGCGGTCTTCACGAAGCAGGGCAAGGTCCTGTACGGCGCCGTGCCCACCAACATCCTGTTCCGAGGGTTCGGTGGCGCGTGCGAAACGCGCAACAACGGCGATGCCGTTGTTCGATACGACCAGCTCGCGGAGCGCTGGCTGATCGTGATGCCGGTGTTCCGCCGCAGCGCCGAACGAGCCGATCAACCACCGCTGTGGCGCGCCAGCGGCGCCGCTTACGTCAGCCCGCCCGGCGTCTCGGGACAGCCCGGCCCCGCGGTGCCCCTCTTCGTGCCACCGCCCGCGCCGCCGGCGGACACGACGTCCCGTCCCCCCGTCCCTCCCGGTGCGCGGCCCCCTGAGGAAAAGGGCCCCTACTCCATGTGTTACGCGGTGAGCGTGAGCCCCGACCCCTTGGGCTCTTATTACCGCTACGAGTTTCTGCGCCCGCTCTTTCCCGACTATCCGCGCCCCGCGGTGTGGCCCGATGGCTACTACGTCCCTACCAGCACCAGTGACGACACGATTCAAAAACACGCGTGTGTGGTGGAGCGGCGGCGGATGCTCTTGGGTGAGCCGGCTACGGAGCAGTGTTTCGTCGTGGATGACGTGAACTTCCTGAATAACGCGGACCTCGACGGGCGCGCGCTGCCACCGGCGGGGGCGCCGAATACCATACTGGCCACCGGCGGCACGCAGCTCCGAGGGGACTTCGACGACGACGGCATCTACGCCTGGCAGTTCCACGTCGACTGGGACTCGGCGGGGAATACGCGCCTCACCGGCCCGCAGAAGGTCGCGGTGGCACCGTATCATTATCTCTGCGACGGCCAGCTCACGACGTGCGTGCGGCAACCGGGTACCGCCCAGCACCTGGACTCCCAGGGGGACAAGCTCATGGCGCGTCTCGTGTATCGGAACGTCGATGGTCGTGAGTCGATCGTGGGCGTCCATTCGGTAGCGACGGCCGCGGGGGGCGGTGGCGTGCGTTGGTACGAGTTCGTCGTGCGGCCGGACCGTACGCTGCGCCTGCGCCAGCAGGGGACCTATGCGCCGGACGGCTTCTATCGCTGGATGGCCAGCCCCGCGATCGACCGGCGCGGCAACATCGGGATCGGATACTCCTTCGGCGGAACGCCGCATTTCCCCGGCCAGCGCTTCGCCGCCCGATTGGCGGACGATCCCCTCGGTGTGCTCACGCTGCGCGAGACGATTCTCGCGGATGGTGAAGCGTCTCAGACAAACACGTTGCGGTGGGAGGATTACTCGCAGACGGCCATCGACCCGAGTGATGACTGCACCATCTGGTACGTCGGCGACTATCTCAAGAAGGACGCGACGAGCTACTCCACCCGTATTGGAGCGTTCCGGCTTCCGGGATGCTAGGGTTTGACGGTCGAAATCGGATAGATCGGATTGCAGCCGCGCGCTAAGTTCACTCCCGTGAGCCCCGAGCATCGCTGGCGCATCGTCTTGGCCCGTGACCGCCGTTACGACGGGGCCTTCGTCTACGCGGTGCGCTCAACCGGCATCTACTGCCGGCCCTCGTGCCCCAGCCGCCGACCGCGGCGCGGCCAGGTGACCTTCTTCCCGATTCCCGAAGCCGCCGAGCGGGAGGGGTACCGCGCCTGCCGCCGCTGCAAGCCTACCGCGGCCGATGGCGGCGATCCCGCCGTCGCGCTGGTGCGCGAGGCGTGCCGCGCCCTCGACGCGCCTGACGCTGGGAGCCCCAAGCTCGACCGTCGTTTGCTCCGCGCGTTCAAGCGCGTGCTCGGCATCACGCCGCGGCAATACCGCGATGCGCGGCGCGTGGCGCGCTTCAAACACGAACTGAAACGGAGGCCGCACGTGAGTCCCGCTGTCTACGAAGCCGGCTACGGCTCCTCGAGCCGCGTGTACGAGCGCGCCAACGCGCAACTGGGGATGACGCCCGCCACCTACGCCCGCGGCGGCGCGGGCACCGAGATCGCCTTCGCGATCGTGCCGTGCAGCCTCGGCAAGCTCCTCGTGGCGGCGACACCGCGCGGCGTGTGCCGTGTCAGCCTCGGCGATAACGCGACGGCGCTCGAGGCCGATCTCGCGACCGAGTTCCCCGCCGCACACACCTTCAAGGATCAGCTCACGCTCGAGGATGCCGTGGCCGCGATCCTCGGCTATCTGGACGGCAGCGAGCCGGACCTCGCTCTGCCGCTCGACATCCGCGCGACGGCGTTTCAGCGGCGGGTGTGGCAGGAACTACAGAAGATCCCGTACGGCGAGACGCGGTCGTACGGGGACGTCGCCCGCCGCATCGGGCACCCGACGGCGAGTCGGGCGGTGGCGAGAGCATGCGCGACGAACCCGGCGGCCTTGATCATCCCCTGCCATCGAGTCGTTAGGGAAGGCGGCGAGCTGGGGGGATACCGGTGGGGGTTGCAGCGAAAGAAAGCGCTGCTGGAGAGGGAGAGAGACGCTAGGCAGACGCCGAGACGCCGAGACGCCTAGCGGTACCGAGTATTGAGGTGGTAGGACTGCCTACACACTCAGACCTCACCTCCGCTAGGCGTCTCGGCGTCTAGACGTCTTTATTTCACGGGAATCCAGTAGCTGATCTTCACTGCCAAGAAGTTGTCTCCCTGCGCCCCAAACGAGTCCAACAGATCTCGGAATCCCACCAGCCGTCCGCTCTGATTGAAGGACTCTCGACTCTGCTGCCACACCAGGTACAACGTGCTGCCCGGCCGCCATTCCCAGCGCAGCACCGCGTTGCTGCGGAAGGACAGGATGTGGAAGTCGGGGTTCGGGATCTGCAGCGTGTCGACGCCGCCGTTGTCGGTGATGGTGTAGTTCCCACTCGGATCGCGCGCGATCGTGGTGCCGGCGGTGCCGTACTCGCGTAGCTGGAAGCTCCGGGCGCGTGACAACTCGCCGAGTCCGCGGTACTTGCCGGCCGCGGCGAAGGGCTCCCCGTAGAGCTCGAGCGTCAGATCCGGCCCGATCGTGTAGTTCGCCCGCAGCTGCAAGATGAACGTGGGCTGATCGATGCGCGCGAACACGTAACGCGACCCGTACGTCGCCGCCGGACCGCCGGAACTGAACGTCGTGACCCACTGGCGCGGGAGCCCCCAGCGCACGTAGTTCGGCGTGGCCGAGAACTGGAACCGCGTCGAGGGACGGATCGAGAGCCCACCGCTCAGCCGGTAGGTTTGGCCGTCGAGTTCGTCCTCGCCGTAATAGACGCGGACGTTCCAGGCTGTCTTCGCGCCGAAGGCGTTGCCGAGACGGATGACGTAGTTCCACTGTTGGGGCGTCGCCATCGTGGGACCGCCACGCGTCGCTGAATGATCGAAGGACCGCGGGTAGAAATCGAAATACGATTGGATCGTCCAGAAGTTGCGGAACGTCAGGTTCAGCGACGGCTCGATGAACATGAACTGCCGGTCCCCGCCGAAATCGAACTCCGCGAAGGTGCTCAGGGAAAAACTGTAGCTCTGAAACTTCCCGCGCGGCTTCGTCTGCCGGTAGATCAGTCCCGCGAACCCATTGCGAGCGTCCGCGTTGCCGAGCCGACCCACGTCGTTGGGGTCGAACCCGGGTGACTCCCAGGTATATTGGAGGTCATAGAGCCAGTTGCCGTTGGTCTTGCTGAGCCACAACGAGCCGACAGAACCCGTCAGCGACGTACGGTTGGGATCGTAATGCACGTACGGGGCGTCGGGGCGCTGGAAGAAATGGACGCCGGAGCGCTGCACCCGATTGATCTGCACGGGATCGCCGCTGATGGCGCTGAAACCCAGCCACCCACGTAGCACGTGCGCGCCCCGGTCCCAGCGCAACTGCCAGTCGGCGCCGCCCGCGTATGCCTTGCGATTGTACCGCGACGACAGGAAAGGATCGCCGCCAAGGTCACGCTGCACCGTCGTCAACGTCACGCCGACGACCGACTGCGACGCGCCGAATTCCTGCTGCACGCGCAGGACTCCGTACCCGGCTGGCGGGGCGATCACCGCGCGCCCGAAGGTCGCGGTCGCCGTGTCGAAAGTGCGGACGTACTCGCGCGCCGTCACGGCCGCCAAACCACCTAACGACATCCCGGAGGCGAGGCGCCCGGTGACCTTCGCGGCGCCGAGGATCGTGGCGTTCTGCGGACAGTCTTGGTAATCGGCCACGCCCGGGCATCCGGGCCGCGCGCCGATGCGCCGCGAGTAGAAATAGCTCGGCCCGTTCCCGCGCAGCAGCTGCGCGCCTTCGGTGAAAAAAGGCCGCTTCTCGTCGAAGAAGACCTCGAACGCCGAGAGATTCACCACCGCCGGGTCGGCCTCGACCTGGCCGAAGTCGGGGTTCACGGTGGCGTCGAGGGTGATGTTGGGGCCGAGTCCCATCTTGAGATCGGCGCCGCCGCGAGCCTCGAGATTCGTGCCGTTGTCGAACGGGTCGCGCGGGTCGCGCCCGCCCGTGAGCGTGGAGTTGCCGGCCGAGTAAGGCGTGATCTCGAGCCGCCGCGTCGGCTTGATGCCTTCGATGCCCACGAGCTCGCCCATGTACGACGACCACCCGGTGCGATTCGACGGCACCGGAATCCAGAACACGTCCTCGCTCGTTGCGGGATTCCAGTGATCGGCATTGAAGCCCCACACTTGCGCCGGTTGGTCATTGAAGCGCAGCTGCGAGAACGGGATGCGCATCTCCGTCGTCCAGCCCAGCGAGTCGATGACGGCCTGACCCTCCCAGACCGGATCGAACCCCGCGTTGATGTCGTTCTCGTTGTCGGTCGCGTGGTACCAATCCATCCGGACGCCCGACGCCGTGACGCCGAACGAGTACGCCGTGCGACGGTCGTGGAAGGTATCGAACGACACCCAGAGATGATCGGCCTGCGACGTGTTATCGCGGCGCGACAGCGGCGCCTGGATCTTCGACGGATCCTTGCTGTACATGCGCGCGCCCACGTACAGGGCATCCCCATCGTAGAGGATCGCGATGCGCATGCTGTCGGTGGGTGGAGCACCCTCGTGCGGGATCTTCTGCGTGAAATCCGTGATCCACGCGGCCTGCGTCCACGCTGGGTCGTCGATCCGGCCGTCCAGCTTGATGGCTTGCCCGCTCAAGCGCACGGCACGCACTTCCTTTTGCGGCGTTGCGGAGGCGGCGGGGGGAGGAGGCGTTTGCGCGACGAGGGGTGTCGCGGTAACCAGCAGGACGGTGAGCGGCCAGCGGCGCACGAGCAACCTCAGGGTGTCAGGATGGTGCGGGCTCTCGACGTTGGACACTACCGACGATCCTACGGTTGCAACACCGGACGGGTGTCAGGCCTGACGAGAGTCTGACAGAGCATTCCGTACCTGCCGCGCCTGCCAGAGGTGCCGGCGATCATGGGTCACCACGAACTGCAGGTAGGCGCCGAGCGGCATCCGAAGCAACCGGGTCACGGGTGACACGGTCCGGTTTCCCCGCAAGTCCAGCCCGTCGGCGCGACGCACGCGCTCGGCCAGTTGATCGCGCACAGCAATGAACTCGGGGAGCACGCTGGCCATGGCGTGGGTTCCGCCCACCGGGACCGCAAAGACCGGGAACGTCTTCATGCGCCGCTTGGGCGGCGGCTCCATTGACCTGATCATCCAGCGTGAGAACCAACCGTAACGAGGCGGACCTTCGCCTTGCGCCACGCGGCCCTTGGCCCGCCCGTCCTCAATCGCGCGGTCGAATGCCGGCAGCGTCGCCGTGACGGATCGGTTCAGGTGGACCAGGCACTCGGCGACGGACCAACGCCCCTCGCCGGGACGCCAGTTGAACTGCGACGCATTGAGTCCCGCGCAAACCGCCTGGCCTTCAGCCTTGATCGCCTCCAGCTGGCGGAGCAGTTCTTGGAGCTCCGGATTCACGAACGTCTCCGTTACGCGCCGAACTGACGGAAATGATGATCGGTGTGGCGGTAGCCGAGCAGGGCCCAGCCGCGTCGCGACAGCCGGCCGAACGCCGGATGGATTGGCCACGGCGCGCCCTCGGGAATGGTGGCGAAGCGTCGGACTAACCGTGCGAAGGTATCGACCTCGATGGGCCACGTTGAATGATCGATACGCGCGAGCAGCTCCGGGGCGGTCGGCGAACTCTTCGGCCACGGAAGCACGTATGCGACGAGGTTGTTGAGCGGGAAATACCGGATCGGCAGCCGCTCCGGGACAGTGGGGAGGTCGCCGAGCGCCATGCGGAATTGGTCGTTCACGTGTGTCAGCATCTGGACGGCGTTCATGCGGCCCCACCGAGGACGGGTGTCCGCCGCCAGCCGCGACAGGCGCTCGAGCAGCTCTCGGCGTGGACCCACGTCCCATAGACTCGGCGCCACAGCCGCGACGAGCCACCACGCGAACAACGCTACCGCGACCGCGGTGGCGAGCGCCGCCCACAGGCCTGTCGTCCACGCCGTTTGCCCCCACACGACCGGCGCCAGGCTCGCGGTAGCGATCAGCGAGAGCGCCCACAGCCACAGCAGCGGGCCGAGCGCGCGCCGCCGCCACAACGCGGCTGCGCCCACCAGGATTCCAAACACGCCGTAGGCCGCCTGGGTCAATGTTGCGACGATTTCGCCGGTGCCTGCCGCATAGCGCCATTGATCGATGGCGCTGACGCCTCCCCACAAGCTCAACAGCGCGATCACGACAGCGGGAATCATGGGCCTCCGTAGGCAATTCGGTACACGACGCCGGCCTTGTCATCGGACACGAGCAACGCACCATCGGGCATCACGAGCAGGTCGACCGGTCGCCCCCACGGGCTCCCGCCGCGTAGCCACCCCTTTGCGAACGTCTGGTACGACACGGCCCGGCCGTTCTGCAGCCGTACGAGCGTGATGCGGTACCCGACTGGAATCACCCGATTCCACGACCCGTGCTCGGCGATAAAGATGTGGCCGCGATACTCGGGAGGGAACATCGTCCCCGTGTAGAACCGCATTCCCAGCGCCGCGACGTGTGCGCCCAGCAGCTGTTCGGGAGCGACATAGTCGGCGCAAGAGTGACCCGCCCCGTAGTCGGGATCGACGATCGTCCCGCCGTGGCAGAAGGGGAAGCCAAAGTGCAGTCCTCCCCCCGGGGGGAGGGGCGCGCGATCGAGCTCGTCGGGCGGCACGTCGGGACCGAGCCAGTCGCGTCCGTTGTCGGTGAACCATAACTCGCGAGTCTCCGGCTGCCAGTCGAACCCGACGGTGTTGCGGACGCCACGCGCGAATACCTCGAGGTCGCCGCCCCCCCCCTCGGGGCGCAACCGCAGGATCGCGGCGAACAGCGGACCCGGAGGATTGCAGATGTTGCAGGGCGCCCCCGACCCGACGTACAGCCAGCCGTCCGGGCCGAAGCCGATGTAGCGCCAACCGTGGTGTCCCTCCCGGGGTAGCCGGTCGGTGACGACGACGGCTTTGGGCGGATTGCGAAGCCGGGTTTCGATCGAATCGTACCGGAGGATGCGACCGACCTCCGCGACGTACAGCGCGCCGTCTCGGAAGGCGACGCCGTTCGGCACGACGAGGCCGCGCAGCAGCACGATCGTCTCGTCGGCGCGGCCGTCGCGATTCGTATCGCGCACGGCGTACACGACGCCGGCGTCGCGGCTCCCTACGAACACTGTGCCGTGGTCGCCCAGGGCCAGGGAGCGCGCATCATTCACCGAGTCGGCGTAGACGGCGATGGTGAATCCCGGCGGCAGGTGCAGCGCGTCGAGTTGGCGGCTGGTGCCGCAGCCGCGCAGCCATAGCACCGCCGCCGCGAGTAGCGCTACCCCACCCCACACCGTAACACGTACCGCGCGGCGCATGGACATCCGATCAATATGGACGGAGGTTAGGGGACATGGAGCCCCGTGTTTGGCACCGGAGCTACGATCCGGGCGTGCCGCCCTCCCTCTCGTACGAGCCGTTGACGTTGCCGCAGCTCCTCGAACGGGCCGCGGCACTGCACGGCCACGCGCCCGCCATCCTGTTTCACAACTGCCGCCTGACGTATCGAGAGCTCAAGGACGCCGTCGACAGGCTGGCTACTGCCTTGGCGTCGCTCGGCGTTGGGCCCGGCACGCGGGTGGCGGTGCAGCTCCCCAACATCCCGCAGGTCGTGATCGCGTACTACGCCGCCGCGCAGCTCGGCGCCCCGGTCGTGCTCACGAACCCGCTCTACGTCCCCCGGGAGATCGAGTATCAATGGAAGGACTCGGATTGCCGGGTGGCGATCGTGGCGGACTTCATCTTTGAAGCGAAGATCCGTGGCATCCGCGAACGGCTCCCTGTCGAGCACTACATCGTCGCCTCCATCCCCGAGTACCTGCGGTTTCCGCTCACCCTGGTCGCGCCCTTCCACCTGCGGCGGGCGCACCCGCCCGCGATCGCCCGCGTGCAGCGGGGACACGGGGTGCACTTTTTCAAGGAGTTGGTCGACGCCACGGTCCCTCAGCCGCCGCGACCCACGATCCGACTCGACGATGTCGCGACGCTCCAATACACCGGCGGCACGACGGGCCCCTCGAAGGGCGCCGTGCTCACGCACCGAAACCTGTCGTGCAATGTCCAGCAGATGCGGGCCTGGTTTCCGAGCCTCCAGCCGGGAAAGGAAGTCGTGCTCACGGCCCTGCCGATCTTCCACAGTTTCGGCATGACGGTGTGCATGAACCTGGCGGTGGGGATCGGCGCCGCGATGGCGCTCGTCCCGAATCCGCGCGATATCCCCGCGCTGATGCAGTCGATCGCCAAACACCGCGCCACGCTCTTCCCTGCGGTGCCCGCGATGTACGCGGCCATCATCAACCATCCCAAGGTGAAGTCGTTCGATCTGAGCAGCGTCAAGCGCTGCGTCTCGGGCGCCGCGCCCCTCCCGGTCGACACGATGCGCCGCTTCGAGGAGCTCACCGGCGCGATCATCAGCGAAGGGTTCGGGTTGTCGGAGACGAGCCCGGTGACGCACTCGAACCCACTCCTGGGGCGCCGCAAGCCCGGAAGCATCGGAGTCCCCCTGCCCGACACCGACGCGAAGGTCGTGGATATCGAGACCGGCGTGCAGGTCATGCCGCCGGGCGAGACAGGAGAACTCGCCCTTGCCGGACCGCAGGTGATGGCGGGCTACTGGAACAAACCCGAGGAAACGGCGGGCATGATCCGGGACGGCTGGTTGTATACGGGCGATCTCGCCCGGGTGGACGAGGATGGATTCCACTATATCGTCGGCCGCAAGAAAGACATGATCTTGTGTGGAGGGTTCAACGTGTATCCGGACGAGGTCGATCGCATTCTCGCGGGACACCCCGCGGTGGTCGAAGCCGCCACGATCGGCATCCCCGACGAGCGGCGCGGCGAGACCGTCAAGTCCTTCGTCGTGCTGAAAGCAGGAGAGCGCGCGACACCCGAGGAGCTGATCGCCTACTGCCGCGAGAACCTCGCTCCGTTCAAGGTGCCGCGAGCGATCGAGTTCCTCGCAGAGCTGCCGAAATCCACGGTGCTCAAGATTCTGCGGCGCGAGCTGCGCGACCAGGAATTGGCGAAGCGCTCGGCGCCCGCGCTACTCGGCCTCGTGCTCGCCGCCATTTCGCTCGCGGCCGGCCAGGCACCCCCCAGCACCGACATCTATCTCGCGGAGCTGCGCGCCCGCGGGCCACGCGACCGCGTGGAGGTCAGGGCGCCGGTGAACGCCACGCACCGCACCGGCTACGACAACCAGCCCTTTTTCACGCCGGATGGCCGCGGCTTCCTGTACACGGCGGTCATCGACGGGCAGGCCGACATCTGGCGCTACGATATCGCCGCCGGACGCAGTGTCCCGGTGACGACAACGCCCGAGAGCGAGTACTCCGCGACGCCCTTGCCCGATGGTTCGGGATTCTCGGTCGTCCGCGTCGAAGCCGATTCGACGCAGCGCCTGTGGCGCTTCGACTGGGACGGCGGGCACCCCTCGCTCGTCCTGGCCGGCGTCAAGCCGGTCGGGTACCATGCGTGGGGCGACGAGCAGACCCTCGCGCTCTTCGTGCTCGGGCAACCGGCGACGCTGCAGGTCGCCGACCTACGCACGGGCACAGCCACGCCGGTTGCGAAGGACATCGGACGCGGCGTGCAACGAATCCCCGGAGTGGACCCACCGGCGATCAGCTTCGTACAAAAGGGCACGCCGCCCGATAGCACCTGGGTGGTCGCCCAGCTCGACCTCGCGACACGCCGCATCCACAACCTCGTGCGCGCCCTGCCCGGCGTCGATCAATACGCCTGGACACGCGGGGGCGTCCTGCTGATGGCCAAGGGGACGAAGCTCTATCAGTGGAGTCCGTCTCGCAGTCCCGAGTGGGAAGAAATCGCCGACTTCAGCGCCCTAGGAATCGAGAGTATCACGCGGCTGGCCGTCAGCCGGCGCGGGGATCGCCTCGCGCTGGTCGCGGCAGACCGCACACCGTGAATCGGAGGACCGTCACCATGAGAGCCGTCCTTTGCATGGCCGTCGCCCTGGTGGGCGCCGCGCCCCTCCCCGCGCAGACTCCTCGAGACGTCGTCGCGCGCGCCGTCGCCGCGATGGGCGGCGAACCAGCCCTGCGCGGCCTCACCAGCGTCTCCGTCGACTTCTATACGGCGACCTTTGGTCTCGGCCAAGAAGAGACGCCGCAGTCGCAAGCCCGCGCCAACTTCGCCGTGGGACAGACCCTCACCGACTACGCCGGCGGCCGCCAGACCGGGACGGTCGAGCTGCGCAACCCTGGAGGCGTCGTAAACCGGTTGCGCCGAGTCGTCGCCGGGGGCATCGGAATGCTCGAGACGAATGGGCGCCCGGCGCCCGAAAGCCCCGGCACGGTCACGACCATCGAAGGCGCGATGCGGCGCGCCCTCGAGCGCCTGCTGCTCGCGGCGCTCGACGCGCCGACGGCGCTCCGCGCCCTCCCCGCGCGCACCTGGCGCGGCGAGCTGCACGACGGCGTCCGGTACGCCAACGGCCCCGACACCGTGGACCTGTACTTCGACCGCCGCACGGCGCTCCCCGTCGTGACGGAGACGCTCAGCGACGACCCGATCCTCGGCGACCGGCATACGGTATCATGGTTCACGCGGTGGCAGGCGAGCGGCGCCCTGCTCTATCCACGACAGTACGACGTCGAGGTGAACGGTCGCTTGCAAACCCACTCCGTGTTCACCGCCGTGACGATCAACTCGGGGCTGGCCGACTCGCTCTTCGCCATTCCCGATTCCATCGCCGCCCGCGCCCAGCGCAGCAACCCCACACCGACGCCCGTCGTCGTGACGCTCGTCGAGCTGTCACCGGGTATCTGGCGGGCCGAAGGCGGATCCCACCACTCGCTCGTGGTGGATCAGGGGACCCGGCTCGTGGTGGTGGAGGGCCCGCAGTCCTCGGCCCGGATGCAGGCCGTGCTCGATACGCTGCGCGGCCGGTTCCCCGGCAAGCCGGTGGGGCTCCTCATCAACAGCCATCATCACTGGGATCACTCCGGCGGACTGCGCGCCGCCCTGGCCGCGGGCGTTCCAGTCGTCACGCACGCACGCAACCTCGCGTTCGTGCGCGGGATCGCGGCCGCGCGGAAGACGGTGAAACCCGACGAGTTGGCGCGCCGCCTCGGCCCGGCTCGCGTTCGGCCTCCCGCGATCACCGCCGTCGAAGACAGTATGGTCTTGGGGACCGGAGACCAGCGCGTCGTCATCTACCGGCTGCCGACCTCGCACGTCCAAGGGATGCTTGTCGCCTACGTTCCAGCGACGCGGCTGCTCTTCGTGGTTGACGTGCTGTCGCCCGGCCCCACGCTGCCACCGGTGGGCAGCGCCGAGGTCGTCGCGCTGGCACGAGCCCGGGGGCTCGCTGTGGAGCGCGTGGCGGGTGGGCACGGCGGCGTCGCCAACTGGGCCGATGTGGAGCGGGCAGCCACGCCGTAGCCGGCCGATGTGACGTACGCTACGTCGCAGGGGAGCGCCGCACCTATATTGCTGGCCATGCTAAAACGACCGTTCGCCGTCGCGGCCGTGCTAGTGTTGTGCGCCGCCCCCCTGCCCCTCCGGGCGCAGCAAGACGTCTCTTACCGCGTCGTCGTGCACGTCACCAATCCGGTGGCGCGTCTCACGCGCGAGCAGGCGTCGCAGATCTTCCTGCGCAAGGTTGTGCTGTGGGACAATCGCAAGCCGGTGCTGCCGGTGGACCAATCCGCCGACTCTCCGGTGCGGCGCGCCTTCACCAAACAGGTGCATCGCCGCACCATCTCTTCGGTACAGACCTACTGGCAGCAGCAGACCTTCGCGGGCCGCGGCGTGGCACCGCCCGAGCGCGCGACCGACACCGACGTGCTCAACTACATCCGCCAGTTCCCCAATGGCATCGGGTACGTGAACGCCGACGCGAACCTGGGCAGCGACATCAAAGTCCTGATCGTCACGCCCTAGGGGAGAGGGCCGCGACGTCGTGCTTGCCGCTCGGCAACAACGGCATGGCGTTGCGCACCTCGATGCGAGCGGGCTGGAGGTGGCGGGGCAGCTCCCGCCCGCAATAGGTCTTCAGCCGCTCGAGCGAGCCTTCCACCGCCAGCACGACGTGCGCCACGATGCGCTCCCCCCAATTCGGGTCGGGCTCGCCCATCACGGCCGCTTCCGCCACCTCGCCCGACGCGTACAGCACGTCCGCGACTTCGTCGGGACCGACCCGGAATCCCATCGTCTTGATGAGCCGGTCCTTGCGGCTCACGAAGTACAGAAAACCAGCTTCGTCGCGCCGCACCAGGTCGCCGGAGTACACTACGCGCTCCGCATCGGGTGCTCCCGCGGGGCGGAGCGGATTGGGACGGAACACGCGCGCCGTCAACTCCGGATCCTTCCAGTAGCCCAGCGTGACGGTGGGACCGCGGTGGACGAGCTCCCCGATTTGCCCCGGGTCTGCAGGCGTATCGTCATCGCGTATCACGTAGATCTCAGCACCGGGAATAGCCCGGCCAATCGAATCGGGGCGTCCGTCGACCTCCTCGGGCGGCAGGTAGGTACTCCGCAGCGCCTCCGTCAGCCCGTACATGAGAAAGAGCCGCACGTGGGGCTGGGCCGTGCGCAGACCGCGCACCACGTCGAGCGGCAGGTGCCCGCCGGCGTTCGTCATCACCCGGAGCACGGGGAGCAGCGTGTCGCGTAGCCCTCCCGTCGCGAGGAGCCGCATCCACAACGCCGGCACAGCGGCAAGCACCGTCACGTCCTGCTCGCGCACCGTGGCGATGGCCTGTTGGGGCAAGGGCGACCGCTCGACCACGAGCGTGGCACCCGCGGTCACCGCGCAGAGCAGCTGGCTCAGGCCATACACGAAACTGAAGGGCAGCAGACTGGCGATCCGATCGGATTTGGTGATCCCCAGATACCCGACCACGGCGTGAGCCGCCGCGTCGACGTTGGCGTGCGTGACCGTCACGCCCTTCGGTTGGCCGGTCGACCCCGATGTGTAGATGATCTGGGCGACGTCGTTGCCGAGGCGCGTGACCGGTTCGAGTATCCCGTCCGCCGCAGCGGGAATGGTGCCGACGTCGATGACGTGGGGATCGCCTTGCAGCCGCCGTGGCTGGCGGGCCAGCAGCTCGGCGGTCGTGATGAGGTGGCGCGCGCCGGAGTGGCCGAGGATGTGATCGATCTGCCGTGGCCGCAGGCCCTCGTTGATGAACACGGCGATACCCCCGGCCGCCAGGGTGCCGAAGAACGCCGCCGCGGCGTCCGAGCCCCGCTCAAGGAAGATCGCGACGGGGGTCCCCGGCTCGGCGCCGGCTGAGGCCAGCGCCGCCGCGACGGCGGCGGAGCGCCCCACGAGCGCCGCGTAGTCCGTGACCGCGTCGCGCTCCACGATCGCGGGGCGCGCACCGCCCCTGTGGGCTGCACGCCACAAGAGCAGCGCGGCATTGCAATTCATGTCCATCGACTCGTCCCCCGTATCGATCCCGACCACGACGCAGCAACGAGCATACCACGGCTCCGTCGTTGCGGACGCGCCACACTCTCGTTGAG
>Ga0209382_10002350_pt1 | contig 27727 bp, 21 predicted proteins | sample SoiMetdeltSBSDD5_FD_187599 | JGI IMG/M metagenome (GOLD analysis project Ga0209382, IMG submission 187599) | Bulk soil microbial communities from a Populus tree surrounding site in Tennessee, USA - Soil MetaG P. deltoides SBSDD5 (SPAdes) (version 2) | ecosystem: Environmental > Terrestrial >... | reverse complement strand
AGAAGTTCGAGGAGAAGATGTGCGTGTCCTCGACCTTCCAGGTGGTCGGCTTGGGACCGAACTTGCCCTGGTCCCAGGTCGTCTCCTGCGGCCGGGTGGGACCGGCGTTGCGGCCGATCTTGATCTTGTCGCTGTTGTAGTAGAAGCCGGTCGCCGAGTTGTTGGCCGTGATTTGCGCGTTGATCTTGGCGTTGGTCGCCTTCAAGTCGGTGAAGTCGACGACGTTGGCGATGGTGCGCAGCTGGATCTTCTGGCGGCCGTACGACCCCCAGATCCAGAGGCGGTCCTTGAGGATCGGACCGCCGACCTCGGCGCCGTAGTCGTGCACGAAGTCGATCTGGTTGCCCTGAGTGAACGCCGCCTGCGGCGTCGTGTTGCCCGGCGCCGCGCGCCACGCCCCGGCGGTCGCCAGCTCGGAGTTGTCGAGCTCGAGGTCCGCCTGATCGGGAAGGATGCCAAAGGCGCCGTCGCGGTCGGTCTCGTAGCGACGGGCGCTGCCCCGCCACTCGTTGGTGCCGCGCTTGGTCACCATGTTGAGCACCACGCCGCCGGTGGCCATCGTGGTGTCGCTGCCGCCCGTCGTCACCTGCATCTCCTCGAAGGCGTCGAAGTCGTAGTACCCGGGCGAGGAGCCCAGCGCGCCCATGTCGGTGATGACGACGCCGTCCACCGACCACACCGCCTGGTCGCCGCCCGAACCGGTGCCCACGTATTGCGCCTGCTGGCCGCTCTCGTTGCCGCCGACGTTGATGCGGTCGGTCAGCACGCCCGGGGTGGTCTGCAGGATCGCCCACGGGTCACGGGAGGTCGGGATCTTCTCGAGCTCGGTCGAGGACACCGAGGCGCCCGTGCCGACGCGCCGCTCGTCGAGCAGCGGCGACTCCGTCGTCACCGTGATGGTGTCCTCGATCGCCGACTGCAACGTCAGCTGGATCTCGGTGTTGCGGCCGACGTTGATGACGATGTTCGGGTAGTCGACCGTCGAGAACCCCTCGAGCTCCGCCTTCAAGGCGTAGCTGCCAGGGGAGAGGCTCAGGAAGCGGAACTGGCCCTGGGCGTTGGTCACCTGCACCTGTGGCGCGCCGCCGCCGGTGAGGGTCACGGTCACGCCGGGCAGCACGCCGGCGCCCTGGTCCTTCGCCGTGCCGTAGATGTTGCCGGTCTGCAGCTGGGCGAAGGCCGGCGATGCGGTCAACACGACCACCATCACCGCCAGCAGGCCCAGCGAAAGCATGCGCTGATGTCTCATGAGGCTCCTTGGTTTTGTTCGCAGCTGCCGCGCTGCGGTTGTCGATGAAGCACGATGTCGGGGCAGACCGAGTACCGGCGGCGACCACCTCCTCTCGCGACCTGGGTTGCTCGCGACGGTGGCTGCAATGGCAACCGAAGTGCCACTCCAGCGGGTTGGAGGGGAGGCGGTGCGAGGCCGCGCGCGTTGCGCCGGCGCGTTGGAGCGGGCTCCAGAATCCCGTCGATGTAGCGCGGCGCTACAAGGTCGGGAGCGGGTTCGGATCGTCGCGCGACATGCCGCGTCGTCCAAGAGGAGATGCGCGCCGACGGGCGGGGGCAGGCCCCGCCCCTACACCAGAACGGAGGCCGACCAACTGCCTGCCGAGCGCGTCCGTTGTAGGGGCGGGGCCTGCCCCCGCCCGTCCGGTTTCGATCCGGCGCGATGGTTACCGCGCGCGGCCGGTCGCGGCGAGGTGCCGATAGAGCCGCGTCCGCGACACGCCCAGGGCGCGCGCCGCCTCGCTGACGTTGCCGCCGGCGGCGGAGAGCGCGGCGCCGATGAGGCTCTTCTCGAGACGGGCCAGCTCGCCGTCGAGCGTGCGCCGGTGCCCGGGGGCCTCGTCGGGCTCGTCGGCCGACGTCCCCGCCGCGCCGGAACCGGTGGCGATCGCCGGCGAGAGGTCGTCGAGGTCCACCGTGCCGCCCGGCCCGACGTGCGCGCCGGCGCGCAGCGCCTCGTGGCGCAGCTCGCGCACGTTCCCCTCCCAGCGGTGGCGCACGAGTGCGGACAGTGCGCGCGGCGCCACGCGCGGCGGCGGCGCCGCAACCTCGCGCAGGAAGTGGTCGAACAACAACGGCACGTCTTCGGGGCGCTCGCGGAGCGGCGGCACGACGACGACGAACCCGGCGAGCCGGTAGTAGAGGTCGAGCCGGAAGCTCCCCCGCCGCGCCGCCTCGTCGAGCCGCGAGTTGGTGGCGGCGACGATCCGCAGATCGACGGCGGAGGCCTGGCCGCCCACCGGCTGCACCTTCTTCTCCTCGAGGGCGCGCAGGAGCTTCGCCTGCAGCGCCAAGGGGAGCTCGCCCACCTCGTCGAGGAAGAGTGTGCCGCCGTGCGCCTCGCGGAACTTGCCGGCCCGCTCGTTGACGCCTGTCGCCACGCCGCGGCCGATGCCGAAGAGCTCGGACTCGAGCAGCTCAGCCGGGATGGCGGCGCAGTTGATGGTGACGAACGGGCGCTCGCGGCGCCGCGAGGAGTCGTGGACGAGCTGCGCCACATGCTCCTTGCCGACGCCCGTCTCGCCGACGATGAGGGCGGGAAGCTGGCCGTCGGCCATCCTCTCGAGCTGGTCGTAGAGGCGGCGCATGGCGGGCGAGCGGCCGATCACGACGCCGGGCGGGAAGCGCAGGCCGCCCCCCTCGACGCGCGACACCCTCGCCATCGCCTGCTCCCGCAGCGCCTCGTGAGCGAAGAGGCGCACCGCCAGCCGCAGCACCACCGGTGCCTCGGCGGACAGCTGCCGGCCGCGCACGAGGAGGCCGAAGCCGCCCCCGGGAAGGCCGCCGATGCCGGCGACGAGCAAGCCGTCCGCGGCGACGACGGCGGTCCCCGGCTCTCCCGTGGCCTGCCGGACGAGGCGCGCGAGGTCGCGGCCGTCGGTGCCGGCGGTGGGATCCCCCCATGCCGTGACCACGGCGAGCTGCCCGCCGGCGTCGACCGTGAACAGACACCCCGCCTCGGCATCGAGCTCACCGCACAGCGTGGCCAGCCGGCCGCCCCGTTCGCTCGACGGGCCGCGCTGGCTCCACGTCAGAAGATCCTCGAGGCAGGCAAGCAACGGCCGTTCGGCGACGAGCAACGGGCGTCCGGGCACGCTCACCGGCGCCGCCGGGCGCTCCCCCGGTTGGGGTACCAGACCGTTCTCGATCCGCCGGCGCAGGGTGAGCTGCAGGTCGCCGAGCCGGAAGCTGTCCCCGGACGCGAGCCCCGCCCGCTGCACGCGGACGCCGTGCAACACCGCCGGTGTGGCGTTGGGCAGGATGGAGAGGATGGCGGTGTCCGCCGCGACCTGCAGCCGCGCGTGCTGGCCGGCGACTTCGGAGCCTTCGAGCACGACACCGCAGAGCCGCGAGCCGCCGAGGGTGACCGTACCCTCGGCGAGCAGCACCTGGCGCGCCGAAGACGGCCCCCGCACGGTGAGCACCCACGGATGCGGCGCAAAGTCGGCGGCGGATGCGGTGATGACGTCACGGACGGCCATTGCGGTCGGCTGCTCCCAGCTTCATCACGATACGTACGCGACGACGACACCGCTACGAAAAAGGGATCAGACGTCATCGCGCTGGTGCGAGATCGCACGCGGCGGGAACGACGCCGCCAGTCGTGGCGCGCGACTCTTCGTGGCGACGCGCGACGTCGCGCGACGGCGCAACTTTTCCTCCACCCGTGCGTAGTTCGAGGTGTGACGCTCCCCTTGGGTGTGGACGGCACGGAGTCCGATCTCCGCGTGCTCCTCGTCGACGACGAGCCGCTCGCGCGCGACCTGCTGCGCCACCTTCTCGCCGGCTCGGGGGCGACCGTCATCGGCGAGTGCAGCGACGGCCTGCAGGCGATCGAGGCGATCCGCCTCCACTCTCCCGACCTCGTCTTCCTCGACATCGAGATGCCGGGGCTCGGCGGCTTCGAGGTGGTGGAGGCGATCGGCCCCGACGCCATGCCGCCGGTCGTCTTCGTCACCGCCCACGCCGAACACGCGCTGCGAGCGTTCGAGCTCCACGCTCTCGACTACGTGCTCAAGCCGCTCTCCAGCGAGCGCTTCGCCGAGTCCTTCCGCGTCGCGCGGTCGCGGCTCGGCACGCGCGACCCCGAGGCGACGCGACTCGCGCTCCGCGCCGTGCTCGCCGAGCGCGGACGGACCGAATACCGCCGCCGCTTCCTCGTGCGCCGCCGCGACCGCCTGGTGGTGATCGACGCCGCGGAGGTCGACCTCATCGAGGCGGCGGGCAACTACGTCCGGCTCGAGTGCGGGGACCAGGCGGCGCTCTTCCGCGCCACGGTGGCGAGCCTCGAGCGCGAGCTCGACCCGGCGCACTTCCTGCGCATCCACCGCAGCCTCATCGTGCGCGTCGACCGCGTCAGGAGCCTCGAGCGCGACACCCAGGGCGACCTGCTGGCGGCTCTGCGCAGCGGCCGTCGGGTGCCGGTGCAGCGGCGGTACAGCGGGCCCCTCCGGCTCGCCCTCGGCGCCTAGTGCCCCCCCCGCGCGCACAGCGCGCTGCCGCCCCCCACCCGACCCCCACCCCCTGGGTTGGTCTGCCACCCCACTCTCCCCCTGCCCCTCTCTCCCCTCGCCGGGGAGAGAGGGGTCCAGAGTTCAATGTGCACCAGTGGTCCGCGTAGAGCGCGCTGACTGGTTGATCGGCCACCCAGTTCTCCCCACAACCCCTCTCTCCCCTCGGCGGGGAGAGAGGAGCTCGGAACCTCGCCAACAAAGGCGGGGAGTTGGGTCCGCGTGGGCACGCGGTGTGCATTTCGCGCGGCAATGCGAAGCCGTGCCTCGATCGCCGGTCATCCGCTGCACCCAGCAGCGGTCGCGATCCCCATCGGCGCCTTCACCATCGTGCTGCTCGCCGACCTGGCGGCGCTCGCCGGGGGCGACGCCGGCGCCGTGCGCTGGGGGCCCACCGCGAGCTTCGCCCTCGGGGTCGGCATCGTCGGCGCCTTGCTGGCCGCGGGGCTCGGTTTCATCGACTACTTCAAGGTCACCTTCAGCAACGCGGGCTTCCGCCTCGCCCGCCTGCACATGATGTTCAACCTGGTGGCGGTTGGGCTCATGGCGTTGAGCTTCTGGCTGCGCTGGTCCGACCCCGATGGCTGGTGCGTCCCGGGGTTCGTCGCCTCGACGGTCGGCTTCGCGATCCTCGGCGCTTCCGGCTACCTCGGCGGCGAGATGGTGTTCAAGCACAAGATCGGGGTGGTCGAGAATGCCGACCCCGAGGCCACCGAGCTCGGCAAGAAGGATGCGCGCTGAGTCCCGTGTAGGTCTTACAGCGAGGAGCGCCGCGCTGCTCCTCGCCGCGCTCGTGGTCTCCGCCTGCTGCTGCGGCAAGAAGTACCAGACGTTCGTCGAGGTGATCGACGAGGCGCAGCCACCGGCGCCGCTCGAGTCGCCGGTCCCGCCGGTGGAGACGCACACCCGACTGTTGATGCGCAACGTCCACCTGCGCCAGGGCGACACCTTCTTCCTCGACGTCCGCCACCTTCTCGGCGAGATGGTGGCCACCGCCAAGGGCGGCGTCATCGTCTTCGACGACGCCAAGTCCTACGACGTGCGGGTGCAGGAGGCCGAGGTGGCGATGAGCGCCGCCTCGCTCACCGGCCTCCTCAACAACTACGTCTTCGACTACCGTGGCGCGCCGCTCAAGAAGCTGCTCATCCAGACGACGCCCGACGGGCACCTGCGGCAGCACGGCGTCCTGCACTGGGCGCACCTGACCAAGGAAGGGATCGACATCCCCTTCACCATCACCGCCGACGTGAAGCCGACTGCCGACGGCAGGCTGCGCATCCACCCGCTCAAGATCGACGTCTGCCGCGTCAACGGCAAGCCGCTGCTCGACCTGCTCCACATCAAGCTCGAGAAGGTCCTCGACCTCTCCGGCGCCCGCGGGCTCTCGGTCGACGGCAACGACCTCGTGCTCGACGCCGGCAGGGCGCTGCCGCCGCCCCGCATCGTCGGCCGCATCACTGCCGTGCGCATCGAGGGCGACCAGCTGGTGCAGGTGATCGGCCGGGCGCCGGGCGTCGCGAGCATCGCCGCGCCACCTCCGCCGCCCGACCGCGAGGTGCCGAACTACATGCACCTCTACGGCGGCACCGTCCGCTTCGGCCGCCTCTTCATGGTGGGCACCAACCTGCAGATCGCCGACGCCCACCCGGCCGACCCCTTCGAGTTCTACCTGACCTACTACGACAACCAGCTCGCGGCGGGCTACTCGCGCAGCTATCCAGACGACTCGCTCACCACCTACATGCCCGACTTCCCGATGGTCGGCAAGAAACTCGAGCCGGGCGAGCGGATCGGCGTCAGCAGCCCATAGCACCGAGCGGCGGCGACGCGCTACGCTTCGACGCAGAGGCCGAGGAGCGACCCATCACCGCAGCGCCGCCCGTGTTCGCCGCCATCCGCCCGACGTCGTGGGACGCCGCCCGCGACCTCGCGCGGCGGCTGCCGCGCTCGGCGTTCCGCGGCCAGCCCGACGCCACCCAGGTGCCGGCGACCTCGCTCGAGCGCGCCGCCGCGCGCCTCCAATACGACCGCGCCGAGATCTTCACGCTCGAGGAACGCATGCTCCGGGAGGCGCGTCGCAGGGCGCGGCAATACGTGCCGCACGTGCCCGAGGACGACGACATCCTCGGCTGGCTGGCACTCCTGCGACACCACGGCTCGCCGACACGCCTGCTCGACTTCTCGAGCTCGTTCTACGTCGCCGTCTGGTTCGCCATCGAGGCGGCCGACGGCGACGCCGCGGTCTGGGCGGTCGACCTGCAGCGGCTGCGCGAGGCGGCCCTCGCTCGGCTCTCGGCGCGGGACCCGAAGCTCGCGGAGCTGCCGCCCGAGGGGTGGGCGATGGCGCGCGCGGTGCTCGGCCGCCGCGACCTCGGCGCCGGGGTGGTCGCCGTCGAGCCCTTCGAGCTCGACGAGCGGCTCGCCGCGCAGCAGGGGATGTTCCTCGTCACGCTCGACCCCGCGCGCACCTTCGTCGACAACCTCGCTGCCACCTTCGGCGTGCCCGAGGGCGCCTTCCACGCCACGGCGCGCGACTTCCGTGGCCCGGGCGATGCCGCCGAGGCGATGGCGGCGAGCGTCGTCGAGGTGATCCTTCCGCGCGCCCTCCACCGCCCGGCGCGCGAGGACCTCTGGCGGATGAACCTCACGGCAGCGAGCTTCTTCCCCGGCATGGACGGCTTCGCGAGATCACTCCTCTATTACGTCGGCCTGCACCAGCCGGGAGAAGAGTGGGAGAAGCCCCCCGTCTAGTCGGCACCATCGGACGACCCGCGGCATCCTGATGCCGCACTGTCCCGAGCCGTGACGACCACCGTCTCCTCCACCGCCGTTCCCGCGCCGCCTACCGCCGGCTGGACCCGCGAGCCGCCGGCGAGCTGGCCGGGCGACGCGCGGGCGCTCGCCGAGAGGCTCGCCGCCGCGGTCGAGGGCGACGTGCGCTTCGACGACGGCCACCGCGCGCTCTACGCCGTCGACGCCTCGAACTACCGGCAGGTGCCGATCGGCGTCGTGCTGCCGAAGACGGTCGACGACGTCCTGGCCGCGGTGGCGCTCTGCCGCGAGGCCGGCGCACCGCTCCTCAATCGCGGTGGCGGCACCAGCCTCGGCGGTCAGTGCTGCAACCTGGCGGTGGTCCTCGACTGGTCGCGGCACCTCCACCGCGTGCTCGAGGTCGACCCCGCGCGCCGTCTCGCGCGCGTCGAGCCCGGCATCGTCCTCGATCGCCTGCGCTGGCACACCGAGCCGCACGGCCTCACCTTCGGCCCCGACCCCGCCACGCACAGCCACTGCACGCTCGGCGGCATGATCGGCAACGACTCCTGCGGCGTCCACTCGGTACTCGCCGGCCGCACCGGCGACAACGTTCTCGCCCTCGACGTGCTCACCTACGACGGGCTCCGCATGCAGGTGGGCCCGACACCGCCCGAGGATCTCGCGCGCATCCTCGCCGGCACGGGACGCCGCGCCGAGATCTACCGCGCCCTCGCCGGCGTCGCCGAGCGCCACGCGGCCGAGATCCGCCGCCGCTTCCCCGACATCCCGCGGCGGGTGTCGGGCTGCAACCTGACCGCGCTCCTGCCCGAGAACGGATTCGACGTGGCGAAGCTGCTCGTCGGCAGCGAGGGCACGCTCGCCACCGTCCTCGCGGCGACGCTTCGGCTGGTCCCGTGGCCCGCCGCGCGCGCCCTCCTCGTCGTCGCCTTCGCGGACCTCTATGCGGCCGCAGCGGCCGTGCCTGCCGTGCTCGAGCTCTCCCCCATCGGGCTCGAGGGGATGGACGACCGGCTGATCGTCGACAACGCGCGCAAGGGGCTCAACCCGGAGGGGCGCGAGCTCCTGCCGCGCAACGCGAGCGGCGAGCTCGGCGGCGCGTACCTCTTGGTCGAGCTCGCCGGCGCGAGCCAGGAGGACGCCGACGACGCGGCGACGCGGGCGCTCGCGACGCTGCGCGCGCTGCCCGGGTTCCACGCGGTGACGCTGCTCGCGCCGGAGGCGCAGCTCCAGATGTGGCAGCTCCGCGAGTCGGGGCTCGGCGCCACCGCGCGCGTGCCCGGCCTGAGCGACACCTGGGAGGGGTGGGAGGACTCGGCGGTGCCTCCCGCCCGGCTTGCCGACTACCTGCGCGACCTGCGGGCGCTCTACGAAGGTTACGGCTACCGCGGCTCGTTCTACGGTCACTTCGGTCAGGGGTGCGTGCACACGCGCATCTCCTTCGACCTCTACACGACGGAGGGAGTCGAGCGCTACCACCGCTTCGTCGAGGAGGCGGCCGACCTCTGCGTCGCCTACGGCGGCTCGCTTTCCGGCGAGCACGGCGACGGGCAGAGCCGTGGCGAGCTGCTGCCGCGCATGTTCGGCGACGAGATCGTCGAGGCGTTCCGCGAGGTCAAGCGCGCCTTCGACCCCGAGGGGCGCATGAACCCCGGCAAGGTGGTCGACCCCTACCCGATCGTCTCCAACCTCCGCCTCGGGCCCGGCTACCGGCCGGCGCGACCGCAGACCGTCTTCCCGTTCGCCGACGACGACGGCTCGCTCGCCCGCGCGACGATGCGCTGCGTCGGCGTCGGCAAGTGCCGCCGCCTCGAAGGCGGCACCATGTGCCCGAGCTACCGCGTCACCGGTGAGGAGCAGCACTCGACGCGTGGCCGCGCGCGCCTCCTGCACGAGATGCTCGTCGGCGAGGTGGTCACCGACGGCTGGCGCTCGCGCGAGGTCGCCGAGGCGCTCGACCTCTGCCTCTCGTGCAAGGGCTGCAAGCGCGACTGCCCGGTGGGCGTCGACGTCGCCACCTACAAGGCGGAGTTCCTCCACCACCACTATCGCGGCCGCCTGCGCCCGCGCCCGGCGTACGCCATGGGCTTGGTCATGTGGTGGGCGCGGCTCGCGTCGCGCGTGCCGCGCCTCGCCAACGCGCTTGCCGCGGCGCCCGGCACGTCCACCCTGCTGCGCGACCTTGGCGGCATCACCCGCGAGCGGCCGCTACCGCTCTTCGCCACGCGCACCTTCCGCGCGCGCATGGCGGCGCGCTCAGGCGTGGGTGCGGCACCGGAGCGCGAGGACGGACGGGGGCCGGTGCTCCTCTACCCCGACACCTTCACGAGCTTCTTCGAGCCGGAGATCGGCGAAGCGGCCGTGGCGGTGCTCGAGGCGGCCGGCTTCCGCGTCGAGCTGCCGGCGCGGCAGCTCTGCTGCGGGCGCCCGCTCTACGACTTTGGCTTCCTCGGGCTGGCCCGGCGCTTCCTGCGGAAGAACCTCGACAACCTGCGCGACGCCGTGCGCCGCGGCGTGCCGATCGTCGGCCTCGAGCCCTCCTGCGTCGCCACCTTCCGCGACGAGCTGCCGGCGCTCTTCCCCGACGACCCCGAGGCGAAGGCGCTCGCGGCGAGCGTCGTCACCCTCGCCGAGCTGCTCGAGTCCCGCGCGCCGGAGTGGCGGCCGCCGGCGATCGGGCGCGCGGCGATCGTGCAGGGGCACTGCCACCACAAGGCGGTGATGGGGATGCGCGCCGACCGCGCCTTCCTCGCCCGCGCCGGAGTCGACGCGACCTGGCTCGACGGCGGGTGCTGCGGCCTCGCCGGCTCGTTCGGGTTCGAGGCGGCGCACTACGACGTGTCGATGACATGCGGCGAGCTGGCCGTCCTGCCGGCAGTGCGGGCCGCGCCGCCCGAGACGCTCGTCCTCGCCGACGGCTTCTCCTGCCGCCGGCAGATCGCGCATGGCACCGGGCGGCGGGCCCTCCACATCGCGGAGCTTCTGGCGATGGGCGTCGCCGCGCGCAACGTCTCGGGCTGAAGCGTCCGGTCTACCAGACGCAGCGCCCAGAAGACAATTGCTTCGCCTCGAGACGCCGGGTACCATGCCGCTCATCGCATGAAACGTCTCGCTCATCTCGTCCTCGCACTGGCTCTCTGTGGCTCCGCGTCCACGCCGGCCGCTGCCGTGCTCTGCGCCGTCGACCAGGTCCCGGCAGCAACACTCCTCGTCCCCTTCTTCGAGGTCGACATCGACGACTTCAACAGCACGACGACTCTCGTCGAGTTCATGGAAACGTCGGGCGCGGCGGTGCTCACGCACTGGACACTCTGGACCGACTGGGGCATTCCGGCGCTCACCTTCGACGTCTACCTCACCGGCCACGACGTGCAGACTGTCAACGTGCGCGACCTGTTGAACGGCAATCTGCCCCGCACCGCGTCGACCGGTCAGGATCCGGGGAACTTCATCAGCCCGCGCGGCCCGCGTTCCACGGACGTCAACTATCCGAGCTGCAACGGCGTCTTGCCGCCGACCAACCCGATGCCCGCCCTGCTTGTCGACGAGATGCGGAGGCGGCTGACCGGCAAGCCGCTGGTTCTCGACCCCTACGCCGGCAAGTGCGCCGGCTCGCCGCGCGCCAACGGCGACAACATCGCCCGCGGCTACATCACGATCGACGTCGTCAACGGCTGCACCCTGCTCGATCCGACGGAGCCGAGCTACTACACCGGCACGCTCGGCAACGCGAACGTGCTCATCGGCGACGCCTTCCTGGCGAGTCCCGGTCCCAGCTTCAACACCGCCTACGGCTACCCAGTCGTGCACCTCGAGGCGGCGACCCTACCCCCCGGCTCGCGCTCGTTTTACGGCCGCTACGTGGGCGGCACGGGAAGCGACGGGCGCGAGCCGCTGCCGTCGACCTTCGTCGCACCCTTCGACGGGCCCTCCCCGGACGCGACGCAGCTCATGATCTGGCGCGAGAGCGGCGCGGCGGACACGCCGGTCGACTGCGGCACCCAGCCGGCCTGGGCGCCGCTGCCGACGAAGCCAATCGAGCTGCTCGACGAGCAGACGCAGGAGGTGAAGGCGTCGCTCAGCCTGCCGATCGCGACGGACATCGTCGACCTCGCCGCCGACGTCACGAACCCGTTCGGGCGCGGCCTCGCCGTCCTCGACCTCGACCACGGCGGCTTCGCGGGCAGGCCGGCGCAGGCGTTCGTCTGGCGGCGCTCGTCGCTCGGCTCCGTCGGGCCGCTGGAGACCGCGGTGGCAGCGACGCCGCTCGAGGACCTCTGCACGGGCAGCCGCTTCTTCCTCATGTTCCACGACGGCTTCGAGCAGGCCCTGGCGCCCTGGTCGGGGGTGACGCCGTGACGCGCTTCCCGTTCGTCCGCGCGCGGCTGCTTGCGGTTGGCGCCGCGTGGCTCGTCGCCGTCGCGCTGGTCGCGACGCGACCGGCCCACGCAGCCCTCTGCACCATCGACCAGGTGCCGGCGGCCACCCTCCTCTTCCCCGTCTTCGAGGTGGACCTCGATGCGCCGGCGCGGAACACGATCCTTTCGGTGACGAACGTCGGCAGCTCGGCCACGATCGCCCACTTCACCCTCTGGACCGATTGGGCGATCCCCGTGCTCAACTTCGACATCTACCTCGCCGGGCTCGACACGCAGCGGATCGATCTCGCCGACGTGCTCCTGCAGGGGCGGCTGCCCGCCACCGGCAAGGCGGTGAGCCCGCATGGGCCGCTCTCGGGTCAACCCGTCTCCTTCGCCAACTGCAACAACGGCACGACGCCCGGACAGGCGCCGGTCTACGGCGATCCGGCGATCCCGCAGTCGCTGCTCGCCGGAGTGCGGGCGGCCTTCGTGGGCGATGCCTCCGTCATCTTCTCGGGCAAGTGCGCCGGCTCCGACCGCGGAAACATGCTCGCCCGCGGCTACGTCACTGTCGAAGCCAACGACCAGTGCACGGTGCTCTTTCCCTCCGATCCGACCTACTTCAACGACCCCGGGCCGACGACGCGGCGCAACGTGCTCGTCGGCGACGTCACGATGCTGCGGCCTCTCGCGCAGCACGCGATCGCCTTCGGCGCGGTGCCGATCGAGGCGTACCCCGAGGGGCACGCGATCCCGGCCGGCAGCCGCACGTTCTACGGGCGCTACGTCAACGGCACCGGCGCCGACGGCCGCGAGCCGCTGCCGGCGGTGCTCGAAGCGCGCAACGTCGACGGCGGAGCGTTCAACGAGGGGACGGCCTTCTTCGTCTGGCGCGAGACCGTGGCCGGCAACCCGGCGCCCGTCACCTGCGGGCAGAGCCCGTCGTGGGCGCCGCTCGCCACGGCGCCGGTGGCCTACTTCGACGAGCTCGAAGACGTGGTCGACGTCTCGCAGAGCTTTCCGATCGCGCTCGACGTGCAGGATTCGATGAACCCGGCGCTCTTCGGTCGCGCCGTGCTCGACCTCGCGCACGCGGGGGTCACTCCGCTCTACGGCGCGCCCGAGGCCCAGGCATGGGCGGGGTGGACGATGGCCGCCACCAACCGCTTCGTCGTCACGTTCCCCGCGGCGCACCACGCCGCCTCCTGCGCGCCCTGAGGGGCACCCTCAGCGCCGCGACGTCGCGGCGCCGACGAAGTCGCCGAGCAGCCCGGTCGTCTCCTCGGGTCGGTCGAGCATCACCCAGTGGCTCGCCGGCGCCAGCCACTCGACGGCGAGGCCCTCGACCGTGCGCGTCAGCGAGCCGGGCGCGTCGTTGAGCGGCGTCGCGAGCAGGAGCTTCGGGCCCGGGTACGCGGCGAGACGTGCCCGCGCCGGGTAGCGCATCGACGCGTCGAGACCGGCGACGAGCGCCTCGGCCGGCGTCGCCTCGAGATCGGCCATCACCCGCCGCGCCGTCGCCGGCCGGCCACCGCGCAGGAACTCGCGGTAGTGCATGGTGAACTCGTTGCGGGGGTCGGCCGCCACGGCGGCGAGGGCCGCGTCGGTGCCCTCGACCTCGCTGGTATCGCCGCCCGGATCGACGAAGGCGAGCGCGGTCACCCGCCCGGGGTGGGCGGCGGCGATCTCGAGCGCCACCCAGGCGCCGAAGCTGTGTCCGGCGAGCGCGAAGCGGTCGAGGCCGAGGGCGTCGACCATGGCGAGCACGTCGCCGGCGTGGGCGGCGACGTCGTAGGCGCCGCCCTCCACCCGCGGCGAGCGGCCGTGGCCGCGGAGGTCGGGCGCGACGACGCGAAGCTCGGAAGAGAGCGCGGCGAGCTGCGGTCGCCAGTGGGCGCTCGAGCCGCCGAGCCCGTGCACGAGGACGAGCGCCGGTCCGAGGTCGCCGGCCGCGCGCACGAAGAACGATCCCGCCGGCAACGCGACGAAGCGGCCGCCGGCCGGGGTCGCGGTCTCGGGAGACTCGGGGGACTCGGGAGACCCGGGATCACGCTCGGGCTCAGCCGGCGAGGGACCAGGCGCCGGGAGCGCGCGCAGCGCTGCATCGCGCCGCGCCATGTAGACGAGCCCCACCCCCGCCGCCGCGATGCCGAGAAGTCCGAGCAGGCGGCGCCCCCGCCTTCGCCGCGGTGGCGGCGCGGCCCCAACCCCGTACCGGCGGCGTGGCGGCAGCGGCGGCAGACGGCGACGGCGCATGGCCCTCGGATCCTAGCGCCCTTGGATCCTAGCGCCTTGGATCCTAGCGGGCGGAGGCACTCGCGATGGGACCGCGGCTAGACTCCTGGCCATGCACAGCCCTCCCCTCGACAAGCCCTTCCGCGCCCACTTGAAGGTCCGCTTCGGCGACATCGACCACGCCGGGATCGTCTACTACCCGCGCTTTCTGCATTACTTCCACGTCGCCCTCGAGGAGTTCTTTTCCGTCGTCGTCGGCGTCGAATACCACACCGTCATCAACGAGCAGCGCATCGGCCTGCCGTCGGTCCATCTGTCGATCGACTTCCGGAGCCCGCTCCGCTTCGGCGACGCCATCGAGGTCGAGGTGCTCGGCCTCGAGGTGGGGACGACGTCCGTGACATGGCGCTACGCGGTGTGGAAGCAGGACGGCAAGCTCGCCGCCGAGGCGACCATCGTCACCGTGGCGCTCGACATGGACGACTACACCAAACGGCCCGTGCCCGAGTGGCTGCGCGCGAAGCTCGAGGCCTACGGCAACGCCGTCCGCGAGCTCGCCGCGCCCTGACGACGGTGGCGGCGCGAGCTTCGCGCGGTCTAGGGCCGCCCCTGCCAGCGCCCCGGACCGACGCGTTCCCCCTCGAGCACGCGGCCGGCGACGGGCCCGCCGCCGAGGAGTGGGCGCCCGTCGCTCTTGAGGCGCGCGAGCCCCCAACAGATCGTCATCGTCGGGATGGGTCCGCTGATCGGGATGAGCGCCTCGATCGTGGCGACGTCGCGCAGCGACTGCAGGCCGAGCCGCTTGAGCAGGAACCAGATGATGGGTGCGGAGAAGACGTCGAGCGCCAGGTCGAGCAGGTCGAGGAGGACGACGAGCCCGAGCGGGACCTCGCGCAGCGTCTGCCAGAAGCCGCCGCCCGAGATCGACAGCCGGCGGAGGCGTCTCCAGAGCACCACCGTCATCACCAGGGCGACGACGAGCGACACCGCCGACACGATGGCGAGGGCGTAGAGCAGGCGATCGAGCCCTGGGGGGAGCGACAACTCCATTCCGTCCGTCATAGCACGTGGCAGGCCAACCCCGCGGGAAGCCGGCACCCCGTCCCTGCGTACTCCCCAACAGAAGCCGGTGCGCCGCTTGCAGAGCGGCACCGGAGGAGGAGGACTGCCATGGCCCTGCACCGTTCGAGTACCAACAAGGTCATCGCCGGGGTCTGCGGCGGCGTCGCCGAGTTCCTCGGCTGGAGCCCGACGCTGGTCCGCGTGCTCTGGGTGCTGCTCACACCGACGACGTTCTTCGCCGGCGGCATCATCTACATCCTGTTGTGGATCTTCATGCCACAGGCGTAGCGGGGTGAACCAGGCGAGCGGGTGAATCACGCCACCGCGGCCGCCCGTGGCAAGGCGCTCTTCGCAAGGCCGGCTGCACCACTGCCACGTGCCGCCGCCCTTCACCGAGCCCGGGCTGGAGCTGCACACGCCGGAGGACATCGGCATCGTGGCGGACGGACGCGAAGGCTGGCTCTCGCGCGCCCCCTTCGCGCTCCGCCGCGAGCGCGTCAGAATGCGCTCCCGGAGGTCCCCGATGCCCACCGCCCCTCGCCACTTCAGCCGTCTCGGCCTCAGCCTGCGGGCGCTGCTCGCGCTCGCGATCCTCCTCTCGGTCCACGACGCCCTCGCGACGCAGGCATCGGCCGCGGTCAAGGCGCTCGTCGGCGGGCGCCTCATCGACGGCTACGGCGGCGCGCCGCTCGCAGACAGCGTCGTCGTCATCGAAGGCGAGACGATCGTCGCCGTCGGGCGTCAGGGTGAGGTCGCCATCCCCGCCGGAGCCGAAGTCATCTCCACCGAGGGGATGGACGTCCTCCCCGGTCTCTGGGACTCCCACGTCCACCTGATGATCGTCGGCCACTCGGACTACGACCACTGGGACAAGACCTACCCGCCGCTCTTCCGCTCGACGATCATGCCGGCGGCGGCTAAACAGCTCCTCCTCGCCGGCGTCACCTCGGCGCGCGAGCTCGGCGCGCCGCTCGACGACATCCTCGCCATCCGCGACGCCATCAACGCCGGCAGGCTGCCGGGACCGACGCTCTACGTCTCGGGCCCCTTCCTCCAGCACGAGCCCTACCCCGGCACCGAGGCCTTCCGCTGGGGCATCAAGGGGCCCGCCGATGCCCGCGCCAAGGTGAAGCGCCTCGCCGACGCCGGCGTCGACCTCATCAAGCTCATCGACCAGGACCAGATGACCCTCGACGAGGTGAAGGCCGTCGTCGACGAGGCCCACGCGCGCAAGCTGCCGGTGGTGGCGCACTCCCACCGCCCGGACGAGATCCGCCGCGGCATCGCGGCCGGCGTCGACGACTTCGAGCACACCGGCCTCGCCACCGCCCCGGAGTACCCGGCCGACATCGTCGAGCTCTTGCGGGCGCGCGCCGCCGCGCCGGGCGCGACGCCGCTCTACTGGACGCCGACCGTGGCGCCGCTCTTCCTCTACGGCCAGACGCGCGACAACCCCGAGCGCATCGACGACCCGCGCTGGCACGAGGGGTTGCCCGCGGAGGTGGTCGCCGACATCCGCCAGTCGCTCGCCCACGTCGACCGCCTCGAGTATTTCGCCATGGCGACTCGTCGGGTGCCGTTCGTGCCGCGCAAGTTCCAGCAGCTCCGCGAGAGCGGCGTGACGATGCTCGTCGGCACCGACAGCGGCATCCCGCTCACCTTCCACACCGACTCGACCTGGCGCGAGATCGACACCTGGGTGCGCGTGCTGGGCGTGCCGGCGATGGACGCCATCCGAGCCGCCACCTACTGGCCGGCGAAGATGATGAAGGTCGACGGCAAGGTCGGCACGGTCTCCGAGGGCAAGGTCGCCGACGTCATCGCCGTGCGTGGCGACGTGCTCGCCCGCCCCGACGTCCTCTCCGACGTGGCGATCGTCATCAAGCGCGGCGTGCGCTACAAGTAGCTAGCGGGCGCTCGCCAGCCTGGCGCCGTCGAGCAGCCCCGGCGGCAGCCAGGCGGCGCCGGCCACACTGCGGCGCTCTCCGGCGACGAGCTCGCGGATGCCCTCGATCCGGCGGGCGAAACCGGGATGGGCACGGAGGTCTGCGAGCATCGGATCGAGCTGCAGCCAGTCGGCATCGCGGTAACCGAGGCGGATGGCCTCGTCGAGGGCGGCGAACGCGGCGTCGCTCTCGCCGAAGCCCGTGGCGAGCAGCGTCTCGTCGAGCGCCGACTCGGGCCACTCGTCGCCGCCCGCGCGGCCCTCGCGGATTGCGGCCACGACGGCGCGATAGCGTCGGGTGAGGACGGCGTCCGGAGCCCCCCGCTGGCGGCGATCGAGCAGCAGGAGGCGCGTGGCGGCCGGCGGGTACCCGGGGGCGATGCTCAGGCCCTCCTCGAAGAGCGCCCGCGCGTTTTGGTCGTCCCCTCGCATGAGGGCGACGATCCCGCGTAGCGTCGGCAGCTCGGGGCGGCGGATCCCGCGCGCCGACGCCGACGCGGCGATGGCGTCCGCATCCCGGATGCGGCCCTGGGAGAAGCGAAGTTGCGCGAAGGCGCTGGGCGCGAAGACGTTGTCGGGGCGCAGCTCGAGGGCCCGCTCGAGCCAGACCGCGGCGGCATCGCCGTAACCGAGCAGTCCGAGCGTGATCCCGATCTGCACCTCGAGGTAGGTCGGCGTCTCGCCGCCGGCGCCGGCGGCGCGAAGGTTTCCCCGCAAGGCCTCGGCGAGGTGCCCCTGCACCTGCTCGAGGTAGGCGGCGCTCGCGATGGCGGAGGCCGGCTCGTGCTCGAGCTCGGCGGCACGGCGATAGGCGGCGAGCGCCGGCGTGATCCTCCCCTCGCTGTCGAGCGCCATCGCCAGCGCAAGGTGGGCGAGGCCGAGCCCCGAGTCGCGCGCCACCGCGCGGCGGGCGAGGCCGAGCGCTTCGGCGCTTTCGCCGTCGCGGCGGTTGAACTTCGTCGCCCTATGCGAGAGGCCGAGGCTCAGACCGGCGAGCGCGCGGGGGTTCTCCGGCTCGATCCGCAACGCCCGGCGATAGAGCTCGATCGCCAGCTCGTTGTCCGACTCCTGGTGCTGCCGGAGGTAGGTCCCGGCGCGCGACAGCAGCTCGGGGACGCTTGGCGACCGCGTCGCGAGGTCGCGCTCGTCCCGGCCTACGCGGGAAGCCGCCGCCGACCGGTCGCGCAGCGCAAGTCCGCCGACAGCGAGTCCGACGGCGGCGAGAGCAGCGACGGCGACGGCTGGACGGAGCAGCCACCGCCGGGACGCACGGGTCATCCCCGCGGAGGGCGTCGTCTCGCCGTCGGCAAGCGCGACGACGACCGGGACCAGCTGGTAGCCGCGACCGCGCACCGCGCGGACGTAGCGCGGGCTGCGCGCCTCGTCACCAAGAGACTTCCGCAGGAGCGCCACCCGCTGGGTGAGGGTCTCGTCGGAAACCGCGAGGCCGGCCCATACGGTCGCGATCAGCTCGTCGGCCCCGAGCACCGCGGGCGCCCGCCGGGCCAACGCCACCAGGAGGTCGAACGAGAGTTTGGGGAGCGCGAGACGTTCACCCCCGCGCTCGAGGGTCACCGTCTCGACGTCGAGGGTCAGGTCGTCGAACCGATAGCGCTCGCGCGCCATGGAGCCAGGATACCCGGAGTGCGTGCTCGGGCGCCGTCGACCCTCCCACGCACACCTTCATCGAACCTTCACCTTCGCTGGAGGCGCGCTTCACCAACCTTGGGCTGGATGCCTGTAGAACGGTGGAAACCACCAACCGGGAGACGGCCATGAACCGCATCGCACCCGCCCTCGTCGCCAACTTCGTCATCACCTTCGCGCCGTTGGCGCTGCTGCCCGGCCTTTGCCGCGCCGCGCCCGCCGCCGAAGTCACGGGTGGCGCCGCCGGCTCGCAGGCGAGCGCGGCAACGGCGTCGCCGCCCGGACGGGGCGACGCCCTCGAGCTCGCGCCGCCGCGGCTCGAAGACGGGCTCGCCACCAGCACGGCCGTCACAGCAGGCCTCGACGTTGCCCTCCTCGGCTCGCTCGCCGCGCGCGTCGCCGACAACACCTTCCAGCGCATGACAAGCGTCGTCGTCGCCGTCGACGGCAAGCTCGTCTACGAGGGGTACTGGAACGGCGCCGACCGCGACCACCAGCACAACGTGCGCTCGGCGACCAAGACCATCGCCGGCATGCTCATCGGGCTGGCAATCGACCGCGGCGCGATTCGTGACGTCGACGCCCGCGTCCTCGACTTCTTCCCGGAGCGGCGCAAGACCCTGCGCAACCCCGACCCCCGCAAGGACGCGGTCACCCTCGAGGACCTGCTGACCATGAGCTCGCTGCTCGAGTGCAACGACGACAACGAGTATTCGTCCGGCAACGAGGAGCGGATGTACGTGACCGAGGACTGGCTCGGCTTCTTCTTCGACCTGCCGATCAAGGGGTTCCCCTCCTGGGAGACCAAGCCCGAGGACTCTCCGTACCACCGCAGCTTCTCGTATTGCACGGCGGGAGTCTTGGCCCTCGGCGCGGTGGTCGAACGGGCCACCGGCAAGCCGGTGCCGGAGTTCGCCCGCGAAGCTCTGTTCGCCCCCCTCGGCATCGAGCACGTGACGTGGAGCAAGTCGCCGCTCGGGCTCACCATGACCGGCGGCGGCACGCTGCTGCGCAGTCGCGACCTGCTCAAGCTGGGCATGCTCAGCCTCGCCGGCGGGCGCTGGAACGGCCGCCAGGTCGTCCCCGAACGCTGGGTCGAGACGTCGACCGCCGCCCACGTGCAGGCCAACGACACCGACACCTATGGTTACCTCTGGTGGCGGCGCGACTTCGTCTCCCGCGGCAGGCCGTTCCCGGCGTATTACATGGCGGGCAACGGCGGCAACAAGGTCGTCGTGGTCCCCTCGGCAAAGCTCGTGGCGGTGATCACCAGCACGCTCTACAACACCCGCGGCATGCACCAGCAGTCGGACAAGCTGCTCACCGACTACGTCCTGGGGGCGCTGCCGGGAATGCCGCCGGCGCCTGCCGCCGCCCCTCCGGCTCCGCCGTAGGAGCGTCGATCTCCCCCTCCATTGCTTCGGCTGTGGGAATCGCGCTCCCCGCGTCCGTCTAAACAGAGGAGGGCGAGAACCGGAACGGAAGCATGTCGGACTCCCATCCAACCACGCCGCGCGCCTTCGCAGGCGTGCGCGTGTTGCTCGCCGAGGACGAGCCGATGCTGCAGCTCGTGGGCCGGCTGCAGCTCGAATCGCTCGGCTGCGAGGTGGTGCTGGCCCGCGACGGCAACGAGGCGTTGCGCGTCATCGAAGAGGGCCGGCTGGACCTCGTCTTGATGGACTGCCAGATGCCGGAGGTGGACGGCTACGAGGTCACGCGCCGCCTGCGGGAACGGGAACGCGTCGACGGAGTCACGGCGTTGCCGGTCGTGGCCTTGACGTCCAACACCCTGCCAGGGGACCGCAAGCGCTGCCTCGACGCCGGCATGAACGACTACCTGCCCAAGCCGGTCCCGCAGAAGCAGCTTGCGGAGGCGATCGAGCGCTGGAGCGCCGGCGGGAGCCACCTCCCGGCAGGCACCGACAGCGGCAAGTAGCGAGGACGCTCAGCCGGCCGCGCTGGCGGCTAGGCGGCGCAGTTCCTCGACGGTTCGCGCGAGCTCGGCGGCGAGCCCGACGAGCAGCGGCGCCACGTCGGACTCACCGCCCAGCGAGCGTCCGAGGCCCTCGAGCAGCGACGCGATGGCCGTCGCTCCCAGGTTCGAGCTCACTCCCTTGAGGCCGTGGGCGAGCGAGCGGGCCTGGGCCCGGTCGCCCCGCTCGGCGGCCGCCGCGACGGCCCGCAGCCTCTCGGGAGCCTCCTCGACATACCTCCAAATCAGCTCCGCCAGCACGTCCTGTCCGACGCGGTTTCCCAGCTCGCGGAGGATCTCCACTCGCCCCGGATCGACGCTCGGCGGCAGCGCGAGCGGTGCGGCCGAGGCCGGCTCCCGGGGCGAGGGGGCCGAGGGCCTACGCATCGTCGGTGGCTACCCGAGCCCCTCCTGCGTCACGCACGCCCTCCCACGTTACTCGACCGTGAGAACTTTGACGCCATCCGTTGCAACGGTCTCGGAAACATAGCCAATCGCCCCCGGATGCGAGCGGACGTAAGCCAGGACCTGCTCATCGGATGCCATCTCCACCGGCGGCACGCCGCGGCCCGCGAAGATCTGCTGTTGCCAGTAACTCTTCACGGCGGCGGCCTCCTTGCCGTGGATCCGCGACGAGAACTTCTGGCGCACGGTACTCCCGGCGGCCTGGTCCACCGGCGCGACGGGCGTGCCGTCGCTCCATTGGGTGACCTTCTTCAGCAACATCGCGGACACCTCGGCTCGCGGCAGCGACGAGACGCCGCGCCCCTCGTTGACCACCACCTTGAATCCGTCGGCCGCGGATGCCGAAACGGCGGCGAGCAGCAGGCCGCCGACCACGAAGCATCGGGTCATGCGTCTCATGTCGCCCCCCTCAGAAACGGAACTCGGTCACCAGGACCGCTTGCCGACCCGGCTGGTCGAGCAAGGCGATGCTCGGTGAGAACCGATAGTTGGTGTCGAACAGGTTCTCGATCGCCAGCGTCAGCGAGATCCGGTCGGTCAGGTTGGCCCCGCTGCGGAGCGTGTAGACGTGGAAGCCGGGGAACTTCACCCCCGTCGTGCTCTCGGTCTCGCTGCCGTAGGTGAAGACGCCCTCGACCCAGACCCCGCGGTCGCCGTTGGTCGACACACGGGCACCGACGTTGGCGAGGCGGGGCTGGATGCGCGACAGGCTCTGCCGGGAGTCGTTGTTCGTGCCGATCGTTCGCGCGTAGTTTCCCCACAGGGTGAGATTGGAAGTGGGCAGCACCCGCACGTCGAGCTCGTATCCCTTGACGGTCGCCTTCCCGATGTTGCTGGTGGTGAGCGCGAGCGGCTCGCCGGGATCCCGCCGGTCGTTGCCGTTGTAGTCGAGATAGTTCTTGCCGTTGTACGTACCGAGCCCGCTCACCAGCAGGTTGGTGAGGTCGCTGGCGAAGTAGAAGGCGGAGCCGGACACGCGACCGGAGTCGTATTTGACGCCCGCTTCGAAGCTGTTCATGCGCTCGGGCTGCAGGGCCGTCGTCGGCACCGAAGCGGTGATGCCGTTCGACGACCCCAGCGTCATGTCGTGCATGTTGGGCGGCCGATAGCCGCGAACGTAGTTGCCGACGAGGTTCAGCGTGCTCGTCGCGTGGTAGACGACGTTGAGCGAGCTCGTCACGTTGCTCCGCGTGGAGGAGGCGTCGAAGTGACCGATTGCCGGCAGGTTTTCGCTGCCGCTGCTGGCGTAGCGGCCATAACGCGCCCCCGCCGTGACCGTCAACCACTTGCCGAGCGTGAACTGGTCGTTCACGTACAGGGCCGTCGCGTTGTATTTGCCGCCGTCGAGATAGTCACCGCGGGTCTCGACTCGCACGCGGGCCGCCCCGACGTACGAGTGCCCCGAGGAGTCGATCGTCTCGCGCGTATGGTCGACGCCGTAGACGAGGTGGTGCGAGCCCAGGAACTTCCCGAGCTCGACGTTCAACCCCAGCATGGTGTCGGCATTGTCGAAGTAGGAGTGGATGTTGGGGGTCCTGACGACGTAGTTGCGCCCGTCGTCCTGGCGGTTCCACGACGCCGAGACCGCAAAGGAGTCACGCCAAGGACGGGCCGTCACGTCGTCGTAGCGGAAGGTCGCCATCTGCATGCGCATGGGGTCCACGTCGGCATCCGCCACCAGCGGGCTGAGCGTGTAGGTGAGGTACTTGTTCGTCCGCTCGAAGGCGCGGTAGCCGATCGACAGCGTCTTTTCGGTCGACGGGAAGTAATCGAAGTGAGCGTGCCCGGCCCGACGCTCGTACGCCGTGTTGGCCTGTTCGATGCCGCCCCCGCTCGTGACGTCGTCGGTCTCCACGGCGCTGATGCCGGCCATGTAACGATACCTGTCGCCCTTGCCGTGGACCTGGAGCGCCGAAGCCTTCCCCTGGTCAGCGCTCGAATAGCGCGTGGTGAGCGTCAGCCCGAAGGGCTTCGTCTCGTCGGGCCCCTTCTTGGTGATGATGTTGACCACCCCGCCGAGGGCCTCGGAGCCGAGCACCGAGACCAGACCGCGCACGATCTCGATGCGCTCGATCTCGCTCGGATCGATGAGGTTGAAGTGCTCCTTGACGTCGCTGAAAGTGCGCCAGGTCGAGTTGTTGAGCTTGACGCCGTCGATCATCACCAGGACCTGGCGCGAGGCGAGGCCGCGCACGATCACCGAGCCGCCGCCGTTGGTTCCCGGGCTGATGAAGAACCCGGACTCCTGGACCAGGACGTCGCTCAGCTCGAAGCCGGCCTTGCGGCGGATCTGCTCGGCGGTGATGACCTGGACGGCCCGCGGCGTGTCGAAGGTGCGTTCCGGAGCCCGGGTGACCGAATAGACGAGCTCCTCGCTCAGGCGCTTGGTCTCCACCGTGATGGCGTCGATGAGCTTGAGGCTCTCCGCGTCGGGGTCCAGGTCTGGCGGCGCGGCCTCTCCGGCGGCCGGCGGTTCCTCGGCCTTGGCGGGGTCCGCGGCCGGCTGCGGCTCGTCCGCGGCTGCCGCCGTGCCAGCACCCGCGGGCGCAGTGCCGTCGGCGACGGCCGGCGGAGCCGTCACGGCCTGGACCGTGCCCAGCACGGCCATCACGAAAACGAAACGCCACAGTCGATGCATGCGAGCTCTCCTTTGGGTCCTGCGGGCGACGCCCTTCGTCCCGGCGACGGGCGTACCCCCTGACGCGATACGCCGCACCCTAGCGGCGTCGCATTACAGCGGGCATTGCGACGCCCGCGGCGTCGTCAGCCGTCGGCCGTGCCGGGCGCGACGAAGCGGTAGCCCACGCCGCGGTCGGTGACCAGGTAGCGCGGGCGGGCGGGGTCGGGCTCGAGCTTCTGCCGCAGGCGATGCACGTGGACCCGCAAGGTGTCCTCGAAGACCTCCTCGCGCGGCCAGACGCGAGCCAGGAGGTGGGCGTTGCGCACCGACCGTGGCGCGCCGCGCAGCAGGACGTACAGCAACTTGGTCTCGGTCGGGGTGAGGGGCACGACGACGCCGTCGACCACGGCCTCTTGGCGTTGGAATCGCAACGAAAGGCGTTCGTCGACCGGGACCTCGGGGCCTTGCGTCCTCGCGCCACCGCTCCCGCGGCGGAGGAGACGCTTGACGCGGGCGACGAGCACCGCCGGCCGGAAGGGCTTGAGGACGTAGTCCTCCGCGAAGGTCTCGATGCTGCGGACCATGGTCGGCTCGTCGTCGACCGCGGTGAGCAGGATGACCGGCACGTCGCTGTATGTGTGCAGTCGGTCGCACAGCTCGAGACCGGTCATGCCCGGCATGCGGATGTCGACGATGGCGGCGTGCGGCAGGCCGTTCCGGGACACCCAGTCGAGCGCCGCTTGACCGGAGGCCGCCTCGGCACACGCCAGACCCGACAGCTCCAGGGTGTGCCGCAGCACGCGCCGGATGTCGGCGTCGTCGTCGACGCAGAGGACGACCGGCAGGCCGGCCCCCTCCATCACGGAGGGAATCTCCGACTGCTTCACCTCAAGGATCCCGTCTCAGGCGTCGATGGCATGGCGCAGTGGGGCGCTCGCAACCCGCGGACACCAAAGGACTACCAGGGGACTAGGGCCCGGGCGGGAGCCGCCATACACTATCCGGCATTGTCGTCTGACAGTGCCCTGGAGGGACCGGCGCTCGGCGCCCCGCTCTCTCGTGTCCTAGTCGTCGATGACGAGCCTGACATCCGGTTCGTCGTCCGCCTCGGCCTGGAAGCGGCAGGGCTGTTCGCCGCGGTCGCCGGCAGTGCTGCGGAAGCGCTGACGGTGGCAGAGGCCTTCGGCCCGCAGCTGATCCTCCTCGATGTCGAGATGCCGGGCATCGACGGCCTCGCCACCCTGGAGATGCTTCGGCGCCAGCCGGGCGGTCGCGCCGCGAGAGTCGCCTTCCTCACCGCCCGGGCCGATCCCGGCGCGGTGCGGGCGCTGCGGCAGGCCAACGTCGTCGAGGTGCTGGTCAAGCCGATCGATCCGTTGCGGCTGGGCGACCTCCTGCGCGAGCTGTGGCGGCGCGAGGGGGGCGAAGGCTAGCAGCGCAATGTTCGCCGTAACGGCCTCGACATAGGCTCGACCGATGGAAAGCTCGGAGACGGGCATCCCGACGGAGCCTGGCGACGCCGATCCGAGCCCCGCCGCCGCGCCGGCAGCGGATCGGCGCACTTGGGCGGTCACCTTCGTCGCGCTGCTGGCCGCGACGGCCGCCGCCATGGTGTGGGCTGCCCCGCTGGACCGCATCCGGCGGTGGAGCACCCCGGGCCTTCCAGCCCAGGAGCTCGTCTTCACGCTCCTGCTCGGTGCGCTTCTGGCGTTCACCCTCCTCGCCTTCGTCAGCGGTTGCCTGGCCTATCGCCGTTTCCCCCACTCGCTGGCCGCACTCTCTCTCGTTCTCGCGCCTGCACACGTCGCGCTGCTCGCGTCGATGCTCGCCGTTGGTTGGTACGGAGGGCTGCCCGCGGCCGACACCGAGCGGCTGATGGCAGCCGCCTGGGTCAGCGCCCGCCTGCTGCTCGCCGCCGGCATCGCCCTCGGCGTCGCGCGCCAATGGCTGGGCGCGGAGGCCCGATCGACATCCGGCTTCTGGCGACCGGTGGTGCGGGCCATCCTGGGCCTCTTGGGCGCGCTGCTTCTCCTGGCGGCCGTCGGCCGCCTGCCATGGTCGCCCGGCCAGCTGCTCGGCAGGATCGGATGGGCGGCCGTGCTGGTCGACGTCACGACACTCGTGCCGCTGCTGCTGCCGGCGGTGCGGCGCTCTCCGTCGCCGCCGCCGTACCTGGTCTCGAATACGGTGGCGCGGCTCCTCGTCGACACCGCCACCGCGCTGGCCGGTGGGCTGCGCGACGACTTCTTCATGTTCGCCCAGGTGGCTGCTCTCGCCAGCGCGGGAGCGGTGGTCCTCGGCATCAGCCGAGCCGGGCGGGCGGAGCTCGAGCCGGGCCGCGCCGCCCGCGCCCGCGTGCGCGAAGTCGAGCGCGAGCTCGCCAAGGAGCGGTCGGAGATCGCGTCGCGCGAGGTGTCGGGGGAGCTCAACCGGCATCTGCTGCGCGACCTGCAGAAGGCGGTCGAGGCGATGCGCATCGGGCTCACCGTTGCCACCCCGGAGGGGCGCATCGTCTACGTCAACCCCGCCGAGGCAGAGCTGCACGGCTGGGACCGCGACGAGCTGGTCGGCCAGCTGGTCACGGTCTACGCACCGGCGCCGTCGCCGGAGAAGCGACCGCGGGGCGGGCCGCGGCCCTGGCTGCGCGTGAGCGAGAACGTGACACGGCAGGGGGAACGGTTCCCGGTGCGCCTGCACACGGACGTCGTCAACGACGAGTCTGGCAAGGTGGCGGCCGTGGTGACCCTGTGCGAGGACATCCGTGACGAGCTCCGCGTCGAGGCCGCCCTGCAGCGGCGCGAGAGAGTGCTCGAGGCACTGGAGGTGGCTACCGAACGGTTCCTGCGCGGTGGCCTGCAGCCCGACCACCAGGCCGAGGTGCTGGAGGGCCTGCGCCGGGCGGCCGAGGTCGAGGGCGCCCACCTGACCCGCCTGGCGCCCGACGGGATGGGGTCCCCGGGTGAGGACCATGAGCCCCCCGGCACCGATATCGACACCGCCTTGCGCAGCCTCGGACGGCGACTGCCGCCGGGCGAGCCCTGGGTCGGCAAGGTGGCTGACCTGGGGTCCGACCTCGGCGCGCCGCTCCTCGCGGCCGGCGTGGGCTCGCTGGCATGCGTGCCCGCCAGCGTCGCCGGCGAGCCCTGGGCGCTGCTCTCGATCTCGTCGGCGGCGGCGGACCGCGAGTGGAGCCCGATCGACGTCGACGCGCTGGAGATCGCCGCCCGCATCTTGAGCGCCGCGGAGGAGAACGAGCTGGCCAGGGTCGCGCTGCTCGCCAGCGAGGCGCGCTACCGCAACCTGGTGGAGTCGGCGAGCGACCTCATCCAGAGCGTCGACGACGAGGGGCGCATTCACTTCGTCAACGAGGCCTGGGCAGCGGCGCTCGGATGGTCGCGGGAGGAGGCGCTCGGCCTCACCCTCCGGGACGTCATCGATCCTCGCGAGCTCGACCACTGCCGCAAAGCCCTCGGCCGGGTCATGGCCGGGGAGGGCCAGACCAGCCTGCAGACCACCTTCCGAACTCGCGCTGGCGCCCGCCTGAGGGTCGAAGGCAACGCCGCCGTCCAGCTCGAGGGCGGGCGGCCCGTCGCCACCCTCGCCATCTTGCGCAACATCACCGAAAGCGAACGGCTGGCCCGCATGAAAGACGAGTTCGTGGCCATGGTGAGCCACGAGCTGCGCACCCCGCTGACCTCGATGCTCGGCGCCCTGTCGCTGCTGAGCGGCGCCCGCCTGGAGGAACACCCGGGCCGCCGGCGCGAGCTGACCGACGTCGCGGTACGCAACGGCGAGCGACTGCTGCGCCTGGTCAACGAGCTTCTCGACCTCCAGAAGCTGGAAGCGGGCCAGCTGCGCATGACGACCGTGGCGTGTGAGGTGGTCGAGCTCCTGGAGGAGGCCGGCAACGGCGTGGCCGCCCTGGCCGAGAGCAAGGGCGTGCGCATTCACCTCGCGAGCGAGCCAGGGCTGCGCGTGCTGTGCGACCGCGAGCGGATCGTCCAGGTGCTCTTCAACGTGCTCAGCAATGCCATCAAGTTCTCGCCTTCCGGCGAAGATGTGCTGGCTCGCGCGCGCGCCGCCGGGGGGGCCGTCGAGATCGAGGTCTTCGACCACGGTCCGGGCATT
>Ga0209382_10002349_pt1 | contig 27740 bp, 18 predicted proteins | sample SoiMetdeltSBSDD5_FD_187599 | JGI IMG/M metagenome (GOLD analysis project Ga0209382, IMG submission 187599) | Bulk soil microbial communities from a Populus tree surrounding site in Tennessee, USA - Soil MetaG P. deltoides SBSDD5 (SPAdes) (version 2) | ecosystem: Environmental > Terrestrial >... | reverse complement strand
TCGGGATCGGCGTGGTCGTACGCGAGTATTGGACAACGAGTTTCCGTTCGGGAAGTGTTTGCCGATCTCCGCGCAGGAGGCTTGCGAGGCTCGTCCCGTCAAATGCCGTTCCTGCGGGATTCGGCAGCCCGGCGAGCTCGATCAGCGTCGGCAGTACGTCCTGAACCTGTGTGAGCTCGCCGATGTCCGCGGGATCGCGCAGGCGGCCCGCCGGCCAGCGTATGAAGAATGGAACCCGGTGTCCGCCCTCGTAAAGCGACTGCTTCTTGTCCCTCATCCCCGCGTTGAATATGACGTCGCCCCAACGGGTCCCGTTGTCCGTCAGGAAAATCACGATCGTGTTGTCTCTGAGGCCTGCGTCGACGAGCGTCTGCTCGAGCTTGCCCATGTTTTCATCGATGTTGGCGATCATCCCGAAGAAGCTGGCCTGGTCGTGGGGTAGACCCGCGTAGGGGTCCCGATACTGTTGCGGGACGAAGAGCGGCGCGTGAGGTGCGTTGAGAGCGAGGTACGCAAAGAAGCGTTGCCCCAATGCGCCCCGCTGCCTCATCCACTTAATGGCTTCGGCAAAGAACACGTCGGTGCTGTAGCCGGGGTACTGCTGCAATTGACCGTTATGGCGATAGAAGTCATCGAAGTAGTCGTTGTTCCAGTAATCCGGCGCCGAGGACATGTGAGACGAAGGAAAGGTCAGCGTCTCCTCGAAGCCCCGGTCCTGGGGTCGGTACGGGTAGTTGTCCCCGAGATGCCATTTTCCGAAAAGGGCCGTGCGGTAGCCGGCACCGGCGAAGAAATTCGCCATGGTTGGAATAGTCTTGCGCAGCATCGTCCGGCCGCTGCCGACGTTCATCGCGCCATTGTCAAGCGCATCGCGACCGCTCATGAGCTGGCCCCGTGTCGGCGTGCACATCGGCGCGACATGAAAATCGGTCAGCCGAATGCTCTGGGAGGCCAGCTGGTCGAGCTTCGGCGTCCTCAGGACCGGGTTCCCGTGAGCGGAGAGGTCGCCATACCCCTGGTCATCCGTCATCACGATGATGACGTTGGGTGGCACGGGGTCAGGCTTGGGGCGTTTGCGGTTTCCAGCCACGGCCACGGACATGACCAGGGAGAGGGTCAAGACCACAAGCACTCGCACGGCAACCATCACAACCCCCACCCTGTACTGCGATGGGAGTATTACTCAGTCGCTGGGCCCGGAGCGAGCGGATTTGACTTTGTCAGGCATGTCAGCTCGCCGTCACACTTGCGCGTTTTGGCCGGCAAGAAAGAGCCACGTCTCGACCACGGTGTCTGGGTTCAGCGACATGCTCTCGATGCCCTGCTCGACCAGCCAGCGAGCGAGCTCCGGATGATCCGACGGCCCCTGGCCGCAGATTCCGATGTACTTGCCCGTCTTGCGGCAGGCCGCGATTGCCATCGTGAGCATCGCCTTGACCGCCTCGTCGCGCTCGTCGAACAGATGAGCGATTACCGCTGAATCGCGGTCGAGCCCGAGCGTGAGCTGCGTCATGTCGTTCGAGCCGATCGACATGCCATCGAAGAACTCGAGATAGCGCTCCGCGAGCACCGCGTTGGTCGGCAGCTCGCACATCATGATGATCCTGAGACCGTTCTCGCCGCGCTTGAGGTCGTTCACGGCCAGCAACTCCACCACTTGGGCCGCCTCGGTGAGCGTGCGCACAAACGGCACCATCACCCAGACGTTCGCGAGCCCCATATCGTTGCGCACGCGTCGGAGCGCCCGGCACTCCAGCTCGAAGCATGGCCGGAAGCTCTCGTCGACGTATCGCGAGGCGCCGCGGAACCCGAGCATCGGGTTCTGCTCGACGGGCTCGTAGCGTTGTCCGCCGACCAGGTTGGCATATTCGTTCGACTTGAAATCGGACAGTCGCACGATGACGGGCTCCGGCGCAAAGGCCGCCGCGATCGTCGCGATGCCCTCGCAGAGCTTGTCGACGTAGAACGCGACCGGGTCGGCGTAACCCGCCATTTGGCGCCGGATCGTGTCCTGGAGATCGGCGTCGAGTGCGTCGAACTCGAGCAGCGCGCGCGGGTGCACGCCGATCATCCGGTTGATGATGAACTCCAGCCGTGCGAGGCCGACGCCACGGTTCGGAATCCCGGCGAAATCGAACGCCCGGTCGGGGTTGCCGACGTTCATCATAATCTTGACGGGAATCTTCGGGAGAGTATCGAGCTCGATCCGCGTCTGGTCGAAGTCGAGCTGACCCTCGTAGACGTAGCCGGTGTCGCCCTCTGCACAGGACACCGTGACAGGCTGACCCTCGTGGACCGCCTGGGTCGCGTCGCCGCAGCCGACGACGGCCGGTATTCCGAGCTCCCGGGCGATGATCGCTGCGTGACAGGTGCGGCCGCCGCGGTTGGTGACGATCGCGGCAGCGCGCTTCATGACCGGCTCCCAGTCGGGATCGGTCATGTCGGCGACCAGTACGTCGCCGCTCTCGACGCGGGACATCTCGCGCACGTCGCGGATGATGCGTGCCGGCCCTGCGCCGATGCGCTGGCCGATGCTTCGTCCGCTCGCGAGTATCTTCGAGCGGCCCTTGAGCGTGTAGCGCTGCACGACGCGACCTGCGCGGGTCTGCACGGTCTCGGGACGCGCCTGCAGGATGTAGATGCGTCCGGTCTCGCCGTCCTTGCCCCACTCGATGTCCATCGGGCAGCCGTAGTGTTCTTCGATGACCAGCGCCTGGCGCGCGAGCTCGAGCAAATCGCGGTCGTCGAGGCAGAAGCGCATGCGGTCGGCCTCGGGAACCTCGACCGTCGTGACCCGCCGGTCAGCGTCGCCGGGCGCGGCATACACCATCTTGATCGCCTTGCCGCCCAGCGTGCGACGCAGAACCGGTGCGTGCCCTGAGCGCAGCGCCGGCTTGTAGATGTAGAACTCGTCGGGATTGACCGCGCCCTGCACCACGGTCTCTCCCAACCCCCAGGACGCCGTGATGAATACGACGTCGCGGAACCCGGAATCCGTGTCGAGCGTAAACATGACGCCGCTCGCACCGAGATCACTGCGCACCATGTGCTGGATGCCTGCAGACAGCGCCACCTGCGTATGATCGAAGCCCTGGTGCACGCGGTATGCGATCGCGCGGTCGTTGTAGAGCGAGGCGAACACCGCGTGCACCGCTCGCACGACCGCATCGGCGCCGCGGACGTTGAGCAGCGTCTCCTGCTGACCGGCGAAGGAGGCTTCCGGCAGGTCCTCCGCGGTGGCGGAGGAGCGCACGGCAACCGCTGCATCGACGCCGCCTTCGGACATTGCCGCGTAGCCCGCGACGATCTTCTGCTGCAGACGCACGGGGAACGGGGTCGCGAGGATCCACTCTCGGATCCTGGCGCCAGTCGCCGCGAGCTGCACGACATCGTCGACGTCGAGCCCGGCGAGCTCGGACTCGATTCTGGCGGCGAGGCCCTCGTGTGCGACAAAGTCGCGGTAAGCATCTGCCGTCGTGGCAAAGCCGCTTGGAACCGTAACGCCGAGAGCCGCGAGCCCGGAGATCATTTCGCCCAGCGAGGAATTCTTGCCGCCGACCTCGGCTACGTCGTGCCGACCCAGCTCTGCAAAGGGAAGCGTGTACGGACGCAAGCCTGGTCCTCTTGCTAGCTCAGCGCGGGAGATGAAAGACTGCGCGTGCGTTACGCCGTACGAGGATACTTGTGCAGATGGGCCGCAGAACTATCTTCTTCGTCTCGGACCAGACCGGCGTGTCCGCCGAAACCATGGGGCACAGCCTGCTCACGCAATTCGACGGCCTCGAATTCAGGCAAGTGACTCTGCCATTTATCTCCACCGTTGACAAGGCAGAGGAAGCGGTGCGCAAGATCAATGCGACCGCGGTCGCCGACGGCCAGCGGCCGATTGTGTTCAGCACGCTGGTGCGCGAGGACCTGCGCACCGTGCTGCTGCGCGGAAACGCCCTGCTGCTGGATTTCTTCGCCGCGTTCCTCGGTTCGCTGGAGAGCGAGCTCGCCGTCAAGTCGTCGCCGCGCGAAGGTCGCGCACACGGTATGGCCGACCTTCAGGCCTATGCGACGCGCATCGACGCGACGAACTTCGCGCTCGCCGCCGACGACGGCGCCGTCACGGCGGATTACGCACGCGCCGACGTGATACTCATTGGCGTGTCGCGTTCCGGGAAGACGCCAACCTGCATCTACATGGCGATGCAGTACGGGATCTTCGCGGCGAACTACCCGCTGACGGAGGACGACTTCGAGGGCAAGCAGCTGCCAGCGCCGCTGCGCACTCAGACGGCGAAGCTGTTCGGCCTCACCATCGCGCCGTCACGGCTGACGCAGATCCGCAACGAGCGGCGGCCGGGCAGCCGCTACGCATCCCTGTCGCAGTGCGAATACGAAGTACGCTCCGCGGAGGGCCTGTTCCAGCGGTTCGGCATACCACAACAGAATACGACCGAATGCTCCATCGAGGAAATCGCGAGCCGTGTCATCGACCGCAAGGGGATCGAACGCCGGCTGCGGCCGTGATCCCCGCTGCCGCGGTGTGCCGCGCTTCACGGTTGCGCGAAATCGCTGTGCTATAGTCGATCCATGATCGTCGACAGCCAGTGCGTCACGTCTTGGCACGCGCGGCCGGTGAGTTTCGTCAGCCTGATGACGCTGTACGAGAGCAACTACATCCGGCTGCGACGGCTCGCGGGCGACGTGCGCATGCTGTCCGGGAGGCTGCTGTCGAGTGCGCCGCGGGAATGCGATCTGCACCTGACAGTGGTGGAGCACAGCCGGTACACGTCGATCCTGCGGCTTACCTACCTGTTCCAGGATGCGAGCGGGCCGGTCGCCGACCCGGACCTGGAGCTGCGCGTGTACCACGACGCCCGGCTGGCCGAGGCGAGCGGCTGCGGCCGTTGGGTGATGCATCCGGGCCTGCGCCACATCCGCGCCACGCTATCGGTGGCACTCGGTGAACGATGGCTCCGCAACATGATGCTCAACAAGTGGCTCGACTACTGCACTGATTGCGGGCACGGTTTCGCAGGCAGATCGACGCGGGTCGCTTGATGCATGGGTCTCGCTGACGACTGGCGCCGCCTCGTCGCAGCGCTCACCGGGCGGCCGGACACGGCCGAGGAAGCGCGGCTGGCCGCGCTCTTTCAGAACAGATCGGAGCTCAAGAAGGAACTGAGCGCGCTCGACGACGAGCGTCACCGGCTGCTCGACCGGCTCAAGCTCCAGGAAGGGTCCACGATGCGGGTCGAGGAGCAGCTCGCGAACCTCGAGCAGTATCTCGGCAGACCCGGAGAGGGACAGAAGTGCGTCGCGTACTTCCAGCTTCGCGCCGTGTGGCGATCGGCGTCACGACGGCTGGAGCAGTTCGCCACCGAGCTGGCGCGGCAGCAGAAAGATCGCGAGCGCAGGCAGCAGCTCGCCGAATTCGAGCGCAGCAGGCGCAATCGACTCGATGATGCGGACCGCGAGATCTACGAGGCGAGGATCCTCGTCGACCAGCTCGAGGCGGAGCAGGCGGCGGACCGCGAACGGCTCGAGGCCATGGGCGGATTCTGGAACTACTTCCGCCGGCGGAATCTCGAGCAGTCAGTCGCGGAGCGGGAAGCGCGCAGCGTAGTCGCGCGCACCTCGCTCACGGATCTCGGCGACAAGCGCCATGCGATCGAATCCGAGGCGCCGCCCGCGTTCGAAGGCACCAGCCTCGAGGGCCGTCGCTCGGTCAACCTGGCGGTGATCGCCTGCGCTGAGAGTCTCTGCGAGCGCCTGGCGTCCGCGAGTCTGGTGCTGCAGGCGCGCGAGTCGACGCTGACTCGGGTCTACGATGCGGATTTCGGGGGGGAAGCCCAGTCTGCGGCGCTGATCCAGGCGGCGACCCGCGCGATCGGCGAGCTCGACGCGATGCAGGAAGACCTGGCCGATATCAAGCGCCGCGTCGATCGCTTGAGGTCCACTGCCGCCTGGCGAGGCCCTGGCGATACGATTCCGCTGCAGGAGAGCGTGGGCCCGCGGGATGCGATCGGCCGGGGCTCGATCAACGTACTGCTCGACGACTACTTCGACATCCAGAAGCTGATGCTCGACTGAGCGGAAATGGGGACATTCTCTATTTCATTCAAGCGACCGCAGTCGATTAGCAACGCTGCTCCATGAAATAGAGAATGTCCCCATTTCCGCTCAGGGCTTACGGAGCACGAGGATGTTGCCGAGCAGCGATATGGCGATCCCGACGAACGTCGTTGCCTGCCAGTGGAAGCCCTCGAACGCAGCGGAGATGACCAGCGCGACGATCGGCACCATGACGCCGACGTACCCGGAGCGCGCTGCGCCGATCCGCCCAAGCAGGGTGAGATAGGAGCCAAAGGCCAGGACCGAGCCAAATACGACCAGATACGTGAGCGACAGCACGTAAGCCGGCGTGGCCTCGAACGCGAACGACTTTCCTGCAGCCGCGGCCCAGACCGCCGCGAACAGGGCTCCGTACAGCATGCCCCAGGCGGTCGACTGCCACATCCGAATCCCGGCGTCGTGGTTGCGATGCGCGACCAGGCTGCCCAGCATCGAGAACAGCACGCTCACCATCGTGAAGGCGGCGCCCAGCACCGGGCGGTCTCCCTCGCGAAAATTGCCGAGCTCCGGCGCGAACACGAGCCCAATCCCGGCGATCCCGAGAACCGAGCCCGCAGCGATCCGCGCCGTGATCGGCGTAGCGAAGAACAGTCGCTGGCCGAACATCCCGATCAAGGGGCTGGCCGAGAATCCGACCGCGACCAGTCCCGACACGATGTGCTGCTCGGCGTAGTACACGAAGATGTAGCTCGCGCCGAACATCATGACGCCCTGGCCGGCGATCCAGGGTGATCGCGGAGCGGAAAGCGAAGCGGCAGCCGCCGGATGCCGCAGAAAGCGAAGAGCAGCAGCGCCGCGAGCAGAAAGCGGTAGGTGACGCTCGCTTCGGGCTCGACGCGGCCGAGCTGGAAGGTTATCGCAAACCAGGTTGAGCCCCAGATCGCGACGCTGGCGGCGAAGAGCTGGAGATTGCTCAAGCGCCGTCAGGTCGAACTGGCGGGGCTGCCTGCTGCGCCGTCAAGAGGCTCGGCGACGGTCTCTCCGGCAGCGGGTCGCGCCGCGGATCCCGCAAACACACGCCGCCGCCAGGTGTTGAGCTCGTCGAACCAGACATAGAACATGGGCACGATGAGGAGCGAGATCACTGCGGAGAATGCCAGCCCGCCCATGATAGCGCGTGCCATCGGATGGTACGCCGGACCACCATCGCCGCCGCCGCCGCCCACAGTCGCATCGCCGATGGCGAGCGGCAGCATCGCGAGCAGCGTCGTGAGCGTGGTCATCATGATCGGCCGCAGCCGGTCGCGGCCTGCCTGCAGGATTGCCTGGTCGCGCGGCATCCCGCCCGCGCGCAGATCAATGATGTGCGCGACCAGCACGATCCCGATGTTGACCACGACGCCGACCAGGATCATGAACCCGATCATGGCCATCATGGTGATGGTGGTGCCGGTGAGAGTCAGGAACCAGATCGCGCCCACGATCGCGAACAGGATCGAGGTGATGATCGACAGGGGATAGAGCGTCGACTCGAACAGCGACGCCATGACCAGGAAGATCAGCACGACCGCGAGCAGCAGGTTCTGAATCATGGTCTGCATTGCCTTGTCGTTTTCCTCGAACCCGCGGCCGAACTTCCACGAATAACCTGGTGGCAGCGGAAAGTCGTTCATCACGGGCTCGACCTCCTTTTTTGCATCGTCGAGCGTCGTGCCCTTGGCGAGATTGGCCGTGACGACGACGGTAGTCAGCCGGTTGATGCGCTTGATCTCCCGGTCGCTCGGCCGGACGATGAAGTCGGCCACGGCGCCGAGCTCCATCTGCGTGCCGTCCGGCAGCGCAAGCGGCACCCGCGCGAGGTCTTCGACCGACTGGCGATCGGATTCGCGGAAGGCGAGCCGCATCGTGATCTCGCGGTCCGAAGTCCGCAGCTCCGGCAAGCGGTCGCCGCGCATCGCCCCGGCGACGGTGAGCGCCACGTCCTCGGTGGTGAGCCCGACCTGCGACACCTTGTCCCGATCGACGATCACCTGGACTTCCTCGTCGCCGGAGCGCGCTTCCGAGCGCACGGCCTCGAGCCCGGGGATCGACGCCAGGCGCTGGGCGACGTCGAACGAGATCTCGGCGAGGCGCTCCGTCGAATCGCCGGCGAGTTGCAGGCTGAAGTTGCTGCTGCCCGCGGCGGAGTCGTCGAACTGGAAGCTAGGCGTACCGATGATGATCTCGGGCATCTCCTTGGTGACGGTTTCCATGACCTCCTTGGCAGATACGCGGGCGCGGTCCTTGGGCGCGAGGTAGAGACGCGTATGCGCCTCGTCGGTGAGCCATACCGTGTAATAGGTCTCGAGGTCGAGCCGCTCCTTGTTCGCTTCCAGGTACGCTTCCATGCGCCTCACTGCCTGCTCGACGCGCTGCATCGGATGCGAGCCCTGCAGGTGATAGGCGAGGAACAGCGTGCGACTCGCCTCCTGCGGGAACGGGTCAACCTTGGCGACCTTGAGCAGGAACAGCGGTACCGGCGAGACCAGGATCAGGACGGTCACAAGCGCCATGATCTTGCGGTGCGCGAGTGCCCACAGAATCGCGCGCTCGTAGCGGTGCTGCAGTCGGCCGAACCAGGAACGCTCCGACACCGGAGGCGGCGGAGTCATGCGTGCGGCGAGCATCGGGATCAGCGTCTGTGCGACCACCAGCGACGCCACCATCGCCACCACGATCGGTATGGCGACGTGCACCAGAAAGATCGACATCTCGTTCTTCTCGCCGAACACCATCGGCAGGAAAACGATAGTCGTCGACAGCGTCCCGGCCAGCACGGCAACACCGACCTCGCGTACGCCCGCGAGCGTCGCGGGGACTGGGCGTCCGGGCTCGAGCTGCCGATGCCGGAAGATGCTCTCGGTGATCACGACCGAGTTGTCTACCAGCATGCCGATCGCAACCAGCATGCCCATCATGGTCAGCACGTTGAGGGTGAGGCCGAGGAAGTACATCGCACCCAGCGTCACGAGTAACGACGCCGGCACGGCCAGGCTCACGATCAGAGTGGTCGGCAGGTGGCGCAGGAAGGCGAGCAGCATGAAGAACGACAGCACGGCGCCGATGAGCCCGGCCTTGCGCAGCTCCCTCAGCGACGAACGGATGCTGTCGGCCTGGTTGGCGACCACCAGGATCTCGATGCCCTGCAGCTGCGGCAGCTCGCGCGCGGCGTCGACTGCCTCGATCACCCGATCGGCGACGTCGACCACGTTCGCCTGGGTCGACTTGTAGACGTCGATGCCGACCGCTGGTCGCCCGTCCATGCGCCGGCCGATCGTGAGCTCGGGCGCGACCAGCTCGACAGTCGCGACGTCCCCGACGTGGACGCCACCGCCGATGGCCAGGTTTCGAACGTCGTCGAGCGAGTGGAATTCGCCCAGCGGGCGAACGATGAACCGTGAACCGTTCTCCGTGATCTCGCCGGCGCTCACCGAGAAGTTCGACGACTCGAGCAGCTTGCGCAGCTCGAGCACGTCGATCCCGTACGCCGCGACCCGCGTCGGGTCCACCAGCACCCGTACCTCGTTCGGCTCGACTCCCTCGAGCTGGACGCGCGCCACGCCTTCCAGGCGCTCGATGGGCCGCTTGAGGAATTTCTCGAGCAAGTCGTACTGGTCGGTGAGATCGGAATCCGAGGACAGGCGGATGACGGTCACCGGCTGATCGGAGGCGCTGAAGGAGAACATCAGGATGCGGTCCGCGGCGGCCGGCAGCTCCGAGCGTATCGAGTCGAGCTTGGTGCGCACCTCGAACGCCGCCTTCTCCGCGTCGCGATCCCAGTTGAAGAGCACGGTGAACTGCGCTTCGTCGGGCCGCGCCGTCGCCTGAATCTCCTCTATGCCGGACAGCGTCGCAAGCGCCTCCTCGACGGGACGAACGACGAGCTGTTCCATTTCCTCGGGCGTCGAGCCGGGGTAGGGGATCGTCACCTGCATTCCCGGGAAGGTGATGTCCGGGAAATTTTCGAGCCGCAGCAGCTTCGCCGAGATCAGTCCGACCGCGAGCACGGCCAGGAACACCATCACCGTCGTGACGGGGCGGTTGAGCGCGAGACTGGTGTGGCGCATGGCGAGCCTCAGCCCGTGGCCGGTTCGGCCGCCGCATCGGAAGCGGGCGTGGGTGGCGCGTAGACCTTGCGGTCGAGCACCGAGTACACGACCGGGATGACGAGCAGGGTCAGGAAGGTGGTGAGCAGCACGCCACCGATCACCGTGATCGCCATGGGCGCCCGCACCTCGGCGCCCTCGCCGATGCCGAGCGCCATCGGCAGCAGGCCGAGGATGGTGGTGAGCTTGGTGATCAGGATCGGGCGCAGACGCACCCGCCCGGCTTCTACGATCGCATCGCGCTTCGAGAGACCGCGTTCGCGCGCCTGGTTAACCGCGTCGATCAGCACGATCGACTGGTTGACGACGATGCCGGCCAGCATGATGAGTCCGATGTACGCCACGACGTTGACCGTCGTACCGGTGATCCACAGCGCCCAGACCGCGCCGATGATCGCAAGCGGGATGGTGAGCAGGATCACGAAGGGGTGGATCAGCGATTCGAACTGCGACGCCATCACGAGGTAAACCAGGAAGATTGCGAGCACCAGCACGAACTGCAGCGAGCGGAAACTGTCGCTCATGTCCTCGCTCTGACCCGAAAGGAACGCAGTCGTCCCGACCGGTACCTGCACGTCGGCGACGATGCCTTCGAGCGCTTCGACGGCGGCACCGAGGTCGCCCCGGGCCAGGTTGGCCGAGACGACCGCGACCCGCTCCTGCCCGATGCGACGCACCTCGGCCGGGCCGATCGCTAGCTTGACGTCCGCGACGGCGGAGAGCGGCACCGGGAAGTCGCTGCCCGGGTTGACGATCAGGTTGCGGACTTCCTCGATCGACGCGGCGCGGGTGTCGACGCTGCGCACCAGCACGTCGATCTTCTTGTCGACCAGCGTATAGCGCGTGGCAACCTCGCCGCGAACGCTGTTCACGACGCGATCCGCGACGTCGCGCACGACGAGCCCGAGCTGGGTGGCGCGCTCCTGGTCGAAGACGATCTGGATCTCGGGGTTGCCGGCCTCGACGGTCGACTTGACGTCTGCAAAGCGCCCGTCGTCCTGCATCCGCAGCCGGACCTGCTCCGCAGCGTCACGCAGCCGGTCGAGGTCGTAGCCCGAGACCACGACCTCAAGAGGCGTCGACAGCGCGAACAGGCTGGGGCGGCTGAACTGGTACTGCACGCCCGGGAGACTCTCCAGGCCCCTGCGCATGCCCGCCATGGCGGCTTCTTCCTCGGCCCGCCCGGAGCCACGCACGAGCGTGATGCTGAGGCGCCCGGTGTTCTCCCCCGAGTCGACGGGGTTGGCATCGAGACGGTTGCCCGTACCCGCCACCGAGTAGGCGAGATCGACGTTGCCGAGTCCCGTGCTCGCGAGCTGCGCGGCGACGACGGCGCGGTCTGTTGCCTCGAGCGGCGTTCCCGCGGGCAGGCGCAGGTCGACGTTGAACTCGCCCTGCGACATCTGCGGGATCAGCTCGGTACCGAGACGCGGCACGATCAGCACCAGCGTCAGCACGAAGAGCGCGACCGCGCCGCCGATCACCTGTCCGGGACGATCGAGCGCCCAGGTGATCGCCGGCGGGTACTTGCGGTCGGCCCAGCGGTTGACGGCCTGCGTGACGCGGACCAGCGGGCTCAGCACGAGCGCGCAGCCTCGCGCGATCCAGCCGAAGACCCGGCGCGCACGACCCGTCATCGCTGAGAGCGCCCCGTCGAACCGCCGCCGCGCGCGACCGGGGACGGCGCCCGCGGGAGCGGCGTCCACATGATGATGGTTGCCGGCGGCCAGCATCGGCACCAGGGTCAAGGCGACGAGAAGGGAGAAGGCGAGGGCGAAGCTGACCGTGAGCGACTGGTCCTTGAAGAGCTGTCCTGCCACACCGGTGATGAACACCATCGGGAAGAAGACCGCAACGGAGGTCAGGGTCGCCGCCGTGACGGCCATCGCCACCTCGGCGGTTCCGCGCCGAGCAGCTTCCCGGCGATCCATGCCGTGTTCCTGCTTGCGAACGATGCTCTCGAGCACGACCACCGCGTTGTCCACCAGCATGCCGACCGCGAGCGCGATGCCGCCCAAGGACATGATGTTGAGCGTCAGGTCGAAGGCATACATCATCACGAAAGTGCCGAGCACCGAGACCGGAATCGCGATGCCGGTGATCAAGGTCGCGCGCGCATCCCGCAGAAAGGCGTACAGCACCAGGATCGCAAGCAGACCGCCGATCAGCGCGGCGCTCTTGACCTCGCTGATTGCCGCGTCGATGAAGTGCGACTGGTCGTAGACGGGCTTGATCACCGTCCCCTCGGGCAGCGACTTCCCGATCTCCTCCACCCGCGCACGAATGCCAGAGGCGAGCTGTACGGTATTCGCGTCACCTTCCTTGTAGACGGCGAGCTCGATCGCTTCCTTGCCGTCGACGCGCGTGACGGCTTCGCGCTCCTTGTAACCGTGGCTCACCGTCGCGACGTCCCGCAGATACACGGGCTGACCGTTGCGCGTGGCGATGATCGCATCGGCCATCTGCTGGATCGTTCCGAACTCGTTCAGTGTGCGCACCAGGAAGCGCTGCATGCCCTGCTCCAGCCGGCCGCCGGACAGGTTGACGTTCTCCGCGCGTATCCGGCGCGTAACGACATCGATCGAGAGGCCGAGCTGCGCCAGCTTCTGCTGGTCTACGAACACCTGCACCTCGTCCTCGTAGCCGCCGCTCACCTTCACGGCGGCGGAGCCCTCGACGGCTTCGAGATCCGGTTTCAACCGGTCCTCCGCGAATCGGCGCAGGGTTTTCAGACGCTCGACCGGATCCTCGCGCGGCGTCTCGTCGAGGAAGGCCAGTCGCATGACCGGCTCGCTCGACGGGTCGAAGCGAAGCAGCAGCGGGCGCTTTGCCTCGAGCGGCAGCTCCAGCAGATCGAGCTTCTCCCGGACGTCGATCCCGGCGAGATCCATGTCCGTGCCCCAGACGAACTCGAGGATCACGTCCGACTGTCCCGACCGGGAGACCGAGCGAACCTGGCGGACGTTGCGGATGATCCCGACTGCTTCTTCCACGGGCCGCGTGATCAGGTTCTCGATCTCGAGCGGCGCCGCGCCCGTGAGCTCAGTGCGTACCGTGAGGGTCGGGTACGAGAGATCGGGCAGAAGGTTGAGCTTGAGTCGCGACAGCGACACGAGCCCGAAGAGCGCGATCGCGACCGTGCACATGACGACGGTCACGCGGCGGCGGATCGCAAAATCGATCAACTGCATGATGTTCCCCCGAAGAGGCGACGGCGCTCGCGAAGGCGCGGCCGTTCAGCGCGACTTGACGGCGACGGCGGGTGCGTCGGCCTCCGTGTCGACCACTTTGACGAGCGTGCCGCTCTTCAGACCGCCCTGGCCCACGACGACGATTCGTTCGTCGCCCTTGAGGCCTTCAGTAACTTCGACCCAGCCGCCGTTGATCAGGCCCGGCTTGATGCGGCGCTGCTCGGCCTTGTTGCCGGCCACGACGAACACCGACTGAGACCCGTCGGAGTCCAGGATCGAATTGCGCGGCACCTGCAGCGCGTCCTCGCGTCGCTCGTAGACGATGTTGACCCGCGCGAACATGCCGGGCTTGAGGCCGCGCGACGTGTCGGGTACCTCGAGCTTGGCACGGAAGGTGCCGGTCCGAGGGTCCACGGTCGGCGAGATGAACGCGATCGTCCCGGTGAAGCGGGTGCCGCCGAGCGCGTCCACGATCACGTCGGCCGGCTGTCCGGGCGCGAGCTTGCGGAACTCCTTTTCCGGGATGTGTACGTAGGCCACCAGCGGGTCGAGATCCGTGACGCGGAAGGTCGGATCGTTCGGGCTGATCGTATTGCCAAGCTTGATGTTCCTTGCAGACACGACACCCGCGATCGGCGCGCGAATCTCGGTGTAGCTCAATTCCAGCCGCGCGCGCTCGTAACCCGCACGCAGCGCATCCAGATCGAACTCGGCGTTTTCGAGTTCGTTCTTCGCAACCAGCCCCTTCTGACTGAGCTCCTTGAAGCGTGTGAGATCGCGTTCGAGCTTGCGGAGCTTGGCTTCCGACTCCGCGACCTCGAGACGCAACCGGTCACCGTCGAGGCGCGCGAGCACCTGACCGGCCTTGACGGTGTCCCCTTCCTCGACGTAGATCTGGCGTACCTCGCCGCCGACCTTCGCGACGACCAATGCTTCGTCGTGCGCTTCGATCGGCGCCGTGCCGGAGTAGACCGCAACCATCGCGGCGCGACGAACCGCTTGCACCTCAACGGGTACGGTGGTCTCGGTCGTTTCGGTGTCCTTGTCCTTCGCCTTGCCGTTGCTGCAACCCGCCGCCAGCGCGAGCACCGTCAGCCCGGCGAGGGTCCGGCCGACTCGCCCGAGCGAAGCAGCGACGGGGCGGCGGTTTGAGGTATTCACTGTCGGGCCCCTAGTCGGGTCAGAAATGTGGCCGCGATGCTAGGCGTCTATAGTGTTGTAGTCAAGTAGAACACCAGACGCACGCGCCGGCCCGTGCTCAGACCCAGCCCGACGAACTCAGGAGCCCTGGCGAACCCGGCTCACGTACCGCGGCTCCAGACGGCTCAGGTCTGCAGCAATCTGCGCCGCCTCGTCGAGAATCGCGTCGGGCGGATCCTCGGGGAGTTCCTCCACCGACTTCAGGGGCGGCTCGCCGCGGGCGCCGCGCCGGGTGTTCTCGCGTGCGAGCTGCTCCTGTCGCTGGCTCTCACGCTCGACCTGACGAGCCTTGAGGTTGAGCGAAACGGCCTTTTCCTGGCGCAGTTCTTCGATGGCCGCGTATTCCGCCATGGTGTACCGGAAGTCGGCATCGTCGACCACGCGCTGGTCGTGGGTGCGCTGCAGCTCACCCAGGAGGGGCGTGAAGTTGCCCTGGGTCCTGAACTCAGCCGACCGGATGCGGTTCCAGGGCAGCGCTCCATCGCGCGAACTTTCACCGACGTCCTCGATGCTGATCGCCGAGGGCAGGCGGATGTCGGGCTGGACGCCGCGGTTCTGCGTGCTGTCGCCCGTCACGCGGTAGTACATCCCGATCGTGACCGTGAGCTGGCCAAATCCGGGGTCCTGGCCGAGCGCGTAGCGGTCGAGCGGGTAGAGGTTCTGCACCGAGCCCTTGCCGTAGGTCTCCTGGCCCAGCACCACCCCTCGCCCGTAGTCCTGCATCGCGGCGGCGAAGATTTCCGACGCGGATGCGCTGAACCTGTCCACCAGGATGGTGAGGGGCCCATCGTAGACCACGCCCTGGCCTTCGGACTCGAGCACCTCGACCCGGCCGCCGGTCTCGCGAAGCTGGACCACCGGTCCTTGCGCCACAAACAGATTGACGAGGCCGATGGCCTCGCTCAGGTGCCCGCCGCCGTTCTCACGCAAATCGAGGACCAGCGAGTCCACGCCGCCGCCGGCCTTGAACTCCTCGATCAGCTTGCGCACGTCGCGCGTGGTGCTGCGGTAGTTCTCGTCGCCCGCCGCGCGGGCGTTGTAGTCCTGGTAGAAGGAGGGCACCGTGATGACGCCGACGCGCATCGTCTCCTCGCCGCGGACGATGGTCTTGAGCTCCTTCTTTGCCGCCTGCGCCTCGAGGGTGATCTTGGCGCGCGGCAGCATCACGACCTTGTCCGCCGCTCCCGGCGCGGCCGATCCCGGTTGAATCTGCAGTCGCACGAACGACCCGACCGGGCCGCGAATGAGCTGCACCACGTCGTCGAGCCGCCAGCCGACGACGTCCACCAGCTCGCCGGATTTGCCCTGGCCAACGGCGACGATGCGGTCCTTGGCCGTTACTTCGCCGGTCTGCTGCGCCGATCCGCCGGGCAGGATCTCCACCACGGTCACGAAATCGTCGACGAGCTGCAGCGAGGCGCCGATGCCCTCGTATGACAGGCTCATCTGGATCCGGTATTCCTCGGAATTGCGCGGGGAGAAGTAGCTGGAGTGCGGATCGAAGACGTGCGCGAACGCGTTCATGAAATTCTCAAACACGTCGTCCGCGGTGATCTGCTCGCTGCGCTTGAGTACTCGGTCGTAGCGCTTGCGCAGCACGTCGCGCGCCTCGGGCCAGGTCTTGTCCGCGAGCAGCAATGAGAGCACGTCGTTCTTGACGCGCTTGCGCCACAGCTCGTCGAGCTCGGCGCGGCTCGCCGCCCAGGGCGCGTCCTCGCGATCGAACTCGAAGCTCTCGTCGATCGCAAAATCGGGCTCGACCTCGAGCAGGGAGAGTGCGTGCTGTATCCGCTCGCGATTGCGTTCCTGGAACCTGTTGTAGATCGCGAACGCCGGGTCTACGCGACCTGTGGTGACCGCGTCATCGAGCTGGTAGCGGTAACGCTCGAAGTCGGCGATGTCGCTTGCGAGGAAGTAACTGCGCGCACCGTCGAGGGATTCGAGGTAGCGGTCGAGGACCAGTGAGGACACGGGATCGTTGACCGGGGCCTGGCGATAATGTGAGCGCTCGAACATGCTGCCGACGAGCCGGGCCACCTTTGCGTGCCGCTCTGTGGGAACGAGATCGAGAGTCGTCGCGCCAGCGGTCGACGAGGGCGCGGGCGCCGTGCCGAGCAACAAGGTGCCGACGCCAAGCGCGATGGCGGTGACGAGCACAGCACCCGAACGCCGCCAGCGGCGAGTTCCGGCTTCCTTACCGACGCGATCTGACTGATACACTGCCACCCCCTCGACCGGGATTCCTTGAGACCTAGGCTAGAGACACCACCGGCGCCAATCAAGGGGCTTGGGGGCGTTGAACGTAATACATGCAGCCGCTGACGATCCTGATCGGCGTGGTACTCGGCTCGGCCGCCGCTACCACCTTTGCCCTGGGGGCGACTCTGGTCGTATTCCTGGTCCTGGCCGGCGAACACCCGCAATTCAAAGCCGAACTGCCCCTGCTGGCTGTCTACGCGCTGATCTTCGGCATTTTGACCGCGCTCGCGGCCATCAGTTTCATGGCTGAGCTCAAGCGGCGCCGCTGGCGCGTCTGGGCCCAGCTGCTGATGTGGTCGTCGCTGGCGGGTGTGGCCGCGCTCTACTGGTCCACCCGATATTGATTTTCGCCGATCCTGGCTTCCCGGAGGTGCTCCTGGTGTGCCGTTGCCGCCCAAGCGCACTTTTCCCCGTTCTTGTCGGTCTCTCGGCGGGTCTAGCGACCGCCTGCGTGTCGAGCCCGGTCACGCCGGCGTTCGAGGCCGATCGCTACGCGGGGCATGTCCGCGTCCTCGCGTCCGATGACTTCGAGGGCCGTCGTCCGGCCACGGCCGGCGAAGAAAAGACGATCGCCTATCTGGAAGAGGAATTCCGCAAAGCCGGGCTCCAGCCGGGCGCGGGCGGCAGCTTTCGTCAGCCCGTTCCCTTTGTCGAGCTGGCAACGCGCCCCGACGCTGTGCTGCGGGTCTCCGGCGCCGGGGGCGACACCCTCCTCGAGTACGCCGACGACGCCGTGTACTGGACGAAGCGCGTGGTGCCCGAAGTGGTGCTCACCGACAGCGAGATGGTCTTCGTCGGCTACGGCATCGTCGAACCCGCCATGGGTTGGAACGACTACGCCGGGATCGATATGCGTGGCAAGACGGCCGTCATCCTGGTGAATGATCCGGGATTTGCCACCGGCGACCCGGAGCTCTTCAACGGGCGCGCGATGACGTACCACGGTCGCTGGACCTACAAGTACGAGGAGGCCGCCCGCCAGGGCGCGGCCGGCGCAATCATCGTCCACGAGGAGGCGCCGGCAGCCTACCCGTGGGACGTCGTGCGAAACGGGGCCGCTCGGCCGCAGCTCGCGATCGACACGTCCGCAGGCGACGCCTCACTGGTCGGGGTCGAAGGCTGGATGACGCGCGACGCGGCGCTGCGGGTGTTCCGCGCCGCAAGCCTCGATTACGACACCGCCAAGGCAGCGGCTGCAAAACGCGGGTTCCGGCCGATGCCGTTGCCCCTCAAGGCCACGACTCGCGTTGCAAACGACATCCGTCGCATCAAATCGAACAACGTGATCGGAATCCTGCCCGGCACAAAGCGGCCCGGCGAATACGTGATATTCACTGCCCACTGGGATCACCTTGGCAAGGCGGCGGAGGGCAGTGGCGACACCGTCTTCAACGGTGCGGTCGACAACGCCACCGGCACCGCGGCATTGATCGAGCTGGCTCGTGCGTTCGGCGAAGTGCGCCCTGCACCTGAGCGCTCGGTCGTGTTCGTCGGCTTTACGGGTGAGGAATACGGTCTGCTGGGCAGCGAGTACTTCGCCAACCACCCGGTCGTGCCGCTCGCGCAGATCGTCGGTGGGCTCAACATGGACGGCATGGCGGTCAACGGGCGAACCCGTGACGTGACCGTGGTCGGCTACGGCGCCTCCGAGCTCGAGGACTTTCTGGCGGCGGCGGCCGCGGACCAGGGACGCGTCCTGGAGCCGGAGTCCACGCCCGAGAAGGGCTCGTACTATCGCTCGGATCACTTCACGCTGGCCCGCAAGGGTGTGCCAATGCTCTATGCGCGGGCGGGGATCGATTCGCTCGAGCATGGCCCGGAATGGGGCCTGCAGCAGAACACCGATTATGTTTCGCACCGCTATCACAAGCCGTCCGACGAATTCGATCCGAACTGGGATCTCTCCGGCGCGATCGAAGATCTCGAACTCTACTTCGACGTCGGCTTGATGCTGGCGATGGAGCGGGGGTTCCCGAACTGGCGTCCCGGCAACGAGTTTCGCGCCATCCGCGACCAGAGCCGGGCGGGCGGCGCCGCCTCGCAGTAGACCGCTAGAGCGTGGGCTCGCGGCGCACGGAAGCGTCGCGAGCGACCTCCGGGTCGACGTATTCGTCGCCCGACGACGGGAAGCGCAGCGCCCGGATGACCCGCCACGCGACGATCAGCGCGATCGGCAGGGCGGCGAGCGTGAGCGCCTGCCACTCGAGGCGAACGAGGCTGCGCAGGAAATCGACAAGAAAGCGCCCGGCGCCGCCCCGACTGTACGGGCCCAGGGTCAGCATGCCGGTCGCGTAGACGAGCAGAGGAAACACGACCAGACCGGCGAACAGAGCGACGCCCAGCCAGACAAGTTCGCGCTTGACGCTCTTCGGCATGACCACCGTCCCCCGCCGCGCGACCGCGCGCGGCCCCGCGCATCGTGACCGCCAGGCGACCCTGCCGCAAGCGGCTGCGTCACGGGGCCCTGTCCTGGCCACACTCCTTAAGTATCATCGCCGGTCTCGACTTCGGTCCTACTCTGGCGTGCAGCAGGCGGAACGGATGAAGAACGTGCGCACGGCTGTGATCGGTGTCGGCTACCTCGGCCGTTTTCATGCGCAGAAGTACGCGGCGCTCGAAGAGTCCGAGCTGGTGGCGGTGGTCGATCGGGACGCAAGCACGCGCGAGCGCGTCGCAGCGGAAACGGGCTGCCGCCCCGAGGCCGACTACCACCGGATCCTGGACCAGGTCGATGCGGTGAGCATCGCAACGCCCACGCCGCTGCATCATCCGATCGCGCGGACCTGCCTGGAACACGGCCTGCACGTGCTGGTCGAGAAGCCCATCACCGAGACCCCCGAGCAGGCACGCGACCTCGTGCGGCTCGCCGCCGAACGAGGGCGGGTACTGCAGGTGGGCCACCTTGAGCGCTTCAATTCGGCAATCCTTGCGCTCGAGGGCACGCTTCGTACGCCACGTTTCGTCGAATCACATCGACTCGCCCCGTTCAAGGCGCGGGGAACCGACGTGAACGTCGTGCTCGACCTGATGATCCACGACATCGATCTCATCCAGAGCCTTGTCGGTGCACCGATCGAGTCGATCGATGCGGTAGGAACCTCGGTGTTCTCCGCCGGGCTCGACATTGCGAACGCACGAATCCGGTACGCGAACGGCTGCGTGGCGAACACCACAGCCAGCCGTGTGAGCATGAAGGTGGAACGCAAGCTCCGGCTCTTCCAGGACGACGCCTATATCTCCATCGACCTGCAGCAGAAGGTGCTCACGATCGTGCGCAAGCCGGATGAGTCCGCCGCAGCCGCGCCCGGACAGGTCACGCTGGAGGAGCGCAGCTACGAGCAGGGCGACGCGCTCCGGCTCGAGATTGAAGCCTTTCTGCGCGCGATCCGCGAGGGCGGGCCGCCGGTGGTCACGGGCGAGGACGGATTGCGGGCGCTGGAGGCTGCGATCCGCATCACCGAGCTCGTGCAGGCCGATCAGACCACACGATGAGACGCCAGCACTATGCCGGTCGCGATCTCCGGCGCGCGGTCACGATCGAGGATCTGCGGCGGATGGCGCACCGGCGCCTGCCGCGCTCGAGCTGCGAATACCTTGAAGGCGGCGCGGAGGACGAAGTCAGCCTGAAGCGCAACCGCGACGTCTTCGAGCGCATCGTGTGGCAGCCTCGTTCGCTGGTCGGTGTGGCGATGCCCGATCCCGCCGTGACCCTGTTCGGCAAGCGCGCCAATCTCCCGATCGTAATTGCGCCGACGGGGTTCAACGGGCTGCTCTGGCCCCACGGTGATCTGGCGCTTGCGCGGGCCGCGGCGACCGCCGGGATCCCCTTCACGCTCAGCACGGTGTCGAACTGCGCGATCGAGACGCTGGCGCGAGAGGCGCCCGGGGACAACTGGTTTCAGCTTTATCCGGTGAAGGATCCCCGCACGCTCGATCGCCTGGTGGATCGTGCGCGGGACGCCGGCTACGGCACGCTGGTCGTGACCACCGATGTTCCAGCGCTCGGAGCTCGCGAATGGGACCAGCGCAACTATCGTGCACCGATGAAACTTGGTGTGCCCGCGCTCCTGGACATGCTGGCGCATCCCGCCTGGGTGTGCCGGGTACTGCTGCCGGGCGGGGTGCCGCGTTTCGAGAACCTGCTCGAGTTCCTTCCGGCGGGTGGGGAGCGGCAGTCGGCGTTCATGGGCGTGCGTTACCTCGCGACGCAGCTGAACCCGCTGTTCTCCTGGGAGGCCGTCGCACGCCTGCGTGAACGCTGGCGAGGGCGGCTGGTACTCAAGGGCATCCTGAGCGTCGAGGACGCACGGCGCGCCGTGGACCTGGGTGCGGACGGGATCGTGCTGTCGAATCACGGCGGGCGTCAGCTCGACTCGGCAATCTCGGGCGTCGAGCTGTTGCCAACCGTCGCGGCCGAGCTGCGCGATCGCATCACGCTGCTCGTCGACGGCGGGTTCCGGCGCGGCTCAGACGTCCTCAAGGCCATGGCGCTCGGCGCGCATGCGGTCATGATCGGTCGTGCGACGCTCTACGGGCTCGCGGCGGGCGGCGAGGCGGGCGTGGCGCACGCGCTCACGCTGCTTCGCGCCGAGATGGAACGCGCAATGACGCTGCTCGGGTGCCGCACGATGACCGAGGTGGGCCGGCACCTGATCCGTTCATAAGGCTGCGGCAGCGCATCGCGTCGAGATCGAGCCGCGGGCGGGCTTACGTCAGCGACCGCGGCGCTTCGACACCGGTCCCCTGACGCGCTGGGGTTCCGGGGCCGCGGATTCCTCTCCGGGCTGCCATGGTCGCCCGAGTCGTTGCTCGATGTAGCCTCGAATCAGGCGTCGCAGCACCTGCGACGGCGTCAGATCTTCCTGCGCGCATAACCGTTCGAACACGGCCTTCTTGCGCGGGTCGACCAGGATGGTGAGACGGGCGGTGCGTTCCTCGAGTTTCACGATGGACCGCGATGCACATGCATCTTGCATCCTATGATAATCAAAGGATAATTGCAGACAAGTCCCGACGCAACCAACGCGCTCCCGCTCACGGCCCAACCGCTGCCCCCGTTCGCGTGCCGGTCGAACTCCATATCCCGCTGACCGCGTGCCTCGCCCTTCTGGGCGCCTGGGTGCTGATCGGCATCGCGGGTCTCGTGCGACCGAGAAGCGTTCGGTTTGCGGGCCGGACTCTGTTCCCGCTCGGGGCAATCGTCGGGCTGGCTATCGCCGTGACTGGCGCGGCAGGACTCGCGATGTCTGCCGAGCGGCTGGTCCTGCCCCTCGGGCTCCCCGACCTTCCATTTCATCTGCGCCGCGACGCGCTGGCGAGCGTCTTCCTCGCGATGCTCGGCGCAACTTCGGTCGGGATCTCGCTGTTCGCAGCCGGGTATTTCCGCCGCGGTGAGGGCACTCCCCCCGGGCTGCTCTGCTTCCAGTACCACGTGTTTCTCGCGAGCATGGGCTTCGTGTTCCTCGCTGACGATGCCTACGCGTTCATGGTCGCGTGGGAGTCCATGGCCCTCTCCTCGTACTTTCTCGTTATTAGCCAGCACCGCATACCGGAGATCCGCCGGGCCGGGTTCCTGTACTTTCTGATCGCCCACGTGGGAGCGATCTCGATCCTGCTGTGTTTCGGTGTCCTCCAGGGGGGCAGCTGGCAGTTCACGTTCGACGCGATGCGCGACGCGCAGCTCAGCTCGGGCGCGGCGACGGCCGCCTTCGTGCTCGCCCTGATCGGCTTCGGCGCGAAGGCGGGCCTCGTGCCGCTGCATGTCTGGTTGCCCGAAGCGCATCCCGCAGCTCCCTCGCCGGTTTCGGCGCTGATGAGCGGCGTAATGCTGAAGACGGCCGTCTATGGCGCCTTGCGCGTGGTGTTCGACCTGCTCGGGCGGCCGCACTGGTCATGGGGCCTCCTCCCGCTCGCGGTCGGCCTCGGCAGCGCGTTCTACGGCGTCGTCTTCGCCGCCGTGCAGGCGGACATGAAGCGGCTGCTCGCCTACTCGTCGATCGAGAACCTCGGCATCGCGTTTGCCGGACTCGGACTCGCGATCGTCTTCGACGGCGTCGGGATGCGCACGCTCGCGGTGCTCGCGACGATCGCGACGATCTATCACTGCGTCAATCACGCTTTCATGAAGAGCCTGTTGTTCCTCGGCACCGGCGCGGTGCTGCACTCGACGGGCGAACGGAATCTCGGGCGGCTCGGCGGTCTGCTGCGGCGCATGCCGTGGACGGGGTGGATCGTGCTGGTCGGCGTGCTCGCGATCGCAGGTCTTCCGCCGCTCAACGGCTTCGTGTCGGAATGGCTGCTGCTGCAGGCGTTTCTCTTCGCAAGCGACGTCCCAGTGCCCTTCGTGGACATGCTACTGCCCTTGTGCGCTGCCGCGGTCGCGCTCTGTGCAGCGCTCGCCGGATACGTCATGGTCAAGTTCTTCGGCATCGTGTTCCTGGGTCAACCCCGCGAGGCCGCGCTCGGCCAGGCGCACGACTGCGGCCGTCTGGAGCGTATGGGTATGATGTGGCTCGCAGCCGGGTGCGTATTGCTCGGGCTGTTTCCGGCGCAGGTCGTTGTCGCGCTGGAGCAGGTGACCGGTGAACTGCTCGGATACCCGCTCGACCGACCGCCGGCGCCGTGGTGGCTGCTCGCGCCACTCGCGGACCGGGAGGTGTCGTACGGGCCGCTCGTGTTCCTGCTGGCGACCGCGGCCGTGATCGCCGTGACCGCTGTGGTCGTGCGCGCGTTGTATCACCAGCGTGTGCGTCGCAGTGCCGCTTGGGATTGCGGCTTCGCGCGGCTCGACGCGCGGATGCAGGATACCGCGGAAGGTTTCGGACAGCCAATCCGGCATCTCTTCCAGCCGTTCTTCCGCATCGAGCGCGAGCTGCCGACGCCGTTCGACACCGATCCGCGCTACCGCGTGACGGTGGGGGATCGCATCTGGGGGTGGGTCTATGCGCCACTCGGCGCTCTCGTACAGCGCGTCGCGAACACGGTCGCGTACGTGCAGCGCGGGCGGATCGCCGACTACCTGATGTACAGCTTCCTCACGTTGGTTGCGCTCCTCGCGCTAGTGTTATGGATTGGACCGCGATCTTGACCCAGCTTCTTGAGATCGCGGCGGCGCTCGCCGTCGCGCCGCTGTTCATGGGCTGGGTGACACAATGCCGCGCCTGGCTTCAAAACCGCACTGCACCCAGCCTGTGGCTGCCGTACCGGGCGATCCACAAGCTGTTCCACAAGGACGCGGTGCTCGCGCAGGATGCGTCACCGCTGTTCCGTGCCGCGCCGTACGTGGTCTTCGGCACGATGGTCGTCGCCGCGGCGATCATTCCGTCGATGAGCACGCTGCCGCTCACGCCGGCCGCGGATGCCATCGCGCTGGTAGGCCTGCTAGCGACTGCCCGGGTGTTCATGTCGCTCGCGGCGATGGACGTCGGCACTGCGTTCGGCACGCTCGGCGCCCGGCGCGAAATGATGGTGGGCTTCCTGGCTGAGCCGGCGCTGCTGATGGTGATCTTCGTCGCCTCGCTGATCTCCGCGACCACGGCGCTGCCGGTGATCTCCGGGCGGCTCGCGACACAGGCGATCGGGCTGTATCCGAGTCTGGCGTTCACCGCGGTCGCATTCACGCTGGTGCTGCTCGCCGAGAATGCCCGCATCCCGGTCGATAACCCGGCGACGCACCTCGAGCTCACGATGATCCACGAGGCGATGTTGCTTGAGTACTCGGCGCGGCACCTCGCGTTGATGGAGTGGGCCGCTGCGCTCAAGCTGTTCAATTACGCCTGCATCGGTTTCGCGCTGTTTCTGCCGTGGGGGGTCGCCACCGGTGAGGCGGGTCCGCTCGCACTGCTGCTGTCAATCCCGCTGCTCGCGGTCAAGCTCGCATTAGCGGGTCTTGGGATCGCGCTCATCGAGACGCTGTCGGCGAAGCTGCGCGTGTTCCGCGTGCCGGAGTTCCTGGCGACCGCCTTCATGTTCGCGGTGCTGGGGATGCTCGTTCACCTGCTGCTCGGAGCCTGACCATGACCGTGCCCGGCTGGGACCTGCAGTTACTCAACCTGTTCGCGGCGCTGCTGCTCCTGCTGTCGTTCGCGATGCTGTCGCAGCGCCGGATCGTCTCGCTCGTGAACCTGCTCGCCCTGCAAGGTGCAGTGCTGTGCGCGGCGACACTGCTGCTTGCATGGCGGACGGGTCAGGGCCATCTGTATCTGTCAGCCGCGCTGACACTCGGTCTCAAGGTCGTCGGCCTTCCGTGGCTGCTGCACCGGCTGATTCGCCGGCTCGAGGTCTACTGGGAGACCGAGCCGCTGATCAATGCCGCCGGGACCATGATGGTCGGGCTGCTGATCGTGATCTTCTCGTTCGGTCTCGCGCAGCCGATCGCCGAGCTCGCGAGCACTACGACGCGCAGCGCGCTCGGCATCGCCGTCAGCGTGATCCTGCTGGCGTTCCTGATGATGATCACGCGCCGCAAGGCGCTGTCGCAGGTAATCGGTTTCCTGTCTATGGAGAACGGGCTGTTCTTCGGCGCGATGAGCGCGACCTACGGGATGCCGATGGTGGTCGAGCTCGGCGTCGCGCTCGACGTCCTGGTCGCGATGCTGGTGCTGGGCGTGTTCTTTTTCCAGATCCGCGAGCAGTTCGACAGCCTGGATCTGCACCATCTCGAGTCGCTGCGGGAACGGTGAAATGGAGCTGGTGCTGCTGCTTGCGATTCCGCTGACCGGCGCGCTGCTGCTCGCCGTCGTCGGCGGGCGGCGCCGGGCGCCGGAGCTCAACGTCGTGCTGAGCGCCGGCACGTTTGTAGCGGCCGCTGCGCTGACCGCGCGCGTCATCGCCGAGGGCAGCCTGCTGCGCGGACGCGAACAGTTCTACATCGACCCGTTCAACGTGTTCCTGATCGCGCTGACCGCCTTCGTGGGGCTGACGACCGCGCTCTTCTCGCGCCCGTACATGCGCGTCGAGATGGATCATGGACGCATCACCGCCGGGCGCCTGCGGCTCTACCACAGCATGTATCAGCTCTTCATGGCGACGATGCTGGTCGCGCTGACGACGAACAACATGGGACTTCTGTGGGTCGCGATGGAGGCGGCAACGCTGTCCACGGTGCTGCTGGTCACGCTGTACCGCACTCCGGCGAGCCTCGAGGCCGGCTGGAAGTACTTCATCCTGTGCGGAGTCGGCATCGCGCTTGCACTTTTCGGCACGATCCTTCTGTACTTCGCGGCGGAGAAGGTTCTCGGGGCCGAGGGGGTCACCGCACTCCTCTGGACGCATCTCGACGCCGTAAAGGGGCAGCTCGAGCCGACCGTGCTGGAGCTCGCCTTCGTGTTCCTGCTGGTCGGCTATGGCACGAAGGTGGGTCTGGCACCGCTGCACAACTGGCTGCCGGACGCGCACGCCGAGGGCCCGACCCCGATCTCCGCAGTGCTCTCGGGGCTGCTGCTCAACGTCGCGATCTACGCTGTCGTGCGCTGCAAGGTGCTGGTCGAGGGGTCGCTGCAGTCGTCGTTTCCATCGCAGATGCTGATGGGATTCGGGGTGGTATCGGTCGTAATGGCCGCGTTCCTGCTCTGGCGTCAGCGCGATATCAAGCGGCTGTTCGCGTACTCGTCGATCGAGCACATGGGGATCATCACGTTCGCGTTCGGGATGGGCGGCGCCGTGGCGAGCTTTGCTGCACTGCTGCACATGACGGTGCACTCGCTCACCAAGTCGGCAATCTTCTTCGTCGTCGGCCACGCGGCGCAGAAAGCGGGTTCGCAGCTCATGGACGACATCCGCGGGCTGATCACCACCAGCCCGACGATCGGTTGGGGGCTTATGGCCGGAACGCTCGCGATACTCGGCGTGCCGCCGTTCGGGGTATTCGCCAGCGAGTTCCTGATACTGACGACCGCGATGCGGGAACAGCCATGGGCGACGCCCATCCTGCTCGTATCACTGGGGGTCGCGTTCGCCGCGATTTTCGGTCGCGTGCAGCCCATGGTGTTCGGCGAGACGAACGTCAAGCGCCTGCCGCACCCGCCCGCGCTTCTCCCTGTGTTCGCGCACCTGGCGATCGTGCTGCTGTTCGGTATCTATGTGCCGCCGTATCTTGCGGACTGGTACCGCGCCGCCGCCGGCCTCGTAGGAGGACCGTAAGTTGTCCGGGCGCTGGTGGGATGACGCATACCAGGTGAATGGCGCGCTCCCGGTGCGGCGGCTGAGCGTGACGGCCGAGGAATGGCGTCCGTGTGCCTCCGGTCTGGCTGCGGGAGGCGGGAGGCTGCTCAGCTTGTGGGTCGTGCCCGGTATACCTGACACCGCGCCAGCGCTCGTCCGGGCTGCGGTGGCGATCGCTTCGGGGGTACTGGTGCTCGAGTTGAGCGTGGCGGACGAAGTGCGCGGCGGCGCGGCGGAAGGCTCGACCGGGGCGGGAAACTATCCCGGGCTCGAGGCGATCTTTCCCTGTGCATCGCGGATGCAGCGCGCGGCATACGACCTCTGTGGCGTGCGGTCAACCGATCCCGATCGGCGTCCGTGGCTGCGACATGCCGCCTGGCCGGCGGACTGGTTTCCGCTGCAACGCGCGGGCGACGCGCAGGTGGCAGCCGGCGCGGTGGTAGACGACTACGCCTTCCTGCGCGTGCAGGGTGATGGCGTCCACGAGATCCCGGTCGGTCCCGTACACGCCGGCATCATCGAGCCGGGGCATTTCCGCTTCTCGGTGGTCGGCGAAAAAGTGCTGCGGCTCGAGACGCGGCTGGCCTACACGCATAAGGGGATCGAACGACGGTTTGCCGAGATCGGTCTCTTCGAGGGTCACCGCCTCGCGGCCAGGGTGTCGGGTGACTCATCGGTCGCGTACTCGTGGGCCTATTGCCAGGCGCTCGAGGCCTGGCCG
>Ga0209382_10002348_pt1 | contig 27741 bp, 26 predicted proteins | sample SoiMetdeltSBSDD5_FD_187599 | JGI IMG/M metagenome (GOLD analysis project Ga0209382, IMG submission 187599) | Bulk soil microbial communities from a Populus tree surrounding site in Tennessee, USA - Soil MetaG P. deltoides SBSDD5 (SPAdes) (version 2) | ecosystem: Environmental > Terrestrial >... | reverse complement strand
GCCGAGCGCAAGCGCGACGAAGACGATCACGATCACGCCACCGACCACCGACGCGGGCCGGCGGAGCACGCGACGCCACCCGCGCCGCAGCCCGGCGGCCGGCTCGAGCGCCGCCGCCGCCGGCAGGACAGCGGTCGCCGTGCCAGGATCCGCGCTGCCGACTCCGGGGTTCACGGTCGGCCGCCGATTCGAATCCGCGGGTCGAGCAGCGAGTACGAGAGATCCACGAGCAAATTGATCAGGACGTACGAGCTCGCCGTGATCAGCACGACCCCCTGCACCAACGGGTAGTCGCGGGTGAACACCGCCTCGACAATGAGCCGGCCGAAGCCCGGCACGACGAAGATCTGTTCCGTGACGACCGCGCCGCTCATGAGCGCGCCCGCCTGGAGGCCGAGGATCGTGACGACGGGGATGAGACTGTTGCGGATGGCGTGGCGGAAGATCACCGCGCGTCCCGCCAATCCTTTGCTGTAGGCGGTGCGTATGTAATCGGCGCCGAGCACGTTGATCATGCTGTTCCGCGTTTGGCGCATGAGCACCGCGGCCAGCGCCGTCCCGAGGACGAATGCCGGCATGACCATGCGCTGCACGTTCGCGAGCGGGCTCTCCCAGAACGGCACGAATCCCGATGCGGGCAGCCAGCCGAGCCGCACGGAAAAGAACAGGATCAGCATGATCCCGAGCCAGAAGTTCGGCACCGACACGCCGCAGAGCGAGGCGCCGCTGGCCAGCAGATCCCACGCGGTGTTGCGCCGCACGGCGGCTAGCACGCCGGCGGGAATCGCGATGGCTAGCGCAATCAGGACGGACAGGCAGGCGAGCTCGATGGTGATCGGCAGCTTGCGCGCGACCGTCGTGCTCACCGGATCGCGCGTGCGGATCGAGCGGCCGAAGTCGCCCTGCAGCGCCAGCGCCGCCCACCGCACGTACTGCACGGGGATCGGGTCGTTCAGCCCGTACTTCGCGCGGATCTCTTCCAGGCCGGCGGCATCGGCGTCAGTGCCGGCCATGACGCGCGCCGGATCGCCGGGGATCATGCGCACGCCGGTGAAGACGACCACGCTGATCACGATCAGCGTCACGATCGAGATCGCGGCCCGACGGATCAGGAATTCGACCACGGCCGCGCGGCTAGTGCGTCAGTTCCAGGACGTCCCCTTCACGCGGATGAGCCCGTCGGGCACCGCCTTGTAGCCCTTGAAGTTCTTGGGGAACGCCACGATGTAGCTCGCGTGATAGAGGTAGATGATGTTGCGCCGCGCCGTGAACATGTCGATGGCTTCGCGGTACAGGGCGCGCCGCTGGTCGACCTCGCTGATTTCCCGCGCGCGATTCAGCAGCGCGTCGATCTTCTCGTCGCAGGCCAGCGTAGCGTTGAGGCTCCCCTTGCACGTCTGGTTCATGTGGATGTTGCCGTCGGGATCGACGCGTCCGCTCCAGCCGATCAAAAACGCGGCGAGCTTGCCGTCGTCGTCGTCCTTGAGCGCCGACGCGAACTCCTGCGGGCGCAGGCTGATGTTGAAGCCGGCCTCGCGCGCCATTTGCTGGACCACCTCGCCGACGCGGCGCTCGCCCGGGTTGTTGATGACCGTCATCTCGAACGCATAGCCGCTCGCCAGGCCGGCGTCGGCGAGCAGTTTCTTGGCGCGCGCGACGTCACGGCCGGGACACTTGCGGGTCTTGTCGGCGAAGCCGCTGATCGGCGGAATCGGCGTGCACCCCGGCGTGTAGAGCCCGTCCCAGACCACTTGATTGAGCGCCTCGCGATCGATCGACAGCTCCAGCGCCTCGCGCACGCGCGAGTCGTTGGCCAGCGGCGTGCCGAGATCGCCGGGCGGGTTCTGCTTCCCGGTCTTGTTGCGGAGATTGACCGTGAGGCCCGAGTAGCCGAGTCCCGTCACGTTCGAGAGCTCGAAGCGGCCCTCGCGCTTGATCGCCGTGGCGTCGCTCGGCCGCACCGTGTGCATGACGTCGATGTCGCCCGAGCGCAGATTGGCCAGACGCACGTTGTCGTCGGGGATGATGCGGAAGATCACCTTGTCGAACTTCACCGTCGAGGGATCGAAGTAGTGCGGCGACTTCTCGACGACGATGCGATCTTGCGGCACCCGCTCGGCGAACTGCCACGGGCCCACGCACACGGGCGCGGTGCCGAAGTTGTCGCCGAGCTTCTTCGCGGCCGTCGGCGACACAGGCATGCCGGCCCGGTCGGTGAGCTGTGCAAGCAGCGGCGAGTACGGCGACTTCAGCTTGAGCCGCACCGTGAGCGGGTCGACCACCTCGACCGCGTCGACCGGAGCGAGCTCGCTGGCGCGGTTGGAGCCCTTGAGCGTGCGGTGGCGATCGAGCGAGAACCTCACGGCCTCGGCGTCCATCGGGGTGCCGTCGTTGAATTTCACACCGCTGCGCAGCTTGATCGTGACCGTGCGGCCACCGTCAGCGACAACGGGCATCGCGGCCGCCAGCTGCGGCGAGATGCGCAGGCCTTCGTCGATCTCGTACAGCTTCTCGCAGATGTGCGCGAACACGATGCGTCCGACGTACGTCCGCGCGAGCGTCGGATCCAGGATGTCGGGATCCTGGTTGAGGGCGACCACGAGCGTCTTTTTCTGCGCGTGCGCCGCGCCGGCGTGGATGCCAAGCATCACGAGCGCCAGCGCGACGACGGTGAGCGCGTGTCTCATTCGAGGCATGGGTGAGTCCTCCGAATTGCGGTCATCGGCTGTCGATCGCCGCGATGGCGCGCATGATAACTCACGAGGTCCGGCGATGGGCGACGGCCTGGGCGCTGGCGATCCTGCGCCCGTCCTCGGTGGCGACGTCGAGGCGATAGAAGCCGGCTCGCCGTCCCTGCTTGATCTCGCGCGCCTCGGCGACCAGCGCCGCGTCCGGCACCGCGGGGGCGAGGTAGTTGATGGTCACACTCAACGCAACGGCGTCCCGCCCGTGGGAGTTGCACGCCGCGCCGAAGGCGACGTCGGCCAGGGAGAAGATGACGCCGCCGTGGGGTTGGCCCTGAAAGTTGACCATGTGTGCCTGCAATTGCAGGCGTACTTTGCAATGGCCGCGGCGCAAGTCGAGGAATTCGATGCCCAACGCCTTGGCCCACGGATCGTTTTCGATGCGCTGGCGCAGTGTTGGCGCGATCGCCCGAGCGTCACTCACGGTGGGCAGCATAACAGCCGGTGGCAGCGTGGTTGCTACTTCGACATCGGCATGAGCCGGCTCGGCGCGACGATGATCCTCCTCGCACTCCTGGTCAGCGCGTGCGCGACCATGCGGGAGGCGTGGTCGACGCCGCAACCGGCCGCCGTTCCGCGCTCGGCGGTGCTGCCAGTTGCTTCGCCCGCCATGACGCTCGGTCCCGAGCAGCGCGTCGTGGCCTATCCGAACGGCCGCTGGCTCCTCTATGGCGATGGCACCGTCGCCGCGCCGTATGCGTGGGTCTGGATCCCCGCCGGCACCACGCCGCCGCCATCCTCGCCTCCGGCTCGCTGATCGAACCGAGGTGTATACTACGAAAGCTTTTTCGTCGGAGAGGTGGCCGAGTCGGCCGAAGGCAGCCGCCTGCTAAGCGGTTACAGGGCCAAAAGCTCTGTCCAGGGTTCGAATCCCTGCCTCTCCGCCATGGGGCCCTTAGCTCAGGTGGACAGAGCATCGGACTACGAATCCGGGGGTCAGAGGTTCGAATCCTCTAGGGCCCACCATTCTCACGACGAGGCCTTCATGCGGGAGGCGCTCGACGAAGCGCGACGGGGTCTCGCCGACGGTGAGGTGCCCGTCGGCGCCGTCGTCGTGCTCGACGGCAACGTCGTCGGACGCGCGCACAACGCGCCGATTGCGCTCGTAGATCCGACGGCGCACGCCGAAGTGCTCGCGCTTCGTGCCGCGGCCACCAAGGTCGGAAACTACCGGTTGAGCGGCGCCACGCTCTACGCGACGGTGGAGCCGTGCGCGATGTGCTGCGGCGCCGCGTTGCATGCACGAGTGGCGCGCGTGGTGTACGCGGCAGATGATCCGAAGGCGGGCGCCGTCGCGTCGTTGTACCGGCTGCTCGACGATCGGCGGTTGAATCACCGGGCGGTGGCGGTCGGCGGCGTGCTCGCCGACGAAAGCGCGGCGCTGTTGCGACGGTTCTTCGAAAGCAAGCGTTGTTCGTAGCTGACGCCGAAGGCGTGGCTCACGCGCGCGCCGGTCGAGCCAGCTTCATCGGCCGCGCGCTGCGACTGCGCTGCCCGAACTGCGGGGCCGGCCGCGTGATGCGCTCCTGGTTCACGATGAACCGGCGCTGCGCGGCGTGCGGCCTGCGCGTCACGTGGCCCGCTCCGCCTTGGCGACGGCTCCTCTACGGCGGAGGCGCCGTCATGGTCGTGACGCCGATCGTGCTCTATCCATTCTCGCGGGCGCTCTGGCTGGCGATCGATCTCGTCTTCCGGCCCGCGCAGCCCGAGGACTTCGCGGCGTGATCCGAACCGCGTTCGTGCTGATCAGCGCAGCGCTCTTCAGCGGCGGGCTCGTTGGCGTCGTCCGGCTGCTGATGACGCGCGAACGGGAACCCGCCGCGCGAGATACGCTCGATGACGGCACAGTGGCGCAGGAACGCCATGTCGGTCTCGGTCGTGGTGCGATCCACGAAGTAGAGGCACGTCAGCCGGCGGGCGAGCAGCAGCGTCGCTGGTTCTCCAGCGACGACTTTGATCTCATCGTCTGGTTCGACGCTCTCGGTGCGATCGCGCAGTTCGAGCTTTGCTACGACCGCTCAGACGTCGAGCGGGCGTTGACGTGGAGTCCTACCCACGGTTACCGGTATTGGCGCGTCGACACCGGCGATGCCAGTGGTTACATGCACGGCATGACGCCAATATTGGAGCCCGATAATACGGAGTTCCCCAAGGATCGGGTCATCGCCACGTTCGTGGCGGCCAGCGACGGTCTTGATCCGGCGATTCGATCCTTCGTGGTTCAGCGACTGCAAGCGGTGCCCGCCCCGATCAGCGAGTCACGAGCATCCTGACTTGCCCGGGACTTAACGGTCAGGCAAGATGTTGCTTCACGTGTCGTGTGAGTTCGCGGAGGGGTGGCCGAGCCCGGTTGAAGGCGTCCGACTCGAAATCGGATAGGGGCGTAAGTCCCTCGGGGGTTCAAATCCTCTCCCCTCCGCCATTTATATTCGCGGTGAAATCCGGAGGGGTGACCGAGCGGCCGAAGGTGCGGCACTGGAAATGCCGTGCACGGGTAACCCCTGTGCCGCGGGTTCAAATCCCGCCCCCTCCGCCAAGATCTACGACGTGGCCGTGCTAGACGGGGAGTTAGCGGTGCCCTGTAGCCCGCAATCCGCTTCAGCGGGGTCGAATTCCCACATCGAGGGCGGCTCGTGTTGAATGAGCCTCAAGGGGCGGCGTTGAAGGTTGGGCCCCACGCAACGAGAATCACCGAACCCCGCCAGGCCCGGAAGGGAGCAACGGTAAGGCGACCCTCTCGTGTGCCGTGGGAGTACCTGACTGGAGCAGGCTTCCTGGGGAGATCGCAGTACGGGTCGTTCGAGAGTGGGTGCACGGTCACTGTTCACCGTCTTCGATGAGTTACCAGGTCCTCGCCCGAAAGTGGCGGCCGCAGTCGTTCGACGCGGTCGTCGGACAGGACGCCATCACGCGCACGCTGCGCAACGCGCTGGCGTCCGGGCGCGTGGCGCATGCCTATCTCTTCGCCGGCCCGCGTGGCGTCGGCAAGACGACGACCGCGCGGCTGCTCGCCAAGGCGCTGCTGTGTTCCGAGCGCAACGGCGCGGAGGCGTGCGGCAAATGCGCCGTCTGTCGGGACGCGAGTGTCTCGGTCGACGTCATCGAGATCGATGGGGCGTCCAATCGAGGCATCGAGGAGATCCGGACGTTACGAGAGAACGTGAAATACGCGCCGGCGCGCGGGCGCTACAAGGTCTACATCATCGACGAGGTCCACCAGCTCACCGAGCCCGCCTTCAACGCGCTGCTCAAGACGCTGGAGGAGCCGCCGGCGCACGTGGTGTTTGTGCTGGCGACGACCGACCCGCGCGACATCCCGGCCACCGTGCTCTCCCGCGTGCAGCGGTTCGACTTCCGGCCGATCGCCCCCGACGCGCTCGCCGCCACGCTGGAGGACATCCTCACCAAGGAGAAGATCGCGTTCGAGCCGGCCGCGCTACCCACCGTCGTACGCGCGGCCGAAGGCTCGCTGCGCGACGCGCTGTCGCTGCTCGATACCGCGATCGCCTACGGCAACGGACGCCTCGACGCCGAGACGACGGCCAGCCTGCTCGGCACCACGGCGCCCGCCGAGGTGCGCGCGTTTGCCGAAGCGCTCCTCACGCGCGAGACGGCGCCCGCGCTGGAGGCCATCGATCGCGCCGCGCGCGACGGCGAGGACCTCGCGGCGTTCACGCGGGACGTGATCGAGCTGCTCCGGCGGGCGCTCGTCCTCAAGGCGGCGCCGACGGCGAAGCTGGCCGACGTCACGCACGCCGAGGGCAACGAGCTGCGCCGCCTCGGGGAGAGCGCGGCGCTCGACGAGATTCTCTACGTGCTGCGCGCGTTCCTCGACGCCGACGAGGCCATGCGCGAGTCGCCGCATCCGCGTGTCGAGCTGGAGATGGCCACGGTACGCGCGACACGGCGCCCCGCGCCGCCGGCGCTGGAAGAGCTGCTCAAGCGTGTGGACGAGGCCGCGCAGCGCCTGCGTCAAGGCGGTGGCGCGGCGTCGACGCCGGCGAGCACACAAGCCAGCCTGCTCGGTGATGATCCCCGGCCGGGACCGCGCGCCGCGGTTGCCGAGCCACCTCGACCCACGTCCGACGCACGACCGGGCGGCGCTCGTGCCGAATCGTCCCCGGCGCGCGCGTCCGCGCCGCCGGTCGAGCGCCCGCGCGCGGTGAGTGCGGACGCGACGGTCGACGTCGGCATCGGCTGGCAGCGTGTGGTCGACGAGGTGAACCGCAAGAAGCCGATGCTCGGCGGTATGCTGGCCCAGGTGGCCCCGGCCGGCTTGACGGACGGCACGCTGACGCTCGTGGTGTCGGGCACCGGCTTTCACCGCGACATGCTCACCGACGGGGCGAACAAGGAGCTGCTCACGCAGCTCGTGCGGCGCAACGTCGCCGGCGCCGAGCGCGTCGAGATCGCGATGCAGGGCGAGAGCGACGCGGGCCCGAGCGGCCATCCTGCCGTGAAGGCCGCGAAGGACATCTTCCAGGGCGAGGTGGTCGCGGTCCGGCCGCGCCCGCCGGAAGGAGAAGGCCAGTGAAGGGCTTCGGCAACATGATGAAGGAAGCGCAGAAGCTTCAGCAGCAGATGCTGGCGATGCAGGAGGAGATCGGCAAGAAGAAGGTCGAGGCCACCGCGGGCGGCGGCATGGTCACCGTCGAGGCCAACGGCAAGCAGGAGCTGACCTCGATCAAGATCGATCCCGAGGTCATCAACAAGGACGACGCCCAGATGCTCGAGGATCTGGTGCTCGCCGCGTGCAACGAGGCGCTGCGCAAGTCGCGTGATCTCGTCCAGCAGGAGATGGGCAAGCTCACGGCCGGGCTCAAGATCCCCGGCCTCGGTCTCTAGTGGCGTACTACCCCGAGCCCGTCGCGCGGCTCATCGACGCGCTCCAGCGCCTGCCCGGGATCGGACCGAAGACGGCGCAGCGGCTCACGTTCTTTTTACTCAAGCGTCCCGCCGACGAGGTGCGTGAGCTCTCGAGCGCGCTCGCGGCCGTCAAGGAGCGCATCGTCTACTGCACGATCTGCTTCAACGTCACCGACCAGGACCCGTGCCGCATCTGCGCCGATCCCGCGCGCGACCCGTCGGTGCTGTGCGTCGTCGAGGAGCCGAACGATCTGCTCGCGATGGAGCGCACGGGCGAATACAAGGGTCGCTATCACGTGCTGCTCGGCGCGCTGTCGCCGCTCGACGGCATCGGTCCCGAGGATCTGAAAGTTCGCGAGCTTTTGCTGCGCCTCGAGGAGGGACCGGCGCGCGAGGTGATCCTCGCCACCAATCCCAACGTCGAGGGCGAAGCCACCGCACTCTATCTGGCCAAGCTGCTGCGTCCCCTCGGCGTACGCGTCACGCGCATCGCGCGCGGCCTGCCCGTCGGCGGCGATCTCGAGTACGCCGATCAGGTCACGCTGACGAAGGCGCTGGAGGGACGGCGCGAGATCGGCTGAGTCGTCTGGCGCCGCGGGCCTTCGCGCCGCGCGGGCCTTACGGTACAATGCGCCTGCATCGAGTCGTTCTGATCATTCCCCGGTAGCTCAGTCGGTAGAGCACCTGACTGTTAATCAGGGGGTCGCTGGTTCGAGCCCAGCCCGGGGAGCCACTTCACAGCGAATCGTCGCGAACACGGAACAATAAGCGCAGAATGTAGGCGGCGAGCGCGCCCATCAGCACTGCCTCGATCGGTACCGTCGTGTGTCGAGCCCAGTCCGATCGCAGCATCGACCCGGCACCGATGACACCGCAGATCACCACGACACTGCACGCCGCCACCAACGCCGCGCGCGCCCACGATCGGTGTCGCAGCAGTGCGAGCCCTGCGTACGCGACGGTGAGACCGAACAGCGCCCTCACTCCGAGAACACGCTCGGCCGCATCACCAAAGCTGACGATCCAGGATTGCCACCCGTATGCGGCCTCGCCGGGACCATGGAGCGCAATCCGGCGCACGTCGTCCAGGCGCGCGCCCGACTCGCGAACGAGACCGACGCCGAACAACGCGAGGAGGCTGTCACCGAGCGCATAGAGGCCGAGGCCGATCGCGAGCCACGCGGCGAGGGACATATTCGACGTGCGCGCACGCGACGTGGCAACGGCGAAGTCCTCGGGCCGAAGATCGGTCGGAGCGCGGGATGATCTCGAGTCGCCAACGGTGGCCGCCGTGCGGCCGCTGCGGAGCGGAGCGTCTTTGACGCGCGCGTAGGCCTCGTTCAGTCGCTTCGTCTTCTCGTTCGCGCGCCACTGAGCGACGGAATCGTGGCTGTGCCGGTCGGGATGCCATTCCTTGACGAGATGCAGGTAGCGCTGGCGGATCTCTTCGGGAGAGGCGGCCGGTGGGACGCCCAGGATCGAATACGCGCGGCGGACCTCGTCGACCGCCTGATCCGGGGGCATGACTCAAGCTATGGACAGGACGGCCCCGCGCTCCAAACTATAATTGAGGTTCTCCGAGCCCGATTTTGTTGACCTGCGCGGGGTCGGGATGCTCTGATCTCGACGTGCGTCCCCACGCTCTGTTCGGCGCCGTGGCGGCGTTCGCGGTCCTCGGCGCAGCGTGGCCGGGTCGCGCGGCGGCCGAGCCCTATCTCGCGGGTTACGCCGGCGTCGCCTTCACCGAGCGCAAAGACCTACGAACCGAGATCGAGCTCAACGGCACACCGCTCGCCAATGGCCGCGCGCGAAACCTCGAGTTCGACCGCTCGCCCGTCTTCGGTGGGAAGGCCGGCTACTTCTTCGACGTCGACCTGTTGGGCGGCAACACCGGCATTGAGCTGGACGTCTATCACTTCGAGCCGGACGTCGCGCGCCAGACCGTGACGTTCCGCGGCATGCTGGCGGGTGCGACGGGCGACATTCCTACAGAGATTCAGTCCGCCGACGTCGACATCACGGCGATCACGCTCAACGCGTTGTACCGCTTTCGGCTTCTGGTCGATCGCGAGCACCCGCGCGGTCGCTTACAGCCCTACATCGGGATCGGGGTGGGCGCGTTCATCGCGAAGCTGGCCACGACGACGTCCCCATTCGACGTGAACAAGGACATCGAGGACACGGACGTCCGCGCCGGCGTACAGGCGCTTGCGGGCCTACGCTGGCTGATCACCCGAAATATCGCCCTCTTCGCGGAATACAAGTTCATCCAGACGCAGACGTTCTCATTCACGTTCAAAGAGTCGGGAACGGTTGCTGGATTTCCGCTGACGGAGACGGCCCGCGACCGGGCCTCCATCACGAGCCACCTGCTCTATGGAGGCCTCGGCTTCCACTGGTAAGGCGCTACCTGAGCGCCTCCTTCGCCTGCAGGCAGAGATCGAACAGCGTGCGTAGCGACTCCGGATTGCGCGAGGGGTAGACTGCCGACCGGGCGAAGTTCGTGCCGCGCACCGCAACGGGCTCCGTCGGGACGGTCTGCTCGGCGAAGGTGCGGCACTCCTCGACGAATGCGGCGTTGATATACGGCCGGGGCGCCGGCGCGGGCGTGGCGCAGGCCGCCAACAACAGAACCATGAGCGGCGCGAGGGGTCGCAGCACGGGCGCAATGGTATCCTGACCCCCGCCATGGCTCCACGAATTCTGTATGAGGCGCCGCGCGTCGCGGCCGCGCCAGGCGAGACGGTCGTCACGAGCACCTGCGGGCACAACTGCGGCGGCCGGTGCGTCGTGAACGCCCACGTGCGCGAAGGCCGGATCGTCAGGATCAGCACGGACCCGCGCAAGTGGACGCCCGAGGTGCCGCCGCTCCACGCGTGCGTGCGGGGCTTTGGCCAGGCCGAGCGCGTCAACCATCCCGACCGGGTGCGCTATCCGCTGCGCCGCACGGGACCGCGCGGCTCGGGCCAATTCGAGCGGATCGGCTGGGACGACGCGCTGGACGAGGTCGCCGGCCAGCTGCGGCGCGTGCGCGATACCTACGGCGCCGCGGCGATCCTGGACTGCTCGCGCACCGGCAGCCTGTCGACGCTGCACAACGGCCGCAACGTCGTGCAGCGGCTGCTCCACAAGTTCGGCGGCTGCACTGAGCTCTGGTCGAACGTCTCCGCCGAGGCCGAAGTCTTCGCCGTGAAGATGACCTACGGGGCGAAGGCCGACTACAAGAGCGCGGGCCGCGAGCCGAACGACTACGTCAACTCGCGCCTCATCATCATGTGGGGCTGGAGCCCGGGCGACGGGACGTTCGGCACCGGCACGCTGCAATACCTCAAGCTCGCCAAGAAGCACGGCGCGCGCATCGTGTGCGTCGACCCGCGCATCACGCGGACGAGCTACGAGCTCGCCGACGAGCACATCTTCATCCGGCCGTCCACGGACGCCGCCGCGCTGATCGCGATGGCGTACGTGATTGCGAGCGAGGGGCTGCACGATGAGGCCTTCCTCGATCGCCACGTCTTGGGCTTCGACGAGGCGCATTTGCCGCCCGGCGCGCCGGAGGACGCCTCGTATCGCTCGTACCTGCTCGGCCTCAGCGACGGCGTGCGCAAGACGCCGGAGTGGGCGGCGGCCATCACCGGGATGCCGGCCGAGACGATCCGGCGCCTGGCGATCGAATACGCGACGACGAGGCCGGCGGCGCTGCAGTGCGGCTATGCGCCCGGCCGCACGGCTCACGGCGAGCAGTTCCACCGCGCGGCGTACGCACTGGCGGCGTTGACCGGCAGCATCGGCGTCCCCGGCGGCAACTCGGGCGTCAGCAACGGCGCCACCGGCCGCGGCGGCATCAAGTGGCTGCCAATCGATCCCAACCCGACGGGCGCGCGCGTCGCGACGCCCCTCCTGGCCGATCTGCTCGAGCGCGGACGCGCCGGCGGCTATCCGGCCGACATCAAGATGATCTACTCCGCGGCCGGGGATCTCTTCAACCAGCTGCCCAACGTGGCCAAGACCGTCGCCGCCGCGTCGCGTCTGGAGTTCATGGTCGTGCACGAGCACTTCATCACGCCGACCGCGCGTTACGCCGATGTCGTCTTGCCGGCGACGACGTTCTGGGAGCGTAACGACGTCCACACGCCGTGGGCGGGCGCCGGACACTACGTGATCTTCATGCGCCAGGCGATTCCGCCCGTGGACGAGTGCCGCAACGACTTCGACATCTGCGCGGATCTCGCGAAACGGCTCGGGATCGACGGCTACGCCGACAAGACCGAAGAGGAGTGGCTGCGGGAGCTCACGCGCGACACGATCGACGACTTCGACACGTTTCGCGAGCGCGGGCTGGCACGGCTGCCTGCCCCCGACGACGCGGTCGCGTTCGCAAAGGAGATCCGCGATCCCGAGCGGCATCCGTTCACGACGCCGTCGGGCAAGATCGAGATCTATTCGATGGCGATCGCCGCGAACCCCGATCCGTACGGGCTTGGCGCGATCTCGCCGATTCCGACGTGGCATCCGGACAACGAGGACGCGCGCTATCCGCTGCGCCTCGTCACGCCGAAATCACGGGCGCGCACGCACTCGATCCACGACAACCAGCCGATCCTCATGCGCGCCGACCACGACGACGTCTGGATCCATCCCGCCGACGCCACGGCGCGGGGTATCGTCGACGGTCAGCGGGTGCGCGTATTCAACGGCCGCGGCGCCACGGTGACACCGGCGCGCGTGACCGATCGCATCGCGCCCGGCGTCGTCTGCATGAAGGAGGGCGTCTGGTTCGCCCTCGACGAGCGCGGCGCCGATACGCGCGGCTGCTCGAACATGCTGACGGCGGACGTCGCATCGCCCGCCGCCGCGGCGACGTTCAACACCTGCTACGTCGACGTCGCGGCTCTGTCCGCGGACTGAGCCGCGGCCGCCCGTCTACTGCTCGTACTTGAAGGACACGTTGACGCGGGCGCGGAAGGCCGTCACCTTCCCCTCGTCGATCGTCACGTCGAACCGTGTGACTTCCGCCACGCGCAGATCACGCAGGCTCTTGGAGGCGGTCGCCACCGCGTTCTTCACGGCGTCTTCCCAGGACACTTTGCTCGTCCCGACCAGGTCCGTCACTCGATAGACGCTCTCGCCGGCCATAGTGAGTCTCCTCGTGAGTCAGGGCCTCACATGATGGGATCGATCGGCGTTCGCATTGGCTGCTGCGCCTCGATCACCTCCGCCGCGTCCAGACATAGATCCTCGCGGTAGCGCGCGCCGATGACCTGGACGCCCATCGGCAAGCCGCCGGCCACGCCCGTCGGCACCGCCGCCGCCGGGAAGCCGAGAAGGTTCACCGCGACCAGCAACCGCTGAGCGCGCGTCGACTCCGCGTGCCGCTCGAGGGTCGTCGTGTCGAAACCGATCTCGAACGGCGGCTGCGCCGACACCGGCCCGACGACGAGCGGATAGCGCTCGAGGAACTGCGTCCAGTCGCGAATGTGCTTGGCGCGCAGCGCCAGCGCCTTCATGTAGCCGTCGAGGTCGACGTCGGGCACCGCGGCCAGCGTGAAATCGAGCCCGCGGTTGATGTCCGCGTCGCCGTACTTGCGGATCCACGGCTGGCTCACGTGGCGCATCTCATTGATGCAGATCGTCGTCCACGTCGTCGCCACGCCGTTGACATCGGGCGGGTCCACTTCCTCGACCGCGTAGCCCGCGTTGACGAGCGCGTTGCCCGCGGTCCGCACCGCCGCCGCGACGTCCGCGTGCACGCCCTGCTTGGCCGGATCGACCGTGAGCGCGACCCGAATCGGCCGCGCCACGGGCTCGCCGACCAGCGGCGCGGGCGCCCACCACGGATCGCGCGCGTCGCGCGCGCTCATCGCGGCGAGCCCCAGGCGCACGTCACGCACGCGTCGCGCGAGCGGCCCCTGCACGGACATGATCTGTGTCCCCGGTGGTCGCTCCTCGGCGGCGGTCTGGTTATAGGACGGGACGCGGCCCAATGTCGGCCGGATACCGGCCACGCCGCAGCAGTACGCGGGATAGCGGATCGAGCCGCCGAGATCGTTGCCGTGACCCAGCGGCGCGATGCCAGCGGCCAGCGACGACGCGGCGCCGCCGCTGCTCCCGCCCGGTGTGTGCCGACGGCTCCACGGATTGTAGGTGCGGCCGCGCAGCGCGTTGTCGGTGTCCCAGCGCAGGCTGAACGCGGGCGTGTTCGTACGACCGACAATGACTGCACCGGCGCGCCTCCAGTTGGCCACCGGCGGGCTGTCGCTGGTCGCGACGAGATCCTTGAACGCCGGTACGCCGTTGGCGGTGGCCAGGCCCTCCTGGTCGACGTTTTCCTTGATCGTCACCGGCACGCCATGCAGCACGCCGATCGCCTCGCCGCGACGCAGCGTCGCATCGGCCCGATCGGCCGCCGCCAGCGCCTGATCGGCGAGCAGCACCGTCACCGCGTTGATCGCCGGATTCACCGCGGCCAGTCGCTCGAGCACCGCCTGGGTCGCTTCGCGGCTCGAGATCCGCCGCGTGCGAATGGCGGCGGCGAGGTCGACGGCGTCCCAGCGCCACAGCTCTCGTTCCATGCCGAGCCTCCTCGCGTTGCGCCCGCGATCTTACACCCTGCTGTGATATGTTCCTCGGCACCCGGGAGGAACCTATGAAACGTCGACGACTCGCCGCCATCATCATCGCCGCGCTCGGCGTGTTCGCCGTCATCGGTCCCGCGCGGGCCGAGACGACGCTGCGCGTGGTGATGCATTCCGACCTCAAGATCATCGATCCGATCTGGACGACGGCCTACATCGTGCGCAACCACGGCTACCTCAACTACGACACGTTGTTCGCGATGGACGCCAAGGGCGACATCAAGCCGCAGATGGTCGACAAGTACGAGGTGAGCAAGGATCAGCTGACGTACACGCTCACGCTGCGTGACGGCCTGGCCTGGCACGACGGCAAGCCGGTGACCAGCGAGGACTGCATCGCTTCGATCAAGCGGTGGGGCGCGAAGGACTCGATGGGGCAGAAGCTCATGACCTTCGTGAAGGAGATGCAGGCCGTCAACCCGAAGACGTTCAAGATCGTGCTCACGGAGCCGACCGGGCTCGTGCTCGGCGCCCTCGGCAAGCCGTCGTCGAACGTGCCGTTCATGATGCCCAAGCGCGTGGCCGAGACCGACCCGAACACGCAGATCTCCGACACCACCGGCTCCGGCCCCTTCATCTTCAAGAAGGACGAGTGGAAGCCGGGCGACAAGGCGGTGTACGTCAAGAATCCGAACTACAAGCCGCGGTCCGAGGCGCCCTCGGGCATGGCCGGCGGCAAGGTTGCCAAGATCGACCGCATCGAGTGGAAGTCGATTCCCGATCACCAGACAGCGGTCAACGCGCTGCTCGCCGGCGAGATCGACATGATCGAGTCGCCGCCCCACGACCTCTACCCCGTGCTGAAGGCTGATTCAAACGTGAAGCTGTTCAACGGCAACCCGCTCGGGAACCAGTACACGTTCCGCTTCAACGTCCTGCACAAGCCCTTCGACAACCCGAAGATCCGTCAGGCCGTTCTGCACGCCTTCAACCAGGAAGACTTCCTCAAGGGCGTGATCGGCGACCCCGCGTACTACAAGACGTGCAAGTCGTTCTTCCCGTGCGGCTCGCCGATGGCGTCGACGAAGGCGCTCGAGGGTCTGCTCGATTCGAACTTCGACAAGTCGAAGGCGCTGCTGAAAGAGGCCGGCTACGACGGCACGCCGATCGTCCTGATGCACTCCACAGACCTCGCCGTGCTCGCCAATCTGGCGCCGGTGGCCAAGTCGCTGCTGGAGAAGGGCGGCTTCAAGGTCGACATGGTGTCGATGGACTGGCAGACGCTGGTCGCGCGCCGGGCGAAGAAAGACCCGCCGCCGGCCGGCGGCTGGCACGCATTCCTCACGTCGTGGGTCGCCGCCGATATCCTGAATCCCGTCATGATGGGATTCCTCAACGCGTCGTGCGACAAAGCGATGTTCGGCTGGCCGTGCGACAAGGACATCGAGGGGCTGCGCGACGCCTTCGCGCGGGAGACGAACCTCGCGAAGCAGAAGCAGCTCTCCGACCAGGTGCAGCTGCGCGCGACGCAGTATCCGACCCACATTCCGCTCGGCCAGTGGTACGGCGCGTTCGCACTGCGCAAGAACATCGACGGCGTCCTCGAGGCGCCCGTGACGGTGTTCTGGAACATGACCAAGAAGTAAGCCGCACGGTCGTCGCGGATGCTGCCGTACATCGGCCGCCGCCTCATCGCCACGATCCCCGTCATGGCGGTGGTGGCGGTGGTTGTCTTTTCGCTGCTGCGCCTGACGGCGGGTGACCCGGCCGCGATCATCGCCGGCGACAACGCGACCTCGGCGGATGTCGCGGCCATTCGCACGCGCCTGGGGCTCGACCGGCCCCTCGTCGAGCAGTTCGTCATCTGGATCGGCCGCGTCGTGCGCGGCGACTTCGGCGAGTCGTACTTCTTCAAGCGGCCGGTGAGCCAGCTCATCCTCGATCGCGTCGAGCCGACGCTCGCGCTCGCGACGGTCACCCTGGTCCTCACCGTTGCCTTCGCCATCCCGCTCGGCGTGCTGGCCGCGTGGAAGCGCGGCACGTGGATCGACCGCGCGGTCATGGGAGTGTCGGTCCTTGGCTTCTCGGTGCCCGTCTTCGTGATCGGCTACGTGCTCATCTATCTCTTCGCCATCGAGCTGGCATGGTTGCCCGTGCAGGGCTATCAGCGCCTGCGTGATGGCGTGCCGGGCTTTGTCCAGCGGCTGATCCTGCCGAGCGTCACGCTCGCCGTCGTGTTCGTCGCGCTCATCGCGCGCATCACACGGGCCAGCGTGCTCGAGGTCTTGAACGCCGACCACGTCCGCACCGCGCGCGCCAAGGGCCTGGGCGAGCTGCCGGTGCTGCTGCGCCACGTGCTGCGCAACGCCGCGGTGCCGATCATCACGGTCATCGGCATCGGCATCGCCGTGCTGATCGGCGGCGTCGTCGTCACCGAATCCGTGTACGGCATCCCGGGCCTGGGGCGTCTCACCGTCGACGCGGTGCTGGCGCGCGACTATCCCACCGTGCAGGCGGTGATCCTCGTCTTTTCGGTCGTCTACGTTCTCATCAACTTGCTCGTCGATCTGTCCTACACCATGCTCGACCCGCGGATCCGCTACTGATGCGACTCGCGGACCGCAGCGTGCTGCTGGGGGGCGCGCTCTTCGCCGTCGTGGTGGCGACCGGCGTGCTGGCGCCGGTGCTCGCTACCAGCGACCCGACCGTGATCGATCCGACCGCCCGCAATCGCAAGCCGGGCGCCGAACGCACGGTGCGCGGCGACGACGGACGGCCGCGCGCGGTGCGCCACTGGATGGGTACTGACAGCCTCGGCCGCGACGTATATAGTCGCGTCGTGTACGGCGCGCGCGTCTCGCTCGTCGTCGGCATCACCGTGGCCCTCGTCAGCGCCGCGGCCGGGCTCGTGATCGGCCTCCTGGCCGGCTACGTCCGCGCGATCGACGGCGTCGTGATGCGCGTGATGGATGGCCTCATGGCCATTCCGGCCATCCTGCTCGCCATCGCGCTCGTCTCGGTTTCGCGCGCGGGCCTGCGCAGCGTCATCCTCGCCATCGTCATTCCCGAAGTCCCGCGCGTGGTCCGCCTGGTGCGCTCGCTCGTCCTGTCCATCCGCGAGGAGCCGTACGTCGAGGCGGCCATCGCGCTCGGCGCGCGCACGCCCTCGCTGCTCGCGCGTCATGTGGTGCCCAACACGCTGGCACCGCTGGTCGTCCAGGCGACGTTCGTCTGCGCCTCCGCCATCCTGATCGAAGCGATCCTGTCGTTCCTGGGCGTCGGCATACCGCCTGAGACGCCGACCTGGGGCAACATCATGGCGGAGGGCCGCGCGCTCTTCCGCGTGTTCCCGCACAACATCCTTTTCCCGGGGATCTTCCTGGCCGTGACCGTCCTGGCCGTCAACATGCTCGGCGACGGGTTGCGCGATCAGCTCGATCCGCGTGTCAGCCGGCGGCTGTGACGGCGTGAGCGGCCGCGCCTGAGCGTGCTCGCAGCACTCCTCGCCCGCTTCGTCTTCTGGTGGCTCCTGCTGGTCGTGGTCCAGCAGGCGCAACGGCTGTTCCTGATCGGGGCCGCCGCGCGCCGCGCCGCGCCGTCGCCGAAGGTGCTCGCGCTGACGCTCTTCACCGGACTGCGCGCGGATCTCGTGACGGCCAGCTGGGGGATGCTGCTCGCCGTCGTCCTGGCGCTCGTCGTGACGCTGCCGCTCGTGCTCGCGGCACGCCGCCGCGCCGCCGGTGTCTTCGCGCGCGCGCTCGCCGTCGCCGCGGCGAGCCTCGCCGTCGCCTACATCGCCGTGCTGACCGTGGACATGGGCTATTACCTCTACAGCGGCCAGCGCATGGACGCCGTGTTCATGGAATACGTCGGCGATCTGATCGGGCAGAGCCGACACGGTGAGGTGCGCAGCAGCCAGGTCGGCGCGCAAACGGCGGCGGAGCTCGGCGAGGTCGGTCTCTGGACGGTCCGCGTGCTGAGCTACGCCGCGGCCCTGACGGCGGCGATTTTCATCTGGCGCTTCGTCTTCCGCCGCGGCGTTTCTCCGGCGGTGCACCGGTGGCCGCGGGCGGCCGCGGCGGTGGTGCCGCTTGCCGTCGCCGCCGGCGCGTGGGGCTTGCATCCCAACGGCCCCGACTCGGTGCAGTCGGCGCCGATCGCGAGCTCGACCTATTACGCGCTCGCCCAGACACCGGTCTGGATCGCCACCACACCGATCGAAAAGTCCAGCCGCCGCGTCGTCATGCCCGCGTTCGTCAAGACGGCGATGCCCGAGTCGCGTGCGTTTCCGATCGCGCGTGAGATCCTGCTGCCCGGCGCGCGCTTTCTCTCATCGCGCCACCCGCTCGTCCACGCCGAGGACCCGCGGCCGTCGCCGCTCGCGCGGCAGCCCAACGTGCTGCTGTTGTTCATCGAGGCGCTCGACCGGCGGTTCGTCGGCCGCACGGTGGGAGGCATCCGCGTCACGCCCTTCCTCGACGCGCTGTTCGCCGACAGCGTCACGTTCCCAAACTTCCACGCCAACGGCGCCCAGACGTTCCACGGATTGTTCGCGTCGCTCTGCTCCGGACTGCCGCGCCAGGGCGTGGCCGCCACCAAGGCCCGCTACTCCAACGACTACCTGTGCCTTCCGACGCTCCTCACGCGCGGCGGGTACCACACACGAATGGTCATCGGCCAGAATCGCGACCGCAGTCATTCACGCCTGGGACTCTTCATGGCACGCAACGGCCTCGAGGAGCTGATCGACGAGAGCGCGTTCCCGCGCAGCACGCCGCGCCTCGGGCTCGGCGTCGCCGACGGCGCGCTCTTCGATCGCTTGCGTGCGGAGATCGACGACTTGCGCCGGGGCGGACGGCCGTATTTCCTCACGTCGCTGACGACGGGGACGCATCACCCGTTCGCCGTGCCGACGAGCCATCCGGAGGTCGCCGCGCTGCGCGACGAGTCAGACCGCTATCTCGCCGCGCTGCGATACCTCGACGTCGAGCTCGAGCGCTTCTTCCGCGGCCTCGAGCGCGACGGCGCCCTGCGCGACACCGTCGTGCTCGTCCTGGGCGATCACGGCCGGCACGAGCGCCTGGCCCGCACCGATGCCGAGAACTCTGCGGGACATTTCATGGCGCCGCTGGCCATCTGGCTGCATCCCTCATTGCGCACTGAAGCCGTCTATCGGCCGCGCGTCGTGCCGGGGATCGCGAGCCAGCTCGACCTCACGCCCACCATTCTGGCGCTCGTCGGTCTCACGCCGCGGGTATCGTCCTTCGCAGGACGGGACGTGAGCTGCGCGCTCGCGACCGATTGTCTGCCTGTGCGAGGCGTGTACCTGAGCTCGGTCTACGAGGCGGGCGGGGGCATCGCCGACCCCGACGGTTTCTGGTTCTACCTCTTCCATTCCCGCGCACTACAGCACGTCGATCTGGGGCTCAGCACGCCGCCGCGGCGCTGGCCGGACGACGACCCAGTCGCCGCCGCGCGCATCGAGCGCATCCTCGCCCTGTACGTCACCGCCAACGCGCTGATCGAGAAGAACACGCTATGGTCGTGGCGCGAGTTCGGCGACCGTCTCTAGCGTCGCGTGCAGACGTGCCGTGCTTACGGCACCCGGGCACCTTTTGAAGACTCGCCGACCACCGGATGTCGATCACTACGGCACCATGTGCGCCAGGCCGTCGCTTCAGTTGCCCCGCGGCGGCATAATCGGTCATGGCTGAGTCTCGCCTCGTCCGCTGCCCGAATTGTGGTACGACCAATCGCGTGCCGCTCGAAAAGCTTGCCGCTGGCCAGCAGCCTGTCTGCGGGCGGTGCAAGACGCCGCTTGTGGGTGCTGATGACGTCGCGCGGCCCATGACCGTGACCGACGCGACGTTCGCGACCGAGGTCGAGCGCTCACCGATACCCGTGCTGCTCGACGCCTGGGCGCCGTGGTGCGGTCCGTGCCGCATCATCTCGCCGGTGGTCGATCAGCTGGCCGCGGAGCTGGCCGGCCGCGCCCGGGTCGCCAAGCTGAATGTCGACGAGAATCCCGTCACGGCTAACCGGCTCAACGTGCGCAGCATCCCGATGCTGCTCGTGTTCAAGGGCGGCCGCGAGGTCGACCGCATCGTCGGTGTGCAGCCGAAAGCGGAGATCGCACGGCGGGTCGAGCGCGCCATCGCCTGATACTTCCCGCGATCGATCATCAGGACACGCCTTCACGATCGACACAAGCCCACACGGTCGTAAAAACTGCGAGGCCGCCGCTCCCACAGGCAACGGTCTCGGTGGCATGCCGCTCGCTCCGTCCCGTCGACCGATCAGGGAGAGGAGGACGCGGTGGCAGTCGTGCCAGGCCAGACGGCAATCACACTCAAGCTCAACGGTGAGGCGCGGCAGTTCGACGTCGCCCCGTGGACGACGCTCCTCGATGCGCTCCGGGAAACTCTCGACCTCACCGGGACGAAGAAAGGCTGCGATCACGGCCAGTGCGGCGCATGCACGGTCCTGGTCGACGGGCGTCGCATCGTCTCCTGCCTGACCCTCGCCGTCATGAACGATGGCGCGGCCGTGACGACGATCGAAGGGCTGGCAAATGACGGGGCCTTGCACCCGCTGCAGCAAGCCTTCATCGACCACGACGCGTTTCAGTGTGGGTACTGCACGCCCGGTCAGCTCTGTTCGGCCCTCGGCCTGATGTACGAAGGCCGCGCGAAGACGGCGGACGACATCCGTGAGCTGATGAGCGGCAATCTCTGCCGGTGCGGCGCCTATCCGAACATCCTCGCCGCGATCCAGGCCGCCATGGAGATGGCGGCCCGGCCGCCGCGATGAACGCCTTCACCTACACGCGGGCCCGCGACCTCGGCGCGGCGCTGCGCGAGATCGCCGGTAACGAGACGGCCAAGTTCATCGCCGGCGGCACGAACCTCATCGATCTGATGAAGGAGAACGTCGAGCGGCCAACGCGGCTGATCGACATCACGCACCTGCCGCTGCGCGAGATCGAGCCCACGGCCGACGGCGGCGTACGGCTCGGCGCCCTGGTGACGAACACCGACGTCGCCTACCATCCGGAGATCGAGCGCCGCTATCCGCTGCTGTCGCAGGCCATCCTGGCCGGCGCATCGCCGCAGCTGCGAAATATGGCCTCGGTCGGCGGCAACCTCATGCAACGCACGCGCTGCGCCTATTTCTACGACACCGCGACGCCGTGCAACAAGCGGGCACCCGGGACGGGATGCTCGGCCCTCACGGGATTCAATCGCTACCACGCGATCCTCGGCGCGAGCGAGCACTGCATCGCCGTCCATCCCTCGGACATGTGCGTGGCCCTGGCCGCACTCGACGCGGTGGTCCGCGTGACCGGTCCCGCCGGCGATCGTTCGATCGCCCTAACCGATTTTCATCGTCTGCCCGGCGATCGCCCCGACCTCGACACGAACAAGCGTGCGGACGAGCTCATCACGGCCGTCGAGCTGCCCGCGGAGGGATTCCGCGAGCACTACGCCTACGTGAAGGTGCGCGATCGGGCGTCGTACGCGTTCGCCCTCGTGTCGGTCGCGGCAGCCGTGCGACTGGACGGGGACAGCGTGGCGGAGGCGCGGCTCGCGCTCGGCGGGGTGGCGCACAAGCCGTGGCGCGACCGCGAAGTCGAAGCGTCGCTGCGGGGCCAGCGACCATCACGCGCGGCCTTCGAGCGCCTTGCCGAGACGCTGCTGCGCGGCGTCCAGGGCTTTGGCGACAACAGCTTCAAGGTCGCGCTCGCCAAACGCGCCGTCGTCCGCGCGCTGACGGTGGCCGCCGGCCACACTCGAGAAGCGGCGGCATGACGGCTCATATCGGACGGCCGATGAGCCGCGTGGACGGACGCGCCAAGGTGACGGGGCAGGCGCGTTACGCTGCCGAGTACAACGTCCCCAATCTCGCTTACGGGCATGTCGTCGGAAGCGCCATCGCCCGCGGCGCCGTGACGTCGATCCACACCGCAGCGGCGCTCGCTCTGCCGGGCGTGCTGCACGTCTTCACGCACGAGAACGTGAAGGGACTGCCGTGGTTCGATCGCAGCTATCGCGACGAGGTGGCGCCGTCCGGATCGCCGTTCCGGCCTCTGTATGACGAGCGCATCCACTTCAGCGGCCAGCCGATCGCGCTGGTTGTCGCGGAAACGTTCGAGGTGGCGCGGCACGCGGCCGCCCTGATCCGGGTCGACTACGCGCACAAGATGCCGCAGACAGACTTCGAAACGCAGTGGCATTCGGCATACACGCCCGAGTTCCGGACACCGCTGCCCAAGGCGCGGGGCGACGCCGCTCGCGCCTTCGCCGCCGCCGCCGTGCACGTCGACGCCCAGTATCGCGTGCCGGTCGAGCATCACAATCCCATGGAGCTGTTCGGCGCCACCATCGTCCGCGACGAGGACGGCCGTCTGACGGTCTACGACAAGACGCAGGGCGTGCTCAACGTCCACGGCTATCTCTGCCGCGTCTTCGGCTTCGCCGAGGATGAGCTGCGTGTCGTCTCGCCCTTCGTCGGCGGCGCCTTTGGCTCTGGTCTGCGTCCGCAGTATCACGTGTTTCTGGCCGTTCTCGCCGCGCGGGAGCTGAAGCGCTCGGTGCGCGTCTCGCTCACGCGCCAGCAGATGTTCACCCTCGGCCACCGGCCGATGACGTGGCAGCGCGTCAAGCTCGGCGCGGCGGCCGACGGCACGCTCCAGGCCCTCACGCACGAGGCGATCGCGGAGACCTCGCAATTCGAAGACTTCAGTGAGGCGGTCGTGAACTGGTCGGGGATGCTGTACCGGTGCGAAGCCGCCGCGTTCGACCACAAGCTCGTGCAGCTCGACGTCAACACGCCTGTCGACATGCGCGCGCCCGGCGCGACGTGGGGCGTGTACGCGCTCGAGTCCGCGATGGACGAGCTCGCGGCCAAGCTGCGGATGGATCCGCTCGAGCTGCGCCTGAAGAACTACGCCGAGCGGGACGGCAACGAGGACAAGCCGTTTTCCAGCAAGGCGCTGCGCGAGTGCTACCGGCAGGGCGCCGAGCGATTCGGCTGGGGGCGACGCAACCCCGAGCCCCGCTCGATGCGCGAGGGCACGGCGATGGTGGGCTGGGGAATGGCGACGGGCACGTGGGAGGCGATGCAGGAGCAGGCCACGGCGCGGGCGGTACTGACCGCGGACGGCCGGCTCACCGTGAGCAGCGCGACCGGGGACATCGGCACCGGCACCTACACGGTCATGACCCAGATCGCCGCTGACGCGCTCGGCGTGCCGATCGAACACGTCACGTTCGAGCTCGGGGATTCGAGGTTGCCTGCCGCGCCGGTGGAGGGCGGCTCGTGGACCGCAGCGTCGGTGGGCTCAGCGGTCAAGGCCGCCTGCGACAAAATCCGGGAGCGCGTGCTGGATCTCGGACGAAGAATCGATGGCCCTTCGGCCGAGGCGGGCGCCGCGCAATCGGTGATCGACGTCCTGCGCCGTGCCGGCGTGCAAACGATCGACGAGACCGCGACCGTTGGGCCGTCCAAGAAGCGAGAGGACTACGCGCTCTATTCGCACTCGGCGGTGTTCGCCGAGGTGAAGGTCGACGAGGACCTCGGGACCGTGAAGGTCACGCGGGTCGTCAGCGCCGTGGCCGGGGGCCGCATCCTCAATCCCAAAACTGCTCGCAGCCAGATCCTCGGGTCGATCGTGTGGGGCATCGGCATGGCGCTGCAGGAAGAGAGCGTGATGGACCACGCGCGCGGCCGCTTCATGACCCACAACCTCGCGGACTATCACTTTCCGGTTCACGCCGACGTGCACGACATCGACGTCATCTTCGTGGAGGAGCACGATGACGTCGTCAATCCGCTCGGCGCCAAGGGCCTGGGCGAGATCGGAATCGTCGGCGTCGGCGCCGCCATCGCCAACGCCGTCTACCACGCGACCGGCAAGCGCGTCCGCGACCTGCCGATCACCCTCGACAAGCTGCTCAGTTAGGCACGATCGCCGCGCGCGTGACGTGTCCCTTGTCCTGCTCGGCGAACGCGCGGTTGATTTCCTCCAGCGGGTACTTGTGCGAGACCACCTTGCGCCAGGGATACTTCGTCAGCGTGCGCAGCATCAGGTCGAGCGCGCCGCGGAGGTGCTCGGCCTCATAGTGCGCGAGACCGATGATGCGGCGATTGCCGAAGATGATCCAGGAGGGATCGAACTCCGCCTTCCAGCCGACGTTGATGTTGCCGATCTCGAGGTACGTCCCTTCGGGCGCGGTCATCCGCAGCCCTTCGTCCACGACGCCGGGATGGCCGACCAGCTCGACCACGACATCGCCGCCCCAGTCGTCGGTCAGCTCCTTCACACGTTTCACGCGCGCCTCGGGCGTCGTGAACTCGCGCAGGTCCACGAACGTGTCGGCGCCGAACTGCCGCGCCAGCTCCAGCCGCTCGTCGATGCCGTCGATCACGATCACGCGTCCGGCGCCCATCTCGCGCGCCACCGCGCATGCGTAGACGCCGAGGCCGCCCGCGCCCTGCACGACGACCGTTTGACCGGCCTTCAGGCCGGCGACGTCGAATCCGGCGTAGACTTGCGTATAGGCGCAGTTCACGCCCGCGGCCATCTCATCGGTGATCTCGGGCGGCAGCAGGAACATGGCGTGGTTGGGTCGCAGATAGAAGTACTGACCGAAGCCGCCCTGGAAATGGGGCCACTGCTCGCACGACACGAGCCAGTTCGCCTGGCGCACCGGGCACGACTTGAAGTGACGCGCCAGGCACGCCTTGCAGCGCCCGCACGGGAAGAAGTAGCGATAGGCGACCCTATCGCCGACCTTGAGCGGGCGGCCGGCCGCCTCCGTGGTCACGCCGTCGCCGAGCTTGGCGATCGTGCCGACGTGCTCATGACCGGTGTTGAGCGGCAGCGGGCGGCCCATGCGCGCGTAATCCTGCTCGCCGCGCCAGTAGTGCAGGTCCGAGCCGCACACGTTCGCGAGCGCGATCTTGATGAGCGCGGCGCCGGGCGCGGGCTCCGGCACCGGATACTCGCGGATCTCGAAGGGCTTGCCGGTTCCGTGGAAAACAGCCATGCGTGCGGTCTCGGCCATCGAGGGACCTCCTCTGGTGGCCGGTATCCTACCGCACGGGTCGTGGGTGTCTAGCCGGCGTCGAGCTCGTCGATGTCCTTGATGAGCGCGCGGATCTCTAACGCCTGCGTCAGGTCATACGCGAGATCCAGCTGGCGGCGCGCCGCCTCGAGCCGATCGATCGTGATGAGGCGCTTCTCGACCAGGACCATCGTCAGCGCATGGACCTCGGTCGCGAGCTTCTCGATCACGTCGGCGTAGCGACGACAGAGGCGCGAGACGACCTCGGTGACGAACTGCTCTTGTTCGGGCGTGAAGTCGCTCATGCCCCGCGTGGCTGCGAACGACATGCCACCGAGGGGTGCGCGGGACCGGTATGCTGAGTCCCCATGGCGGTGCTCTTCCCGGAAGCGGCCGATCTTCCAGACGGATTCGCCTACTACGAGGAAATCATTTCACCCGCGGAGGAGACGGCGCTGGTCGATGACCTGCGCGCGCTGCGCTTCGGCGAGGTCCGCATGCGAGGGCAGGTGGCGCGCCGGCGTACGATTCATTATGGCTGGACCTACGGCTACGAAACGTGGCGCGTCGAGCCCGGTCCGCCCATGCCGGAGTTTCTGATCGGCCTTCGCGCCCGCATGGCGCGCCTCGCCGGTGTGGAGCCGGACGCGCTCGCGGAAGTGCTGCTGACGCACTATCCTTCGGGAGCAGGCATCGGCTGGCATCGCGATGCGCCGCCGTTCGGCGACGTCGTCGGAGTCTCGCTCCTGAGCGCGTGCCGCTTTCGCTTTCAGCGCGGCACAGGCGCGGCCCGGCGAACGCGCGCGGTGACGCTGGCCCCGCGTTCGGCCTACGTGCTCGCGGGAGCCGCGCGGTGGCAGTGGCAGCACGCGATTCCGCCGGGACGCGAGGAGCGCTACTCCGTGACATTCCGGACGCTGCGGGGGCGTGAGCGGTCGGAGTGATTTTGGCGCCCGCGCGCGCCGCGGCGTCCGTACACTGACGAACGGGTCCAGCCTGGACCCCAAGGAGGCATCGTGGCAACAGCTCGCAAGACCAGACGTTCACCGGCGCGGGGCGCCCGAAAGCGCGCGCGTCCCCGGCCGCAGCCGGAGGCCGAGGCCCCGGCGAGGATCGCCGAGGAGGCGCCGAGCGCTCCCGCCGAAGAGATCGTCGAGCAATCGCTCGACGGGCTTCCGCTCAGCGTGCCGGAGCCGGCGCTCGCCGCGCGTGTGCCGGGGCCGGAGCCCGCGCGCCCGCTCCCCTCGACCCGTCGCGCCATCTTCTTCGACGTGGAGAACACGAGCCGCGCGGAGCACATCGCGCGCGTCATCTCGCATCTGGCGGTCGATCGCGCCGGCCGACGTACGGAATTCTTCGCCGTCGGCAACTGGCGCGTAATCGGCCACGACACCGCGCGGCTGCTCGCGCGCCACGGCGCCGCGCTGGTGCACAGTGCGCCGTCGGTGGGTGTGCGCGACTGGAGCGACCTGCGCATCGCGGTCGCCTCCGGCGTGTGGCTCGCGGGCGCGCGCCCCGGCGACATGATCGAGATCGTCTCCGACGACCGCGCGTTCGACGCCGTCGGCGACGTAGCCGCGAGCCTCGGCGTGACGTTCCGCCGACTGTCGTATCGCGGACTGCTCGGCATGCCGACCCCGGAGCCGGTGGCGATCGAGCGCGTTGAGCGCGACTACGATCATGGCGATCGCGGTGGCCGCCGGCGACGGCGGCGCGGCGGCCGCGGACGAGGCGACCACGGGCGCATGGAGCACGTCGCGACGCGTCCCGTTCATCACACCCCGCCCGGTCACGCCCCCGTGCATCAGGCACCGCGCGTCGACAGCGCGGAGAGCGGCGAGCCGCACACCGCGCCGCACGACGAGATCGTCGCCGTCGTGCGCGACCTCGCGCGCACACGCGGCACGGTCACGCTCGACTCGTTGGCCAACGCGCTCAAAGCCCGTGGCTTCAGTCGGCCTCCCGGTTCCCCGCGTCTCATCACCCGGCTGCGGCGCATCAAGGAGCTCGAGGTCAATCGCGCCGGCGTGATCACGCTCGTCGGCGGTGCGGCTCCGGCCGAGCCGCGCGAGGCCGAGGCGCCGATCGAACGCGCCGCCCCTGAACCGGTCGAGGCGCTAGAACCGGTCGCATCGGCGGCGGATGCGCATGCCGACGAATCGGCCGAGGCGACGAGCGTCGCCGAGGATGTCGTCGAGACCGAGATCGAGGCGCCGGACCCGCGCAACCGGGAGGGCGCACATCTTCAGACCGGCAGCGGCGTCCCGGACGGCGGCGGTCGCCGTCGGCGCTCGCGCCGCGGTGGGCGGCGGCGTCGCGGTCGTGGCGGTGATGGTCGTGGTGGCGACGGTCGCGGTGGCGGAGGCCGAGATGGCGGAGGCCGAGACGGCGGAGGCCGAGACGGCGGAGGCCGACACGGCGGCGGTGGTGGCGGTGGCGGCGGCGGTGGTATGCCGCCGCGCAGTCGGGACGCGGGCCCGCGAGGCAACG
>Ga0209382_10002347_pt1 | contig 27746 bp, 34 predicted proteins | sample SoiMetdeltSBSDD5_FD_187599 | JGI IMG/M metagenome (GOLD analysis project Ga0209382, IMG submission 187599) | Bulk soil microbial communities from a Populus tree surrounding site in Tennessee, USA - Soil MetaG P. deltoides SBSDD5 (SPAdes) (version 2) | ecosystem: Environmental > Terrestrial >... | reverse complement strand
GTGATCGGCCGGCCTTACACATCGCCAAACGGCAAGACCGTTCACGCCCGGGTTCAGCGTGTTGGTCAGTTCAGCGGCACGGTGTTATTCGCGTGGGGCGCACACGAGCGCGTCACGGTGAAGCGAGCGAGCGCCGAGGAGGACTAGGCAGTTTCGCGTCTCGTCCTCTTCGACATGGAGTCGCGCAGAGCTTGCTGCGACTCGAAAAGCGCAGCCTCAAGCTGTCGGAGCAGCACGTGCGAGGTGTCGTGCAGTTCGTGGGCCGCCTTGACCAAGAGTTGCGCCTTCTCTCGTACCGCCTGCGCCGTGCGCCGTATTTCAGCAGGAGCCATCGAGCAACCGTAGAGGTGTGTTCGGATACTGTCGGTAAGGTCTCGACGGCATCCAGGGCACATGTTGGTCCGTCCGCCGATAGGGTCTGAGCTAAGTTGCGCAAAGTGGTAACTGGCATCACAAGCCGAGCATTCGGCGACGACGTGACCAAAGCAATAGACGAAGACCAGTTGTCTCTCTGCCGGAGTCAGGGTCGAACGCCGCGAGCAATCAATGTGCGATAGGCGACCTTCAGACGACTCGATAACGTCGGTGAGCCAGATCGGCTGAGAGCACTTAGAGCACTTCACCCGCATGCAGCACCGCAGACCATTGACGACGTGCACTGCAAGTCGAAGCCGTACGCTACGACGGTTCCTCTATGCGGGCCACAATAGTGCTATTCCACTACATACGCATCAGGGAATTACCCTAAGTCGTAAGTATCGAATTTGAATGGCTAGCCTCGTTAGTGGACCACATAACAACTGGAACACGCTCAGGGCGCTCATCTCTGGGCGCAAGAAGGTGAGCGACGATCAGCGTGAGGCGCTGGAGCTACTCCGCGCGTGGAGGACGATATTGAGGGATATGAAAGACCGCGTCGGGGGGACTGTCGTCGCCCATCTGTCGGCCGCTGTCGAACAAGACTCGGCCTCCTGCTCAGATGGCCAACCTGAGCAATTCTGACCGACCACAAGCCTGAGCAATTCTGATCAGACATCAGAACCTGAGTGGCCGACCCTGGCGTGCATGACGCAAAGCTTAAAAGCGGTGCACCGGTCCCGGCCGCTTCACACGGGAACGCGCGGGCGTGGAGACCTTCGGTGGACTGCGGCGCGTTCACCTGCCGCCGACACCTGGGAGGCTCTAATGAAGATTGAAGCTCTTCGTCTCCTCATCAGGGAGAAGCTCGAAGACGCCCGTTTGCCTCACGAGCGGATCTCAAGAGTGCAGAGCTGTCCAGCCGACGGAGAGAAGTGCGACGCTTGCGAGACGCGCATTACGATGGCTCAGTTCGTGGTGACGGGGGCCATCCTCGCGGGTCGCGGGTCCATGCAATTGCACGTCCAATGCTTCCAGCTCTGGGATGGCGAGCGGCTGCCCGCCATCGCCTCGCCACAGGGCTCGACATTCGCGGCTAAACCCGCGCGTGTCGCGTAGTGCTCATGCCCAAGGCGCGCAGGATGTCCTCGGGCCTGACGATCAGCTCTTCGCCAGCTAGTCGAGCGGCCACCGGCGCCCCCATCCCGGCTCCAACGTGAGCATGCGGGCATGAAGATTCAGTTGATCGTGTCACGTACGAAACCAGGCACCTATAACTACATGAAACTTGTCAGCGAGACCGAGCACCATGTGATCCTTGACCGCCGGAACGGGGAGCGTCGGCGAATCCATCAACGGTCGACCCCTGAGCGCCGCCACGGCGAACGGCGCCGCCACGACATCATGACGGACCTCCGGAAATCCGGCTGGGCGCTGGTGCACCATCCTCCTCGGTAGTCGCTCGCTTCTCCCGGGACTCCAGAATCCCAGGAGGCGCACATGGAAACCCAAGCGATTCGAACAAAGCGCGACGACGACGTCAGGCACTGCATTGAGGCTGCGATCGCACGGCGGAAGGATGAGTTCGATGGCCGGCTGCCGTATGACAGCATGCCGAGATTCTGGGGTGGTCCAGGCGACGGGGAACAGTGCGATGCCTGCGATACGCGCATCACGAAGGAACAGCTCGTGATGGAGGGCATTGCCTCCGTATTCACCAGTAAAAAGCCTTTTCGATTTCACGTGCAGTGCTTCTACGCCTGGGATGCCGAGAGGCGCGTACCGAAGTCGTAGCGCAGGGCACTTCGCTAGCTGCACTCCCGCCGCCGATCGGGCTCCTCGCGGCCCTTCGCTACTATCGCGCCGGTCGCGTTGACTTCGCTGTGGCTGGTCTTCTCGCGATAGGCTTCTTCTTCAGTGCGTCGATCAGAGCGATTGTCGCCACGCGGATCGAAGGGCACGTGCTCCGCAAGGTGTTCGGCGTTTCTCGTTGCATATGAGTTCGGTCGCGCGCTGAACGAGCAGGCAGCCGCGATCAGTCACGGTGCGCGTCCGGCTCGATCCTCGCGCCGCACGTACAGGTCATCCAGATCCGATCGCCCTCGACCGCGCGGCGTCTATGTCGCCGCACCGACGGTGCTTCGTGCTACGCTAAATGAGCCTGCACCTCGGCCTTACGGGTTGCGCCTCCCAGGCGCGAGACCCCGGTGAATCTGGCGTTGTCGCCGTTCCGTGTCACCCGTAAGGCAAACCATGGAAAGCACTGCGATTCGTGCGCTCATTCGGCAGAAGCTTCAGAGTTGCGATTTGCCGCTGAACGGCATCCCTCGGTTTTGGGTCGGTCCAAGCAATGGCGAAGACTGCAACGCCTGTGGCCGATTGATCGTGGGGCCGTTCGTAGTCGAGGGTATTGCTGCGACGGATAGTGTCAAGACGCCGGTTCAGTTGCATGTCGAGTGCTTCGCCCTCTGGGATGAGGAGCGCCGGAAGCCACAATCGTAGGCCAATGCGCGAAGTCATCCGTGCCCTCGTCCGCGAGAAGCTCCGGGACGGTCGCCTGCCGCTCGATAGCATCCACAGATTGTATGGTGGTCCAGCCGACGGTGAGATGTGCGATGCGTGCGACGCGCCCATCCCGAGGCAGCAGGTGATAATCGAGGGCATCACCTCTACGCTCCGTAACAAGCAGGGCATTCAGTTCCACGTCAGATGCTTCGAGATCTGGAATACCGAGAGGCAAGTACTGATGGCGTAAGCTTCTAGCGTTCGCTACTTCCCCTCGGTGGACTTCCGACGATAGATCTCGCCGATCATCGTACCTTTCGGACGGCGCGCTTGCCGCGAGGTTTTGGCTGCCGAGCGTCGATCCACTGTTTCACGGCTCGTGCGGCTGCCGCCTTGCTCGCAACAGTTTTGAGCCATACGGGCTCGTCGCGTCGGCTATTCGCGTCAGCCCACCAGACGGCGAAGTGATACCGTCCATCGAGACGAATCCGGATCTTGTACTTGAAGCCTTGATATTTGGTCATTACCGCCCTTCTACAACCCCTTGATCCCGGACAGATGGTCAAGTTTGACCAGACATCAAAACCCTAGCCGTGGTGTGCTTGCTTCTGTCGGAGAAACGCTTCATCCCATCCTGACGACCTCGACGGGCAGCAGGGATTGCCATGGTGGGGGCGGTACTAGGCCATCAACCCGCTGCCTCGGCGAGGTCGGCCATGCTACAAGCCCTGTTCTCTCGTGTATCGCTTTTCCGCCAGCGCGCTGTGGCGCTGTTTCACCGCACCGATCAGCTCAAGGCAGATTCTGCTGAACGGCGTGAGCGCTGGAATCAAGTGATTGCCGACCACAAGAAGGACCAGCAACCGAGCAAGCCCTGACCGATCGATGAGAAAGAATAAGCTGGCAAATTCGAGTCAGAATCGTCGTTCGGCCCCCTGCCGCGTCCTTCCCACAGGCACGCCGGCCTCATACCTGGCACCAGCACGACCGCAGTCAGCGCGGAACAGATGAAGCTCGTGGCGCTCGGGTGGAGCGCCAAGAAGGAGATCATGGGCAAGCCCGTGTACAACGACGCTCACGAGAAGATCGGTGTGGTCGACGATCTCATCATCACGCCCGACAAATCCGTGTCCTACGCGATCATCGGGGTCGGCCGATTCCTCGGGGTGGGCAAGCGCGAGGTAGCCGTCCCGGCGAGCCTGTTGAAGGAAGACAAGGGCAAGATCGTCCTGCCCGCTGCGACCAAAGACGCCGTCAACGCAATGCCGGAGTTCGAGTACGCGATGTAGCGCGTAGGACCGAGACCGACGGCACCTCGCCTGCCCCTGGGCGGCTGATGGTCGCGTGCGTTGAGGGAAGCAGAGTGGGCGAGGTGCCCGGCTAGGGGATGCGCGCCCAGCAGTGGTTCTCTGACACCATCCGGATCGACCACTACCCTGGTGTCCGCCTGGGAGCGCTACTTCATGCTCGACTGGACGGTCGAGCTGGCGCAAAGCGACACCCGTCGGATCCGTGGCTATATCACGAGCCGATACGGGGGAGTATGCCGAGCCGGTAGGCATTCTGGCGCAGGCGCTCGGCGAGGCCGCCCCACGACCTCTCGCATGAATTCGCCCACCCCCGGGTCCGCGTAGACACCGAACGCGTCCGCCAAGGTCCCGCAAAGGCCGCTGCGTGTCTTGATCGCGTAGAGGATCGCCATGTCGTCAGGATCCGAGACCCCTTCGAAACGGTGATACTCCGAAACCGTCACCTCCTCCGCCGGGAACACCTTCCCGCTGTCGGCGGCACGCAGCTTTCCGTTCGCCAGCATGAAGTGCTCGGTGAAACCCCGACCGGCCAGCTCGGCCATCGTGCCGGCCATGGTCGGGATTTCGATGGACACCGCCATAGCGTCGACTAGCTCGACGAGCTCGGCCGCGTGCGATACGGCGTCGGCACGTATTCGACCGAGGGACGGGTGCGCGTCGGCTGGGGGAACAGCCCCATGAACTGCGTGACCTCTTCGGGCATCTCCGTGCTGACCGGCAGCCCCAGCGCCTTCGCTTCCTCGGCCATGATCGGGTAGTCGTGGGTCCAGGTGCCGGTCGCGAGCTTCTCGGCAAGCGCGGCGGCCTGGTCCGCGGGCATCCGCTCCGAGAGGAGATCCTGGACCGTCCGCCGCACCTGCGCGATGGCCTTGCGCGAGACGTCGGCCAGAATGATGGTCTTGTCCTCGATGTCATCCGGCTTCTTCTTGTCGAGCACGGTCAGTACGGACGCAGCGGGCGACTCGCCGAGCTGCGGATCTACCGGCCCCAGTACCGCGTTCGGATCCAGCACGATCTCGTCAGCCGCGAGAGCAATCAGGGTCCCGCCCGACATCGCGTAGTGCGGCACGAAGACGGTAACCTTCGCGCGGTGACGCCGCAGCGCATGGGCGATCTGCCCGGCGGCGAGCACCAGGCCACCCGGCGTGTGGACGACCAAGTCGACGGGACAGTCGGGATCGGTCAGCCTGATCGCCCGCAGCACGTCTTCCGAGTCGTTGACGTCGATGTAGCGCATGACCGGAAATCCCAGGAAGCTCATCGTCTCCTGGCGGTGTATGAGCGCGATCACCCGGCTCTTTCGCGCGCGCTCGAACCGGTGCAGCACGCGCAAGCGCGCAGCCTCGAGCATCTTCTGCCGGATTACCGGCTGCAAAGCCGAGATCATGAAGAACAGCCACAGCACGTCACCGATGCTCATCGCCAAACTCCCTTTGCGATTTTCACTGCGTTCACCACGGGCCAACTTCCGTCCGCCAGACCCGCGGGTGGCTGCGGCGGCGGAGCAAGAGCGGCACTAAGATCACACCCACCATGAATCCCCCGACGTGCGCCCATGTCAGCCTCCCAACTCATGGCTGTGATGCGGCGAACGTAGAAACACGTGCTACCAGCGCCGGAGCCGCCCCGCGAGCCAGTGCCAGGTCATCTCGTCCGGGCGCTCCACAGCCAGCTCGTCGAGCACCGCATACGCCGCGCTCGTCGCCTCGGGCAGCCAGCGCGCGGTCTCGCCGCCGTGGCCGCGCACCGCGTCGAGCGCCGAGCGGCAGACGATCTCGGCCAGCTCCTCCGGTGCGTCCAGCTCGCGCACGAGGCGGCAGGCGGCACGAACCGCCGCGTCGATGACATCGCCGACCTCGCGCGCGCCGAGTGGGCCGCGTTCCATCCGCGTGACCACCAGCTCGCGCACGGTGATGTGAACGCCGCGTGCCGGCACGCCCGCCCGCAAGAGTCCCGCAAGCTCGGACGCCATCGCTTCCTCGAAGGGCCTCACGCCGGCTCCACCCGCAACTCATCGCCGACCACGTGCACGCGCACGGCCCCGCCGTCGCGGAGCTTACCGGCCACGATCAGCCGGGCGACGGGCGTCTCGACCTCGCGCTGAATCGCGCGCTTCAACGGGCGCGCGCCGAAGACGGGGTCGTAGCCGACCTTGGCCAAGTGGTTGCGCGCCGCCTCGGTCACTTCGAGCGTGATCCGCCGATCGGCCAGGCGACGCCGCAATCCATCGAGCTGGATCTCGACGATCTTCGCCAGCTCCGCCTCGGTCAGCGCCCGGAAGACCACGATCTCGTCGACGCGGTTCAGGAACTCCGGCCGGAAGTGACGCCGGAGCGCGTCCAGCACCTGCTCGCGCATCCGCTGGTAGGTCCGCTCGTCGGCGCCGCGCATCTCGAGGATGAGCTGGCTGCCGATGTTCGACGTCATGATGATCACGGTGTTCCTGAAGTTGACCGTGCGGCCGTGCCCGTCGGTCAACCGCCCATCGTCCAGAACTTGAAGGAGCACGTTGAAGACGTCCGGGTGCGCCTTCTCGATCTCGTCGAGCAGCACCACGGAATACGGCTTGCGCCGGACCGCCTCGGTGAGCTGGCCGCCCTCGTCGTAGCCAACATATCCGGGCGGCGCGCCGATCAGCCGGGCGACGGTGTGCTTCTCCATGTACTCGGACATGTCCAGGCGGATCATGTTGTCTTCGTTGTCGAACAGCGTCGCGGCCAGCGCGCGCGCCAGCTCGGTCTTGCCGACGCCCGTCGGGCCGAGGAAGAGGAACGAGCCGATCGGACGCTTCGGGTCCTTGATGCCGGCGCGGGCGCGAACCACCGCGTCCGCCACCGCGCGCACGGCCTCGTCCTGACCCACGACGCGCTTGTGTAGCTCCTCCGGAAGGCGCAGGAGCTTCTGCATCTCGCCTTCCATGAGCTTCGACACCGGGATGCCGGTCCAGCGCGAGACCACCTCGGCGATATCCTCCTCGTCGACCTCTTCCTTGATGAGACGCCGGCCGCCGGCGCTCTGGGACTGGCCTTCCAGCTCCTTCAGCTCGCGCTCGAGCGCGGCCAAGGTCCCGTACTGCAGCTCGGCCGCCCGCGACAGGTCGCCGACGCGCATCGCCTTTTCGATTGCGAGCTTCGTCTCCTCGATCCGCTTGCGGAGCTCGCTCGGCTTCTCGATCGCCGCCTTCTCGGCTTCCCACTGGGCTCGAAGCTCCCTGGCCTTCTCCTGCAGGTCGGCCAGCTCCTGCTCAAGCTTCGCCAGCCGGTCCCGGGACGCGGCGTCGCTCTCTTTGCGCAGGGCTTCGCGCTCTATCTCGAGCTGCAGGATTCGCCGGGTGATCTCGTCAAGCTCCGCCGGCATCGAGTCGATCTCGGTCCGGAGCCGGGCCGCGGCCTCGTCGATCAGGTCGATGGCCTTGTCGGGCAGGAACCGATCGGCGATGTAGCGGTGCGAGAGCACGGCGGCGGCGACCAGAGCCGCGTCCTTGATGCGCACGCCGTGATGGATCTCGTAGCGCTCCTTGAGGCCGCGGAGGATGGAGATCGTGTCCTCCACCGTGGGCTCGTCGAGCATGACGGGCTGGAAACGCCGCTCCAGCGCCGCGTCCTTCTCGATGTACTTCTTGTACTCGTCGAGGGTCGTCGCGCCGATGCAGTGGAGCTCGCCGCGCGCCAGCAGGGGCTTCAACAGATTGCTCGCGTCCATGGCGCCCTCGGCGGCGCCCGCGCCCACCACCGTGTGCAGCTCGTCGATAAAGAGGATGATCTCGCCCTGCGAGTCGGTCACCGCCTTGAGCACCGCCTTGAGCCGCTCCTCGAACTCGCCGCGGTACTTGGCGCCGGCGATCAGCGAGCCCATGTCGAGCGCGACGATCCGCTTCTTCTTCAGCCCTTCGGGCACGTCGCCCCGTACGATCCGCTGAGCCAGCCCCTCCACGATCGCGGTCTTGCCGACACCAGGCGGACCGATCAGCACCGGGTTGTTCTTGGTGCGGCGCGAGAGGATCTGGATGACGCGACGGATCTCCTCGTCACGGCCGATGACCGGATCGAGCTTGCCCTGCTGGGCGAGCGCCGTGAGGTCTCGCCCGTACTTCTCGAGCGCCTCGTACGTGCCCTCGGGCGTCTGGCTCGTCACGCGCTGGCCGCCCCGGACGGCCGCCACCGCCTCGAGGAGCTTCTCGCGCGACAGGCCGGCGGCGCGGAAGGCGTCGGCCACGGCGCCGTCCTTGACGTCGGCGAGCGCCAGCAGCAGGTGCTCGACGCTCACGTACTCGTCCTTCATGCGCTGCGCCTCGGTCTCGGCTCCAGTCAGGACGTCGTTCACGCGCGGCGCGATGTACACCTGGCCCGCGGGCGCGCCGGGTCCCGAGACGCGCGGCAGGCGGTCGAGCGCTTGCTCGATTCGCTGGACGAGCGATGCCGGGTTCCCACCCGCCTTCTCCACGATGCGGGGCGCAACCCCACCGTCCTGGCTGAGCAGCGCCACCGCCAGATGCTCGACGTCGATCTGGGCGTGGCCCCGGCGCTGTGCCAGCGCCTGCGCCCCGCGGATCACGTCCTGAGCCTTCTCGGTCAGTCGGTTGAGATCCATGGCCGTCGCTCCCTTTTTAAGCGTGTAAGCACGCCTCGGCCGGCGGGGCCCCAGCCCCGCGACGGCCTGCAGCGTGCACTGCGCTGTCGTTCAATCGCGCCGTTCACCAGCCGGGCCCGCCCGGCTGGTGCTCGAGCCGCTCTACGAGGTCCACGATGATGGCCGCTCCGGTGAAGTTCACGCCGAGGTCGCGATGGAGCCGCAGCATCCGTCGAAGGCGTGACGCCATCGCCACCGAGAACATCGGCGCGAGCCTGCGCGGATTCGGCGCCGGCTCCACGAGCCCAAGGCTCATCAATCGCGCCAAGGTCACCATGCTGATGCCGGCGGCGTGCGCGAGCTGCTCACCGGAGAGATACGCCTCGTCACGCCGCGAGCTCTCGACTGTCGGTGCGCCCGGCCGTGTCCGTGGTGGTGTGCTCACGCTTGCTCATCCCCCCGCCGGCCGGTCGGCCGGAGCCGCGGCGCGCTGCTTCAAGATTTCGTACGCCTCGCGCTCTGCGGCGCTCGGGCGCTCGGGGACCATGATTCGCACGACCGCGTAGAGGTCGCCACGGCTGCCGTCCGGGCGTGGCAGCCCGCGTCCGCGCAGCCGCAGGCGCCGTCCGGTCTGAGTGCCGGGCGATACCGAGAGCGTCACCGGCCCGTCGGGCGTTTCAATTCTCACGTCGTCGGCCCCGAGGACCGCTTGCCACGGCCAGAGCGGCAGATCCATCTCCAGGTCGTCGCCGATGACGCGGTAGCGTGGATGCGGGATCATGCGAAGGCGCAGATATACGTCGCCTGGCGGGCGGCCATTCACCCCGGGCTCACCTTGGCCCGCAAGGCGCAGCACCGTGCCCTCGCGCGCCCCGCGTGGAATCTCGACCTCGAGGCTCCGGTTACCGTTCAGCGTGACCCGGCGTCGAGCATTATTCTGGAGCAGCTCCTCCAGGGTCACCGGCATCTCGGCCTCGATGTCGCTCCCCGGGATCGTGACGCGGACCTCGCCGCGTCTCGTTCGGCCGGTGCTGGTGCCCCGCCCGAAGAGCGACGCGAAGAAGTCGCTCATGTCGCCGAGGTCTTCCCACTCCGCCGCTCGCGCGTAGCCTGCATCTCCGCCGGACGGCGAAAAGTCCATCCCGCTCTTCCAGTTCGCACCGAGAGCGTCGTACTTCCCGCGCTTGTCGGGATCGCTCAGGACCTCGTAGGCCTCGTTGATCTCCTTGAACCGCTCGGCGGCCCGCGATCGCTCGGCGGCGGGCTGGAGGTCGGGATGATTCTTGCGGGCCAGCTGACGGTACGCGCGCTTGATGTCGTCAGCGCTCGCCGTGCGCGGCACGCCCAGCACCTCGTAGTAGTCGCGGAACTTCACCGCCACGCGTCGGACTCCTGCCGCGATGCCGCGACGACGACCTGGGCGGGACGGAGCAGGTCGTCCCCGAGTCGCCATCCGCGCCGGACCTCACGCATGACGGTCCCAGGCTCCGCGCTTGTGGAAGGCACAGTCGCGATCGCCTCGTGAACCTTCGGGTCGAACGGCCGGCCGACGCTTTCGACGGGCTCGGCGCCCGCCTCGTGGAGGGCATTGACGAACAGCCGGTGAGTGGCGGCCACTCCCTCGTAGAAATCGGGATCGGTCGACCCGGCGGCCAGCGCCCGCTCGAGGGAGTCCAGGACGGGTAAGAGGGGAAGCAGCGCCGCGCGCTGCCCGTCGCGGCGCGCGGCCTCCAGCTCGCGCGAAGCGCGCCGCCGAACGTTTTCGAAATCGGCGCGAAGGCGAAGGTAGTGCTCTCGCTCCTCGTCGAGCGCACGACGCAGGCGTTCGACCTCGTCGTCTTGAACGCCTGGTCGGCTGGTGCCGTCTTCGAGATCGTCCATCCCATCATCGTCCTGCCGCATATGCCCTCATCGGAGGTCCCGGGCCGTCGTCACGGCTTCCGGTCGTCGACGTTCTTGAATTCCGCGTCCACGACGTCGTCCTTCGGCGGCCCGGTGCTCTGAGGGCCGTTGGAGCCGCTGCGGGCTTCGCGGTACGCCGCGTCGCTCAGCGTCTGGGACGCGCGCGTCAGGCTCTCCTGAGCCCTCCGGATGCGTTCGATGTCGTCTCCCTTCACCGCTTCCCGCGCTTCGGCGAGCGCCTGCTCGATCGCTGCGCGCTCGGCTTCCGCGAGCTTCGCGCCGTGCTCGGCGAGCGCGCGCTCGGTCGAGTACAGGAGCGCGTCCGTCTGGTTGCGGAGCTCGATCTCCTGCCGCCGGCGCGTGTCGTCGCTCGCGTTGGCCTCCGCTTCCCTCACCATTCGCTCGACTTCCGCCTTGCTGAGCCCCGACGACGCGGTGATCGTGATCTGCTGCTGCTTGCCGGAAGCCTTGTCCTGCGCGGAGACGTTCAGGATGCCGTTGGCGTCGATGTCGAACGTCACCTCGACTTGTGGCACGCCGCGCGGCGCGGGTGGAATGCCCTCCAGGCGGAACCGACCGAGGGTCCGGTTGTCCCTCGCCAGCGGCCGCTCCCCCTGCAGGACGTGGATGTCCACCGCGGTCTGGTTGTCGGCGGCGGTGCTGAAGATCTCGCTCTTCCTCGTGGGGAGCGTCGTGTTGCGCGGGATCAAGACGGTCATCGCGCCGCCGAGGGTCTCGACACCGAGGGACAGCGGCGTCACGTCGAGCAGCACGACGTCCTTGACGTCGCCGCCGAGGACCCCTCCCTGGATGGCGGCGCCGACGGCGACCACCTCGTCGGGGTTCACGCCCTTGTGAGCTTCCTTGCCGAAGAGTTGCTTGACGGTCTCCTGGACCTTCGGCATCCGTGTCTGCCCGCCGACCAGGACGACCTCGTCGTTGTCGGCGGCCGTCACGCCCGCGTCCTTCATCGCCTGGCGGCACGGCTCGACCGTCCGCTCGATGAGGTCGGCGACGAGCGACTCCAGCTTGGCGCGGGTCAACGTCATCACCAGATGCTTGGGACCGGTCTGGTCGGCGGTGATGAACGGCAGGTTGATCTCGGTCTGCAGGGTCGAGCTGAGCTCGATCTTCGCCTTCTCCGCGGCCTCCTTCAAGCGCTGCAGCGCCATGCGATCACGGCGAAGATCGACGCCGTTCTCTTTCTTGAACTCGTCCGCGATCCAATCGATCACCCTCTGGTCGAAGTCGTCACCACCCAGGTGGGTGTCGCCGTTGGTTGCCTTCACCTCGAAGACGCCTTGGCCGAGCTCGAGGATCGAGATGTCGAACGTTCCGCCGCCCAGGTCGTACACGGCGATCTGCTCGTCGGCCTTCTTGTCCAGCCCGTAGGCAAGCGCGGCCGCCGTCGGCTCGTTAATGATGCGGAGGACCTCGAGGCCCGCGATCTGCCCGGCATCCTTCGTGGCCTGGCGCTGACTGTCGTTGAAATAGGCGGGCACCGTGATGACGGCCTGGCTGACCTGGCCGCCCAGGTGCGCCTCCGCCGCCTCCTTCAGCTTCCTCAGAATCATGGCGGAGATCTCGGGCGGCGAGTATTGCTTGCCCCGAATATCGATGCGGACGTCGCCGTTGGGTGCCTTGACGACCTTGTAGGGAACCAGCTTGATCTCTTGCTGGACCTCGTCGTACCGGCGGCCCATGAAGCGCTTGATCGAGAACACGGTGTTCTCGGGATTCGTGACGGCCTGGCGCTTGGCCACCTGGCCGACGAGGATCTCGCCGTCCTTCGTGAAGGCCACCACGGAGGGAGTCAGGCGGCTCCCTTCCTGGTTGGGAATGACGGCGGGAGTGCCGCCTTCCATCACCGCGACGACCGAGTTGGTGGTGCCGAGATCGATACCGATCACTTTGGCCATAGCGTCCTCACGGTGACCGCTGAGCCGCGGCCGTCATTGGATATCCCGCCCTCTGCCAGGCCTCGACGCCGCCCTTGAGGGCCTTGGCGTTTGTGAAGCCTCGCGCCTGATACCTAGCCGCCTGACCGGCGGCTGTCTGCTCCGCCGGTCACGCGCAGTAGAAGATGATCTCCGTGTCCTTCGGCAGCGAGGGCAGCCGCGACTGCAGCTCCGACAGCGTGATGCTGCCCTCGAGCTCCAGCTGCTTGCACTTCACGTCGTCACCGTAGGCGCAGACGAGGAGCGCCTGGCCCGCCTCCACCTTGCGGCGAGCTTCGTCGACGTCGATGCGCGGGATCGGGATCGTGCCCATCTCCTCACCTGATCGGGACGCGGCGCATTCCGGGGCCCGTGTCCACCTTCGGAAATCTCACCGTCAGCATGCCGTCCTTCATACGCGCCTCGGCGCGGTCCACATCGATCCCCGCACGCGCTGCTGGGCATGGTTATCAGCAAGAGGGACGCCACGCTCCGGTGCACGAGATTCGCTGAAAATTCAGCGTGACCGGCGGCATTCGAGTCCCGTGTCGGGTGAAGAGACACCCAAGCGGCCGAGGAGGGCGGGCTGTGAACGGCGCTGATGAGCGTGCGCTTGGCGCGATTGGGGGGGTGAGATCTCACCCAGGGGCCCGGTGCCCGGCGGGCCCCGCCGTCCGCGCGTGGGAGGATCGCCGGACGCCGCCTTGGCGACGTCGCCTCCCTCGTCGGCGGCGATCCCGGCAAGCGTGCCCCCGGTCAGCGAGGACGTTGGCGCCTCCACGGTGATGTCTCGGGCGGACGCGTCCGCGAACCGCCTAGATATACGTTGTACAGATAGACGGCGCTCTCGCTGCCACTCGTGGCCGGCACGGCTCGGCTGGGTGGGTGTTCACCCAATTTCGCGTCATCGCGCGAGCCCGGGCATCGGATCAGCCGCGAAATCGGGCGGTAGCGATCTGGCGTCGCCCTTGCTTAACCACCGGGCATCGGGCTGCACAAGTTGTAGCCCAACGAACGAAAGGGGATCGTTGCCATGGCAGAGACCGACATTCTCAAGCCCGGCGCGCGGGCTTCGGGATTCACGCTCCACACGACGCCGGATCAGACGGTATCGCTCTCGGACTTCCGCGGACAGCCGGTCGTGCTCGCGTTCTACCCGGCGGACTGGAGCCCCGTCTGCGGCGATCAGATGACGCTGTACAACGAGGTGCTGCCTGAGTTTCGCAAGCACCACGCCGCGCTGGTCGGGATCTCGGTCGACGGCGTCTGGTGCCACGGCGCGTTTGCCGCCAACCGCCGTCTGCACTTTCCGCTGCTGGCCGATTTCGAGCCGAAGGGCGCTGTCGCCCGGACGTATGGCGCCTACCGCGCCAAGGAAGGCGTCAGCGAGCGCGCACTCTTCGTGATCGATGGCGAGGGCGTCATCCGCTGGAGCTATCTGTCGCCGATCGGCGTGAATCCCGGAGCCGACGGCATTCTCGAGGCCCTGGAGTCACTCGAGTCGGCGCCGTCAGCCACCTCGACGCAGCGCCGGCCCTGAAGGGAGCAGTCATGGCAACCGGTCAATCGCGTGTCGCGCGTCTGGTGCTACCCGTCGACGGCCGAGATCGCGTGCGGGGTCCTGCGGACGCGCCGGCCACCCTGGTCGAATACGGCGATTACGAGTGCCCGTATTGTGGACTCGCCCACCCGATCGTCCAGGAAGTGCAGCGGCGTCTCGGACGCCAGCTACGTTTCGCCTTTCGGCACTTTCCGCTCGCCGAGATCCATCCGCACGCACAGATGGCGGCCGAAGCCGCGGAAGCGGCGGGTGCCCAGGGCAGATTCTGGGAGATGCACGACCTGCTCTACAAGAACCAGCAGGCGCTGGACGACGCGAGCCTGCTGCGCTACGCGACCGCTCTGGGGCTCGATCTCACGCGCTTCGTGAATGAGCTGGCCGACCGAACCTGGGAATCCCGGGTGCGAGAAGATTTCATGAGCGGCGTCCGAAGCGGCGTGAACGGCACGCCGACGTTTTTCGTCAACGGCGTTCGCCACGATGGGCCATGGGATGCCGACTCGCTGATCGAGGCGCTCGTGGCGCCCGCTCGCGTCCACGTCTAATCGAGCCGCGTTTGCTCCGGCGTCGCTGCTCACGGCCGGCAGGGCAATGCGCTATCAGCGCCTAAGCTACCGCTACGCGATGACAGTACGCTCGGGCCAGACGTGGCCGGTCGGTAACGCCTGGTCGAGCGATCGCCCCCGCCTTCTCGTCCAACCGTGGTCTCGTACGTGTCCGTATCCGGCCGCCACCACGACGACGGTGGGGATCACCGTGGACCTCACGGGTGTCGACGAGGATGATTTCGAGGTACAGCTTTTTGCGGACGCGCTCGTCATCGAAGGCACCGGCGGCCACCTTACCCCGCCTCTGTGTGGTCAAGCCGGCTCGCTGGCGCCGGACAGCGTCTCACGCGCGCGCAGGTCGCCGAATCGCAGCAGCGCCCCGAGCACCAGGAGCAGGACGCTCAGTCCTAAGACCTGCTTCCAGTCCAGCTCGACCACCCCGCGCAGGACGATCTCGCGCAAAGTCGAGACGATCCCGAGCTCGACCATGAAGTCGACCGCGATCCGATGCTCTTGCAGATAGATGATGAGTAGCCGCACCACCTCGATCATGACCAGGACGAACAGCACCTCGGCGATCACCACCCGGAAATCGAGCGTGGGCGACAGCAACTCTCGAAACAGCCCGACGATCGTCCGCGCCATCAGCGCGAAGAGCGCCAGCCCGATCGCCAGCACCAGAAGATCCTGCGCGGGCTCGAGAAAGCGCCGGGCCAGTCGATGGACGCCGGTGTGGGAGACGCCGGCTTCGCTCGATCTGGCGATCACCACCGGGCGTCATCCGCCGGAGCCGGTGCGCCGAAGCAGTCGATGCATAGGTAGATCGCGCGCTGCCGTCGCTCGAAGAGCGCGACACGCCGGCGAGCAAAACCGCCCACCCTCCGCAAGTGCGACGCCAGGCCTGCCGCGGGCCGCTTCGCGAGGTGTCCAACGCTTCTCATGTTCTGATCTCTGCGACGCTCAGCGAGCCGACGACGTGCGACTCGCCCGACGCGATGCTCCGGAGTCGGAACAGTGTGGCGAACCGGCGCGCCTCGAGGCCGTACCGCTTCAGCAGCTTGCCCAGATCGCGGCGCTCCTTGCCGGCTGCCTCGGCCGCACGGCTCACGTTGCCCTGATGCTCCGTCAGGAGCCGGACGAGATACTCACGGTCGAACGCTTCCACGACCTTTCGCTTCGCGATCTTGTAGGTGTGCGACACGTCGACGCCGACCGGCGGAGTGGAGACGTGGCCGCCCGAGACCGGAAGACCGAAATCCGCAGCCTCGATGACTCCGCCCCTCGCGACGAGGACGGCCCGGATGACGGCGCTCTCGAGCTCGCGGATATTCCCGGGCCACTCGAATGCGAGCAGTGCTTCTGTCGCGGCGATCGAGAGTCGCGGAGCCGGCCCGGCGCCCTGGTAATGCTTCGCCAGGAAGTGTGCCGCAAGCGGCAGAATGTCTTCACGGCGCTCCCGGAGTGGAGGCAACGTGATCGAGAACACGCACAGGCGATAGTAGAGATCCCTTCGGAACTGCCCCTCCTGGACCATGCGGTCCAGGCCGGCGTTGGTCGCGGCGACGAAGCGGCAGTCGACGCGCTGCTCCGATGCCGAACCCACCGGGCGGAAGGTCCGTTCCTGGATGACTCGGAGCAGCGCGACCTGGGCGCGTGGCGTGAGCGTCTCCGCTTCGTCCAGGAATAGCGTGCCTCCGCCGACGTGGGTGAGAAGACCCAAACGTCGCGCGTGCGCGTCGGTGAAGGCGCCGCGCTCGTGCCCGAAGAGCTCGCTCTCGAGCAGAGTGTCGACGAGTGAGCCGCAATTCACCGCGATGAACGGCGCCGACGCCCGCGCGCTCAGCTGGTGGATGGCTCGGGCGGCGAGCTCCTTGCCCGTCCCCGTCTCGCCGGTGATCAAAACCGTCTCGTCCGTCCGAGCGATCATCGGAAGCCTCGCCACGAGATCCGCAAAACACGGGGCGCTCCCGGTGAGCTGAGCCAGGATCCCGGGCTCCGGGCGTCCCGCCTCGCTCGTCCGGTTCCCGTTCGTGGTTACGCGATACTCCGTATTCATGTGCTACGCCTTCCGGGTGGAGTGCTACGCCTCTCCCGCGTGGACCAATGCTTTTTTCGTCACGTCTGCCCCGGTCCTCTCTCGCCGCGATCGAATCCTTCCTTGATGAACGGAAGGAGGACCCGATACTCGTCGTCCGGAGTGTGGAAGAAAGCGCACACGTGACGCTGGGCACTCAGGACGGGGCCGGCGAAGCGAATAGACGAGTCAGCAGGATCTACGGTCAGGAGAGGTCCCCCAAGGATCAGGCCTACGTTGTGCCGCCGGCCTCTATTCAACTCCGGACCGGCTCCACTGCTAACAAGAACAAAGTATGCGCCGCCAGAAGCAGACTGTCTAGTGAGAGGATCCGCAAGGGTACGGAGACACGGCGGTCCGAGGACGGTGTGAGCGGGCGAGGCGTGAATCCCGGCCAAGTGGTCAGCGCGGAGCAAGAGCTCTTCACGGTCACCGACCTCAGCACCGTCTGGGCGATCGGCGATCTCTCCGAGAAGGATTCCCCGCGAGGCCTTGCGACCTCAGCCGTCGTGCCCCTGCATCACTGGCAGGGTGAAAGTAAACGTCGCGCCGCCGTCCTTGTTGTTCTCCGCCCGGAGCTGGCCGCCGTGGGTCTCTATTGACGACCGCGCGATCGACAACCCCATCCCTAATCCCGACGACTTCGTCGTGTAGAACGGATCGAAGATACGAGCGATGTCGCCGACGGGGATCCCGCAGCCAGAGTCCTTCACAGAGACATGGATAGCGGGGCCATCTTTGCGGGTCGTGACGGTGGTGCGGCGCTCAGTGGCGGTGCCCAGAGCATCGAACGCGTTCATCAGGAGGTTGACGAAGACCTGCTGGAGCTGCACGCGGTCGACGAGCACAGATGGCAGTCCAGAGTCGAGGTCGACCTCAACCGAGACGTGGCGGATGAGAGCGTCGTTTCGCAGGAGACTCACCACATCCTGGACGACGGCGTTGACGTCAACAGGACTGCGATGCGGTCCATCCTTCTTGATGAACCTCCGCACGTGCCGGATGACTTCACTCGCCCGCTGGTCGTCCGCCACGATGTCAGCCAAGATCTCGCGAAGGTCCTTGGGATCTTCGACGCCGCGGTCGAGCATTCGCCGGGCCGCCTGGGCGTTGCTGAGGATCGCGGTGAGCGGCTGACGCAGCTCGTGAGCCAAGGATGCCGTGAGCTCGGCCATTGCCGTCACCCGGCCGACATGGCTCAAGTTGTGGCGGAGCGCCTCGAGCTCGAGCTCGGTGCGACTGTGAAGCAAGGCGCTCGAGAAGATCCCAGCCACGAACTCCAGCCGTTGTACGAGATCATCGGACCACTCCTGCTCGCGACCCAGCAAGCTCAGGGTGAGCGCCCCGATCGTGCTGCCGTCCATGATGAGCGGAAGGGAGATGCTCGAGGTAATCCCCATGCGGGCAAGGGTTTCCCGATCGACGGCCGCGTCATCCGGTAAGTCGCGCAGTCGCGAGAAGCGCACGAACTGGCCACGCCCGATCCGCTCAACCGACCACGGAAGGTCCGCGTGCCGCATCGGGGGTGGCGGCGGTCCGCCGGATCTTCGCCAACCATGGACTGCCTGGACCGCACCGCTGTCATCGCTCTGCAGGATGGTCGCGCGATCCAGCCCGAGATGCTCCCCAACCCGCCGCAGGCTTTCCCCGATGCCGCGATTGATGTCGGCGCCCCGCAGTTTGGCGAACGTCGCCGAGAGACCCGATACTAATGTCTCAAAGTCGAGACGGTCCCGCAGCGCGGCCTCGAGCCGGTTCCGACGCCCGGTCTGCACGAGAAGACCGGCAAGGAGTAATGCCTGCAGCCCGATCACCGTTACCGCGCCGACGATGGACCACCAATAACGCCGCCAGACCGTCGGCTGCCCGAATTCGATCGTGCTGCCAGCCGGCAGGCGCTCCTCGCTGATATTCCACCGCTGCAGCTCGCGCCAGTCGTACCGCGGGCTCTGGGCCGAGACGGCCTGCGGAGTAAATTTGGAGATCGGTTCCCCACGCAGGATCCGAATGGCGATGCGAGCCGAAGCGGCTCCCGCGGCTTCGGCCGGATAAAGGCGGCCACCGACGATTCCCCGCCCCAGTTGATTCTGAAAGACACCGTTGATGGGCGCGTTCGCCGCTGCGTGCAACCGCTGGAGCACGTTGTCCTGATTGTGCGTCACGCCCGCCGCATCGCGGAGGAGCAACCCGAACAGAATGAAGGAGTGCGGAGGCAATGTGGCCACCTGGCGCAATGTCTCATCGAACGACAGGTCGTTGAACCAGGTGACGCGCACGCGCTTCGTGAACGGTTCGACAGCGTCGCGAAGGGCCTTCGTCCAGAACCGCTCGAGCGGGGAGGCGCCGATCACGACGGCAATGTGGTTCGTATCGGGCGCCAGCTGGAGAATGTCGTCGAAGAGGCCCGAGAGCTCGAACGAATCTCCGACGAAGGCGGCGTTGTTCTGAAGCGCGTCGGCCGGCAGCGTGCGCCGGTCCATGGCCGTGTAGATAATGGACGCCTGCGGAAACAGGCGATCTCGATACTTGACCACGAACTGGCCGGCCGGCGCGCCGACGGGAATCACGAGGTCGGGTTGCCATTTCGATAGGCGCGCGAGCATGAACTCGATGAACGGCCCTTCGAGGTCTGGCTGCCCGTAACTCGCCATGTCCAGCGAGACCTCGTCCATGTCAACGCTCTCCCCGAACTCCTTGGTCAGCGTGGTCTGGAAAGCGGTTGATTGAGTCGCGAACGGCGGAGTCGCGCGCCCAAAGGAGTGGACGATGAGAACGCGCTTGGCCTCGGCCCAGGCGGCCGAGTTGGCCATGAGAGCGAAAACGACGAGCGCTAGCGAGAACCGGCTCAAGGTCCGCATCGGGGCCACAGGATCGCACACTCGACCCAACCCCGAAAGGCGGCTGCCGCAGGTGCGTAAACCCTACGAAAATGTAGCGGCTCAGAAATGTAGCACGGCTGGAGATCGCCGCGTGACTGACCCGGGCTGTCGGGGATTCGGACCTCCTGAAGTCCCGTTTGCCTCGCCGGCCTGCCGTCGCCCGGGGGGGCGGCAGCCGCTGACAGTGCGTCCAGGTTACGGTGCTTGGCTCGAACCGCTTCCTGCTTCGAGACGTCAATCTGGCGGACCTGCGCGGGGAACGGCATGTTCGCGTTCTCGATAGACGAATTGAGCGACTGAACTCACGCCGCAGGGAGCCGAAGAATCGCCCTGACCTGGAAGGCTACGAAAGGCTCCCTCGCGCTACGGGTTGGGAAAATGTGCTCTAACTACTCGAGAAAAGTAATGGTGGAGGGTAAGGGATTCGTAGATTGCGCGGTCAGTCCTGACGCGAGGTTAGCGCGCACTGCTTAGTAAATCGTGGTAATCCGCGCCATCCCGTGCCCGTTTTACGCTCCGGGTCGGGAGGGGTTTAGGTGGGAGGCGGGGGTCTGAGGCTCCCCCGGGCTCCGGGCTTTGGTCCGACTAAAACGACAGGAGAGAATTTGCTGCCTGGCGCCCCGGAGGGCTAGCTTGTTATGCGTGAAGCGCCGGGCCTATTTACTCAGTTTCCTAATCGCCGTCCTGGCGGTCGTCGGCGGGTGTGCCTCCGAGTCGGAGGAATTGTGGCGAATCACTTCTCCGGACTCAAGAGTCGATGCTGTTTTTATTCAGGTTGGAGGCGGTGGCGCAACTGTCGGCTTCTCATACAAGCTTTTCATAGTGCCTCGTGGTGCAAAGCCGAATACGACCGGCGAACTCCTGTTGGCGGACAAGATAGGCAGCGTAAGCGCGGTGTGGTCCAAGCCAAGGAAATTAGAAATCCGCTATGATCAGGCGCGGATATTTTCCTTCGTGAATTTCTGGCAGAGCAAAGATGTGCACAACTTCAAGTATGTGGTCGAAGTGCAACTGGTTCCCTCGGGCGCGTCGCAGCTCGGCGACATATACAAATAGACCTACAAAATAGAGGGCGCGGCGCTGATGGGACGAATAGGAACGCGGCGCTCCGGCTTTCCTATTGCGGAATCGTCAGTAGTATCGATCCTCAAGCGTGAGGTGGACGACCCGCCCCGGGCAGGCTTGTTCGAGCTCAGCCACGAGCGCGGATGATCCCGCAAGATAGACCATTGGCTCGTCATCACGATGGTGCAAATACCAAGACGCCCCACGCGGGAAGATGCCGAATGTCCCAAAAGGTTGAGGCATTTCCAAAAAAGGATCTGGAAGCTCGTGGAAAAGGGCTCGATCAATTCTCCAGTTGTGGACCTCAACGTGATGGCAGCGAACAAAAATGGCGTCAGCGTTGCGGCTAAATCTGTCGAGCACGAACCTAGCGAGCGGCGGCAATTCTCTCGTGGTCTCCAACATTTTGAAGTCAGTTTTCCAGCTGTCCAAGGTAAGGGGGTGTGGGATGGGCATGCCGAGATACTCGTAGGCTTCGGCGATGCTCTCAAACGGTACATCGCGCACGCTTCGCCAACCTGAAGTCCCATCCAGATAGGCATGCCAAGGCAGGATGAACGCACAGTAAGCCTGGGCATTGGTCGGCAAGCAGTGACGGACCTTCCACGATTCGCCTTGTCGCGGTCCGCCATCGTCGTGCTCGTAGAATCTGTCGCCGAATTGCACGCTACGCACGGCATCGAGTTCGCTGCCGTCGATTGATTCATACAGAGACGAGGTGTGGTCGTTCATCTGCCACGCCGGGATACGAAGAGGTCTCCCTTCACGGCTAAGTAGGAGTATACGGGACCTCTATACGAACCTTCCGCGTGCTCCGACCCAGGTTTCTGCGCGCACCGTCCTCGCGGCCTCTTCTCTTCGCCACGCCTCCACCCTGCCGCGCGGTCTGAGACGGTTCAACGTCCTTGGCGACACCGCTTGTCTCTTGGGGATGCAGACGACCTTGCCCGCTTCGCTCTGCTGTTTGCGAGCCAGTAGACATGCGCCAGCAACCGCGTTGATGACGTCGTCGACGCCGCCTCTCGGGTGTCCGATGGTGTCCTTGCCTTGTAAGTAGATCAGCGTGCGACCGCTGCAAGCCTTCTGCCGCACCATATGCCAGCCGGTGCTACGCTCAACGAGGTGGCGTACGGTCCAGAGTTCCTGGAGGTCGCGCACTGCGGCGGCAAGTTCATCGTAACCGTCTCGACCGACGCGAACGGGCGACGTAGCGTGGGCTCCGGCGTGAAGCACTCGGCACCCCGCCCCGCCGCGTGGTTCGGGGTCCACGCCCTGCCACCGGGTGTTCCGGTGGCCATGAACCCCGTGGGCTGGATCGGCGACCCGCGAAGCGTGCCGCCATATCCGAATTGCCTGACGGTGCTGATCGCGTCGGACTCTCACGGGCTGTTTGGTCACCAGTGCCCGACATGCAAGGGGTACTGGCGATCACAGGTGGTCCCGATCTTCTGGAATCTCACCTGTCCCTACTGCGGGGTAAGCGCAGAGACCCACCTCTTCATCACGCCAGGACAACGGCGGTTTGTGGAGGCCATATGTGACCTGACCATGAAGGCCTATGGCGCAACCAAGGACGGGGAGTACGTGATCGACATGGATCAGGTGGCGGATCAGGTGGCGAAGTCCAGCGAGCGGCCGAGCTTCTACTACGCAGAAGTCAGTCAACAGAACCACTACACCTGCAAGGCGTGCGGGGAAGCCGACGACATCCTGGGGCGGTACGGATACTGCTCCTGCTGCGGGACGCGCAACGATCTTCAGGAGCTTGAACTGACGATCGAGGGCATCAACGCGAAGACCCGAGAGCGCCTCAGCGCGAGGGAACCCTTGGAGAGGGCAGTCCCGGAGGCGGTAGGCGCCTTTGACAGCACGGCTCGGCAGTACGCAAAGCAGCTGGCTAAGTGGGTGCCGATGAAGTCAGAGCGCCGACAATCGCTGGAAGCCGCCCTCTTCCACAATCTGAAGAAGGCCGAAGATCTCAAGACCTGGTTCGGAATCGACCTCTTCCACGGTCTCAGTGACGGCGACTCTGAGTTCATCCGGTTGATGTTCCACCGGCGTCACGTATACGAGCACAACGGGGGTGAGGTCGACCAGAAGTACCTCGACGACAGTGGTGATACCTCGGTCCGAGTGAAGCAGGCGCTACGCGAGAGCCCGGAGCATATCTTCCGGATGACGGGGCTCATCATGAAGATGGCGCGGAATCTCCACGAGGGATTCCATGAACTGTTTCCGCCAACTGCTCGGCCTATCGAGATGTACAAGGAGCGACAACAGCGGTTGAAGGGGCCATCTATAGGGCGCTGATTGGCCCAGCCATCGATCGAGTCTTACGAGTAGCAAGGCGCCCCGATTCGAGCCCCTCTGACCCCTGCCTGCCCGGGCACACACCCGGCCTGGGCCCCTCTGCGGCGGTCGGGACAAGCGATCGGCTGCGGCCGGAACGCTACGAAACGCTCCTATACGCTCCGGGGTTGAAAAAGTGCGCGCTAACTACACGAGAAAAGTAATGGTGGAGGGTAAGGGATTCGACACTCCACCGCTCTGAGTGGGCGTATTTGCGCGTCATCACTGTGCAGCGAGTGACGTAGACCTACCGTGAAGTGACCCTCTCGCCGCTTGGCTCGGCGGGGCAGGAGACGGCAGTGTTCCACTCCACTCCCCGTCCCTAATTGGGCAGCCCCGCCCCTTCCCCGTGTGGGCGCGCGGGCAGTCGATTGACACAGCGTCTCGGCAAAAGGGTCTATTCCGGACGCCCCTACTGCACGCTCACCGAGTCTAGGACGGCAGACAAATGGCCTGACCAATCGCCGAGGCGTTGCCGAGCGGAGCGAGGCTCGCCGAGGCTGTACACCCCACACAGACAGCGCCCTGCAGTCGCTGACGTATCTGATCGTCCCCACTTGACGTACCGGGCTGGCCCGCTTTAGGTTGCTGCCATCACGGGGGTGGCTTTATGGCGAGGCCGTTTGACTTCAAGACGCCGACGCAATCTCAGGCCCGCCTTCGGCAGGCAGGACTCTGTGCCCAATGCGGGAACAGCCTAGACGATGAGGAGGAGCACGCCCACCACGTCATTCCGAACCAATCGGGTAACCCGCGTGAACCGAACCATGCGTGGCTTGCATCGTCCGAGAACTGCGTCGTCCTCTGTCACGTGCGCCGTTGCGCCTCCGAGTTACTTCGAGCACTCCCACGGTGAGAACGCATCAGGTCTGGGCCGAGCGGATCGCGAAAAGAGCAAAGACCGTTTGGCCTACACGCGGCCGATGAGTTGCATGCTTGCTGATGTCCAAGAGTTTGTCTCGGAACACCACCCCCACGGTCCCCTGACCGCCGACGCCAAGGAGCCTGCGTGGAATGGCTATCTGCTCACTGTGGCGTGTGCGTGTGGGGTGGTTTTTGAGCGATGGTCCAAACCCAATGTCACATCCTCTCGACCTCAAAGATCATGCTCATCAAATCCATGTTCAAGTTGCTCTGGTCGGTGACTTTCGCAAGTCCAATGGATTCGGCGATGCCCTCAAAGAGACGGACCCCGTCCTCGGACGACACAAAGAACAGGGCATACGAGTCAGGTACTGCTAAGTTCCCCACGAATGCGCCATATCTTGAATCCCCTTGGGAGCTGCGTAGGACACAATAGTAGCCAGAGTGACCGAGATTGCGGAACCTCAGCGTCTCACGAGTGCGATCCAGTGATGTCACCAGTCGTTCGGAACATACCCAAATCGAACTGAGGGCATCGTTCTTCCGCTCAGGCCAATCTCGCCAAAAATCCCAAGCCTCGACGCCTCGGAAAATGAATATGTGTGGCAAGGGCTGGGCTTCGTCCAGCGTTTGGCACACCTCACCGAACGGCAGCACCCCGAACAGGTCGAGCTGCTGAAATATTTCACCGGGCTCCCGTTTCCGCGGCTCCGCGGTGTCGCCGCGCAAGTAGGTGCCCAGATGTATACGTGTCGATTTCCCGTCCGAAGACAACCCAAAGAACACTCCCACTCCCGACGATTTCAGGTCAGCGAGCGTCGCTCGCAGCGACTCGGTCGTTAGCGTTGCCTTCGCTTCAAACTGCGCCGACTCGGCCGCATACTGTTGCGGTTCTGCTAGGAGGGAAACAAGTGGAAACGGTGGTTGATGAGTCACGTTGAGGCCAGCTTCCTCGTACCAAGCGTCCGCCACTGTTTGTATCTGTAACGGGTTCCACACAAGTTCGCGGGTCCCCGTAATTGCAGCAAACTCTGGTATCAACCACGATATAGGGTCGCGGTCCACCGAAGTATCAGACTCAACACGCTTCAACAACGCTTCCCGCTGATCTTGGAGCAAGACCTTCGACATCAACCGCTCGAATCTGCGATGGGGTGATTCCTCAGAGAGATACGCGCGAAAGCCACCATTCTGAAATGCCGAGGGGTTGGGGAAACGATCAAGGCAATCGTTGGACATGGCCCACAAGGCGGCACAGTTTACAAAGACCTGTTGGGCGATGATACGAGGCGTCGGAATCCGGGAATCGATGGGCAGATAGCGCGCGACACTGTCGAAGATCTCACGATAGGGAGGTTCGTCCAATATCGCAGATGGAAGCCTGCTAACCGCCTTTTGTAGCAATTGCGGGGACAGAACAGCGACGAACATCATCTCAGTATAGGTCGCGTTGAGCTCTTGCACGCTCCATTGCTCCTCCATGCTGAGCAGACACTCGTCGTGTAATCTGCCCGTTTCCTTGGAAACAAAGTGCAGGATCTGATGAAAAATGCCAAAGCTAGTGTTCGCCATCATGTCCTGATGCACCTGTTCGTGGTTGATCGTCGCAAGAGGAGTATCGTTAGCGGTGTGTATCGGATCGAATATGATCGGCTCCCGGCCCGGTACAAAGAATCCCGCGACCGTAACAGACGCCTTGTGGAAACTGAACAGGCCCGATGCCTCGCGGTCTGACCGGAACCGAGGCAGGACAAACCACACTTTCCCGTCGTCAGTTTTCATCATTCGGTCGTCATAGCCTGGCAAGATCGACTGACGGGCCCAGCGCTCTAACACTCAACAGGGCGAGACGCGGAGCACCGAGAAATTTGCCCCATTTCTCGAGGATGAAATCGATCAGTGACTGCCGAGCCACAGCGATACCGAGACGATCGCTGATCCAGAACGTTGGGCTGACGTCGCTTGAGGCTTGTTGAGATCGGAACTTTTCACCAAACTCAATGAGCCCCTGGAGGAATGAAGCCAGCGTGTCAATGGTCCCCTGTTTGGCCGCTCGCGACAAATCGACATGTATGACGCTCGAAAAATCGAGAGAAACTCGCCGCTGTCTGTACCAGGCGTCGCAGAGTATCAGGTCAGCATAACCGCCAAATTCAACAATGCCGGCTCGTCGCAGCGCTCCTCTGAATTCCTCAAATGCCGCCAAGTCAAAACGCAGTGTCTGGGAACCCTCGACTACGGCTTCTTGGCGCCATCCAAGAAAATAGAAATCCATGATTCTGGTCGACTCTGCATCGAGCAGGCGGAACCTCTTTACCAATTCCTCTGCGACGGCGTCTCCGCCATGTTCCGCATCGACGACCAGCACCAAGGCTACGGGCAGAGCAAATTCGTTGAGGCCGAACTCGACGGCCAGAGTGCTCACGCGATCCGCAAGACTACTCTTGAATCCTGACATCGAATCTGAGGAGAGAGCCCGAGCTAGGTAAGGATTTGTCATCGGAGCACCTCTCTATCCCCCGAAACCGCCAAGACTCGGGGGCCGCCGGAAGCCTTTGGGGTTGAAAGTCGACGGGCGCCCGTCAGTGGCAGTCAGACTAGGTGCCTCTGGGACTTGAAGTCAACCCCAAAGGTGCTGCGGATGTCTATGTCGTGGCTGGCGCACGCTGCATAGTTTGGTTAGACTCCCGCCAGCCATCCCCACCGAGGTGCCCATGCGGCGGATCGGGCTCGTTCTTGCACTTAGCCTCACGCTTGCGCCGATTGTTGCGGAGGCGCAGCCGCCTCAAACCTCGAAGATCGCGAGGATTGGTGTCCTGTCCCCAGCGACAATAGGCGACCCGTCAGCGAACGCTATCGAAGGTGTCTTCCACGATGCACTCGCCAAACTCGGCTGGGTCAGAGGACGCAATCTAATACTTGAGCGCCGGTTTGTTGGTGGCCGCATCGACCAATTCGCGTCGGCAGCTCGCGACTTAGTTCAACTTAACGTCGATCTGATAGTCGCCTGGAGTCCGGCGGGGACCGTCGCCGCTAAGAATGCGACGAGCGTCATTCCTATCGTTTTCTTGGCCGGAGGTGCCGCAGTCGAGCAGGGTCTCGTCGCGGGCCTTCCTCGTCCCGGTGGGAATCTAACGGGGATCACCTTTCAGGCGAATAGGACACTTGCGCCAAAATATCTGGAAGTTCTCAAGGACCTAATACCTAGACTGTCAGACGTAGCCGTGCTCAGAGTCCCGGCAGAGGATCCGTCTGACGAGACCGAAAACTATGAAGCTGCCGCCAGAACATTAAACATACGCCTTCGACAAATCGCACTCCAGCGACCGGAGGACCTCAAAGACGCGCTGATGAGCATCCGAAGGGACAAGCCTCAAGCTCTGCTCGGGGCGCCGAGCGGTTTGTTGTACGTATTCCGCCGAGAAATAGCTGAGTTTGCCGAGACGCAACGATTGCCCGCGATATATGGACTGCGGGAGGTGGTCGATGTAGGGGGGTTAATGTCACTCAGCCCCAATCTGGCGGACATTGCGGCGCGTGGAGCATCCTACGTTGACAAGGTTCTGAGGGGTGCCAAGCCGGCCCATCTCCCCGTCGAGCAGCCCACGACGTTCTCGCTGGCAATCAATCTCAAGACCGCGAAGGCGCTCGGGCTGACCATCCCTCAAACGCTACGGGGGCGGGCGGATCAAGTCATCGAGTGATGGACCGGCGAGCGTTCGTCACGATGGTCGCTGGGAGCATCCTCGCTCGACCATTCCCGGCCGCGGCGCAGCAGTCGGGGAAGGTGTATCGGATCGGCGTACTCACCCTGGTCTCAGCGCCC
>Ga0209382_10002345_pt1 | contig 27754 bp, 24 predicted proteins | sample SoiMetdeltSBSDD5_FD_187599 | JGI IMG/M metagenome (GOLD analysis project Ga0209382, IMG submission 187599) | Bulk soil microbial communities from a Populus tree surrounding site in Tennessee, USA - Soil MetaG P. deltoides SBSDD5 (SPAdes) (version 2) | ecosystem: Environmental > Terrestrial >... | reverse complement strand
TCCGGCGATGGCCGTGAGCGTCTCGCGGCGCGCGCCGAAGCGTGGAATGGAGGCGAGCAGCGCGCGGGTATACGGATGCGCGGGGGCAGTGAAGAGCCGCCGCACCGGACCCATCTCCACGATGCGCCCCGCGTACATGACGGCCACCCGATCGCAAGTCCGCGCCACGATGCCGAGGTTGTGGGTCACGAAGATCATGCTGAAGCGGTGCTGCGCCTGCAGCTCCTTCAGCAGCCCGAGATACTGCGCCTGGATCGTGAGATCGAGGCTCGTGGTCGGCTCGTCGGCGATGAGCAGCCGCGGCGGCCCCGCGATCGCCATGGCGCCGACGACGCGCTGCCGCATGCCGCCGGAGAGCTGGTGGGGGAACGCGCGCAGCCGCGCCTCGGGCGACGGGATGCGCACCGAGCGCAGTAGCGCGGCGGCTCGGCCGACGGCCGAGGCGCCGCGCAGGCCGTGGTACATCGCGAGCGGCTCACGCATCTGCATGCCGATGGAGAACACAGGATTGAGCGAGCTCATCGGGTCTTGCAGGATCATCGCGACCTTGCGCCCGCGGATGCGCTGCATCTCCGAGTCGCTCTTGACGAGGAGATCCTCGCCGTCGAGCCCGATCGCGCCACCGACGATGCGCGCGGCCGGCCGCGGCACCAGGCGGACGATGCTCAGGCACGTCATTGACTTTCCCGACCCCGACTCGCCCACCAGCCCGAGCGTCTCGCCTTCTCCGAGCGCGAACGAGACACCATCCACCGCCTTGATCGTTCCCCAGCGGGTGACGAGGTGGGTGCGAAGGTCGCGGACGTCGACGACCGGGGTCAGAGCTGTCGCAGCCTGGGATCGAGGGTGTCGCGCAGCCAGTCGCCGATGAGATTGAAGGCGAGCACGACGAGCAAGATCGCGAGCCCCGGAAAGAAGGAGACCCACCAGGCGCTCGTCACCACGTCGCGGCCCTCGGCGATCATCCCGCCCCACGCCGGTGTCGGTGGCGGAATCCCGGCGCCCAGGAAGGACAGCGAGGCCTCGACGATGATGACGTAGCCGATCTGCAGCGTCACCAGCACGACCAGCGTGTTCAGCGTGTTCGGCAGGAGGTGGCGCGTGATGACGCGCCAGGCGCCGGCGCCGGCGATGCGTGCCTGCGCGATGAAGTCGAGCTGCATGAGCGTCAGCACCTGGCCGCGAATCACGCGCGCATACCGCGCCCACAGGATCACTGCGATGGCGATGACGACGTTCGTGAAGCTCGGCCCCACCGTGACCGCGAGGATCAAGGCGAGCAGGATGACCGGGAACGACAGCGTCGCGTCGGTCACGCGCATCAGGGTGGCGTCCACCCTGCCGCCGTAGTAGCCGGCCACCAGCCCGATGGCGGCGCCGACGGCGGAGGCCACGAGTACCGTGAGCACGCCGGCCGCGAGCGACACCCGGGCGCCGTGAAAGATGCGGGAGAGCAGGTCGCGGCCGAGCCGATCGGTCCCGAGCGGATACGACCAGCTGCCGCGCTCCTCCCACACCGGCGGGCGATAGCGCAGGCGTAGCGACTGTTCGTACGGATCGGCAGGGCTGATCAGCGGCGCCAGGAGGGCGACCAGCACGAAGACGACGATGATCGAGAGCGAGACCACGGGCAGCCGGCGGCTCCGCGTGCGCTCGAGCGACGCGCTGGCCTCGGGGATGACGGCGGCGTCGATCACCGCGCGTACCGGATGCGAGGGTCGATCACCGCGTACAGGCAATCGACGCAGAGATTCACGAGCGCGACGATGACGGCAGTGGTCAGCACCACGGCCTGGATGACGGGAAAGTCGCGCGAGGTGATGCCGTCATAGGCGAGACGCCCGAGGCCAGGCCAGGCGAACACCGTCTCCACCACGATGGCCGTCGTCACGAGGATCGCGAAGTAGATGCCGGCGAAGGTGACCACGGGGATGAGCGCGTTCTTGAGGGCGTGCACCCACACGACGCGCGTCTCCACGACGCCCTTGAGGCGCGCCAGCTTGACGTACTCGGAGTCCAGCACTTCGAGCATACCGGATCGCAGGAGCCGCATCATGCCGGCCACCACGAACCAGCCGAGCGTGAAGCCGGGTAGCACGTAGCTCGTGAAGCCCTCGTTGCCGCCGGCGGGTAACCACTGCCAGCGGCCGGCCACGACCTCGACGAGCACGATGGCCACCCAGAACGTCGGCAGCGACTGCCCGAGGATGGAGACGATCTGCGCGGTGCGATCGACGCCGGTGCCCTTGCGCACGGCGGCCATGATCCCGAGCGGGAACGCGAGCGCGACGGACACGCCCATGGCGAAGGCCGCGAGCTTCAGCGAGTTCGGCAGCCGCGCCTGGAGCAGCTCGATGACGGGCCGGCGGGCGCGAATGGAGACGCCGAAATCGCCGACGAGCGCGCGGCCAACGAACGAGAGGTATTGCTCGACGTAGGGCCGATCGAGCCCGAGGTACTGTCGCGCGTTCGCGTAGTCTTCGGCGCTCGCGTTCATGGGCAGGATCATGTGCAGTGGATCGCCTGTCGCGCGCGCCAGGACGAAGACCACGACGGACAGGATCGCGAGCGCGATCATCGACTGGAGCAGCCGGAAGAAGACGAAGCGCAGCATGGGAAGTCAGGCCCGGGGGGAGCGGGCGCGGCCGCTCCCCCCGAGGCTCCTCACTTGCCGGCGGCGAGGTTGTCCAGGAAGAGGTCGTACATCACGGCGCCGGGGTTCCACCTGCCGAGGGTCTTCGACGTCGCGTACGGCGAGTGCAGGTACACGACGGGCACGCCCGCGTGCTCGCTGCGCAGCCGCGTGAAGACGTTGCGCATGAGCGTGTTGATCTTGTCGCGGTCGGTCTGACGCATCACCTGCGCCAGCATCCCGTCGACCTCCGGATCGTTCACGGTGTCGTTGAGCTTCGACGGCGTGTAGGCCATCTTCTCCAGCAGCGCGTAGGTGCCGATCCAGTCGCGATTGGCGATGTTGTAGTAGCCCACGATGCCCGGTGCCTTGCGGTCCACCCAGAGCTTGCGGAACGCCGGATAGTCGACGGGGATCAGCTTCGGCTTCACGCCGACTTTTTCCCAGTAGCCGGCCACGGCCTCCGCGAACGCCTTCCCCTCGGGCAGTCCGGGGAGCTGGAAGGCGTAGATATCGAGGGGGAAGCCCCCGGCGAAGCCGGCGTCGGCGAGGAGCTTCTTGGCGCGGGCCACGTCGTACGGGTAGGCCATGTCCGCGGTCGGCTTGAAACCGACGTCCTTGAAGGACCAGGAGAGGCCCAGGGGAATGGCGGCCGGATCGGCGTGACCGCCGAAGATCGACTGGGCGATCTCGTTGCGGTCGATGGCCAGGTTGAGCGCCTCGCGGACGCGCTTGTCGTTCGTCGGCGGCGTGCGGCCGTCGGGCCCGAGCACCCACCACATGTGCAGCACCGCCTCGTCCTTGCGGAAGTAGACGGGGAACTTCTCCTTCTCGAGCTCCTTGACGCGCTCGCGGCTCACGTCGGCCACGTCGACCTCGCCGCGGCGGAGCAGCGCGATGCGGGTCGTCTCTTCCGGAACGAGCCGGAACGTCACGTTCTTGTACTTCGGCGTGCCGAGCCGCCAGTGATTGTCGACCGCGGTGAGCTTGATGTGCGAGCCGACCACCTGCTCGACGAACCTGAAGGGTCCGGTGCCGACGGGCTTGCGGGCGAAGACGTCGTCGCCGTTGGCCTCGATGTACTTCTTGGGGAGGACCATGCCCTCGGTGGAGAGCGAGCGGGACAGATAGGTCGGGATGATCAGCGTCGGATCCTTCGTCACGATGACGACCCGGTCGGGCGCCGGCGTCTCGATCTCCGTGATGAGCGTGCGCAGCGGGCCCGCATACCCGGTGGTCGAGCGCTTGCTCATCGCACGCTGGAGGCTGAACTTCACGTCCTCCGACGTCATGTCGCTGCCGTCGTGGAACTTCACGCCCTTGCGCAGCTGGAACGTCCAGCGCTTGTGATCGGCGGACGCCTCCCACTTGCTGGCGAGGCCGCCGGCCTGGCTGGGCTGCCCGTCCGGCGTGACGCCGACCAGGTAGTCGAACATCAGCGACAGGTAGTACTTGACGTTGTGGCCCTGGAGGGCCGGGTCCAGCGTCTCGGCCGAGAAGCTGGACAGCGCGATCGTGAGCTCGGATTTCGCCTGCGCGTGCGCCTGGCCGACGACCGCGAGGACGACCAGGAGCGCGCACAGCAGCGAGAAGACGACGCTGAGCCTGGATGTCATGAGTGGCTCCTCCGGATTGAAAGCTGGGCCCTGAAGCTATCGCGGTCCGCGTCGAACGGCAAGGGCGCGGGATGACGTAAGATGGCGGCCCGGAGGGTCCCATGATGACCAGTCGACGGCCAATCGCGCTGACGCTCCTCGTCGTGCTGCTCTCGGTGTCCGCCCTCTGGCCCATGGGTCGCGCGACCGCGCAAGGCAAGCCGGAGGGCGAGATGCGCTGGGCCGTCTACGTCACGCTGTCGCCGCAGTGGTTCGACCCGGCCGAGGTGATCGGCGTCCTCACGCCGTTCTGGGTGATGTACGCCCTCCACGACGCGCTGGTGAAGCCGATGCCCGGCACCTTGCTGAGCCCGAGCCTCGCCGAGTCGTGGACGGTCAGCCGCGATCAGCGCGTGTACGAGTTCAAGCTGCGCGAAGGCCTCAAGTTCCACAACGGCGATCCGTTCACGGCCGAGGACGTGAAGTTCAGCTTCGAGCGGGCCAAGGGGGCCAAGCAGCTGCAGGAGAAGGTGCGCGAGGTCACCGTCGTGGACCGCCACCGCGTGCGCTTCCAGCTCGGCGAGCCGTGGCCGGACTTCCTCACGTACTACGGCACGCTGGCCACCTCGGCGGCATGGATCGCGCCCAAGAAGTACATGGAGCAGGTCGGCGTGGAGGGCTTCAAGAAGCACCCGATCGGGCTCGGGCCCTACAAGTTCGTCAGCCACACGCCGGGCGTGGAGCTGGTGATGGAGGCGTTCGAGGGCTACTGGCGCAAGACGCCGTCGGTCAAGCGGCTCGTCTACAAGAGCGTGCCGGAGGCGACGACGCGGCTGGCGCTGCTCAAGCGCGGCGAGGTCGACGTCGCCTATCTGCTCGACGCGCCGATGGCCGAAGACGTCAAGCGCGACCCCAGCCTGAAAGTGGCGTTCTCCGGCGCCATCGGGACCTTCTATCTCGACTTTTTGGAGCAGTGGGATCCGAAATCGCCGTGGGCCGATCGCCGCGTGCGGCTCGCGGCCAGCCACGCCGTCGATCGCAAAGGTCTCAACGAGGCCGAGAACCTCGGCGCCTCCCGGCTCAACGGCAACATCGTGCCGCGCACGTTCGAGTTCGCGATCCCGATCGAGCCACACGCCTATGATCCCGCCAAGGCGCGTCAGCTGCTGGCCGAGGCCGGCTATCCGAACGGCTTCGATGCCGGCGACATCCACCCGTGGCCGCCCTACTTCTCGGTCGGCGAAGCGATCGCCGGCAACCTCGCCGCCGTCGGCATCCGGACCAGGGTGCGAACGATGGAGCGCGCGGCGTTCTACTCCGCGCTCGCGTCGAAGAAGCTGAAAGGCGTGTGCGTCTGCATCAACGCCGTGTACGGCAACGCCGCCTCGCGGCTTGCGCAGACGGTGCCGGCGGATGGTGCGTTCGCGTACGGCAGCTATCCGGATCTGGAAGCGCTCTACCGCCAGCAGGCGGTCGAGCTCGACAAGAAGAAGCGCGCGGAGCTTCTGCGCCAGCTCCAGACCCTCCTGCACGAGCGCGTGCGCTTCGCGCCGATCTACGACTACATCTGGCCGAGCGGCATCGGGCCGCGCGTCGACGAGCCGGCGCTGATGCTCATCGATCCCTATCCGTGGTCGGCGCCGCTCGAGGAGGTGCGGCTGAAGAAGCGGTAGCTCATGATCGTCCTGGGCATCACCGAGACGCACTGTGCGACGGCGGCCATCCTGAAGGACGGCGTGATCGTGGGCTGCGCCTCCGAGGAGCGGTTCTCGCGTCTCAAGAACGACGCGGGGTATCCGCGCCGGGCCATCGACGCGCTGCTGCGGCAGTGCCGGATGACCGCGGCCGACATCGATCTGGTCGCGCTGGCCGGCGCCCGTGCCTACGCGCGCGACTGGATGAATCGCGTGCTGTACGATCGCGCCTACGCGCGCACGTACTACGGTGTCGGGCTGGACCTGCCGGCGCGCGGGCTTCGTCGCCGCGTGCGCAAGCTCGGCGCGCGTCTCGGCGTGAGCGATCCGGCGGCCGGCAAGGTGGAGCTGTCGGAGGCCGAGCGGCTCGCGTTCGTGCGGGATCACCTCGGCACGCCGCGGGAGCGGATCGTCATCTACGACCACCACGCCTGCCACGCGGCGGCCGCCTACTTCGGCTCTCACTTCTCCGGCGCGCCGGCGCTGATCCTGACCAATGACAACTCGGGCGACGGGCTCTGCGCGACGGTCTCGACGGCCGAGGGCGACGCCGTGGTCCGCCGCGAGGCGACCCCCAGCGCCCCGGGCTCGCTGGGGTCCTTCTACTCGTTCATCACCCTGCTGCTCGGGATGAAGTTCGGCGAGCACGAGTACAAGGTGATGGGGCTCGCACCCTACGCGCCCGACGCCGCCGCCGCGCGCGCGACGGAAGCGCTGCGCGAGGTATTCGCTTTCGACCCCGGTGCGCCGGCTCGGTTCGTCTGGAGACGTCGCGGCGCGCGCTACCGGCAGCTGCTCGAGGCGACGCTCGGCCATCGGTTCGACGCCATCGCGGCTGGCGCCCAGCGCATCGTCGAGGAGACGTTGGTCGAGTGGACGCGGCTGATGCAGCAGCGCCACGGCGGCGACCGGCTCGCCCTGGGCGGCGGTGTCTTCATGAACGTGAAGGCCAACGGCCGCCTCGCCGACGAGGAGTGGCTGCGCGACCTGTTCGTCTTTCCGTCCTGCGGCGACGAGTCGAACGCCGTGGGTGCCGCCTATCTCGGCTATGTCACCCGCCGCGCCTGCGCGCCGCAGGGATTCGGCCCCGCGTACCTCGGCCCGACCATCGAGTCGGAGACGGTCGAGGCGCTCATCCGGCGCCACCAGCTCGACGCCAAGTACCGCGTGACCGAGCACGACGACGGCATGGCCGCCCGGATCGCCGAGCTGCTCGTGTCCGACGGCGTGGTGGCCCGCTGCACGGGCCGCATGGAGTTCGGCGCCCGGGCTCTCGGCAATCGGTCGATCCTCGCCAACCCCTCGGACCATCGCGTGGTGCCACTCATCAACACGATGATCAAGAGCCGTGACTTCTGGATGCCGTTCGCGCCGAGCATTCTCTCCGAGCGCGCGACGGATTACCTGATCAATCCCAAGGGGCTCGCCTCGCCCTACATGATGCTGGCCTTTCCGACGTATTCGAAGCGCCGCGACGAGATCGCGGCCGCGATCCATCCTCGCGACGGCACCGCACGCGCCCACGTGGTGGAGCAGGCGTGGAACCCCGACTACCACCGCGTCATCCGGGAATTCGAGCGGCGCACCGGTATCGGGGCCGTGCTCAACACGTCGTTCAACCTGCACGGCGAGCCGCTGGTGGCCTCGGCCGAGGACGCGCTCGATACGTTCGAGCGCTCCGCGCTGCGGCACCTCGCGCTCGACCGCTGGCTCATCTCGAAGCGTTGAGCGCCGTCAGTACCCTCGTCGACGGTCGACGACGTGGCGGAGCGGGCGCCCGGCGAGCCAGCGGGCGAGGTTGTCATTGAATACCGGCGCCATCTCGGCCGGCGTGCTGGGACCGGAGACGTGCGGCGTCAGCACGACGTTGTCGAGCGACCACAGCGGGTGACCGGCCGGCAGCGGCTCGTGCGTGAAGACATCGAGCACCGCCCCTGCGATGCGCCGCGCGCGCAGCGCCTCCACGAGCGCGGCCTCGGCGACGACCGCGCCACGGCCGATGTTGAAGAGCCAGGCCGTCGGACGCATCGCCCCCAGCGCCGTCGCGCCGATCACGCCCCGTGTCTCGTCCGTCAACGGCAGCACCACGACCACGAAATCGCCCTGCCCGAGCGCCTGCCTCAATCCCGTCAGGCGGTAGACGCGGTCGGCTTCGCCCACACGCCGGCCCGAGCGGCTCACGCCGAGCACGCGCATGCCGAGCGCGCGCGCGCTGGCGGCGATGGTGCGGCCGATGTCGCCGAGCCCGACCACGACCATGGTCTTGCCCGCGAGCCGCTCCGGAATCACGTCCTCGCGCCAGCTGCCGGCACGCTGGAACGCGCGGTAGGTGTCGAGCCGCTGGGTGACGGCCAGGCAGCGGGCGAGAACGTATTCGCGCATCCACGGCCCGAACACGCCGGGGACGCGCGTGACCTTCACGTGCGCGGGAAAGTCGGGCGCGAGCACCCAGTCGACCCCGGCGCCCATGGCATGGAGCCAGTCGAGCCGCGTGGCCCTCGGATAGAGCGAGACCGGGAACTTCCAGCCGTAGATGACGTCCGTCTCGGCCGCGACGCTCGCCGCCTCGTCGGGCGTGGCGCAGGCCATGACCGTCACGCGACCGCGCGGGGCGCGGACGAGCGCGGCATAGTCCTTCGCCTCGGTGGGGTGGTAGACGAGCACGCGCGCCGGCGGGCGGCGCGTCATCCGCGCGCGGCCAGCAGCGCGTCTTCCTCGGCGAAATCGACGTCGCGCCGGTCGAGGCCCTCGCGCCGGTACCACTCGAAGGTCTGGGCGAGACCCGCCGCCAGCGTGTAGCGCGGCGTGATGCCGAGCTCGCGCCGCAGCTTCGTGGTGGTGTACACGGCGTGGGCCTCGTAGCTCAGGTTCTGGCCGAACGGCGCCTGGGCCAGGTACACGAGCCGGGCCGGCCGCTTCATGACATCGGCGATGAGATCGACGAACCCGACTTGCGTGACGATCTCCTCACCGGTGACGTTGTACGCCTGGCCGAACGCGCGCCGATCACCGAGCATGGCCGCCATCGCGACGGCAAGATCCTCCACGTGCCCGAACTGGCGGAGCCAGCCGCCATGGCCCGGAACGAGGATCGGACGGTCGCGCAGCAACCGATCGAAGAAGAACGTCTCGTTGTTCCGCGTGTTGAGCGGGCCGTAGACGTGCGTCGGCCGCACCACGCTGGCCGGCACGCCCGAGCGCATGTAGGCGTCCTCGCCCTCGATCTTCAACCGGGCGTACTCGCCCCAGTAGAGCGTGCGCGGCGCGTCTTCCGCCAGAGGCATCGGGAGCGCGTGGTCGTGCACGCGCCCGGTCGACACGAAGACGGCGTGGCCGACGCGACCGTTCAGGGCCGCCAGCAGCGCCTGCACGTCCTCACCGGTCGTCGGCGCGTAGGTGACGTCGACGAGGCCATCGAACCGCTCGCCGGCGAGCGCCGTCTTGAGCGCCGTCCAGTCCTTGCGGTCGCAGACGATGGCGCGCACGCCCGCCGGCACGCGCGCGCCGCGCCGCCCGCGGTTCAGCACGGCGACCTCGTGCCGGTCGCGCAGGAGTGCCTGCACGAGATGCAGGCTGATGAACTCCGTGCCGCCGATGACGAGGACGCGCATCAGCCGAGCGAGACGGCCACGCACGTCGTGGTGCGCGTGACCCCGTTGATCGAGCCAATCTCGTCGGTCACCAGGCGCCCGATGGCGTCGAGCGTCGGTCCCTCCACGACGGCGATGAAGTCGTAGGGGCCGGTGACGGCATCCAGGTTGGCCAGCGCGCCCTTGGAGACGCCGGCCAGCTCCTTGCGGACCGTCTTGGTCTTGCCCGGCGCCGTCTCGATGAGGACGTACGCCTTCATGCCCTTGCGCGCGCTCTTGGGAGTCATGCTGTCCTCCGGGTCAGCGCCGGCCGGCGCCGATGAAGTTCGTCAGCGTGGCGCGGAACGCTGTCGGGCGCTCGATCACGCGCGCGCCGTCGAAATCCACGCGCGTGCCGCGCTCGTCGCTGTGGTTGGTGGGATCGAAGGTGGCCATCACCCGCGCGGTGGCGGCGCCGAGTCGGAGCGTCAGCGGCTCGCCCGCGCTCTCGTCGCCGAGACGCGCGATGATGACGTAGAGCCCGTCGGCGTCGGTGTCCTGCACGTACGAAAAGCTCGTACGATCGCGCACGAGCTCGACGTGCTGACCGGCGCGCGGGTGGCCGCGCGCGTCGGTGACGTAGCCGAGCACGGTGTAGCGGTACCAGATCTCATGCTCGCCGGCGGCGGGCAGGGCGCCGAGCAGCACGAGCACGAGAAGGGCGAGGACGCGCACGCGGTGAGTCTAGCAGATAGGCGCGGAGCAGCGAACGGTGGCAGCGCGCCTCGTCGGCGCATCCGCAGAGCAGCGTGACGCGTCCCTCGCGCGTGCGCCGCCGCACCTCGTCGATGGCCGCCTGCGCCTCGGGACGCGCGAGGCCCTCGAGATAGCGCGGCACGTACTGCTCCCAGCTGATCCGGTCGTCCAAGAAATCGCGCAACAGGGCGGGGATCGGGCCGAGCTCCTTCAGCCAGACGTCGACGCGCTCCTTGCGGATGCCGCGCGGCCAGAGGCGCATGATGAGGACGCGATACCCGTCATCCGCGGCGGGCGGCGCGTAGATGCGCCTGGTGACGATGCGGGCGGCGCTCACCGGCTGGTGAGGGTGACGCCGCCGTCGACGACCAGCGTCTGTCCCGTCACCCAGCGCGCCTCGTCGCTGGCGAGATAGACGGCCGCCCAGCCGACGTCCCAGGCGGTGCCTTCGACGCCGAGCGGGCTCGCCTTCCGGCGCCGCTCGCGCATCTCGGGGCCGAGGTCCTCGACCATCGGTGTCCACACCATGCCCGGAGCGATCGCGTTCACGCGGATGCCCTGCGGCGCCAGCTGCACGGCCACGCTGACGACGAAGCCGAGCACGCCGGCCTTGGCGGCGGCATAGGCCGTGCGCCCGTGCCCGCGCAGCGCGGCCACCGACGACACGCAGGTGACGGCGCCGCCGCGGCGCGCGAGCGCCGGCACGGCCGCCTGCGTCGCCAGCAGCATCGACTTGAGATCGACGGCCATCACGCGATCCCACTCTGCCTCGGTCGTCTCCATGAGCGTGTGGCGCGACTCGATGCCGACGTTGTTGTGGAGCACGTCGAGGCCGCCCCAGCGCCCGACGGCCTCGGCCACCATCGCCTCGCAGTCGCCCTTGCGCGTCACGTCGGCCGCGAACCCGACCGCCTCACCGTGGTTGGCGCGGATGAGCTCGACGGTCTCCTCGGCGCGCTCCTTCTGCGCGTCCACGCACAGCACGCGCGCGCCCTCGCGCGCCATGAGGACGGCCGCCGCCTTGCCGTTGCCGACGCCGGGGCCGCGCGAGCCGGCGCCGGTGACGACGACGGCCACCTTGCCTGCGAGTTGGGCCATGGGGTACAGTGCCTCCCGGGTTCCTATACTGATCCATATCGCCCCGGCTGGCGTGTCGGCCGAGCGTGAGACTGTCTCACGGGTCGCCGAGGCCCATCTGCGCGAGCGCGGCGCGACCGAGCAGGCCGTAAGGGTTCGCGAGCGTCTCGTACAGCTCGAAGTGGTTGTAGCCCTCGCCGACCAGGAGCTCGACGCGCTTGCCGACGGCGTCGACGGCCGTCGCGAAATCGCGCGCCTGCCGCTGAAACTCCGGCGTCTCGAGCGTCCCGTAGGCGACGACCAGCGGCGCCGCCAGCTTGTCGAGGTGACGCTGCGGACTGAGCGCTTGCTCCATCTCGTCGGTGAAGGCCACGTAGCGGCTGCGGGACGAGAGCCGAACGGGCTTGAGATCGTACATCCCGCTGATGCAGAGACCGCCCTTGAGCGCGTCGGCGGGGAGCCCGAAGTCCTTCGCCCAGTCCGTGGTCAGCAGGACGGCGGCGAGATGCGCGCCGGAGGAGAAGCCCGAGACGTACAGCCGCTGCGGTTCACCGCCGAAGTCGCCGGCATTGCGATAGACCCACGCGACGGCGCGACGCACCTGATCCGCCATCGGCAGCAGGCTGCCGCCGACGTCCTGTACCCAGGCGAAATCAGGGACCACGTAGTGGGCGCCCGCGTTGACGAACAGCTCGGCGGCGATGGCGTTGTTCTTCGCGACGCTGCCGCGCCACGCCCCGCCGTGGATGAGAACGTGGATCGGCGCGCCCGCGCGGCTCGTCGGATAGACGTCGAGGGCCTCGACGGGCGTCGGGCCATACGCGTATCGCTTCGGTTCGCCGAGCCGTGCTCGCGCGCGCTCGCTGTTGCTCGCGTTGCGGGCGAGGATCTGCTCGCGGTTCGGCGCGTACGCGTTCTGGTCGTAGGCGGCGTCGAGCTCGGCTTGCGTCATGTCGAGCCAGACCTTCATTGCCCACGCTCCCGGCAGGACACCGGATAGGTGAGAACGAGGCGATCGGTCGGGTACGCCGCGCGCGCGTCGAAGCAGCCCGCCAGCCGTCGCAGCGGGTTCTCGACGTCGTTGCGATCGCTTCCACGCTGGAGCTCGAGATGCACGTGCTCGTATCCGGGCCACCCGCGCTGCCCGGTAGTGCCGAGGGTCGCGATGCGCTGCCCGCGACGGACCTCGTCACCGGCACGGACGAGCAGCGTGGCCGAGTGGCAGTAGACGGTGCCGAGCACGACGCGACCGTCGGCAGCCGCCAGCACGTCGCTGCCAACGGCGCCCCTCACGTCGATGCCGCGATGGCGCCCCGGATGCGGATAACCCTCGCCGCCGATCCAGTCGCCGAAACCGGCCGGGATGTGCGGCGGGCCCGTGGTCGGCGCCGTCAGGATGCCGATCAGCCGGATCAGTGGCAGGACGGCCAGCAAGACAAACGCGACGAGCACCGTGGCGAGGCGCACACCGTCGTGAACTCGCGGCAGGCGCTCGCCGCGAGCGAAGCGGAGCAGCGCGCGCACGAGCCCGGCCGTCGCCGCCACGCCTCCGATCAGCGTGACCGCCGGACAGAAGAAGCCTGGCAGGGCGTGCGCAATCGACGGGGACGCCGCGGCCGCGATGACGATCGCGACGGGCGGCAGGATCAGGATCGCCGGCCAGCGGCGCCTCCGAGACGTGGGTGCGGTCAGTGTGCCGGCTGCCGTCATCGGGCGGTATGGTACCGCCGTTAAAGCTTCAACCGGACCTCGCGTGCTGCCGCGCTGAGCGCGCAGAGCTTGCCGAACGCGGTATCACGCGGGAGGTATTTCATCCCGCAATCCGGGGCCGCAACGAGCCGATCAGGCGGCACGTACTCGAGCCCGGCCCGGATTCGCGCCGCCACCTGGTCCGGCGTCTCGATGGCGGGGTCGCCCAGGTCGAGGACACCGAGGACGATCGTCTTGTTCGAAAGGTCGGCGAGGACGCCGAGGTCCAGGCGTGGCTGGGCCGCCTCGATGGAGATCTGGACGGCGATCGTGTCCGCGAGCTGCGGCAAGAATGAGTAGCCGGTCGGCTTCTGCGACTTCACGACCGCTGCGTATCCGAAGCAGAGGTGCAGCGCGGTCGGCACGGTGATGCCTGCCAGCGCCCGGTTGATCGCGGGGACGGCGTAGCGGCCGGCGGCCTCGGGGTCGTTCCGCAGCCACGGCTCGTCCAGCTGGATGACGTCCGCGCCGGCCGCCTGGAGGTCGCGGGCCTCGGCGTTGACGGCAGCGGCGAAGTCCATCGCCATCTCCTCGGCGTCGCGATAGAACTCGTCCTGCGCCTGCTGGCACAGCGTGAAGGGGCCGGGCAACGTCATCTTCGCCAGCCTATCGGTGTTGCGGCGGAGAAACCGCATGTCCCGGATCTCGACGGCGCGCTTTCGCTGGATGCGACCGACCACGCGGGGCACGACGGTCTCGCGGCCGGCCCGGTCGCGGATCCGGCCAGGCTGCTGCACGTCGACGCCGTCCAGCGCCGTGGCGAATCGGTTGGAGTAGCTCTCCCGCCGGATCTCGCCGTCGGTGACGATGTCGATCCCGGCCCGTTCCATGTCCCGGATGGCCACGATGGTGGCGTCGTCCTGCGCCTGCTCGAGGAAGGCCTCCGGCACCCGCCACATCTCGCGCGCCCGCACGCGCGGCACACCCTTGGACAGCAATTGCCGATCGATGATCCAGTCGGGCTGGGGATAGCTGCCGACCACGGTGGTCATCAGCGGCCTGGGCGTTGGATCAGGAGGCAATGTTAGCGCGGGCCGGGGTAACCGTCGCGGGTGAGCCGCGGGCCGTCCACGGTGAAGCCCGCGGCGACGAGCGGGTCGAAGGCCTCGCTCTCGCGCACGGGGCGGCCGTCCCACTCGAACACGTCGAGCCGGCGCACCGGCCGCAGCGTCAGCGGCCGCTCGACGGCGGAGCTGAGCGCACGGATCGCGCCCGGGAAGTCGACGGCCTGCCAGCCCGCGAGCGGCGTCAGCGAGCGTCCCTGACCCTCGACGAGGAGGATCGGCCGACCCTGACGCACGATCAGCCAGGTGGTCGGAATCCGCGCGGCGGCGGCGCGGACACCATCGAGACGCGTCAGCGTCAACGTCCGTCCCCATAGATTTGCGGGATCCGCGATGTTCACGAGCACATGCGGCTCGGCGCGGCGCGCGGGGGCGTCGAGCTCGGTCAGCGCCTCCTGCAGTGCATACTGCTCGCCGGACAGGCCTTCCACGAAATACCCGCGCACGACGTCACCGCCATACTCCATGCGCAGCAGCGTGTGGCGCAGCGTGGACCAGTCGCCCTGGGCCAGCTCGCGCGAGAGGATGCCGTAGCGCGCCAGCAGCAGCTGGGCCTGCGCCTCGCTGCGCTCCTCGGGCGACAGCGGCTCTTCCTCGGCCAGCGCGCTCCAGCGTCCGATGACCGGCCCGCGCGCGATCGGCGCCCGTCGCGCCCCGCGACGATGCCGGCGTGCGGGCAACGGTGACTGGGGCGCGCGCGGCGGCGCGCTCCCGGCCACGATGGCACTGAAGGTGTCGGGCGTGACGAGGCCGGCCCAGAACAGCTCCCAGAGCGCGGCCAGCGTCTCGCGCGTCTCCAGACCCGCGACGCGACCGAGATCCTGCGCGAACGACGCCCCGCGCAGCTGCAGGTGCAGCAGCACGTTCTTCACCTTGGGATCGAGCTCCGCCGGCGCGGCGGGCGAGGGGCGGAGCCACGCCACGTTCTCTCGCAGCGCGACGCCGACGCGCCCGCTGCGCGCACGCTCGGCGCCTTTCGGCTCGAACGGCGTCCAGACGATCTCGCCGGCAAGGCCGAGCTGATCGAGCCACTCGCGCTGATAGTCTTCCACGCGCGCTGCCAGCAGATCCTGCTCCCACACGCGGACGGGGAAGTCCTCGCCTTGCAGCAGCTCGAGAGCGTCGAGCACGCCGGGTGGCCCCACCAGGCGATGATCCGGATGCAGATGATGCCGCCGCAAGAGCGTGGCGGTGAACTGCTCGGCCGTCGCCACCGGCCGCGGCAGCCGCCGGGCGTGCATCTGCCGGCGCTGGATCTCCTCGAGCACGGCGATGTGGACGTACTGCGGCTCGGCGACGCCGGCCACGTAGTCGCCGCGCCGGACGACGCCACGCGAGGCCAGACGATCGAGCGCCGCCGTGGCGTCGGCGGCGGTGAGTCCGTAGCGCTCCGACAGCCAGGCCGGTGTCACGGGCCCGCGCGTGCGCAGGAGGCGTAGCGTGATCCGCTCCACGCCGGCGTCGGTGGCGAGCGCGGCATAGTGCATGGCATCGGTGGTGGGAATCCACGCGCGGCGCCCGCCGGGAAATTCGGCCTCCGTGATGCGGCGCTCGGCGCGGAGCGCCGCCAGCATCGCGTCCGCGTCGGCGTCGCTGCGGGCCACGATCTCCTCGCGCGTCAGATCCCCGAGATCGTCGAGAAGGGCCGCGAGCTCGTTGGCGTCGCGCGCGCGGCGCTCCGGCGCCGTCTTCTGCAGCTCGGCCTCCACGGCGGCCACGACCTTCGGATCGAGCGGGCCGGGGGCCACCGTCCACGCCTTGCGCATCGACACGGCGTCGGTCCGGCGCTCCTCGGCGTGGCCGGCGTCGAGGTACGCCCAGTCCCAGGCGAGCAGGAGCGGATAGACGAAGGGCGACGGCAACGGCGTGTCGACGTGACGCGTCCACATCTCGCCGTCGTGCAGGCGCTCCAGCAGCCGCTTGAAGCGCGGCACGTCGAGGGCATCCTCGAAGCACTCGCGTAGCGTCTCGGCTACGACCGGGAAATCCGGCAGCCCGCCGACGGCTTCCATCAGCGCGTCGGCCTTGAGACGGAGCAGATAGGCGGGCGTGCGCTGGCCCTTGTACATGCGCGGGATGAACAGCGCACGGACGGCGGCGTGGCGGAAGCGGGTGCCGAAGAGCGGCGAGCCGATCAGCGCGCGCCCGAGCAGATCGTCGACCTCTTCCGGCGTGACGAGCGTGGTGAGCCGCTCCGGCGAGGGCGGCACCTGGCCCGGCGCGAACGACAGCAGGAGTCCGTCGTCGACGTGGGCGGCCTCGGCCACGAGGCCATACGCGCGCCGGACCTTTTCCTTCAGGGCCATGCCCCAGGCGCCGTTGACGCGCATGCCGAAGACCGAGTGGACCATGGCGTGCCGCCCGCCCATCTCGTCGGCGAAGGACTCCACCACCAGGCCACGATCGTCGGGCACGCCGTGAAGGACCTCGACCGCCTTCGTCAGCCAGGCACGCATGGCCAGGGCCGCGCGCTCCTCGAGCCCGCACTCGCGCTCGGCCCAGCCGACGAAGTCCGGGTCCTCGATGCGGGCGGCCGCCTCGCGGCGCAGGCGACCGACGGCGACACCGAGGTCGTAAGAGCGCGACGGATGCTCGCCCTTCCAGAACGGAATGGTGGGCGACATCCCGTGCGCGTCCTCGACCAGCACGCGGTCGGCGCGAACGCGCACGATCTTCCACGCGTTGGAGCCGAGGAGAAACACATCACCAGGCAGCGATTCGGTGACGAACTCCTCGTCGAGGGTCCCGACCTTCAGGTCGGTGTCGGCGACGTAGACATCGTAGAGGCCGGCGTCCTGGATGGTGCCGCCCGAGGTCAGCGCCAGGAAGCGCGTGCCGCGGCGCGCGTGCAGCCGGTCATTCACACGGTCCCACAGGATCCGCGGGGCGGCGCCCTTGACCTCCTGCGGCAGCGGCTCGGCCACCGAGCGTACGACTTCGAGAAACGTCTCGCGCGTGAGCGTCCGGTAGGGCGCGGCGGCCACGAAGCGGCGGTACAGCGTGTCGACGTCGAGCGACTCGGCGGCGACGGCGGCGACGATCTGCTGGGCGAGCACGTCGAGCGGCGCGCTCGGCATGTGCATCCGGTCGAGCGTGCGTTCTCGAATGGAGCGCACCACCGCCGCCGCCTCCAGCAGCTCCTCGCCCTTCGTCACCACGATGCGGCCCTTCGAGACGCGCGAGAGCGCATGTCCCGCGCGGCCCACGCGCTGCAGCGCCGCCGCCACGTTGCGCGGCGACTGCAGCTGCACGACGAGATCGATGGCGCCGACGTCGATGCCGAGCTCGAGCGACGAGGTCGCCACCAGCGCCTTCAGGTCACCGGCCTTGAGCCGATTCTCCGCCTCCAGCCGCGCGCGGCGGGAGAGCGACCCGTGGTGCGCGGCCACGCGGCCGTCGACGATGCGGTCGTTGAGGTCGCGGGCCAGCCGCTCCGCAGAGCGCCGGCTCTGCGCGAACACGAGCGTCGTCCGGTGCGACTGGACGAGCTCGGCCACCTGTTGCAGCGTGGCGTCCCAGACCATGTCGCTCTGGGTGGTGAGGAAGTCGTCGACGGGCGCGGTCACGCGGACATCGAGCTCGCGCGAGAACCCGGCGTCGATCACCACCGGATCGAGGGCGGTGGCGCCCGTGAGAAACGCCAGCGCGTCCTCGATCGGACGCACGGTAGCCGAGGCGCCGATCCGTTGCGGCCGCGCGCCGCCCGTGTCCTGGACGAGCGCCTGGAGCCGCTCGAGCGAGAGCGCCAGGTGCGCGCCGCGCTTGCCGCCGAGGAGCGCGTGCACTTCGTCGACGATCACGAAGCGCGCCTGCGCCAGTGCCGGCCGGAAGCCCGCCGACGTCAGCAGGATGTAGAGCGACTCGGGCGTGGTGATGAGGACGTGCGGCGGGCGTCGCGTCATCGCCTGCCGCTGCGCGGCCAGCGTGTCACCGGTGCGCACGGCCACCCGCACCTCGGGCAACTCCAGGCCGGCGACCTCCGCGGTGCGGCGAATGCCGGCCAGCGGCTCGCGCAGATTCTTCTCGATGTCGTTGTTCAGCGCGCGCAGCGGTGAGACGTAGACGACATAGACCTTGTCCTCGAGCCGCCCTTCCACGGCAAGGCGGTGCAGGTGATCGAGCGCCCAGAGGAAGGCGGCCAGCGTCTTTCCCGAGCCGGTGGGGGCCACGATGAGCGTGTCGCGACCGGAGGCAATGGCGTTCCAGCCGTCACGCTGGGGTGGGGTGGGCTCGCGGAAGGTGTCCTCGAACCAGCGCTGGACGAACGGCAGGAACTGCGGCATCGAACGATTGTACCGCCGCCCCGCAGGGCCGTCAGGTCAGGCGGCGGAGTCCAGACGCAGTGGAGACGAGCGCTCGAGCGCGCCCTCCAGGTACACCGGCTCGAGCCCGGTCACCCAGGAGACGAGCGCCTCCAGGGTGGCCTGGGTCGTCTCGCGCGGCGTTCGCCGTGCGAAACCGCGTGCGCGCGGCAGGAAGACGAGCGACCCTTCCCACCGCCCGGCTCCGTGTAACTTTTGCCCCGACTACTTCGTGTCGCGAATGGCGCCGCGTACCTTCTGGGCCATGTCGGGGGGGATCTGATTCATTCCGTGCGCCTTCTTGGCGTGCTCGGCGCCTTTCTGCATCACCTCGGCCTCGTCCTTACCCTCGATGACCGCGTTGCAACCGGGCATGAGATCGCCGCATCGGAGCTGTTTCATCGCCGCCTCCTGGAGACAGGTTCGATTGCCCGATTGTAGGCACGCCTGTCACGTGCACTACAATTGACGGCGTGAAGATCGTCTCCGTCGGCGGCGGTCCCGCAGGCCTCTACTTCGCGATCCTCATGAAGAACGCCGACCGGACGCACGACATCACCGTCGTGGAGCGCAACCGGCCCGACGACACCTTCGGCTTCGGCGTGGTGTTTTCGGATGCCACCCTCGATAACTTCCGGGAGGCCGATCCCGACACGCACGCCGCCATCATCGACGCCTTTGCTCACTGGGACGACATCGACATCCACTACGGCGGTCAGGTGCTCACGTCGACCGGCCACGGCTTCTCCGGCATGGCGCGGCAGACGCTCCTCACCATCCTCCAGGACCGCTGTCGCGCGCTCGGGGTGGCGCTGTGCCATCAGACCGAGGTGGCCGACCTTGCGCCGTACGCCGATGCCAACCTGATCCTCGCCGCCGACGGCGCCAACTCGTGGCTGCGGACCGCGCACGCCGACTGGTTCGGGCCGCGGATCGACTGGCGGCGTAATCGGTTCGTCTGGCTCGGGACCACGTTTCCCTTCCGCGCCTTCACCTTCATCCTCAAGGAGGATGAGCACGGGCTCTGGCGCGTTCACGCGTATCGCTACGACCAGCGGCACTCGACGTTCATCCTCGAGACCACCGACGCCGTCTGGCGCCGCGCCGGGCTCGATGGCGCTGATGAGGCGACGACGAAGGCCTTCGCCGAGCGACTATTCGCGCGCGAGCTCGACGGGCATCCCATTCTCGTCAACCGCTCGCTCTGGCGCGCCTTCCCGACGATCCGCAACGATCGCTGGCATCACGGCCGCGTGGTGCTGCTCGGCGATGCCGCCCACACCGCGCACTTCTCCATCGGCTCCGGGACGAAGCTGGCGATGGAGGACGCCATCGCCCTGGCCGGAGCGCTGCGCGCCGGGCGCGACGTGCCCGCCGCACTCGCCGCCTACGAAGCCGAGCGGCGGCCGCAGGTCGAGGGGATCCAGCGCGCGGCGCAGACGAGCCTCGAGTGGTTCGAGCAGACGGAGCGCTATCACGGCCGCCTCGAGCCGGTGCAGATGGCGTTCAGCCTGCTGACGCGCAGCCTCCGCGTCAGCCACGACAATCTGAAATCGCGCGATCCGAAGCTGGTGGCCACCGTCGATGCCTGGTTCGCGGCGAAATCCGCCGCGCAGAGCGGCCGCGTGGTGTCGTCAGCGCCGCCGCCGCCGCCCATGTTCACGCCGTTCCGGCTGCGCGACCTCGTGCTCGACAACCGCGTGGTCGTCTCCCCGATGTGCCAGTACTCCGCCGACGACGGCACGCCGAACGACTGGCACCTCGTGCACCTCGGGAGCCGCGCCGTCGGCGGAGCGGGGCTCGTCATCGCGGAGATGACCGACGTGAGCCGCGAGGGCCGGATCTCGCCGGGCTGCACGGGGCTCTACAAGCCGGAGCACGTCGCCGCCTGGAAGCGGATCGTCGACTTCGTGCACGGCGCGAGTAGCGCGAAGATCGGCATCCAGATCGCGCACGCCGGCCGCAAGGGCTCCACGCGGCTGATGTGGCAGGGAATGGACGAGCCGCTCGCGGAAGGCAACTGGCCCCTCATCGCGGCCTCGCCGATCCCCTACCTCCCGCAGAGCCAGATCCCGCGCGAGATGACCCGTGCCGACATGGACGCTGTGCGCGAGGACTTCGCGCGCGCGGCCCGGATGGCCGACGAGGCGGGCTTCGATCTGATCGAGCTCCACTTCGCCCACGGCTACCTGCTCGCGACGTTCCTGTCGCCGCTGACGAACCGGCGGCAGGATCCTTATGGCGGCGCGCTGTCGAGTCGCCTGCGCTTCCCGCTGGAGGTCTTCGACGCCGTCCGCGCCGTGTGGCCGGCGGCCAAGCCGGTGTCGGTCAGGATCTCGGCCACGGACTGGATGGAAGGTGGCGCCACGCCGGAGGACGCGGTGGAGATCGCCCGCGCGCTGAAGGCGCACGGCTGCGACATTGTCGACGTCTCCGCCGGGCACGCCGTCGCCAACGCGCCGGCCGCACGCGGCCGGCTCTTCCAGACGCCGTTCAGCGATCGCGTGCGTCAGGAGGCGGGGATGCCGACGATGACCGTCGGCAACATCGCCTCCTATGCCGACGTCAACTCCATCCTCGCCGCCGGCCGCGCCGACCTGTGCGTTCTCGCGCGCGCGCACCTCTACGACCCGTACTGGACCCGCCACGCCGCCCGCGCGCAGGGCTTCGAGCTGCCGTGGCCACCGCCCTACGAGCCCGCGAAGGACTTCACGCCGCGCGGCTGGGCGTAGGCAGCAAGTCGTCGGCGCCCTCGGTGGCATCTGCGATGCACGCCAGAGTCACGGCGTGCGCGTGAAGCGCGCGATGTTCACGCTCGTCACCGGCGCACCGTCGCGCTGGCGGAGACCGAGATGGCAGAGACCGCGGCCGACGTCCTCGTGGAGACCGTCATCGACTGGGGCGTCGACACCGTCTTCGGCCTCCCGGGCGACGGGATCAACGGGATCATGGAGGCGCTGCGCACGCGGCAGGACCGCATCCGTTTCGTGCAGGTGCGCCACGAAGAGGCGGCCGCGTTCATGGCGTGCGGCTATGCGAAGTTCACCGGCCGCCTGGGCGTCTGCCTGGCCACCTCCGGCCCGGGCGGCATCCACCTCCTGAACGGGCTCTACGACGCCAAGCTCGACGGTCAGCCCGTCCTGGCCCTCACGGGTCTGCCCTATCACGACCTCATCAACACCCACACGCAGCAGGATGTCGAGCTCGATCGTCTCTACACCGACGTCGCGAAGTACAACGTCCGCGTCATGGGGCCCGACCATATGGAGAGCGCGGTGGACCTGGCCTGCCGCACGGCGCTCACGTACCACGGCGTTGCCCACGTCACCGTGCCGGTCGACGTCCAGGAGATGACCGTCGGCAAGCAGCGCTCGAAGCGGAACGTTCCGCATCACACGTCGGACGTGTACGCGCGGAGCGCGCGGCTGCCGTCGGAGACGGACCTCCACTCCGCGGCCGCGCTTCTGAACGAAGGTCGCCGCACGGTGATCCTGGCTGGACGCGGCGCCCTGCACGCGACCGAGGAGCTCGAGCGCCTCGCCGAGATGCTGGCAGCGCCCATCGTGAAGCCGCTGCTCGGCAAGGCGGCCGTCCCCGACGACAGCCCCTACACCACCGGCGGCATCGGGCTGCTTGGCACGCGGCCGTCGCAGGAAGCCCTCGAGGAGTGCGACACGCTGCTGATGGTCGGGACGTCGTTTCCGTACATCGAGTACTACCCGAAGCCGGGGCAGGCGCGCGGCGTGCAGATCGAGCTCGACCCCATGCGCGTCGGCCTGCGCTATCCCGTCGAGGTCGGCCTCGTGGGCGACAGCCGCGCCACGCTGCGCGCGCTGCTGCCGCGTCTCACGCGTCGCGCCGACCGGACGTTCCTCGACAAGGCGCAGAAGGGGATGAAGGAGTGGCGGAGCCTCATGCAGGAGCGCGCGTCCCGTCGCGACACGCCGATGAAGCCCCAGCGCCTCGCCGCCGAGCTCGGCGCGCGGCTCCACGACGACGCCATCGTCGCCTGTGACAGCGGCACCATCGCGACGTGGTGGGCACGGCACATCCCCGCCCGCCGGGGTCAGATGCACTCGCTGTCCGGCAACCTGGCCACGATGGCGAACGGGCTCCCGTACGCGATTGCCGCGCAGATCGCGTATCCCGAGCGGCAGGTGGTCGCCTTCGTCGGCGACGGCGGGTTCTCGATGCTGATGGCCGAGCTCGCGACGTGCGTGAAGTACCGGCTGCCGGTGAAGGTCGTCATCGTCAAGAACAACACGCTCGGCCAGATCAAGTGGGAGCAGATGGTGTTCCTCGGCAATCCCGAGTACGGCTGCGAGCTCCAGCCCATCGACTTCGCGCTCGTCGCGCAGGCGTGTGGCGCCACCGGGCTGACGATCGAAGACCCGGCGGAGTGCGGGGCGGTGCTCGATCGCGCGCTGGGCACGCCGGGGCCGGTGGTGGTACAAGCCGTCGTGGATCCGCTCGAGCCGCCGATGCCGCCGAAGGTCTCGGCGGAGCAGGCGCGGAAGTTCGCGATGTCGCTCGTGCGTGGCGAGCCGAACCGGGAAAAGATCGCGTTGACGGTGCTCGCCGACCGGGTACGGGAGCTGGTCTGAGGCCAGGATGAAATCGAAGCTGCTCGACGCCACCGGCCAGAAGACGTTCGCACTCGTCTTCGACAAGGGGGACGAGGTCATCGCCGACCTCACCGCGTTCGCCAAGGCTCAGCGCCTCGGCGCCGCGCACTTCACGGCCATCGGGGCCTTCAGCGAGGTCACGCTGGGCTACTTCGAGCGTGTGCGCAGGGACTACAAGCGCATGGAGGTGGCCGAGCAGGTGGAGGTGCTCTCGCTCATCGGTGACGTCGCGCTCGACCCGGAGGACGGGCCCAGGGTCCACGCGCACGTCGTCGTCGGCCTCTCCGACGGGCAGACGCGCGGCGGCCACCTCCTCGCCGCGCGCGTCTGGCCGACGCTCGAGGTGATCCTCGTGGAGTCGCCCGCCTTCCTCCGCAAGCGCCACGACCCCGACACCGGCCTCGCCCTCATCGACATTTGACGAACATGGGGGCTCCGGAATGGCCCCAAGCCCCCAACGAACGCCCCGGCAAAGCCGCGGCAGTCCTCTTGATCGCTGCCTTCATTCCAGCTGTGTGACGGGGAGGGCGATCCGCTCCATGCGACGGCGGATGTCGTCGACGTAGCGACGGTATGCGCGAGTCTGCACGTCGGGGTGCCAGACGCTCGGGCGCGGCAGGCCGGCCGCGAGGGCAGCGGCCTCGTCGTCGGTCAGGTCGGCCGCGGCCTTGCCGAAGTAGCGACGGCTGGCCGCCTCGGCGCCATAGACGCCCGGACCGAACTCGACGACATTCAGGTAGAGCTCGAGGATGCGCCGCTTGCTGAGCGCTCGCTCGAGCTGCCAGGTCAGCATCGCCTCCTTGGCCTTCCGCAAGGGATTGCGTGACGGCGACAACCATAAATTCTTGGCGAGCTGCTGGGTGATCGTCGACGCGCCGCGCGGCAGGCCGAACTCCCTGACCGCCCTGTCGATGGCCTCGCGGATCTCCGCCGTCGCGAAGCCGCGGTGTGCAAAGAAGCTCGCATCCTCGGCCACGACGACCGCCCGCTTGAGCGAGGTGGCGATGCGACCGTACGGCACCCACGTCCACTGCACACGCGCGGATCGTCCCGCCTCGCGCTCGAGCGCGCGATGACGCTCGATGAAGGCGGTGGTGCGGGGCGGCCGCGTGGCGAGCGCCGCCACGCTCGGCCACCGCGCGGTTTCCCACGCGACGTAGATGAGCGCCACGATGACGGCGACGCCCACCACGCGCGGCCAGAGCCTAGAGCGCCAGGAGCTCTTGGCGGAGCGAGGCGTCATCCCGCAAGCGCGCGGCCGGTCCGCTGAACTTGAGCGAGCCCTTCTCGAGAACGTAGACGCGGTCGGCGAGCGACAGCGAGAACTCGGTGTTCTGCTCGGCGAGCAGGATGGTGAGGCCCTCGCGCTTGAGACGGGCGATCTGGTCGCGAAGGTGATCGACCACGATCGGCGCCAGTCCCTCCGACGGCTCGTCGAGGAGCAGCAGCTGCGGATTGCCCATGAGCGTGCGGGCGATGGTGAGCATCTGCTGCTCGCCGCCGGACAGGTGGCCGCCGTGCCGGCCCGTCAGCTCCCGTAGCTTCGGGAAGAGATCGAAGACCCGGTCGAGCGTGAAGTTGTTGCCGGCCGCCGTACGACGGGCGACGTCGAGGTTCTCCCACACCGTCAGGTCGGCGAAGATCCGGCGGTCCTCGGGCACGAATCCGAGCCCGGCCCGCGCCACGCGGTACGGCGGCCAGCCCGTGATGTCGGTGCCGCGGAAGCGGATGCGCCCCGCGTGCGGAGGCGTGAGGCCCATGATCGATCGCATGGTCGTCGACTTGCCGACGCCGTTCCGGCCGAGCAGGCACACGCACTCGCCGGCCCGGACCTCGAGCGAGATTCCGAAGAGGACGCGCGAGAGTCCGTACGCGGTGTACAGCTCGTGGACCTCGAGGAGCGTGCTCATCAATCGTGCTGGGGGCCCCGAAATGGCCCCCAGACCCCCAACGCTCGGACGCGCCCCGGCGCGGCCGTGGCGCGCCCCGGGATCGACAGTGCCTGTCTCACCGGCGCTCCCCGAGATAGACGCGCCGCACCTCGGCATCGGCCCGCACGGCCGCCGGCGCGCCATCGGCGATGACGCGGCCCTGGTGGAGCACGGTGATCTTCTGTGCGATGGAGAAGACGACATCCATGTCGTGCTCGGTGAACAGGAGCGTCAGTCCGCGCTCGCGCGCGAGGCGGTCGATCAGCTGGATGGTCTCCCGCGTCTCGGTGGCGGACATGCCGGCCGTCGGCTCGTCGAGCAGCAGCAGCCGCGGCTCGCTGGCGAGCGCGATGCCGAGCTCGAGCTGCTTCTGGGCGCCGTGGGAGAGAAAGCCGCTGACCTCTCCGCGGCGGTCCAGCAGTCCCAGCGACGCGAGCACCGCCTCCGTCTCCTCGGCGTAGAGCCGATCGACGCGGCGAAAGAGGTCGCGCCCGCGGCCGCGGTGCGAGATGTAGGCGGCCTGGACGTTCTGGAAGACGGTGAGCCGGGGGAAGATGTTCGTCCGCTGAAAGGAGCGTCCCATCCCCAGGCGGCAGACGTCGTGCGGGGAGACGCCGGTGATGTCGCGGCCCTCGAGCACGACAGCGCCGGCGTCGGGCCGCACGTGACCCGTGATGAGGTTGAAGAACGTGGTCTTGCCCGCGCCGTTGGGGCCGATGATGGCGGCGATCTGGCCGGGCGCCACCGTGAGGCTCACGCCGCCGACGGCGAGGAACCCGTCGAACGCCTTCCGGATCTCGCGAACCTCAAGCACGCCGGGGTCTCCAGACACGCTGTGCGATCAGCTGCGCGGCGCCGGCGAGGCCTCCCGGAAAGACGAACAGCAAGATGACGAGGATGCTGCCGAGCACGAACGGCCAGTACTCGGTATAGGCGGTGATCTGCTGGTTGAGCAGGATCAGCGCCAGCGCGCCGATCGCGGGGCCGTAGAAGGTCCCCATGCCGCCGAGGAGCGTCATGATCAGCACCTCGGACGACTTCGTCCAGTACGCGAAATCCGGAAACACGCCGCGGTTGAAGATGCCGAAGAGCCCGCCGGCGAGCCCGGCGAAGGCGCCGGCCAGGACGAAGGCGGCGAGCTCGTAGCGGCGCACGTTGACGCCGATGAACTCGGCGCGCTCGGCGTTCTCGCGAATGGTCGTGAGCAGGCGGCCGAACGGCGAGCCGGCGATGCGACGCAGCGCCCACAGGCACAGCGCGACGAGGATCAGGGTCAGGAAGTAGAAGTACTCGGCCGTGCGCCAGCCGCCGACGAGCGGGACGGACGCGAAGCGGTCGAGCCATCCGAAGTCGGGGTAGGGGATCTCCGGCATGCCCTGCTCGCCGCCGGTGACCTCGTTCCACTTGAAGCAGATCGCCCACACGATCTGCGCGAACGCGAGAGTGAGCATGGCGAAGTAGATCCGCGTGAGGCGCACGCAGAAGAATCCGAACACGAGCGCGAAGGCGCCCGCCAGCAGCCCGGCCGCGGGGAACGCGAGCACGAACGGCACCGCCAGCTTCTTCATCAAGAGGCCGGTCGTGTAGGCGCCGAGCCCGAAGTAGGCGGCGTGCCCGAACGAGACGAGCCCCGTATAGCCGACGAGCAGGTTCAGGCTGGTCGCGAACAGGGCCCAGATGGCCACGTCGTTGGCGAGGAACGTGTAGAACCGCGAGCCCGCGGCCGGCACGAAGAAGGCAGCCAGGAGCACGAGGAGGCCCCACGGCATCCGTTTGGTCATCGTAGCGTCCACGGTTCGTGCCGGGGGGTCACTTGAGGGGTCTCCCGAGGAGGCCCCAGGGGCGGACGATGAGGACGGCCGCCATGAGGGCGAAGACGGCGAAGATCGAGAAGCGCGGAAAGAAGAGGATGCCGAACGAGAGGACCTGCCCGTAGATCAGCGCGCCGAGGAACGTGCCCCAGAACGAGCCGAGGCCGCCGATGACGACCACCACGAACGCCTCGACGATCACCTCGGTGTCCATGCCTGGCACCGTCGCGCGCATGGGGCTGATGAGGGCGCCGCCGAGGCCTCCGAGAAACGAGGCCATCACGAAGACCCAGGTGTAGAGCGCGTTGACGTTCACGCCGAGGGCGCCGAGCGTCTCGCGATCGAGCGCGGCGGCCCGGATGAAGCGGCCGACGCGTGTCCGCTGGAGCACATACCAGACGGTCAGCGCGATGGCCGGCCCCAGCACCAGGATGAGGAGGTTGTAGTCGGGAATGATGGCGCCGAACACGCTGAAGGCGCCGGTGAGCTCGGGCGGGCGGCTCACCGACTTCTGCTGCGTGCCCCAGATCATCTTGGCCGCGTCGCTGAGGATCAGCACGAGGGCGTAGGTGAACAGCAGCTGATAGAGCTCTTCCTTGCCGTAGAGATGCCGGAAGAGCAGCCGCTCCACGAGCCCGCCCAGCGCGGCGACGACGAGCCCGGCCGCCAGCGCGGCGAGCCAGAATTTTCCCGGGCCCGGCTCGAGCCACACCATGAACTGGTAGGCACAGTAGGCGCCGAGCATGTAGAACGTCCCGTGCGCGAAGTTGAGCACGCGCAGGACGCCAAAGATCAGCGAGAGCCCGGAGGCGATGAGAAAGAGGAACATCGCGGCCGTGAGACCGCTGACCGACTGCGCGAAGACGAACGACGGATCGGGCACGCGTCTCTCTCGGCCGCTCTATGCGGAATGGTCCGGGTGCTGGTCGGGCGTCACGTGACAAGGGGGG
>Ga0209382_10002342_pt1 | contig 27764 bp, 22 predicted proteins | sample SoiMetdeltSBSDD5_FD_187599 | JGI IMG/M metagenome (GOLD analysis project Ga0209382, IMG submission 187599) | Bulk soil microbial communities from a Populus tree surrounding site in Tennessee, USA - Soil MetaG P. deltoides SBSDD5 (SPAdes) (version 2) | ecosystem: Environmental > Terrestrial >... | reverse complement strand
CAAGGGCCAGCGAGACGATCGCGGCCAGGGCGAACCCGGGTCGCCGCCGCAGCTGCCGGAGGCCGTAGCGGAGGTCCTGGACGACAGCCTCGAGCCAGTTGACGCTGTTCATGCGATACACCGCCTCGCGAACGGACTGACGATTCCCGAACCGGCGGATCGCGGCCAGCCTGGCATCGGCCGGGTTCATGCCCCGCGCGATGTTGTCCTCGGTCTCCTGCGCGACGTAGTGCGCAATCTCCTGCGCGAGCTCGCGGTCGCGCCGGCTCCTTTCGAGATAACGTCGCCAGCGCATGGCTTACTCGGTCGCGGGCCCCAGCACCCGGGTCACGGCGCTCACGAGCAGACTCCAGCGGCTGCGCTCGGAGAGCAGATGACGGCGTCCCTGCGGCGTGATCCGGTAGTACCTGGCCTTGCGATTGTTTTCGGATGTGCCCCAGAAGGAGGCGATCAGGCCCAGGTCCTCGAGGCGATGGAGCGCGGGATAGAGCGAGCCGTGCTCGACCTGGAGGATGTCGTCCGAGCTCTTCTCGATGACGTGCGCCACCGTGTGGCCGTGGGCCGGTCCGGCCACGAGCGTCCTCAGAATCAACATGTCGAGCGTGCCCTGCAGCATGTCGCCGCGAGCATCCGCGCGGGATTTCCTAGGCATGCCGGACAGCATACCAGAAGAATATCTAGTGGAATAAATTACAGAAAATATTATGTTTTTGAAGTCACTCGCTGATATTTAGGAAGATTATCAATACATCAGGAACTGATGATGGAGCCGCACGGGCGGGATATTGTGGGGAGGCGCAACTTCAGCGCGCCGCAGCCTTCCGGCCCTGCGACGAGCTCAGGGCCGGCCCGAGCTCAGTCGAGGGCCGGCTTTAGCCGGAAGATCCCGTCGCCGCCGCCCGGCCAGAGACCAGTCGTAGCAAGTCGAGCGGCAGCGGAAACACCACCGTGGTGTTCTTCTCCACGCCGATCTCAGTGAGGGTCTGCAGGTAGCGCAGCGTGATTGCCGACGGCTCGCGATCGATGATCGCGGCCGCCTGGGCCAGTTTGTCCGAGGCGATCAGCTCCCCTTCCGCGTGAATGATCTTCGCGCGCTTTTCGCGCTCCGCTTCGGCCTGCCGGCCCATCGCCCGCTGCATGTTCTCGGGAAGGTCGACGTGCTTCACTTCGACGGCCGATACCTTGATGCCCCAGGGATCGGTGAGATGGTCGAGGATCTGCTGGAGCTGCTGGTTCAGCCGATCTCGCTGGGCGAGCAGGTCGTCGAGCTCGGCCTGGCCGAGCACGCTCCGGAGCGTCGTCTGCGCGAGCTGCGACGTCGCGTAGACGTAGTTCTCGACTTCGACCACTGCCCGGCGCGGATCGACCACGCGGAAGAACACCACGGCATTCACCTTCACCGACACGTTGTCGCGCGTGATGATGTCCTGTGGCGGCACGTCGTGCACGACCGTTCGCAAGCTGATCCGCACGATCCGGTCGATCGGTCTGAACACCAGGACCACGCCGGGCCCTTTCGGACGCGCCAACAGCTTCCCCAGCCGGAAGATGACGCCGCGCTCATACTCAGCGAGGATCTGAATCGAGCTAATCAGGTACACGACGATGATGGCCATCACTATCAGCGTCGGCGAGAACGTCAGCGGTTCCATGCGTGTCTCCTCTAAGAGCGGACGAACCATCAGGTGCGACCACGAGGGTCAGCCCGTTCACCGCGGTGATGCGAACAGGAGCACCCGCCTCGATCGCCTGGGCGCTCGTCGCCTGCCATAACTCACCGTGCACCGCCACGTGAGCGGGAACCCCCGGGACCATTGCCGACAGCGCCTGTGCATGCTGACCGATCAGCGCCTCGACGCCCGTCACCGGCGGTTGACGGTGGGCGGCCAGCGCCAGCCGACCGAGGACCAGCACGCCGGCAGCGAGCGTGAGCACGGCGGGCAGAATCACCCCAAGCCCGACGTCCACACCAGGGACGCTGCGCGTCGCCAGCAGCGAGCCGATGAAGATGGCGATCGTACCGCCAGTCCCAAGAACACCGAAGCTCGGTACCTTCAATTCGAGGACGAGAAGACCGACGCCGAACAGGATCAGCAGCAGCCCGGTGGCATGGACAGGAAGGATCTGGAACGCGAAAAAGGCGAGCAGCAGGCACACGCCGCCAATCACTCCTGGAGCAACGGAGCCAGGGTTCCAGATTTCGACGGTCAGTCCGAGGATGCCCAGCGTCAGCAACAGATAGGCAATCTGCGGGTGCGCAATCGCTCCGAGGAACTGCTGACGGCGGGACATCCGCACCTGCCGTACCTCGGCATCCCTGGCGTGCAGCGTCACGGATCGGCCGTCGAACCGCGTGATGGTGCGTCCATCCAGCCGCCCGAGCAGGTCGGACAAATCGGTCGCCACGATGTCGACGAGCGGTGGACTGGCGTGGACAGCCTCGCTGTCGGTAAACGCGCGGCTTTCCAGTACCGCCTGCTCGGCGAGCGCGACGTTCCGCTTGCGAGCTTCCGCCAGCGACCGGACGTATGCCGCGGTGTCCGCCGCCGCTTTTTTGGCCTGCGTGTCGTCCGGGCGTTCACCACCGGCACTGACCGGATGCGCGGCGCCGATGTGGGTACCGGGAGCCATGGCGGCGACGTCGGCGGCAATCGTCAGCACGAACCCCGCCGACGCCGCCCGTCCGCCCGACGGCGCGACGAACACGATGACCGGGGCGCGCGAGGTGATGATGCGCGAAACGATTGAGCGGGTGGACTCCAGCAGTCCACCCGGGGTGCGGAGGACCAACACGACCAGCGCGGCGTTCGAGGTATCGGCCTCGTCAATGAGGCCGCCCACATATTCGGCGGCAATCGGATGGATGATGCCGTCCAGCTCGCCGACGATGACGATCGGCCGCGGGACCGCCAGGGCACGCACCGCTGCCGCGGCTGCCACCAAGAGCGCCAGGATCGGAGCGATCCGCCGGACGCGCCCCATGGCTGATTGTAGCGGCGCGCAACCGCTAACCGCTAATCCATAGTCCAGAAAGCCCAAGTCCTGCGTCCCTCATCATGCGTCCCGCATCGCGGGCTCTCGCCGGCTGGATGAGGGACGATGGACGAGGGATTCAGGATTGGGGACCCGGGACTCGGGATTCTGGACTATGGACTAGCGATTAGCGATTCTATGACCGATGGATGTTACACGCCGGGATCTGCTCGCACTGATGGGAACGGCCGGCACGCTCAGCCTGTCTGCCAGCGGGGACGCCCAGACACCGGCTGCGAGCGCGCCGGACGCAGCATCCGTCGTCGAGCGCAACGACGCGGCCGTCCGGACGCTGCTCGAGACGCAGCTGACCGACCCGGCCAGCCCGAATCGGGGGTGCGTCCCTGACCAGTTCGGACTGCACCCGGCGGGATCGGCGAGCGGTGTCGCGGAAACGCTGGCGGCGTCGTTCGTTCATCCGCAGTCGGCATTCCATCACGACCGCGTTCTCCTGGATCGCATCCGGCTGGCCGCCGGCTTCCTCGAACGCGCGCAAAGTCCGCAGGGCAACATCGACCTGCTGACGACGAACTTCAATTCGCCGCCGGATACCGGTTTCGTGGTCCACAACGCCGCGACGGCGGCGGCGATCGGGCGGCTGCATGGCGCGGAGGAGATCGCCCGCACGCTTCAGCCCTTCCTGATGCGGGCGGGCGCCGGCATGGCGGAAGGTGGGGTGCACACGCCCAACCATCGGTGGGTGATCGGCTCGGCACTCGCGCAGATCAACGAACTCTTTCCCGACCCGCGCCTGGTGCGCCGCATCGACGAGTGGCTCGCCGAAGGCGTCGACATCGATCGCGACGGCCAGTTCACCGAGCGCAGCACGCTCACCTATAACGTCGTCACCGACCGGGCGCTGCTGGTCATGGCTGCGAAACTGAAGCGGCCCGAACTGCTCGAGCCTGTCCGGCAGAACCTGCGGGCCCTGCTCTACCTGCTCCACGCCGACGGAGAGGTGGTCACCGAGATCTCGCGCCGGCAGGACCAGTACACGCGCGGCAACACCAACGGCTACTGGTTTCCCCTGACCTACCTGGCCGTCGTCGATCGCGACGGGCAGTTCGCGGCACTGGCACGGCAGGCCGAGGGGGGCGCGCGGCTGTCCACCCTCCTCGAATACCGCGAGCTGTCGCAGCCGCTTCCGGCCGAAGCTCCCCTGCCCGCGGATTTCGAGCGGTCGTTGCCAGAGATCGGCCTGGCGCGTATCCGCCGCGGTCCTCTCAGCGCCACGCTGGTGCTCGGTGGTTCCAGCCGGTTCTTCGCGCTGCGGTATGGCGATGCCGTGATCGAGGGCGTGCGCTTCGCAGCGGCGTTCTTCGGCAAGGGCCAGTTCGTTCCTGACAACGCACAACAGCGCGGCAGCACTTACGTTCTCAAACAGGCGCTCGAGGCGCCCTACTATCAACCGCTCGCGCAGAAGGTGACGTCAGAGAACTGGGCGGCCACACGCGGGCAGCGGCGGCACAGCGAGATCTGCCGTCTCGAGCAGTCCGCGGAAATCAGCGAGGCGCCGACCGGGTTTCGCATCCGCATCCGCGCGGAAGGGACGACAGGGGTGCCGGTGGCGGTGGAGATCGGCCTTCGCGACGGCGGCACTCTTCAGGGTGTCCGCGGGGTGAAGGCGTCGCCAGGCACCTGGGTGCTTCCAGGGGGAACGGGAGCCATCTATCGAGCCGGCTCCAACCAGATCCGCTTCGGTCCAGGAGCCGCGGCGCACGAGTACGTCCAGGTGCGCGGAGCGGAGCCGCCGCTCCCAGGCGAGCGGGTCTACATCACCGGCTACACGCCGTTCGATCGCACGCTGGGGTTCGAGTGCACCTGAAGAAAGTTCTTGTCTCTGGTGGACGGCCAGGCGTTAGGATCCTGCCGTTCCCCGAGTGAACGAATCTTTCGACCCGCAGGCATCACCCGGCGGATCGGGAGACCGTCGCCCGATCGTCACACGCGCCCGTCAGACTCTCGGCCACCGGCTTCTCATCGGCATCGCGGAGGCAGACACATGGTGAGACGACACGCGGTTCGTACCTTCCTGGCTCTATGCCTATGCGCCTTTTCTTCTGCGGCGTTCGCCCAGCAGGAAACGGCGACCATCGCGGGCACCGTCACGGATGCGACCGGTGCCATCGTGCCTCGTGCAGTCGTCGTCGTGACCAACGTCCAGACCGGCATCAGCGTGAGAACCGAGGCAAGCGAGTCCGGTACCTACGTGGTGCCAAGCCTCCGGCCGGGCGACTATTCGATCTCGGTGGAGAGCAAGGGTTTTCAGAAGACCGTGCGGACGGGCGTCACCCTGCAGGTGGCCCAGGTCGCCCGCATCGACGTCACGCTGCAGACGGGGGCACTCACCGAAGCCGTCGAGGTGGTCGCCGCGACGCCGCTCCTCGACACGCTGACCTCCTCACGCGGATCGGTCATCGATCAGAAAAAGATCGTCGAGCTGCCGCTCAACGGCCGTGACTACAACCAGCTGGCGCTGCTCTCGCCCGGCGTGCTTCCCGGCACTCCACGCCTGGCCAGCGTGAACTTCAAGGGCGTCCTCAACGTGAACGGAAACCGCACGTTCAACAACGTGTTCCTGCTCGACGGAGTCGACAACATCTCCTACTCGAACTCCTTCCGCGGCGAGAACGTCCAGCTGGTGCAGCCCTCGATCGAAGCGCTGCAGGAATTCAAGATTCAGACGAATGCCTATTCCGCCGAATTCGGGCGCAGCTCGGGCGCCGTCGTCAACGCGACGATCAAGTCGGGCACCAACGCCGTCCGCGGCAGCGTGTACGAGTTCCTCCGCAACGATCATCTCGACGCGAACAACTTCTTCTCGAACGCGCTCGGGGCCCCGAAGCCGAAGCGCGAGCGCAATCAGTTCGGCGCCGCGGCCGGCGGCCCGCTCGTGAAGAACCGGACGTTCTGGTTCGGGGACTACGAGGGACTGCGCGATCACGAAGGAGTGCCGCGCATCAGGCAGGTACCGACGGCTGCGGAAAAAGCCGGGCTGTTCAGCGCGGCCGTTGTCGATCCATTTGCGACCGGGCGGCCGGAGTTCAGCCGCAACGCCCAGGGCCAGTGGGTGATCCCGCGCGAGCGCTGGGACCCGGTCGGAGCCGCCATCGTCGCGCTCATCCCGGATCCGAATGTCCCGAACTCGACGATCTATGCGTCGACGCCGGTGACCGACACGCGCACGGATCAGTTCGATGTCCGGCTCGATCATCAGATCTCCCCGACCATGACGCTGTTCGGGCGGTATAGCTTCGTCGACACCCTGACGTTCCGTCCGGCGCCGCTCCCGGGCCTGGGAGAGGGCTCGTTCAACGACGCGTTCGGCGACAACGACATGCGATCGCAGGGGCTGGCGATCGGCCTGACCTGGACGGTCTCACCGACCCTGGTGGGGGATATCCGCTTCGGGTACTCGGCGGGCGACTACTACACGACGCCGCCCAACTACGGTGTCGACGGTCCGGCCCAGATCGGCCTCAAGAACGTGCCGAGCGACCCGGAGATCATGGGCGGTGTGCCGAAGGTCAACATGCAGGGTTTCGATGCCGTCGGCCGGCACACGTCGACGCCGCAGTTCCAGACCCCGCGATCCTGGAATCCCCGCGCGACGTTCAGCCTCAATCGCGGCGCACATTTCATCAAGTTCGGCGGCGAGTTCCTCCACGTGCAGACGCGGATCAACGACCTGAACGCCACGATTGGCCGGATGAACTTCGAGAACCGCTTCACCAACCGCGCCGTCGGCGATCTGCTGCTCGGCCTCCCATCGCAACTGGCTCTCACCAGTTACACGGTCATGGATCAGGGTCAGGACATGCAGTTCTACTTCGTCCAGGACGACTACCGCATCTCACCCAAGCTGACGGCGAACGTGGGGCTGCGCTACGAATACGCCACGCCTCCGCGCGAGCGGGACGACCAGTTCTCCAACTTCGATCCGGCGACCGGGACGATGATCTTCGCGAGCGATGGCGATGTGTTCGACCGCGCGCTGATTCATCCGGACCGGAACAATTTCGCGCCCCGGATTGGCTTCGCCTACAACCCGATTTCGCGGTGGGTGGTGCGCGGCGGATATGGGATCTTCTACACGCACACGGTACGGCAGGGACGCGAGGGACTGCTGGGATTCAACCCGCCCTACCTGGTGGACAACCTGCTGCAGACCGGCGTCACCGGCGCGGCGGCGATCGCCTCGGCCGCTCCGTTCCGCCTGGTGAATGGCTATCCGTCGGGGCTCCTCGATCCGACGACGCTGTCGCCGACGATCAGCCGCCGGGCGCAGGACGCGAACCAGCGGACGCCTTACATCCAGCAATACAACGTCGGCGTCCAGTACGAGCTCATGCCCGACGTCGTGCTCGACGTGGCGTATGTCGGCAACAAGGGCACGAAGCTGAACGGCTTCCGAAACCTCAATCAGCGGGCGGTCATTACCAATCCGGATGGATCGCAGGCCGCCGGTGCCCGGCCCTACCCCGCCTTCGGCGACATCCAGTGGATGGAAAACCGCGTCAGCTCGAGCTACAACTCGCTCCAGCTGCGGCTGGAGAAACGATTCACCAACGGGCTGACCGGTAATGTCAGCTACACCCTGGGTGAAGCGCTCAGCGGCGCCCCGGATCACATCTCGACGAGCGGTGGCGGCGCAGGCATCGACACGGGCGTCTTCCGTGAACCACAGGATGGCAACAACCTGCGCGCCGAGTACGGGCCGACCGAGTTCGACATCCGCCATCGCTTCGTCGCCAGCTACATCTGGGAACTGCCGTTCGGCCGCGGCCGGCACTGGGGTAACAACTGGAACCGCGCGATGGATCTGGCGTTCGGCGGCTGGCAGGTGACAGGCATTCACGTCCTGCAGAGCGGGCTCGCGCTCACCGCAACACTGGCCGGCGCGAACGTCGTCAACCTGGGCGGCGAGCGCCGGGCGCGACCGAACCTGGTCGGCGATCCCGAGCTGTCCGAATCCCAGCGCACACTGGCGCGCTGGTTCAACACCGATGCGTTCGCAGCCTTCACGGTGCCCCAGGCCTTCGGCAACGCCGGCGTCGGAATCATGCGCGGACCCGGAGTCGCCAACTTCGACTTCACCCTGGCCAAGAGTTTCCAGGTGACCGATCGCCGCTCCTTCCAGTTCCGGACGGAGATCTTCAACGCGTTCAATCATCCGAACTTCGGTCCGCCCAACATCGCGCGCGACTCGAGCGGCTTCGGCCAGATACTGTCGGCCGCGCCGGCGCGGATCGTCCAGTTCGGGGTGAAGTTCTATTTCTGAATCCGCAGTCCGTAGTCCGCCGTCCGTAGTCCGCAGTCCGCAGTCCGCGGGCTGCGGGCCGCGGACCGCGGGTTGGGGCATGCACGCCGTGAAACTGATCCCGATCGCAGTCTCTCTGACGATCCTCGGCCTCGCGACACAGCCGGCGCTATTCGGCGGCGCCGCGGAATCGATCGAGGACTTTCAGCTGCCCCCGAAAACGGTCTTCGACCGCACGATGCCGCGGTATCCGAACCTCTGGTTCCATGTCGACACGACCCTGGCTCACTCGCACCGCGAGGCGGTGAAGCTCGTGACCGACGGGGCTCGAGAGTCGATGCGGCTGCGCGAGTATTTCCCTCCCTTCGACAATCCCGAGGGCTGTGATTTCGAGGCGCGCATCGAGCATCTCCAGCCCTGGGAGGACCGCACCGCCCGGGCGCTGCAGCACGCGCACGCGTTTCACATGCGTTACTACTACTCTGCGCTCGCGGGCCCGCTCGAGAAAGTGACGCTCAACACCGGAGACCACAAGGGCACGTTCTACCGATTCGCGGCAAGCGTCCACTACGAGGTCGAGCACAGCAACCCGAATCACGCCGACGTGGAAGCGTGCCCGATCTGCGGGCGCACCGGCGACTACGCGGGTCGCGCCGGCAATCTCGTCGAGCTCGTGCATGATCCGCTCGGGCTCGAGCTCCTTCTCAGGGGAACCATCCGCGGGGAGCGGGTGCGGTTCGAAGACTACGGGCAGCGCGAGGTCGGCTCGATTGCGGGGCTAGGCGACAAGTACACCGTCAAGTCGCTTGTCTTCCCCGGCCTCGCCGGGGATCGCAACACGCTGCGAGTTGGAATGGTCATGGTTACTGGGGGCAGGTGACTTCGGGGTCGGGGTTCGGACCAAATCCCAAGCTCCAAATCCCAAGCTCCAACGCTTCCCAATCCAATTCCCAACCTGTTGGAGGTTGGTTTGGGATGTGGGAGTTGGGCGTGCGTTGGAGCTTGGGATTTGGAGCTTGGGATTTGGCCGGGACCCCGACCCCCGAAGACGTATGCTGGACCCGTGCCCCGCGTCCCCGCTCCAGGGAAGCTCGTCGACATTGGCGGTCTCCGGCTCCACGTCTACTGCAGCGGCGAGGGATCGCCGACGATCGTGCTCGATGCGGCGCTCGGGGCATCATCTCTGAGCTGGTCGCTCGTGCAGCCCGAGCTCGCGAAGGTCTCGCGGGTCTGCAGCTACGATCGGGCCGGATTCGGGTGGAGCGAGCCCGGCCCGATGCCGCGGACCGCCGACCGCATCACCGAGGAACTCCGAGCCCTGCTGGCCCGGGCAGCCGTGCCGCCGCCCTTCGTCTTCGTCGGCCATTCGTTCGGCGGATTCATCGGTCTCATCTTCGCCCGGCGCTTCCGCGCCGAGACGGCAGGCCTGGTGCTCGTGGATCCGGCACACGCCGAGGACTGGGTCACGCCGGCGCCAAAGGAACGGGTGCAGATCGATCGCGGCGTGCGGCTCTGCCGCTACGGCGCGCTCACCGCACGCATCGGCCTCGCGCGCATCGTCGCGACGCTGGTCGGCTTCGGCCAGATCCGGACGGCGCGCCTGCTGGTCAGGATTGCCAGCCGCCGCGGGCTCTCGCGGCAGGACGAGGCGATACTGGCGCCGGTCAGAAAACTTCCGCGTGAGCTGCGGCCGAGCCTGGCGCAGTTCTGGTCGCAGCCGCACTTTTTCGAAGCCCTCGGCAGCCAGATCGCCTCCGTCTGCGTCAGCGCCGGTCAGGTGCTGGAGGCCACGGCTGGCGGGTATGGCGATCTGCCGCTCATCACCATCTCGTCGACCGATCCCGGCGCCTACCGACTCCGGCAGCAGGACGCACTGGCCACTCTTTCCACGTGGGGACGCCACATCGTAGCGTCGCAGAGCGGCCACTGGATCCCGCTCGATCAGCCAGAGGTGGTGATCGACGCGATCAAGGACGTGGTCGCTGCGGCGCGGGCCGTGAGCTGAAATCCGTCCAGTCTACGCATTGTTCCGGTAAGGGAGCGATGCTGAGACTGGTGCTTTCCCTGATTGTCGCCGCCATCTGGGCGACGCCCTGCGTGGCTCAGACACGACTGACCTCGCCCGCAGAGCTCGAGCGGGAACTGGCCGAGGGTGATCTCATCACGGTCGTCCACACGTCCGGGCAGCCCGTGGCCGGGCGGGTACTGCGGGTGACGGCCGACAGCCTGGCGATGAGGCCCGTGACGAAGCCGGTTCAGGGCAGAGCGGTCCGGGATCTGACCATCTCCCTCTCCGCGATTCAGTCTCTCGAGCGGCCGCGCGACCCAGTCCGGAACGGGGCGTTGATTGGTGCGGGTGTCGGCGCCGGTATTGGCGGCGCCATGTTCCTCACGGCATTCGTCATCGATCGCAACGAGATGGACGAGTGGGCCCCGTTCTATCTCGGGGCGACCGGCGCATGCACTGGCATCGGTGCCCTGATCGGATGGGCGGTGGATGCCACGAGGTCGAAGCCTGCTCTCAGGTTCGAAGCTGCATCGCGGCAACGGGCGACGTTCGCCGTGCAGCCGCTGCGGCCACGCGGAGCAGGAATCCGGCTGGCCGTGGCATTCTAGTCTCCATGTGGCAAACGAGATGGATCGTGGTGCTGGCGACGGCGTTCGGCCTGACGGACGTGAGCGTTCGCAGTCAGCCTGGCAAGCCGGCGGAGTCGTTCGAGTGGAACACGTACGGCGGCGATCTCGCCAGCAGCCGCTACGCTCCTTTCGATCAGATCTCCAGGGACAACTTCTCGAAGCTGCAGCTCGCGTGGCGGTTGAACACCAACACGTTCGGGCCGCGCCCCGACACGCTCTACTCGGCGACACCGCTCGTCGTCGGGGGCGTCCTGTTCACGACGGCCGGCACCCGGCGCACCGTCGTTGCGCTCAATGCGGCGACCGGTGAACTGCTCTGGACGCACAACCAGGACGAAGGGCCCCGCGGACAGAACGCGGCGCGCAGCGGTGCCGGCCGTGGCGTCGCCTACTGGTCGAGCGCTGACGGGTCGGATCGGCGCATCGTGTATGTGACGCCTGGCTACCGGCTGATCGCCCTCAACGCGAAGACGGGCACGCCGATTCCCACCTTCGGCACGGAGGGCGTCGTCGATCTGAAACGGGACAACGACCAGGAACTGGACCTGGTCACCGCGGACATCGGCCTGAATGCCACGCCGCTCGTCGCCGGGGATGTCGTGGTCGTGGGCGCCGCGCATCGGTTCAGCGGCGCGCCGAAGACCACGAACAATGCGCGAGGGTACGTGCGGGGCTTCGACGTGAGGACCGGGAAGCGGCTGTGGATCTTTCACACCGTGCCGAAGCCGGGAGAGTTCGGTTTCGAAACCTGGGACAACGAATCGGCGCTGCGGAACGGCAACACCGGAGCATGGGCGCAATTCAGCGCCGACCTGGGGCTCGGGCTGGTGTATGTGCCGGTCGAAATGCCGACGGGAGATTTCTACGGCGGCAACCGGCCGGGGAACACGCTCTTCGGTGAGAGCCTCGTCGCGCTGGACCTCGAGACCGGCCAGCGGCGGTGGCACTACCAGATCACGCACCACGGGATCTGGGACTACGACCCGTCGTGCGCACCGATCCTGTTCGATCTCACGATGAACGGCCGGCGGATCAAGGCGCTGGCGCAACCGACCAAGCAGGCGTTCCTGTTCGTGTTGAATCGTGAAACCGGCGAGCCGATCTGGCCAATCGAAGAGCGTCCGGTGCCGCAGTCCAGCGTGCCTGGCGAAAAGACCAGTCCCACCCAGCCCTTCCCCACGCGGCCTGCGCCATTCGATCGCCAGGGCATCGCGATCGACGATCTGATCGATTTCACCCCGGCGCTGCGCGCGGAGGCGCTCGAGCTGATCAAGCCGTTTCGGATCGGGCCGATGTACACACCGCCCGTATTGAGTGACGCCGGCGGCCCGCTGGCGACGCTGATGGTGCCATCCGATCATGGCGGAGCCAACTGGCCGGGCGGTGCACTCGATCCGGAAACCAACCGAATCTACGTGCACTCCCACACGGCGGTCTTTGCCGCCGGCATCGTGCCCGCGAACCCGGAGTCGTCTGATGCGGGCTACGTTTCCGGACTGGCGCCTGGCGCGGGGCGCGGCGGCGCACCTGGCACCACTGGCGGCGGCCGCGGCCGGGCGGTGACCACGGTGCAAGGGCTTCCATTGATCAAGCCGCCCTACGATCGGATCACCGCTTTCGACATGAACACGGGCGGCCTGATCTGGCAGAAGCCGCACACCTCGACGCCCGACGAGATCAGAAATCATGCGGCGTTGAAGGGACTCGATCTGCCGCGGCTGGGGCAGCCGGGGCGAACGTTCATCGGTGTGCTCGCCACCAGAACACTGCTGATTGCCGGCGAGGGAGGCGTTCACACCGATGAGACGGGGCAGCGCGTCGCGCTGTTGCGCGCGTACGACAAGGCGACAGGCGCCGATGTGGGCGCCGTTCCGATGCCGGCCCACCAGACCGGGTCGCCGATGAGCTACATGATCAACGGCCGGCAATACCTCGCGGTCGCCGTCAGCAGTGCGAGCGGCGCGGAGCTGCTCGTCTATGCGCTGCCGCAGTAGCCGCCCGTCCAACCAGCTCAGACCTTGCCGCCGAGCGCCGCGATCATCTTCGGATCGCGACGGACCTTCTCCGATTCGAGCAGGTCGGACCTGACCTGGGCGCCGGCGCGTGCCAGCGCCGCCGCGACCTTGTAGTAGCGTTCGGCCTTCGCAGCCGGCGCCGAACTCCAGCCCGTCAACGCCCAAATGAGCGGCGGCGTTTTCCATGTCTTGTCGATGACGTCGACGCGGGCGCCGCGCTGCAACAGAAGCGACACGACGTCAGGATGTCCGTAGTACGCGGCCGCATGGAGCGCGGTGTGCCCTTCGCCGTGCCCGCCGAGCTCCATGTCGACGTGCGCACCGTGCTCGATGAGAAGTTGCGCGGCGCCGGCATGGCCATAGCCGCTTGCCAGCCAGAGCGCATCAGCGAGTGTCGCGGAGGCGACCGTCTGGCCCTGTTGGCGCCCGGCATCGAAGAACTCACGCAGCACGTCGACCCGGCCCAGGCCTGCCGCGCCGGCGAAATCGAGCGGCGCGCCGCGGCCCGCCAGATGTGCGGCGGCTCCCGGCTGGCCATTGGCGAGGCAGGCGCGGATCAACGGGGTGTTGCGACCCGCACTTCCTGGCAGATCCATGCGTGCACCGTGATCGAGCAGAACGTCGATCACCGCGAGCTGGACGCCGGCGGCGTCGGGTGGCGCGCTGGTGGCGACAAGACCAAGCGTGGTGCATCGGCTGCTTCCGTATACCTCGGCTCCGGCGTCGACCTCCGCGCCCGCGTCGAGCAGGATCCGCGTAATCTCCGCGATGTTCTGTGGAGACACCTGGCGATAGCCTTCGACGCCGTTCGCGGAGACGTAATGCAGCAGCGTCGCCCGGTGCTCGCGCGTCGATCGCGCACGCGCTAATCCGGGATCCTCGCGAAGCAACCGCTCGAGGGTCTCGAGGTCACCCGTGACGATGGCGCGCACCGCCGCTTCGAAGGCGGATACGGGAGACGCCGACTGAGCCAGCGACTCGAGATGCGACGCAAAGACCGGCCAGCTGACGAACCCATGCGCCCGCGCGATCACGAACTGCGCATCGGCCAGCGCGCATTTCGGATGATCGCGCCGGCCCGCGAGCCGGGTTCGGGCGAACGGCTCGACATCCCTTGCGCGACTCTCGATCTCGTCCGGGTGCCTGAAACGGTCCGATTCGTCCAGATGTGCCGCGAGGACGTTCAGCCACTCGATGGTCCATGCTCGAATGGCGGCGTCATCATCCGACTTGCACGCCTTCACCAGGTCCTTCGCCAGCTTTCGGTATTGATCGAGATTCGGCCGTGACGGAAGCGGGAGGGCGTCCTGCGGGTTCGGGTACATGCGAAGCTCCTTTCACTGCAGCCCGGAGTCCGCACTGTCAGGCTGTCCGCCGCACCTCGTGGTGCGATGGCGGATGAAAGAAGTTCGTGTCTTCCCGATCAACTGTGGGTGGGCACTGCCCTTTCCGCGGACTGGATGCGCCCCTCGCGCTGCCGCCAGTATACGCTGCGTTGTTCGGACGGCAGCCGCTGAGTACGGCCCCGCTTCGCGGGTGGGACGACGAGACGACGACACGACGGGACGACGGCGCGCCTTTCGGCGCGCAATCACAAAGAAGCACAAAGAGCACGAAGACCACCAAGGCAACCGGCCACTATCGCAGGTTCTGCCCGTTGACGGCAACGCCGGCCACGGCCGGCGTCGGTCAGGAGTGAGGATCGAACGGATCGCAAGCCGCCCAGCGAAGGGACCGGCGGCTTGCGATCCGTCCGATCCTCACTCCTGCCACCGCGCTTCGCGCGGTGCCGTCAACGGGTAATAGTCCGTCGAAGAGATTCCAGGATTTTCTTTGTGAGCTTCGTGCTCTTTGTGGCCTTCGTGCCAGCGCCAAAGCGCCGTCGTATCGTCGTATCGTCGTTCCCGCGAAGCGGCCCGTGAAGCGGAGCGCACCGTGATTCGTCCGGGGATGTCGTGATAGATTCCCGCACCGTGCCGAAAATCCAGACGTCTCCCGCCATGAACCGGCGTGCATTCCTCTCAGCCGCCGCGTTGCCCATACTGGCGCCGCACGCCTCAGCGCAGTCGCAGCGATTCCCGATCGGTCCCGAGCCGATCCGCTATCCCTCCGCTGTCTGGAAGGTGCTCGACGAGCGCTTCAGGAAGTACATGATCGGCAACACGCCGCTGGTGCGCGAATGGACAGGGGCGCTCTGGGCGGAAGGGCCCGCATGGAATGGCGTGGGCCGCTACGTCGTCTTCAGCGACATCCCGAACAACGTCCAGCTGCGGTGGGATGAAGCCACGGGGCAGGTCACTCCGTTCCGGGCGCCGTCGAACTTTTCGAACGGCAACACCTTCGACTGGCAGGGCCGGCAGATCTCCTGCGAGCACCAGACCGCGCGCGTCGTTCGCTACGACTACCAGGGGGAGCCGACGGTACTCGCATCGACCTTCGAGGGAAAGCGCCTCAATGCGCCGAACGACGTCATCGTGCATCCGAACACCGGCGGCATTCTCTTCACCGATCCAGGGTACGGGAGCCATTGGTACTACGAAGGCACCGTCAGACAGCTCGAACTGCCGACCAGCGTCTACCACATCGACGCGCAGAGCGGCCGGCTCACCAAGCTGACCGACGAGATCAAGAAGCCGAACGGGCTCTGCTTCTCACCCGACTACCGCACGCTCTACGTCGCTGATACGGCCCCGACACACTTCCCGGGCGAGAAGGCAAAGATCATCGCGTGGACCGTCCAGGACAACGGAAGCCGTCTGACCAATCGCCGCGAGTTCGCCACCCAGGATGCCGGTTTCCATGACGGCATTCGCGCTGACGTCGATGGCAACATCTGGTGCGGGACCGGGTTCGGCGGTGAGGGCGTGGACGGTGTCCACGTCTACGCGCCCGACGGCACGAAGCTCGGCCAGATCCTGATGCCCGAGGGCACGGCCAACCTGTGCTTCGTCGGCCGGAATCGAAACCGCCTGTTCCTGACGAGCAGCCAGTCGGTCTACACGCTCTACACCGCGGCCCAGGGGGCCCATCGGACCTGATCGGCGCCCGCGCTCCTTCCAAAGCCGCTCGAGCTCCGTGGTTTGCCTTCCGCGGGAATTTGTCGATCCCCGTCACCGCCGTTCGACATGGCTGTGGAGGCACGTGATGCAACCAGTTTCTTACGCGATCAAGAGCACGGTCAGATCGAAGGACGGGACGGCGATCGCCTACGAGCGATCAGGCAACGGACCGGCTCTCATCCTGATCGACGGCGCACTCTGCAGCCGCGCCTTCGGCCCTTCCGGCAAGCTGGCGCCGCTGCTCGCGGAGCACTTCTGCGTCTATACGTACGACCGTCGCGGCCGTGGGGCGAGCGGTGATACACCGCCATACTCTCCGGCCCGGGAAGTCGAAGACATTGCGGCGCTGATCGACGCGGCGGGAGGCTCGGCGTTCCTGCTCGGCCTGTCATCGGGCGGCGCGCTCGCGCTCGAGGCCGCGGCGTCTCAGGCCGGCGTCCACAAGGTGGTTGCCTACGAGCCACCCTACGTCGACGACGAAGGCCAGCGCGGTGGTGCGGCCCATGAAGGACAACTCGAGAAGCTGGTGGCGTCCGGTGATCGAGGCGGGGCGGTGAAGTACTTCATGAAAGACATGGTCGGCGCCCCGGGCGCGATGGTGGTCATGATGCGCCTCATGCCGTGGATCTGGGGCAAGCTTCGAACCGTCGCTCATACCCTTCCGTACGATGCCGCCGTCATGACCGAATTCAAGGTCCCCCGGGACCGGTTCGCCTCGATCGATCGGCCGGTCCTGGTGATGAACGGGTCGAAAACCGATACGCGCTTGAAAACGGCCGCGCGAACGATCGCGAGCGTGGTGCCGGGCGCTCGGCACGGGGAACTCGCCGGCCAGACCCACAACGTGAAAGCCGAGGTGCTCGTTCCGGCGGTCGTTGCATTCCTGTCGGGATCGGTGGCCCCGGCCACGGGCCGGAGTTGAAACCGTGCGATTCATCATCATTCACAAGACCAACGCCCACTGGGAGACCGGCGCGAACCCGGGCCCCGGCCTGGTGGCGCGGGTCGGAGCGCTTCTGGGCGAGCTCGCGGCAGCCGGCGTGCTCCTGAGTGGCGAAGGTCTTCGTCCGAGTTCCGAGGGCGTGCGGCTCAGGTTCTCTGACGGCAGACGGATCGTGATCGAGGGTCCGTTCGAAGCAGGACACGAGTTGCCAGCCGGCTTCACCATCCTGCGAGCGCGCTCGATTGCCGACGCGATCGAGTGGGCGACACGCCAGGCACGTGTGCTGGGCGATGGCGAGATCGACATTCGTCCCGTGACCGAACCATGGGACATCGGGCTTGCTCCAAGACCGGAAGGCGATTCCACGAGACGCTACATGGTGCTGCGAAAGGGTTCGGCGGCGACAGAGGCCGGTACGGCGCCGTCGGTGACCGAGCGGGCCGAGCTCTCGCGGCTCATCGAGGAGACCACGCGCGCTGGCGCGCACCTGGTCACGGAAAACCTGCGTCCGAGCGGCAGAGGAAGACGCTACAAGAACTCACGCAACGGCATCAGCGTGTTCGACGGACCGTTCATCGAGACCACCGAGATGATCGGTGGTTACGTCGTGGTCACGGCGTCGTCCATCGCTGATGCCGGTCGATTCGCAGAGCGATACATCGTTGCGGTCGAGGCCGAGGAGGTGGATGTCTTCGAGTTGGAAGACATCATCACCGCGTCAGCTGCTGTCCGCTGCTGATACCGAATCAGAGCCGCTGGCATCTGCGGGTCCCCTCGCAGCGATCAGGGCGCTGATTCGCCTCGGGCGGTGACGCTACGTTCCGCTGAGGAACGCCTTCATCACCTCGATCGTCTGCGCCTTGTTCTCGCGGCGCACGTTGTGTCCGGCCCCGTCGATGTGGACGATCCTGCCCCGCGGGAGCCGGCTCGCCACCTCCTCGTTCTGCTTCCTGAGATCGCCCTGTGCATCCGCCTTGAGAATCAGCGTTGGCGCCGTAATCTTCGGGAACAGCTCGCCGACCGGCGGCAGGGCGGAGGGGACATTCTGGACGGTGCCGGGATGGTGGCGCCGTTTGGAAGGCGCCCAGAACTCGCACTCGGAGCGTCCCCATTTCGGGGAGTTCTTCATGCAGCCGGCGACCAGTTCCTCTTCGGTCGTGTTGTTGCGCGCGAGGATCGTCGCGCGCCGCTGCTCCGGCGTCTGCGTCGCCGCTCCCGCCGCGGGGGTGGCCGGGCGGACCAGTCCGGGGTCTTCCAGAATCACGGCCTGCGCGATGTCGGGGTACTTCGCGGCGAAACGGGCCACCGAGGAACTGCCCATCGAATGCCCCATCAGAATCGGGCGAACGAGCTTCAGCTCCTTTATCAGGCCCGCGAGGTCCTCTACCTGCACGTCCGGCGGATCGGACGGCGACGGCGGATCAGACAGGCCGTGACCCCGCGCGTCGAACATGACGATGTCGTACTGGTCCTGGAACTCCCGGGCGAGGTTCGTCCAGCAGAGAGCGTCGTCCGATGATCCATGCGCCATCACGAGCGCCGGCTTGCTGCCACCAGTGCGCCAGTAATGGAGGCGGATGCCGTTCGCGACGACGTAGCCGTCGGTCCAGCCGGCGGGCAGCTGCGGCCCGGCCGAGGAAGGCGCCGCCCACAGCGCCAGCATCACGGCGGCAAGAAGCGAGTGTCGAAATTTCATACGATGCCTCTCCTCCTGATCTCGCCGCCCTGCACCGGCGACGCGGCGGCTACACCCGCCTTCGCGCTTCGCGCTATGGCGAGGCAGGCTATCACGATCCCCAGCTCCGTACTGAAACTCAATAACCCCGGCTCGCGCCTCCACCTCCCGACCTGCCACCGCCGAAACTGCGCGAACCGCCGCCAGACGACGAGCTCGACTCCAACCGCGGCAGCACCTTCGTGTACTCGTGGTGGTAGGTGCAGAACGCGCAGGTCTCGACGACCTTCGCAGTACCACTGCCGTGCCTGGTCGCGGGTTCGATGACGGTCTCGGTCGAGGACTGCGTGCGATTCTGGCATTGCGGGCACTTCGAGTAACCGGTGATCCACTTCGGGTACCGCAGGGTCAAGTGATTGGAACAGGACGGACATTTCCAGACGTCGTAGTCGACACTTCCGACCCGTTCCTCCGCCTGCTCTCCATCGGACAGCATCGCGTCGTCGGCGGTCTCGTCCAGGCGCACCATCACCGCCTGACAGCCGTCGCATCGCCGGCCGCGGTAGCGGCGCCATCTTCGAACGCCGGTGATCGAGCCGATCGCGGCGACGAGCGTGCCCACACCGCCCAGCAGGAGCGGGAAGATGTCCCAGCCGGGCCGGTCGTAGGACTCGCTTTTCACTGACACCAGCTCGACCGGTTCGTTGCGTGCGACGCGCAGCAGCGCGTCCACGCCGTCGAGGATCCCACGATCGAAGTCGCCGGCCTTGAATCGCGGAATCACCTGGCCGTCGAGAATCGCCCCCACTTTTCCGTCGGGAAGTGCCCCCTCCAGTCCGTAGCCGACTTCGACACGCACCCGGCGATCGCCGGTGGACCATAGCAGGAGCAATCCGTTGTCCTTGTTCTTCTTGCCGATGCCCCACAGCTCGAACAGCTTGACCGCGAATTCTTCGACCGAGCGGCCATCCAGCGACGTGATGACGACGACCGCCATCTCGACTCCGCTGGCGCGTTCGACATCGCCGATCATGGTGTTGAGCCGGGCGACCGTGTCGGCGCGAAGCACACCGGGCAGATCCGTGACCCACGTCCCGTCGCGGGCTCGCGGATTGGGAATGCCGGCGATCGGCTCCGCGCCGGCGGCAGCGACGAGCGCGGTAACCAGCGCGCAGGCCGCGAGGAACGTGGAGGGACGGCGAGTCCCCGATCGACCGGCGTGAGATATCACAGCGATGAAATCGTAGACTGAATTGAATGTCTGTTGTCTCTTTCGTCAGCTCCGCCCTTGGGCGGACGAGGCGCGCCCTACCTGTTTCGGACCACTGCGACGGCGAGCGCTTCTTCAACCCGGCCAGCGAGCAGGCCCGCCCCATCGGTGACGTCATCACATGGCAGCGCACGCGCGAGAAATCGGCGTGGCCGGAGTTCGTGCCGCTCACGCCGTATCCGCCGCCACCGGCGCAGGTCATTCCGGGAGCCATCGCGGCCACGTTCGTCGGCCACTCGACCTTCCTGCTGCGCACCGCGAACGCGGTGATCCTCACCGACCCGGTGTTCACCACCCATGCCGGGCCGTTCGGCCGCCTCGGTCCGCGCCGGGTGCGCCCGGCCGCGCTGCCGCTCGATTCCCTGCCGATTCCCGACATCGTCCTGGTCAGCCACAATCACTACGATCATCTGCAGCCTTCGTCGCTGCGACGGTGTGCGCAGGGTGCCGAGCCGCAGTTCGTCACACCGCTCGGGCTCGGGCCGTTTGTGCGCCGGCTGACGCTGCAGAACGTGATCGAGCTGGATTGGTGGAAGACAGCGGACCTTGGCGACGGACGCACCGTCACCTGCGTGCCGGCGCAGCACTTCTCCGCGCGCACGCCCTTCGATCGCAACCGGACGCTCTGGTGTGGCTTCGTGCTGCACAGCGCGACCGAGACGATCTATTTCGCGGGCGATTCCGGGTACGGCCCGCACTTCAGGGAGATCGGCCGCCGCTCGGGTCCGATCGACCTCGCGCTGCTGCCGATCGGGGCCTACGAGCCGCGCTGGTTCATGCGCCCCGTTCACATGAATCCAGCCGAGGCCGTCCAGGCGCACGTCGACATCGCGGCCCGTGTCAGCCTTGGGATGCACTTCGGGACGTTCCAGCTCACCGACGAGGCGATCGACGAGCCGCTCTTCGCCCTCGATCGCGCGCTCGACGAACGAGGAGTCTCCGATCAGGCGTTCACGACCATCGACTTCGGGGACAGCACGGTCATTCCGCCTGCTGGATTGAACGCACGGTGAACGCGACACCCGATTCGTCGTTCGAAGGCCGTAGATCCGGGATCCGGGATCCGGGGTCCGGGGTCCGGGGTCCGGGGTCCGGATGCCGTGGTAATTAGAGGCAACCAGGGCTCATTCAAGGGGCCTGTTGCCTCTGAGTACCACCACCCGCGGACCCCGGATCCCGGATCCCGGATCCCGGGAGAAGTCCAGATTGACCCGGGCTCCTCCCGGCGGTATCTTCCGGCACAAGACTCGACCGACAACCACGGGCGAAAGGAGACGCATGGCCAAGACTCTTCCGGGCGGCGTCCTTGACCGGCGTAGGTTTGTCCTCACGGCTGCCGGCACGGTCACCGGCGGCGCCACAAGCCTCGCGTGGGCCTCTCCGGCCGGCGCGGGTGCCTCTCTCTCATCGACACGACGCAGTCCGCCGGCACCGAACCCGATTCCTGGTGGAATCGAGTTGGCGCCCGGCCTCGTCATTCACGTCTGGGGTGCTGGCGATCCCGCAGTCACTTTGCCATTCACGGGCATCACCCTTCAGGGCCTGGACGTCGAACCCTGCACGATCACCGACTTCAATGGGTCGAGCGCGCTTGCCTATCACGTCGGCCAGGCGCGCGCCAGCGACGGACAGACGTACAACCTCGAGACAGATATCCGCGCCTTCGAGGGCGAGTACGTCGTCGACGGCGACGTCCACCACGGCGCGTTCGCGCTGATATGAATCGACCTGTTCGACCCCGGTTCGGGGTCGCAGGTGCACGACTTCAACGGCGGCATCCTGCCGTCGGGTCTGTTCTGGACGCTCGACGTTCGCAAGACGGCCGTCGATTTCAAGGTCGGCGACCGGCGCGCCGTCCTGCACGTCAGGAACCTTCCGGTGATCGACACCTTCCAGTTCTTCGGGCCGAACGACACACCGGGCCTCGTGGACATCCACGTCGAGTGGGAAGCCACCGGGCCAGCCGTCGCCCGAGGGTTGGGGACGACGGTCGCGCCCACGGATCCCGGGGCGTTTCTCGGCGAGTTCGCTCCGGCGATCTCGAAGGGATCGTTCTCGGGTGGGGAGATCGGGTTCGAGTTCGAGTCCAACCGGAGAGCGAGCACTTCTCCGGGAGGATACGCACAACTCGGCCCGGAACGGAATGGGGTCTACCTGTAATCGACGAACGCGGGCCGTCGGGGCTGCTCCAGCCCGCGTTTGTCCTACGTCAAATCCCAAGCTCCAAGCACCAAATCCCAACGCGCTCCAACTTCCAAAAGTTGGAGCGCGTTGGGATTTGGGATTTGGAGCTTGGGATTGACACTCGACAGACGACCAGTCCACTAATCGGTGGCCTCCGCCGTGGCCTCGACGCATACCTCGATCTGATACGGGTCGATAAAGAGCGTATCGCCGGCCGTCAGCGCGTGAGGGCGGCCGGCAGGAAGCCTGCTGCTCCAGTCGTTGAGGCACACGCCGTTCCGGCTCATGTCCTCGATGAAGAACGAGCCATCATGGAAGCTGATGACGGCGTGCCAGCGGGAGACCTTGGTATCCGGCAGTTCCCACGTATTGTCGGCGGCACGGCCGATACTGCCGCCGGCTTCGTCGAAGACATGACTGCTCGCCGCCTCTGGCGGCAAGACCGGCGACAGGATTCGAAGAATGAGCCTCACGGCACCGGCCGACTCGGCAGTGTACACCCCTCCGGTAATCGTCCATCGCTAATCCCTAGTCCTCAATCCGTAGTCCCGAATCCCGAGTCCCCGGTCCCGAGTTCCGGCGCGCGTCGGGCTCCGGTGTCGCGCGCGCGATTCGGGACTGGATACGGGATTCAGGACTATTGATTCAGGACTCTGGATTCAGGACTATGGATGAGCGATGAGCGATTACTTCCGCGATCTGCGGTACGGACTCCGATCCTTGTGGCGTTCCCCGAGCTTCACCCTCGTCGCGACGTTAACGCTTGGTCTCGGCGTCGGTGCGGTGACGGTCATCTACAGCGTCGTCTACAACGTCGTTGTCGCGCCGCTGCCGTATCGGGATGCCGACCGGCTGGTGAACGTCATGGTCCAGGACGCGCGGACCGGCCGCACCCGGGGAACGTTTTCGTTCTCCGAGCTCCGGGAGTTCCGTGCGCAGACGAACGTCTTCGAGGATGTCATCGGCACGCTGGGCCAGGGCATGCGATACGAGACGGGCGAGAGCGTCGAGGTCCTGCGCGCCGTGTGGGTTACCCCGAACTTCTTCGACTTCATGGGTCTGCCGCCCCTGATCGGCCGGACGATCCGGCCGGAAGACGGCGAGCCCGGCGCACCCGCGGTCGCGGTTCTCAGGCATCGCGCATGGGTGACCTACTTCGGGGGCGATCCCGCCGTCGTCGGAAGGACGATTGCGCTGAACGGCGAACCACGAACCATCGTCGGGGTGATGCCGCCGCGATTCACCTGGCACGCAGCCGACGTCTGGATCCCAGGGTCCATCGATCGAACCCCGCCTGCCGGAGTCATCGACCAGCGGAACTTTCAGGCGCGCCTGAAGCCGAACGCGACCCTTGCCCAGGCGGCCGCCGAGTTGGACAGCGTCGCGCGGCGTCGCGCGAGTGAGTATCCGAAGGACTACCCCGAGCAATTTCAAGTGCAGGTGGTGAACGTGATCGACTTTACGGTCGGCGCGTTCAGCGGTGTCCTGTACGTCACTCTGGCGGCGGTCGGGCTCCTGCTGGTGATCGCGTGCTGCAACGTCGCGAACATGCTGCTCGCGCGGGCGACGACGCGTGAACGCGAGATGATGGTCCGCGTCGCCCTCGGCGCGAGTCGCGGACGCATCGTCCGGCAGCTGCTGGTCGAGAGCCTGTTGCTCTCGGCCGGAGGCGCTGCCGCCGGCTGTCTGCTCGCCTACGCGGGGATTGGCGCGCTCGTCGCGCGGTTGCCACAGAACCCGCTCCCCGGAGAAGTGGACATCGCGCTGAACGGTCCGGTTCTTCTGTTCAGCCTTGCGATCGCCGCTGGTGCGGCACTCGTCTTCGGCCTGGCGCCGGCGCTCTATACGGCGCGGCGGGATCTGACGGCGGCAACGCTCAGAAGCGCCGGAAGAGTGACCAGCGGACGAGGACGTTTGAGAAACACGCTCGTCGCCGCGGAGATTGCGTTGTCGCTCGTGCTCGTTCTCGGCGCCGGGCTCCTGATGCGCAGCTTCGTCTCCGTGATGCAGGTCGACCTCGGCTTCGATCCGGCCAGGCTCACGCTCGTCTCCGTCGCGTTTCCTCCTGCACGCTACGCGGCGCCGGCCGACAGGCAGCGCTTCTTCGATGAAACGCTCGGTCGCATTCGCCTGATTCCCGGAGTCGAGGCGGCAGCCCTGACGAGCGGCGTTCCGCCGTTCGAGCTGCCCGTCTCGGGTATCGCGCTGCCGGGAGAGGCCGGTCCGCGCGACGCGAGATCGTTGGTCCGGTGGGTCACCACGGACTTCTTCAGCGCGCTGGACATTCCCGTCATGCGCGGGAGCATTCCCCCTGATGTGAAAGCCGGCGAGGCCTCGCGCCAGGTGGTCGTCAACCAGGCGTTCGCCCGGACCTATTTCCCCGGGCAAGACGCGATCGGCAGGCGAATCGAGCTGCTGCCGCTCAACGAACCGCCGGATCCCCTGCGTCATCGCGTTTACGAAGTTGCCGCGATTGTCGGAGATATCCGCAATCAGGGACTCCGCCAGGCGACAGATCCTGAAGTGTACGTGCCGTGGTTTGCCGCGATTCGCGGAACGCCTTCGCTGCTGTTACGAACCGCAGGCAGCCCGGCGAACGTCTCGACGAGTGTCCGCCACGAGCTTGCGGCGGTGGATCGCCAGGTTGCGGTGGTGCAGACGAGAGCATTGACGGAGATTCTCGATCGCTCGTTCTACGCGCAGCCGCGATTCAGCCTGCTCGTCCTGGGCGTCTTCGCTGTCACCGGTATCGTGCTGGTCGCGGTCGGCGTCTTCAGCCTGACGGCCTACGCCGTGTCACGCCAGAAGAAGGAGATCGCGGTCCGCATTGCCCTCGGCGCCGCGCGGTCACAGGTTTACGCGGTCGTGTTCCGAGTCGCCGTCCGGCTGGTGGCCGCGGGCATCGGCGCAGGGATTCTGGCCAGCTTCGCCACGAACCGGCTCCTCACGACGCAGCTCTGGAATGTCTCCCCGAACGATCCGTTGACGCTCGCGGCCGCGACGATCCTGGTGGCGTCGATCGCGTTTGCGGCCTGCTACATCCCGGCGCGCCGCGCCCTGAGGGTCGATCCGATCAACGCTCTTCGCGAAGAGTGATGGCGCTTGCGGCTCAGTTCCGCGGGGGCTTTAGCCCCCCGCGACCGAGCCCCGAGCCCAGAGCCCCGAGCCCCGACTTGAGTTACCGATCAGCGATTGCCTGGATGACGCTTGCCCGGTACGTGCGACTGACCTTCACTTTGGTGCCGTCGCTGAGCGTCACTTTCTGATCACCTGAGGTCAACGGCTCGATCTGACGCACGCAGTCCACGTTGACGATCGCGGAACGATGGATACGGACGAACCCGTTGGGCTCGAGAGAGTCGGCCAGCGCGCGCAGTGAGTCGCGGACCAGGATCGTGCGGGTCCGCGTGTGGATCCGCGCGCAGTAATCTTCGGCTTCGATCCAGACGATGTCGTCGTGCGGGATCACGAAGGTGCGGCCGCCGTCGCGGACGACGAGCTGCCTGCGCTCAGGCGCCATCGCCGACAGCAGATCGGCCAACCCCTCCGCCATCGAGGCGAACGAGTGCTCGCGCAGCCGGACACGGGTCCGGTCCAGCACGATCGAGAATCGCTCGTCCGAGAACGGCTTCAACAGGTAGTCGAGCGCATGCTGCTCGAAGGCCTGGAGGGCGTAGCGATCGAACGCGGTCACGAAGATAATCGCCGGAACGCTCCCGGCTTCGAGCCGCCGGAGCACTTCGAAGCCGTCGACCTCCGGCATCTGCACGTCGAGGAACAGCACGTCGGGCCGCTCACCGCGGACGATCGCGACGGCGTCGGCGCCGTGACTGCACTCGGCGACGACCGCGAAATCCTGCTCGCGCGACAGGAGCACCCGCAGCGTCTGACGCGCCAGCGGCTCATCGTCTACGACGACCGTCCGCCACGGACCTGCGGGCAGCGGGTGGTTCATGACGGGGCGTATGGGAGCGTCACGGTCGCCCTGACGCCGCCCCCCTCCCTGGGTCCGACCGCGAGCGCGGCGTTGTCACCGAACTCGGCGTTGAGCCGCGAGGCCAGGTTCCGGAGGCCGGTCCCCGTCGAGTCATGCAGCGTCCATCCGGCCGGCAGGCCGACGCCACTGTCCTCGACGTCGATCCGCGTGCATCCGTTGTCACGAACCGCCCGCACCAGCAGCGACCCCTCACGCACCCGCGGCGCCAGCCCATGGCGCACGGCGTTCTCAACGAGCGGCTGTACGACGAGCAGCGGCACGCGCGCGTCGGCGACGTCCGGCGCGAGATCGACCGTGACCGCCAGCCGATCGGGGAACCGCGCCCGCTGGATCTCGAGATAGCGTTCGACGATCTGCAGCTCCTCGCTGAGCGACGCGGACTGGCGGTGGCCGGCGTCGAGCACGTAGCGCAACAGGTCGCTGAGGCCGGCCGTCAGCCGCACGACAGCGGCAGTGTCACCGGTTCGGGCGAGCGCCGCGATGCTGTGGAGACTGTTGAAGAGAAAGTGCGGTTGCAAGTGCCCGCGGAGCGCCTGCAAACGTGCGGCAGCAAGCTCGGCTTCCAGCCGTGAGGCCGCGAGCAGCCGCTCTTGGTACCGCTCGTAGAGCGTGATCGCGGCACCGGTGCCCGCAATCGCCGTGTAGATCAACAGCTGGGCGCTCAGCCGTCCGCGCAGCTGCGAGAGAAAGCTTCCCCGGGGCCCGGTCTGTTGATTCGCGAGCGCCGCGCTGAGCCACACCATCACGAACGTGTGAACGACGGTCACGGCCACGAACACCGGGATATGGGCAGCCAGAAGCCGCACCCAACCGCCGAACCGCTCGGGCTGCCAGTGGCGCGTGAGCTGCCAGACGCCGATCGTGAAAGGGATCCACACGACGAAGTACGCGGTCTGCCAGGTGATCGCGCCCCTCGCGTTCATTCCTTCACCGGGCGTCCGGGAGGCCCACAGGATCTGCGCCGCGGACATCGCCGCCACGAACAACCAGAAGGTCGTGGCCGCGATCCACATGGCGGGATGGCTGACGAGCGGCGGCCGGAGGCGATCGGTCATGCCTGGACCAGCTTAACGCAGGGGACCGGCGTCGCCGCCGAGCTGCCGGTCATCTGGCTGCGCCGGAGACGCGGCCGGCTGCATCTCGGTTGTGCGGCGCCTCCGGGGCCACCAGGATGATCAGGTGTTTGCCTGGAGGCCCCAAAATGCGTAGATTTCGAATCACGACCGTGTCGTTCGCCGTCCTCGCGATCGCAACTGTCTCCGCGGCGCAGCAGCCCGGCGATCAGGCTCCCAAGGTCTTCACCCTGTCGGGCGAGATGCTGCGGGGCTATCAGAGCGTGCAGCGCAACCTGGTCGAAGCGGCCGAGAAAATGCCCGCGGAGCACTATCCCTTCAAGCCAACCCCCGACATCAAGCCGTTCGGCCAGCTCGTGGCGCACGCGGCGCTGTCGCAATTCACCACCTGCTCGATGCTGAAGGGGGAGCCCAGCCCGCGGAAGGATGAGAAGGAAGACGCGTCACGCACGAGAGCCGAGGCCATCGCCTTGCTCAAGGCATCGACCGACTACTGCGATCCGCTCGTCACTTCACTGACCGACACGACGATGCCGGAGATGGTCAAGGCCAAAGATTTCCAGGTTGCGAAAGGGCTGCTCCCGGCGAGCCTCATCTCGCACGGCCAGGAGATGTACG
>Ga0209382_10002338_pt1 | contig 27787 bp, 31 predicted proteins | sample SoiMetdeltSBSDD5_FD_187599 | JGI IMG/M metagenome (GOLD analysis project Ga0209382, IMG submission 187599) | Bulk soil microbial communities from a Populus tree surrounding site in Tennessee, USA - Soil MetaG P. deltoides SBSDD5 (SPAdes) (version 2) | ecosystem: Environmental > Terrestrial >... | reverse complement strand
CGAGAGGACTAACCGCCGCTCACGCGAACGCGAACGCCAGCCCGACCACGACGTACACCGCCAGCAGCTGCAGCCCCTCGAACCAGTTCGACTCCCCGTCCGCGGTGATGCGGTCGGCGATCAGCACGGCGAGCACGACCGCCGCGAGCTCGAAGCCGTTGAACACCAGCGGCATCGGCTCGGGGCCGAACACGAACGACAGCAGCACGAGCACCGGGGCCACGAACAGCGCGATCTGGACGCTCGAGCCGACCGCGATGTTGACGGCCAGGTCCATCTTGTCCTTGGCGGCCACGAGCACGGCCACCCAGTGCTCGGCGGCATTACCGACTATGGCGACGACGATCGCGCCGATGAAGAACTCGCTCAGCCCGATCGACTCCGCCGCCTCGGAGATGGACCCGACCAGCACCTCGCTCATCACCCCCACCAGCACGCCCGCCACCGCGAGTGCGATCACGCTGCGGCGCACGGTCCAGCCGGCGGCGTGCTGCTCATAGGGCGGGTTGAACAGGTCGCGGTGCGTCCGCAGCGAGAAGATCAGCCCGCCGATGTAGGTGAGGATCAGGACGATCGCGACCGCTAGGCTCAGGTGCTCGACGGTGGAGTCGTACTCCACGAGGTCTTCGTTCACCGCCGGCAGCCGGCCCCCGGCGACCAGCTCATAGACCGCGGGCATGATCAGCGTGACCAGCGCCAGCAGGAGCATCGAGGACTGGGCGCTGGCCGCCGTGCGGTTGAACGTCTGCCGGTCACGCCTGAGCCCCCCGATGAACATGGACGCCCCCAGCACCAGCAGAATGTTCCCCATGATCGAGCCGATGATCGAGGCCTTGACCACCTCCTGGAGCCCTTCGATGAGCGCGAAGAACGCGATCACCAGCTCCGGGAAGTTGCCGAAGGTGACGTTCAGCAGGCCCCCGATGCCGGGCCCCGAGCGGGCGGCCAGCTCTTCGGTGGCCTTGCCCATCAGCGCAGCCGTCGGCACGATGCCGAGCGCCGCGGCGACGAAGATCGCGGTCGGCGTGGAATGCGTGAGCTCCAGCACGATCGCGGCCGGGATCAGCGGCACCAGCAGGTACGGCCAGCCGTCGGCGCTCAGCAGGAAGCGCCCGATGGAGGCCCGCTCGGAGGAGTGGCCCGTCGACATGGGGCCGGAAGTGTGCCGCATCGGGCGGCAGGCGTGACCGGAGGCCCGGGATGAGCGACATCCTGCCCGTGCTCGCCCTCGGCGGGGCGCTGGTCGTCTTCCTCTGGATCGACCTGAAGCTGTTTGCCCGCGGACGTGAGCCGAGCTTCCGCGAGGGCCTGCTCTGGTCGATCGGCTGGCTCGTCCTGAGCCTGCTGGCGGCGCTCGTCGTCCTGGCCTTCGAGGGGCCCGAGGACGCCATCACATACACCACGGTCTACCTGGTCGAGCGCTCGCTGTCGCTGGACAACCTGTTCGTCTTCCTACTGCTGTTCGCGTACTTCGGCGTGCCCATGGAGTACCGCGCGGGCTTGCTCTTCTGGGGCATCGTGGCTGCGCTGGCGCTACGGGGACTGGCGATCCTCGGCGGCGTCGCGCTGATCGAGCAGTTCCACTTCGTGATCTACATCCTCGGTGCGACCTTGCTCATCCTCGCCTACCGGATCTTCCGCGGGGTCGCCGAGAACGTCGACCCCGACAAGAACCTCTTCGTGCGACTTGTGCGCAAGGTGTTCCCCGTCACGGGCGAGTACCACGGCAAGCACTGGTTCGTGCGAATCCGCGGCCAGCGGCACGTGACACCGCTGTTCCTGTGCCTCGCGGCGATCGTCTTCGCCGACATCGCCTTTGCGATCGACTCCATCCCGGCCGCGTTCGGCATCACCCGCGACCCGCTCCTGATCTGGATGGGGAACGTGTTCGCGCTGCTGGGACTGCGCGCGCTGTTCGTGCTGATGGAGAGCCTGATCGTGCGGTTCCGCTACCTGGACGAGACGATCGCGATCGTGCTGGCGGTCGTCGCCGTCAAGCTCCTGATCGAGGACATCTACAAGGTGTCGCCGCTGGCCAACCTCGGCGCCGTGCTCGCCCTGCTGGCCGGCGGCATCGTGGCGTCGGTGATCGCCGACCGCCGGGATGCACGCCGGGGCAAGAGCCCGGACGAGGAAGGCCGTCAGGCTAGACTGAGGCCCAGTGAGAACCCGTAGCTTCGGCACGACCGGCCTGCGCTGTTCCGAGATCGGCTTCGGCACGTGGGCGCTCGGCTCCAACTGGTGGGGAGACGTGAGCCAGGACGACGGCGTCCGGCTGATCCACCGCGCGCTGGAGCTCGGCATCACGTTCTTCGACACGGGAGACGTGTACGGGAAGGGCAAGAACGAGGAGATCGTCGCCCGCGCGCTGTCCGGCGTCCCGCGCGACTCCGTCCAGCTCTCGACCAAATTCGGGTACGTGCTCGACGAGGGCCGCCAGGAGCACTCGCAGGGCGAACGCCCGCAGGACTGGTCGCCCGCGCACGCGCGCAGCTCGCTGGAGGCCAGCCTGCGCCGCCTGGACACCGACCACGTCGACCTCTACCAGCTCCACAACCCGCGCATGGACGCAATCGAGCGCGACGACCTGTTCGAGGAGCTGGAGCGGTTGAAGGACGAGGGCAAGCTGCGCCACTACGGCGTCGCGCTGGGCCCGGCGATCGGCTGGCGCGAAGAGGGCCTGCGCGCGCTCGAGGAGCACCGCATCACCTCCGTCCAGACCGTCTACAACGTGCTCGAGCAGGATCCCGGGCGGGACTTCCTGGCCGCCGCGGAGCGCAAGGGCGCCGGCGTGCTGGCGCGGGTCCCGACGTCAAGCGGCCTGCTCGAGGACAAGTACACGCTGGAGACGACTTTCCCGAAGCACGACCATCGCAGCCACCGCCCGCGGGAATGGCTCGTCGAGGGACTGCAGAAGGTGGAGCGCCTGCGCTTCCTGTGCGACGAGCACGGGATCACCATGGCGCAGGCAGCGCTGCGGTTCGTGCTCGCGCAGCCGGCGATCGCGTGCGTGCTGCCGACGGTGTCGAATGCGGAGGACCTCGAGGAGTGGGCCGCGGCGTCGGACGCTCCCGACCTCACCGCGGAGGACCTCGAACGGGTCTCCGAGCTCTACGAGCGGAACTTCGACGTCGAGCCGGTCAGCGCGTAACTGAAGCCGCTGCTACGGGACCAGGGCCTGGCACTGCTCGAGCGCCGCGGCGTCCGTGGCCTGCTGGACGCAGTTGATGTAGGAGCGCCTGGAGGGCTTGGCGGCCGGCCGGCTCTCGGAGGAGCCCGTCTCCGGTGCGGCCTTGTTCCCCGAGCCGCCCGGCTTCGCGGGGCTGGTCTTCGCCGGAGCGGGGTTCGGCGGGACGGTGGTCTCCTCTCCGCCCAGCCCGCGCGTGACGACGAACAGGCCCACGACGGCGAGTACGGCCACCGCGAGCAGCGGCGCGAGGCGCTGCATATCCGTGGGGAGGTTCACGTTCATGGTTCTCAGAACCCCTCGGCAGGCGGAGCCAGATCTTTAGCCGCGGCCGGCCCGCCGCGCGTGGACTTGCGCACCCCGGAGCCCGGATTCGCGATCAAGCGAAGGACGACGGAGCTCCCGGATTTCGCGACCAAGCGAAGGACCGCACCACGGAGCTCCCGGATTCGCGACTAAGCGAAGGACCGCACCACGGAGCTCCCGGATTCGCGACTCAGCGAAATCCGGTTTTCTCTACTCCTCGAGGATCGCGGCGCACTTCTCGATGTCCGCGGGCCGCTTGGCCTCGCCGAGACAGTCGAGATAGCGCTGGGAGCGCCTGCTGTCGAGGCCCGAGCTGCCGCCGCCCGAGCCCAGATCGCTGCCGCCGCCCGCACCGCCGCCGGACGAGCCGCCGCCCGAGGAACCGCCGCCCCCGGAGCCGCCGCCGGACGAGCCGCCGCTGTCGCCGGAGCCGCCCAGGCCGCCGAGCGATCCGAGGCCGAGCGTGCTCTGCAGCTCGGACAGCGGGCGCGCGTCGCTGGGCGGGTTGATCGTCTGCTCCTGGTTGACGTCCGCGATCTCGAGCGCCATCTTCACGTTGCCGCGCTCGACGCCCTGCGTGTCCTCGCGCAGCGCGCGCGGCACATCGAAGCCGAACTCGACCTCGATCCGGCGCAGGATCTTGTCCTCCTCGCCCGTCCACAGGTCGAAGCGCACGTCCTGGATGGCCTCCTCGAGCTGCTTCTTCTGGCGCTCGGTCAGGTCCTGCGGAAGCTGCTGGTTCTGCACGCCGAGGCTCGACGCGCGGCGCAGCACGTTGTCGAGGTCGTCGACGAACGCGGCCACGTTCACGTCGGCGGAGACGTGGATCGTCTTCGCGCCGCCGACGTCCTGCGTGCCCTCGTTCTTGGGGTTCTCGATCCAGTCGCGCGGGTTGATGCCGAGCTGCGCGAAGCTGAAGCTGTTGTCCTGGTTGTCACGCTTGGCGTCGCGCTCGATCTGGCGCTTGTACCGCCGGAACTGGTTGTCCGGCACGCGGTAGTCCGTCCCCTGGTAGCTGATGAAGGCGGCCTCGCCGGTGGTCAGCGCGCCGGCCGTGAACGTCTGCCCGCCGCCGCTCACGCTGAGATCCAGGTCAACTTCGGGAAGCGCGTCCTTGCCCCGGCTCTGGAAGGGCCCCGCGAGCTTGATCGTGACCGGGTCGTCGAGCTGCGCCGCGGCGCCGGTGCCCTCGAGCTGCGCCGTCACGCTCATGTCCAGCTTGCCGCTGTTGACGTTCTTGCGGCTGCTGAACGTCTCGTTGATGACCGTCGTCGCGTTCTCGTCGCTGCCGCTGCCGCCGTCACCGCCGCAGGCGGCAAGGCCGAGCACCGCGGCGAGGGTCGCCACCGGCAGGACAAGCCTGGAAGAGCGTCTGAGGCGGGAGAACAAGGAGATTCGTTTGGTTCGACGGCTTTTCGGTCCGCGCCTGCGCGTGCATCACACCGTGCAACCAGCGCTCAGCCCTCGACCGGCGGTCAACATACAGAAAGTGCCTCCTGCATGCGCCATTCGATACGTGCCCGCGGGCGGTTTCCGGCTGCTCGCCGCCGCGCTGGCCGCCTGCGCGCTGGCCGCAGGCGCCACGGCAGTTCCGGCCGGCGCTGCGCCCGACCCGGTGCGAGCGACGATCACGCGCGCCTTCGAGCGCGGCACCATCGACGAGGACCAGCGCTCCTCCTACCTGTCCACCTATTCCGCCGCACTGAGGACCCGGAAGTTCCTGTCCGGAGGCCGGCGCGCCGAGCTGACCTACGTCATCGACACGGTGCGCCGGTTCGCGCGGCAGCGCCGCCTGACCGCGCGCCTGGCGCCGATGTTCCTGATCCTCCAGCGCAACCGCGACTGGTGGGCCAAGGCGGGGCCGCCCGGGTCCGGCGCGCGCCTGCAGCTGGGCGGCAGCCGCGTGATCTTCCAGTACTTCCCCGGCAAGGGCCTGCAGCTGCATCCGCTCGCGAACTTCGGCAAGCTCAACGGCTACTGGCAGGGGAAGCGCAACACCGACCTGCGCTCGCTGGCGGACGACCTGGTCGAGCTCGCGGTGGAGCGCAACGGCTTCCTCACGTGGGAGTACTACTTCTCCTTCGGCGGAGGCTTGCCGCCGTGGATCTCGGGGATGGCACAGGGGACGGCGATGCAGGCGCTGGCGCGGGCCAGCAACCGCCTCGCCGACCCGGCCCTGCTGGAGGTCGCCGCGCGGGCCCGCGGGGCGTTCGACCTCAGCACCCCGAAGGGCGTGCGCGTGCCCCAGAGCGCGGGCGACTGGTACGCGCTGTACAGCTTCGACCCGCGGCTGTACGTGCTGAACGGCCACCTCCAGGCGGTCAACGGCATCCGCACCTACACGGAGTTCGCACCGGCTGACACGGCGGCGATCGAGCGCTTCAGGGCCGGCGACGTGGCGGCGCGGGAGCGCCTGCCGAGCTTCGACACCGGCGCCTGGTCGCTGTACTCGCGGCCATCGTGGAAGCCGGGCCCCGAGGCCAGCGTCAACTACCACACGCTCAACCGGGATTTCGCGCGCAACCTGTGCCGCGCGACGGAGGTGCCCGTGTACTGCGATGCGTCGGAGCACTTCACGCGGTACTTCAAGGAGGACCCGACCGTGGATCCGCACGGCGCCGTGCCCTCGCCCGCGGTGGCCGGCAGGGGCGTGCGGTTCCGCTTCAACCTCTCCAAGGTCGGGCGAGTGGGCATCGTCGTGCGCTACGGCGGCCGCGCGTACCTGTCGACGAGCGCGTCGTTCCCGCACGGTGAGCGCTACATCCGCTGGGTGCCGCCGCGCGTCACGAACGAGCGGACCTACACCTACACGCTGTTCGCGCGCGACCTGGTGGGCAACTCCGCGTCGGCCTCCGGAGAGGTGCGCGTGAAGGGCGCGCCCAAGCGCAAGGCCCGCGCCCGGTAGGCCTCAGCCGGCCGGCTCGGCGCCCACGCGCTCCGGAGCGCGGGCGCGCACGTACTCCTCGAGGTCCGCGAGCGAGAGCTCGAGGCGCGGGACGAGCACCAGGCGGTCGACGCCCAGCTCTCCGAACGCGCGCACGCTGTCCGGGCCGAGTCGCTCGGCCGGGCTGACCGTGATCGTGAAGCCGTCGAGGTCGCGGCCCGCGTTCGCCGCCGCTTCCCGCAGCGACGCGACCTGGCGCGCCGCCGCCTCGCGGTCCAGCAGGTAGCCGTACCACCCGTCGCCGTGCGCCACCGCCCGCCGGTGCGCGGCCGCGCTGTGTCCGCCGACCACGACGGGGAGCGGGCGCTGCAGCGGACGCGGGTGGGCATCGACTCCCTCGAACTCGACGTGGCGCCCGCTGAAAGCCGGTGCGTCCTCCTCCCACAGCGCGCGCATCGCCTGCAGGTACTCGTCGGCACGCGCGCCACGGCCCTCCATCGGCACGCCCACCGCGCTCATCTCGGGCTCCAGGTACCCGACCCCCATCCCGAACACGAGCCGCCCCCGGCTGACCACGTCGAGCGTCGCCAGCTGCTTTGCGAGCACCACCGGGTTGCGCTGCGGGAGGATCACGATCCCGGTCGCGAGGCGCACGCGCTGCGTGACCCCGGCCATGAAGCCGAGCGCGACCAGCGGGTCGAGGATCGGGTAGTCCGGCTGGATCGGCGAAGGCGCGACCCACGGGCTCGGCGCGACCACGTGCTCCCCCATCCACAGCGAGTCGAAGCCGAGCGCCTCCGCCAGCGTGCCGATGCGCTCCGCCCCTTCGGCCGTCGCGCAAACGCCCATGTTGGTGGCGAACAGGCCGAGCGTCGGCATCAGCGCAACGGGCCGGCCTGCGCCACTTCGAAGCGGGTCACTGCGACCGGGCCGTCCGCGTACGTCGAGATCGCAGCACCGAACTCGCGCGTGTGCGGCGCCGCGAGGTGCGCCGCCAGGGACTCCTGGTCCGCCCAGCGCTCGAACAGGAGAATGCGGTCGGGATCGTCGACCGCGATCCAGAAGCCGTACTCGTCGCAGCCCGGCTCGGCGGTGGTCGCCGCCTGCATCCGGGTGGCGGCGGCCAGCGCCTCGGCGCGCGTGTCCGGCCGCAACCGGGCGGAGGCCGTGACCAGGATCATTCCGGTGAGACTATCCGCCGGACGCGGAGCGGGCAGGAGCGTAGAATCGCGGCGAATGACACCCCGCACGATCCTCTACACCGGCAAGGGAGGGGTCGGCAAGACGAGCGTGGCGGCGGCCACCGCCCTTCAGGTGGCTCGGAGCGGCCTTCGCACCGTGATCATGTCGACCGATCCGGCGCACAGCCTGTCCGACTCGCTCGAGACCCGGCTGGGGTCGCTGCCCACCCCGGTCGCCCGCAACCTGTGGGGCCAGGAGGTCCAGGCGGAGGCCGAGCTCGAGCGCCACTGGAACGCCGTGCAGCGGTGGCTCGGCGGCCTGCTCTCGGACCGCGGCGTCGACCGCATACTGGCCGAGGAGCTGACCGTGCCCCCCGGGATGGACGAGATCTTCTCGCTGCTGCAGCTCAAGCGCCACCACGAGTCGGGCGAGTTCGACGTGATCGTCGTGGACTGCGCACCGACGGGCGAGACCCTGCGGCTGCTGTCGTTCCCGGAGGTCGCGCGGTGGTGGCTCGACAAGGTGTTCCCGTGGGAGAAGCGCCTCGTCACGGCGGCGCGGCCGATCGCACGCACGATGCTCGACCTGCCGCTGCCGGGAAAGGACGTGCTCTCGGAGGTGGAGCTGCTCGTCACCAACCTGATCGAGATGAGCGAGATCCTGCGCGACCGGTCCCACTCCTCCATCCGCCTCGTGATGAACCCCGACCGCATGGTGATCAAGGAGGCGCAGCGAACGTTCACGTACCTGAACCTGTACGGGTACCTGACCGACGCGGTGGTCGTGAACCGCGTCTTCCCCGCGGACGTCGACGACGGGTACTTCGCCGCGTGGCGGGCGGTGCAGCAGGAGCAGCTCGAATTCGTCGAGCAGGCCTTCGACCCCGTGCCCGTCCTGCGGGCGCCGTTCTTCGAGCAGGAGGTGCTCGGCAACCAGATGCTCGGGCGCCTGTGCGATGCCGTGTTCGAGGAGCACGAGCCGCAGGAGGTGCTGTATCGCGACCTCAGCCAGGAGCTCGTGATGGACGGCGACAGCGCCGAGCTGCGGCTGCGGGTCCCGTTCGTCGAGAAGGCGGAGATCGACCTGAAGAAGATCGGGCTGGAGCTGGTCGTGCGCGTCGGCGGCCACAAGCGCAACATCGTGCTGCCCTCCGCACTCGCGTCCTTCCGCCCGCGCGAGGCGAAGCTCGAGGGCGGCTCCCTGCGGATCCGGTTCGCGCGCCAGGAGCCACCTGCCCAGCATCCCTCGATGCCCGCTCGGGAGGCCGTGTGACCAGTCCCATCCCGGACGACCCGTTCTCCGGCCTCGGCGACATCCCGCACGACCCGTTCTCCTCCTGGGAGGACCGGCCGCCCCCGGGAGGCGGACAGCCGCCCGGCGGCGGCGCACGCGTCGAGCACCAGTGCGTCGCCTTCTGCCCCATCTGCCGCGGCGCGGACGTGCTGCGGGCTGCCGCGCCGCCCGAGTTCCAGGAGCACTGGCAGGCGCTGCAGCGCGAGGGCCTGCTGGCGGCCCGCGCGCTGATCGACCACTACATCCGCCACCTGGAATCGCAGCGCGCCGGCGCGGCGCCGGTCGAGGACATACCGATTGAGTGACGCGGAGTCCCGCGGGTTCCGGGCCGCGGTCGCCCGTGGCGCCCGCAGCCTCCCGCCCGAGGAGCGGCTCGCGGGGTTCGCCGCGCTCGGGATTCTCGCGAGCCTGTTCCTGCCCTGGTGGCGCGACCCGCTCACGGGCCTCTCGTACTGGGCCGTGAACCGGTTCACGTTCATCGAGCTCGCACTGATGCTTGCCGCCGGGTCCGTGCTGCTCCTGCTGTACGGCCGGGCCGAGGGCCGCGGCTTCCACCTGCCGCTCGCGGACGGCACGCTGATCGCGGGAGCGGGAGTCTGGTGCTGCGTGCTCGTGATCGCACGAATCATCGATCCGCCCGCGCGCGTGATCGCCGACCGCACGCTGGACTACGACCTGCGCTGGGGCTTCCTGGTGGCCTTCGCGGCCGCAGTGCTCCTGGCGGTCGCGGGCGTGCGCGCGCGACGGCGCTTCCACCACGGGCAGGGCGAGGCGCTGGCAGCGGACGTGGACGCGGAGACCGCGCATGCCTGGGGCGAAGCCCCCGATCCGCGCTGAGACCGGTCCCTAGCGGAGACGCACGGCGCGCGTCGTGCTGAGGCGGTTCCCGGCCAGGTCGGCGGCCCGGGTCCGCAGCTCGAGCCGCAGGGATTCGGGGCGACCGCGCCGCGCGGCGCGGTTGAGGCGGCGGGCGGCGCTGCGGCCGAGACGCACGACCACGACCTTCCGGCGCGCCGACGCGAGCCGCGCGTATGCGCTGCCGACCCGCTTGCGCGACTCGCCCGTGATGATGCCGAGCCGGCGGGCGGTGCTGCGCGCGACGAACGTGTCGAGGCGCACGACACATGCTTCGGAGCAGCGCACGACGGTCTTCAGACCGCGGCGGATGACGGTGCGCAGGCGCCTCGACCCGGTCAGCGCGACGACCACCCGTGGGGGGACGCGGTCGGTCTGGTCGGCCGCGGGGGGTGCGGCGGAAGGCGGCGGCGGTGCGGGCAGCGGCACGCCCAGGCTCTGGCGCACGTTCAGACGGCCACCGGTGACCGTCTTTCCGGCGAACGCCGGCTTCGGCTCCACGCCCGCAAGCAGCGCATGGCGCAGGGCGGCGACGCTCACGCCCCCGAAGTGGGAGTGGAGCAACGCCGCGGCGCCCGCCACGTGCGGGGTGGCCATCGAGGTGCCGCTTGCGTACTGGTGGCCGCCTCCCGGCCACGCGCTGAGGATGTTGCGGCCGGGGGCCGCGAGGTCGACCGTCGTCGCGCCGTAGTTCGAGAAGCTGGCCATTCCGTCCCGGTTGGTGCTCGCAGCGACGCAGACGATGTTGGCGAGGTTGTAGCTGCACGGGTAGTGCGGATTGGTCTCGTTGCTTTCGCCGTCGTTGCCCGCCGCGACCACGAACAGGGTGTTCGGGAGGTTGCGCAGCGTGTCGTACTCCGTGAAGGAGAAGCCGGGCGCGCCGAGGCTGGCGTTGACGATCGGAGCGCCCCGCGCGGCGGCGTACGCATACGCGTCCACGACGTCCGCGACGGTTCCGTCGCCGTCCTCGTCGAGTGCGCGCAGCGCCATCACCCGCGCCTGCCAGCTCACCCCTGTTACGCCCTGGCCGTCGTTGCCGCGGGCCGCCACCGTGCCGGCGACGTGCGTGCCGTGACCGTTCTCGTCGTCCGGGTCGCCGTCCTGCGACACCCAGTCCCAGCCGCGGAAGTCATCGACGTATCCGTTGTGGTCGTCGTCGGTGCCGTTGGTCTCCTTGCCGGCGCCGCTCTCGCCCGGGTTACGCCACTCCTGGGGCGCGAGGTCGGGGTGACCGGCGTCGACGCCGCTGTCCACGACCGCGACCACCGTCCCCGGGCTCCCGGTCGTGACGTCCCACGCTTCCGGAGCGTCGATGTCGGCATCCGCGGTGCCCGCCGTCCCGCTGATCGTCTGACCCGTGTTGTGCAGCCCCCACAGCAGCCCGAAGTAAGGGTCGTTCGGCGTCGCGTCCAGGCTGCGCACGAAGTTCGGCTCGGCGTAGAGCACCCCCTGCGAGCGCTCGAGCGCGGCCCGTTCCCCCGCGACATCGCCGTCGGGCACCCGCACCAGCTGCAGCCCGGGCAGCGGCAGCCCCCGCTCCACCGGGGTGCCGGCAGCCTGCCGCACGTCCGCCCGGTCGCTCGCAGGCAGCGCCGGATCGAACCGCACGAGCAGTTCGCCGGGCGCGGCGGGCGCGGCCGCGACGGTGGCAGGTGAAATCGTGGCGGCGCAGGCAGCAGCCAGCGCCCACCTCAGCAGGCGTCCTTGCCTCATACCTATGTAGTCGCCTTCCTGGGCCTCCCTGAACCCCCCACATCCGTCCAGTGGACGGTTAGGCAGGCGATCTCGGGCAATCCTCTGGATGTCGCACCGCCGCCGCGACCACCCCCGATTCGACACGGAGGTCGAACTTGAAACGCTTCACGAGGCTCTGTACGCCCGTGGCGCTGGCGGCGCTGCTGGCAGTGCCTGCGCAAGCGCAGGCCGAGGTACCGCACACCGTCCAGCCCGGCGAGACGCTCTGGTCGATCGCCGCGGCAAGCAACTTCACAACACGGGCCCTGGCGGCCGCCAACGGGCTGCCCGAGGACGCCCAGGTCGTCGCAGGGACGACCATCCAGATCCCATCGGAGGCGGAGGCCGCCGTCGCGCTCGGCACCGCCGCGCCGCAGGGGGCGGCGGCGCCCGGAGAGCCGGCACCCGAGACCCCGGCACCCGCGACCAGCGCGCCGCGGGTGCTGGGCGCATACACGGTCGTCGCCGGCGACACCCTGTCCGGGATCGCAGCGGCGAACGGAGTCTCGCTGGGCCAGCTCGCGTGGATGAACGGGCTCGACCCCGAGCAGCCCTTGATCGTCGGGACGGCGCTCAAGCTGCCGACGGCGGCACCGGAGGCGCAGGCCGCGCCGGCGACCACGGCCGAGCCGCCGGTGGTCCCGGACGCCGCTCCCAATCCGGTGCCGGCCACCGTGACGGCGCCGCAGATCGGCGAGGTCGCGTCCGGGCACGGCGTCTCCCCCTCCCTGGCGGCGGCAGTCGCCTGGCAGGAGAGCGGCTTCCAGAACGGAGTGGTGTCCTCCGCCAACGCGCGCGGCGTGATGCAGATCCTGCCGGGCACGTGGAGCTGGATCCAGGACCGGCTCGCCGGCGGGCGGCTCGACCCGAACTCCGCGGTCGACAACGTCCACGCCGGGGTGATGTACCTGCGCCAGCTGCTCGCCGACGCGGGCGGCGACGAGGCGGGCGCGCTGGCCGCGTACTACCAGGGTGCCGCCTCTGTGCGTCAGCTCGGGATGCTGCCCGACACGCAGCGCTACGTGGCGAACGTGACGGCCCTGAAGTCGCGATTCGGGGGTTAGGAGAGTTGGGGAGAGACACCGTGCGGTCAGGAGCGCTGCTCGCCCTCGCGCTCCTGGCCGCCGCGCCGGCAGCGGCCCACGCGGCGGGCAGCGCGGAGGTCGCGGCGCTGCAGGTGGCGCTGCGCGGCGCCGGCTTCTACGACAACACGATCGACGGCGTGGCCGGAGCCGGCACGCGCACGGCGGTGCGCCGGTTCCAGGAGCGCAAGGGGCTCGGCGTCGATGGCGTGGCCGGCGATGCGACCAGGGAGGCCCTCGGCAGGCGCGGGCGGCCCGCGTACGGGAGCCGCACGATCCGCCGCGGTGACTCGGGGTGGGACGTCGCGGCGCTGCAGTTCCGGCTCGCCTGGCACGGCTTTCCCTCCGGCAGCATCGACGGCGGCTACGGGAGTCACGCCGAGGCCGCGGTGCGCCGCTTCCAGGCGCACGCCGGGCTGACTCCCGACGGCACCGCGGGCCCCCGGACGCTGCGGCTCCTGCGAGGTGCGATCCCGCGTTCGCCGATCTGGCTGAAGCACCCGGTCGGCGGGCGGATCGGAGACCGCTTCGGCCCGCGCGGCAACCGCTTCCACACAGGGCTCGATTACCCGGCCGCCTCCGGCACGGTGGTCGCGGCCGCGGGGCGCGGGACGGTCGTCTTCTCCGGCTGGGACACCGGCGGGTACGGGAACACCGTCGTCATCGAGCATCCCCTGGGCGTGCGGTCGCTCTACGCGCACCTGTCGCGCATCGGCGTCAACAAGGGCAGCTCGGTGTCGGCGGGCGACACGATCGGCCGCGTGGGGTCGACCGGAGTGTCGACCGGACCGCACCTGCACTTCGAGCTGCGCATGCGCGGCGCGGCGGTGGATCCGATGACGGCGCTGCAGCGCTGACGCGTTGCTCCGGAAAACCAAGTAGGTAGGGGAGGCGGTTTGCGCGAGGGGCGAACTTTCCCCCGTGCGTTCCGACAGGTGGAACTTAGGAGGGAAAGTTGGCGCTGCGCCGGGCGGGCGCGGCACGTCGACGACTCCCTCACCCACCTGGTTGTCGGATCCTGCCGCCGGCCTAGTTCGAGATGCTCAACGCAATCGGCAGGATCAGCGTCGCGCAGAACACGATCGCGATGCCGAAGGCGACGAGCACGCGCGATCCGTACAGGTGGCCGAGCACGCCGATCCCGAAGCCGGCGCCGAACAGCGCGATGAACGGCCACGGCGACGTCTCGAACGCCGGCGTCGACTGTGCGATCGCGTCGAGGGTCGCGAAAAGGGCGGCCGGAACCACGCAAGTATCATCCCAGCCATGTCCGAGGCGCCGCAGACGGCCGGCTCCACCTCGCTGGACGAGGTCCGTGCGGGGCTGACCGGGGCGGGCTACCTGCCCGACGAGGCCGCGGCGCTGGTCTCCTTCCTCGCGCACCAGCTCGGCAAGCCGGTGCTGGTCGAGGGGCCCGCGGGCGTCGGCAAGACGGAGCTCGCCAAGGCGCTGTCGCGCTGGACGCAGCGGCGGCTCGTGCGGCTGCAGTGCTACGAGGGCCTCGACGAGGCCAAGGCGCTGTACGAGTGGAACTACCGCAAGCAGCTCCTGCGCATCCAGACCGAAGCCGCGGGCACTGCATGGCAGGACGTGCAGGAGGACATCTTCTCCGAGGACTTCCTGATGGCGCGGCCCCTCCTGACGGCGATCTCGACGGAGGAGCCGGTCGTGCTGCTGATCGACGAGATCGACAAGACCGACCAGGAGTTCGAGGCGATGCTGCTCGAGGTCCTGTCCGACTTCCAGATCTCGATACCGGAGCTGGGTGTGGTCGAGGCGACGACCCGGCCGCTCGTGCTGCTCACCTCGAACAACACGCGCGAGCTGACGGAAGCGCTGAAGCGACGCTGCCTCTACCTGTGGCTCGACTACCCGGACGCCGAGCGCGAGCTCGAGATCGTGCGGCTGCACGTGCCGGACCTGCCGGAGACGATCATGCGCCGGCTGATCGAGATCGTCCACATGGTGCGCAAGCTCGACCTGAAGAAGCCGCCCTCGATCGCGGAGTCGATCGACTGGGCGCGCGCCTTGATCCTGCTGGGCGCGACCGACATCGACCGCTCGGTGTTCGAGCGCACGATGAGCATCATCGTGAAGCACCGCACGGACCTCGACGTGGTGGCCGAGCGGGTGGGAGTGAAGCTCGACGATGGAATCCTCGGCAAGGCCGAACGCGGGTAACCGCGGCGCGATCTACGGGGGGCTGCCGGAGGGCGTGCCGCCCGGGCTGGCGCCCCAGCTCGTGCGCTTCTGCGAGGAGCTGCGCGAAGAGGGCGTGAAGATCGGCACGGCCGAGCTGCTGGACTCGTTCGACGCGCTCGGCCACGTCAGCTGGACCGACCGCGAGGACTTCCGCGAGACGCTGGCCGCGACGCTCGCCAAGTCGCAGGAGGACCGCCGCGTGTTCGAGCTGGTCTTCGACCGGTTCTTCTTCCGGGCGGTGGAGGCCGAGGCCGTCGAGAAGGGACTCAAGGAGACGCGCTTCCAAGGCGGGGAGCGAATCGACCTCGACGACCTGCGCCAGCAGATCCAGGCCGCGATCCGGGCGGGCAACGACGGGGAGATGAGCGACCTCGCGCGCCTCGCCGTGGCGGCCTTCGGCGGCCAGGGCGAGACCTCAGGCGTGATCGGCGTGGACGTGCAGCGCATCCGGCGCACCCTCGAGCTGCGGCAGCAGGGCCGCGACGCGCAGGCGGATGGCGAGGGACTCGACCGCGACAACCTGCGCCGCTTCGAGGCGATGCTGCGGCGCGAGCTCGAGCGCTCGCTGATCCACCGCACCGAGAGCCTGCCCCCCTCCAAGCCGCTGGCCGAGTTCGACCGCGCGCTGCCCGGCGGTCCGCTCCAGGACCTGGCGCAGGTGCACCGGGTCGTCGCCCAGATGAAGCGCCGCCTGGCGACGTCGGGGCACGAAGCGCGCGGCCGTCGCCGCAGCCAGGTCGTCGACGTGCGCCGCACGATGCGCGCCTCGCTCGAGACGGGCGGAGTGCCGCTGCGGCTGCGCTACCGGCCGAAGCGCCCGCGCCGCCCCGAGATCTACGTCCTCTGCGACGTCTCCACTTCCGTCACGAGCGCCAGCGTCTTCTTCCTGTCGGTGCTGCACGCGCTCCACGACGCGTTCCGCAAGCTGCGCAGCTTCGCCTTCGTGGAGCGGATCGACGAGGTGACAGACATCTTCGAGCGCGAGCGGAGCTTCCGTGCCGTTTCGCAGCGCATCGCGCGCGAGGCGGGCGTAGCGGACGTGTCCGGCTACACCGACTACGGCCGGGTGTGGCGCGAGTTCCTCGTGCGGGCGGGCGACGACCTCGACCCGCGCTCCACCGTGATCGTGCTCGGCGACGCCCGCACCAACGGCCGCGAGCCGCACGCGCCCTTGTTCGGCCACGTCGCCGAACGCGCCGGCCGCACGTTCTGGCTCAACCCGGAGCCGCGCCTGTACTGGAACTACGGCGACTCGGTGATGGCCGCCTACGAGCCCTACTGCGACGGCGTGTTCGAGTGCTGGACCACGAAGCAGCTGGAGCAGTTCGTGAACGTGATCGCGGGCCGCCCCGAGCTGCCCTCCTGACAGAACCGATCGTCTAGACTCGGCGGAGCATTCAGGGGGGCTCGCGGGCAAGCGGGCTGAGATAGCGCCTGAGGCATCAACCTCCCGGCGCTGACCCTTCGAACCTGTGGGGTAATCCCCGCGAAGGGAGCGGAAGCCAGATGCCTTTGAAGGCTCCCGAGAGGGAGTCGCGAGCCACCATCAGCCGCCCGGCGGCGGTCGCGGTGCGCGCGCTCTCCAAGACCTTTCCCGGGCGCGACGGCGCGGTCGAGGCGCTCGACCGCGTGTCGTTCGAGGCGAAAGCAGGCGAGGCGCTGGGCCTCGTCGGCCCGTCGGGCTGCGGGAAGTCCACGCTGCTGGAGGTGATCGCCGGCCTCGAGCCTGCGACCGGCGGGGAGGTCACGGTGCGCGGGAAGTGCGTCCTGATGCCCCAGCGCGACCTCCTGCTGCCGTGGCGCACCGCGCTCGACAACGCGGCCCTCGCGCCCCAGCTCCAGGGCGCCTCGCGGACCGCTGCGCGCCGCCGCGCGAACGCGCTGTTCGAGCGCTTCGGCATCGCGGACTTCGCGCGCGCCCGGCCGTCGGAGCTGTCCGGGGGCATGCGCCAGCGCGTCGCGTTCGCGCGCACCCTGCTCGCCGACCGGCCCGTGCTGCTGCTGGACGAGCCCTTCGCCTCGCTCGACTCGATCACGCGGGCCGAGCTGCAGGAGTGGCTCCTCGCGGCGCTCGTCCAGGAACCGCGCACCACCGTCCTCGTCACCCACGACATCGAGGAGGCGCTGTTCCTCTGCGACCGCGTGCTCGTGATGTCCCGCCGTCCCGGCACGATCGCGGCGGAGCTCGAGCCGGCGCTCGACCGCACCGCCCCGCGGACCGAGGTCGTGACCTCGGCGGAGTTCTCCCGCCTGCGCCTGCGCGCGCTGGAGGCGCTGGCGTGAGGCGCGTGATCCACGACTGGGGCCCGCCGCTCGCGCTGCTGGCGCTGGTGCTGGCCGCTTGGGAGGCGGCGGCGCGCCTCGGATGGGTCGAGGACTACCTGCTGCCCGCCCCGACCGAGGTGGCGCGCGCGCTGGTCGAGGATCGCGACGTGCTGTTCGCCGACGCCTGGGTGACGGCACAGGAGGTGCTGCTCGGCTTCGGGCTCGCGCTGGCAGCAGGTGTCGGAGTGGCCGTGCTGCTCCACCTCTCCCCTATGCTGCGCCGCGCCCTCTACCCGATCGTGGTCGCCTCGCAGGCGGTGCCTGTGATCGTGATTGCGCCGATCCTCGTGATTTGGTTCGGGTTCGGCATGGGCCCCAAACTGATGGTCATCGCCTTGATCTGCTTCTTCCCGATCACCGTGAACACGCTCGACGGGCTGCGCGCCGTGGACCGCGACCAGATCCGGATGCTGCGCACCCTCGGCGCCGGGCGCTGGGACACGTTCCGCAGGCTCGAGCTGCCGTCGGCGCTCCCCTACCTGTTCTCGGGCGCGAAGATCGCGGTCGCGGTCGCCGTGATTGGCGCCGTGTTCGGGGAGCTGGTCGGGTCCGACGCAGGCCTCGGCCACGTGATCCAGGTCGGGACGGCCCAGCTGCTGACCGCACGGGTGTTCGCGGCGGTGCTGCTCCTGGCCGCGATGGCGATCGCCCTGTTTGCGCTGGTGGCCGCGATCGAGCGGCGCGCCGTCCCGTGGGCGCACGGGGAGAGGACGCGCGGATGAGACGGGTGCTGGTCGCCCTGGCGGTCGCGCTGGCCTGCGCCGGGCTGGCCGCCTGCGGCGAGAAGGAGGAGAACGTCGGCGGCAGCGTGCAGGTGCGCCAGCTCGACGTGACGCTCGACTGGTTCGCCAACCCGGACCACGTGGCGATCTACGAGGCGCAGAACCAGGGCTACCTCCGCGACGTGGGCCTCGACGTGCGCCTGCGCGTGCCCTCGGATCCCGCGGCGCCGATCAAGCAGGTCGCGGCGGGCCGCACCGACCTCGCCGTGTCCTATGAGCCCGAGGTGCTGCTGGCCCGCGAGCAGGGCCTGCCGGTGGTGGCCGTCGCCGCGCTCGTGCAACGGCCCCTGACGTCGCTGATCGCCACCGGGAAGTCGGGTGTCCGGTCCGTGCGCGACCTGCGCGGCAAGCGCGTCGGGACGGCGGGCATCCCCTACCAGGAGGCCTATCTGAAGACGATCCTGAAACGGGCCGACGTGCCCGAGTCATCGGTCAAGGTGACGAACGTGGGCGCCAGCCTGCTGCCGGCCATGCTGTCCGGGAAGGTCGACGCGACGCTGGCCGCGTTCTGGAACGTCGAGGGCGTGGAGCTGCGCCAGCGCCGCCAGCGGCCCTGGATCGTGCCCGTGAACCGGCTGGGCGTCCCGGACTACGACGAGCTGGTGCTGGTCGCGAACTCGGACAAGCTGGACGACCTGCGCGACGACGTCCGCCTGTTCATCTCGGCGGTCGGCCGTGGCGCGCAGGCAGCCCGCCGCGACCCGGCCACCGCGAGCCGCAACCTGATCGACGCGAACCCGGACCTGCGCGAGCGCACGACGCGCGCGAGCGTGCGGCTCACGATCCCGGCCCTGTTCCCGGAGAAGCGCGACCGGCCGTTCGGCTACCTGGATCCCGTCGAATGGCGCAACTACGGCGGCTGGATGGTCGACAACGGCCTGCTCGAGGACCTGCCCGACATCGAGGCCGCGACCACCAACGACCTGCTGCCGGGCGAAGGGCTCTAGCCGAGACGTCACCGGGGGGTGGCGCGGCGGCCCATCGACCTCGGCACGGCCGCCGTCCCATCTGTCCCCCGTTCCCCGTGCAGCGCCTCCCTGTTGTGCGTCGTCACGCATTGAATCCGCGCAGCGAGGCGCGCGTGTGACCGGACCGTGAAGATGCCGTTGCGAGGGTGCTAACGGCCCAGCAGGTGCACGTCCACGAGGAACGAGCGGGTGCCGACCACGGAGCGGCGCAGCTCCTTGCGGCCCCGGCGGCTGAGCCTCATCCGCCGGCGGCGGCGCAGCACTCGCGCCAGGCTGACGACGACGGCGCTGGCGGTCAGGCCGCCCGCCGCAAGAGCCACGGAGCCGCGCGGCAGCGGCAGGGCCAGCACCAGCTTGCGCGGGCCCTCGAGGGCCCGCGGGGGCCCGGCGACGGGCACCGGGGGGTTGCTGAGCCCCCCGTTCTGGCTCGGGTCGGCTGACATGGAGGCGCCAGTGTAGAGGCCGCCCTAGATGTTCCTATTCGGCGAGACCCTCCACGGTCTCCCAGGCGTGGTCCTCGTCCGCCCCGGTCGCAGCCAGTTCCTTCTCGTAGATCCGGTAGCGCCGCACGATCTTCCCGCCCATCCCCTCCATCGCCCGGTTCATGGCGTCGTTCGTCTCGAGGATCCAGCCCATCTCGCCCCACCAGATCTTCTTCTGCTCGGGGTCCGCCTCGGCGAGGTGTTCGACGTAGAGGGCGGCCGCGATGCCGAGGTCCTGGTACTCGGGCTTCACCCCCAGCGCCAGCACGCGGCAGGCGTCGATCTTGCGCCGGTGCCAGAGGAACTTGGCCCAGCCGATCGGCAGCAGCCGCCCGTTCATGTGCCGGAGGCACTGGTTGACGTCGGGGAGCGTGAGCGCCGCGCCCAGCACCTCCCCGTCGCGCTCGGCGATCCAGGTCCAGTTCTCATCGAGGATCGGGCGCAGGTTCTTCGTGTACCAGCGCGCCTCCGCCTCGTCGAGCGGCACGAAGGCCCAGTTGTGGGCCCAAGCCTTGTTGTAGACCTCGAGGAAGGAGGCGATCTCCGACTCCAGGTCCTTCCGCCGCATGTGGCGGACCGTGACGCCGTGCTCGCCGGTCACCTTCTTCGCCGTCGCGTGGATCAGCGGGTGGAACCCGCCCTTGTCCTCGACCTTGTCGAGGCGCAGCTCCCACATGTAGAGGTCCATGGCCTTGCCCAGGCCCCAGCCCTCCAGGAGCGCCGGGTAGTACGTGTGGTGCCATCCCTCCAGGATCAGCGGGCGGCGGTCGTGCCCTTCGATCAGCAGGCCGCACTCGTCGTTGGTCGTGAAGTCCATCGGCCCCACCATCCGGTCGCGGCCCCGGTCCCGCAGCCATTCCTGCGCGGCGTCGAGCAGCGCGCCGGCCGCCTCGGGGTCGTCCTCGCACTCGAAGAAGCCGAACATCCCCCAGTCGTTGCCCTGGAACTCGTTGAAGTGGCGGTCGATGTGGGCGCTGATGCGGCCCACGGGCTGCCCGTCGCGCCAGGCCACGAAGAACTCCGCCTCCGCATGGCCGAAGAAGGGGTTCTTGCGGCGGTCGAGGAAGGCCCGCCGCTCTGCCACGAGCGGGGGGATCCAGTTCGGCTCGTTACGATAGAGCCGCATCGGGAGCTTGATGAAGCGCGTGAGATCACGCCGCGATGCGACCGGCTTGATCTCGACCGACACGCGCGGCAACCTAGCGCAATGGCCAACACGCCGACGATCCCGGATCTCTTCGAGAAAGCGCGCGACCACGAACGTCGCGAGCTGATCGACTTCGCCCGCGAGCACGATCTCCTCCCCTATTTCCGCCAGGTGGAGTCCGAGGCGGGCCCCGTGGTGACGATGGAGGGCTCAGAGCGCCTGATGCTGGGCTCCAACAACTACCTGGGCCTGACCGGCGACCCCCGCGTGAAGGCCGCGGCCCGCGACGCCCTGGAGCGCTACGGGACGGCTCTCACGGGATCGCGCCTCATGAACGGGACGATTCCCCTCCACCAGGAGCTGGAGGAGGAGCTGGCCGCGTGGATGGGGACGGAGGCCGCGCTCGTGTTCACGACGGGCTATCAGGCCAACGTCGGGTGCCTGTCGGCCATCCTCGGCGCCGGCGACACCGTGATCGCCGACTCCGGCGACCACGCCTCGATCCTGGACGGCTGCAAGATGTCGGGCGCCCGCCTGCGCCCGTTCCGCCACCAGCGGCTCGACAAGCTCGAGCGGATGCTGGATCGCGCCGGGAGCGACGGCGGCGGCGTCCTGGTGGTGGTCGACGGCGTCTACTCGATGGAGGGCGACATCTGCGACGTCAACGCGGTCGCCGACCTCTGCCGCGCCTACGGCGCCCGGCTGATGGTCGACGAGGCTCACGGCGTGGGCGTGCTGGGCGCGCGCGGCACCGGCGCCTGCGAGCTGCACGGGGCCGAGGACCGCGTCGACCTGCGGATGGGGACCTTCTCCAAGTCCCTGGCGAGCTGCGGCGGCTACATCGCCGGCCCGGCGGAAGTGGTCGACTACCTGCGGATCGCGTCCCGGGCCTTCCTCTTCACCGCCGCGGCGGTCCCGGCGGCGACGGCGGCCGCGCTGGAGGCCGTGCGGATCTGCCGCTCCGACGAGGGGCCGGAGCTCTTCCGGCGGGTGATCGAGAACGGGGAGTACCTGCACCGCGGGCTGAAGGAGCTGGGCTACCGCGTCGTCGAGCCCAGCCTGCTGGCGGACGGCACCGAGGTGATCACCCCGATCGTCCCCGTCGTGATCGGCGACGACGTCCCCACCGCCACGCTCTGGAAGGCGCTCTGGGACGCCGGCATGTACACGAACGTCGCGCTCTACCCCGCGGTGCCCCTGGGCGGGTCCCTGATCCGCACGAGCGTGATGGCCACGCACGAGCGGGAGCACCTGGACCGCGCGCTCGAGATCTTCGCCTCGGTCAGGGACCAGCTGCCGGCGGATCGAGCCCCAGACCCGCAATAGACTGCGCCCGTGCGCGCGGTCGCGATCGCAGAGGACCGGACCCTCCAGCCCACGACGCTGGAGGAGCGCGCACTGGGGCCGGCCGAGGCCCGGGTCGCAGTGGCGTTCTGCGGCATCTGCGGCTCCGACCTGCACCTGCGGCACTCCCCCGCCGTCGCGGCCGGCTCGGTGATGGGCCACGAGTTCTCCGGCAGGATCAGCGAGCTGGGCGAGGCGGTGGAGGGGTTCTCCGTCGGGGACCGGGTGGCCGTCTACCCGTTCGCGTCCTGTGGCGAGTGCCCGAACTGCCTGCGGGGCGACTTCCACGTCTGCGCCAACGCAGCCGTCACGGGCCTCGGCCTGGGCATGAACCCGGGCGGCTATGCCGAGTCGGTGGTCGTGGAGGCCTCCATGCTGGTCCCCCTGCCCGACGAGCTCTCGCTGGAGCACGGCGCCCTGGTCGAGCCGCTTGCGGTCGGCCTGCACGCCATCGACCTGGGCGAGGCGCAGGCGGGCGACGCGTGCGTGGTGATCGGAGCCGGCCCGATCGGGGTCGTGACGGCCCTCGGCCTGAGGGCCCGCGGCATCGACCGGGTGGTGGTCGTCGAGAAGAACGACCTGCGCCAGGAGCGCATGCGCGACCTGGGGTTCGAAGCCGTCGGGCTCGACGACGTCCACATGCGCGTGATCGAGGCACTGGGCGGCGAGCTGCCCGACGTCGTGTTCGAGTGCGCCGGCAACCCCGCCGCTCCGCAGCTGGCGACGGAGCTGGTGCGCTCGAAGGGAGTGATCGTGCTGCTCGGCGTGCTCGAAGAGCCGGTCGAGATCTCGCAGCTCGTGTTGATCGTCAAGGAAGCGCAGATGCGCGCCGCGTTCGCCTACACGCGCAAGGACTTCGACGACGCGGTGCAACTGCTCGCCGCCGGGATCGTGCCCGCCGACAGCCTGATCACCGGCACCGCGCCGCTCGAACGCGCGCAGGAGATGTTCGACCGGCTCGAGAGCCCGGCTACCCGAGACGTGAAGATCCTCCTTACGCCCGGCGACTGAGACGGTTCCTCACAAGGCTGCTTGAGCGTCGGGGCGAATCGCGCGGTGCACGCGCGCCGGGCTCGAAATGCGGGGGGTTTGCAGGAGAAAGACGTACCCCTCAACATTGTCCAAAATTGGACAAACGATTACGACTATAAAAACCCCGCTCCTAGCGACCGGGCCAGTTAACGAAATGTTGACCGGCGTGCGGCATCCGTTACCTTTCTCGCCGACCGGAACGCAGTCCCCCCAAGCGGGCCGCGTCTCCAGAGTGAGGAGACCAGCGAGCAGGGGAGGAACTTCGCCTCGCCGTGTCGGGCGAAGGGGGACAGTCGCGAACCGGATACCCCGATTCCCTGAACTTCTCTGCCCACCCTGGGAGGTGCGATGGACGCTGCCGTAACGTCTGGTCCACAACACATGCTGGCGCTCGAGCGAGCCAACCGTGTGCGGCTTGCACGAGCAGCACTGAAGCGCAAGATCGCGGCCGGCCGGGTCGAGGCCGCCGAAGTCGTCCTCTCGTGCCCCTGGGAGGTCGAGAGCATGACTGTCAGCGAGTTGTTGATGAGCCAGAAGCGGTGGGGGCGCACGAGGTGCCGTAAGTTCCTGCAGGCGATCAGCCTGCTGGAGAGCAAGACGGTCGGCAGCCTCACCGAGCGCCAGCGTGTGACGCTGGCTGCGCTCCTCACGACGAAGGCCCAGACCTCTCGCGCAACACAGCGAGCGGCGTAGAGCAGCCCGCAGGGGGGAGTTATTTCTTAGTAGCTCACGTTCAGCGGGATGGGGCTCGACCCGCTGAAGCCGAAGAACCAGACGAAGAAACCGATCACCGCCACGACGGCGCTCGCGACCATCACGTGTTCGAGCGCCGTCGTCGCGTTTGGAGGCAGGTGAAAGCCGCGAGCCTCCTGCAGCTCCACGTGCTTGCGGTTCAGCCACCCGAGCAGCGACACGAGCGCCGCGATCGTGAGGAGCATCCCGATCATCATGGCTCCGATCGCCGCCGCCAACGAGCTCGAGCCCTGAACCTGGGACCCGACCCAGAGCCAGACGACCGGCACGCCGACCCACAGGACCAGGCTGCCCATGAACATGATCGCCACCAGCAGGGCCGCGCTCTCGAAGGCCGGCAGCAGTCGGCGGGCGCGTTCCATCAGCGAAAGCCGATGCCCCCGGACTTGCGCTTGAACAGCTCCCTGAAGGCGTAGAACGCGATCCCGAACACGACCACCCCGATCAGCAGGTTGAGCCCAAACAGGCTGCTCGGCAGCAGGAAGTAGCCGGCTGCCAGCGCGAGGACCGTGACGGCGCCCGCCAGGACGGTCGTATGGGACCGAAAGCCCGCCACGTGCTCCCGGACCGACAGCTCGAGCCCGGCCAGGGAGGCCAGCGTGAGGCCGCACGCGATCAGCACGGCTCCGCGCGCTTCGCCGACGACGAAGCCGGTGATCAGCAGGATCAGGCCGATCAGCACCACCAGCTCGACCAGCGGGAACCGGCCCCACGGCGCGGGCGGGCGCTCCCGGGGAGCCCGTCGCGACGGGCGCGGCGCCGCGGGCTGCGCGACCCGGCCGGCATCGGCCTTCCTGCCCGGAGCCGTGTAGTTCGGGCTCCGGCGCTTGCGGCCCTTAGCTGCCACCGGCGGGAACGGGGTCACGGGGCCGGGCCCGCGCCCCTGTAGTCATGGACAGCCCGAGGAGATCTTCACGCGCCACCAGCCCATCAGCATGCCGAGCAGGCCGAAGCGCGGGCGGGCGTGCCAGTGCTTGCAGCCCGGCTCCCCGATGTCGTCGTTGGAGATGCGGACCCATTTGAACCGCCGCGGCTCGGCGAGCATCTCCTCGATCCGCTCCCGGTTCTGTGTCTCGACGTAGCCCCGGTCGCGCAGGGTGCGGCGCGTCACCTCGAGGCGGTCGGCAAGTGCGTCGCGCAGCACCTCGAGCTCGCCGATCGAGAGGAGCCGCGGTCCTCCAGGCGCCGGCACGTCCCATGCGAGACCCTGGCGCGGGTGCGCGGCGGTGAAGAGCGCCGACAGGTCGCGCTCGAGCCGGGCGATCTGCTGCCGCAAGGTGCGTCTCGCCGCGGCCTCGTCTACGTCTCTGCGCAGCAGCGAGGTCCTGTGCTCACCACCGTCTGAGATATGGCTGTGCACCAGCTCAGGCACGAGTTCCTCTCTCCCGAAGCGTGCGGGAAAGTCTACCAACGGCCCTGGCGCCCGCCGGGGATCCGGGGCGTCAGGAGCTCGTGAGGATGTCGCTGCAAATCCACATCGCCTCCTCCACGCTGATGTCCGGGACGCCGGGCACCTGAACGGCACCCAGGGCCATCCTGCGGGTGTCCGGCGAGACACCGCGGCCCGGGGCGGTGTCGCCGAAGATCAGGCCGATGGCGCGCTGCTCGTCGGCGATCACCAGCGTGCCCCCCGGCAGCTCCAGCCCGTCGCCGCCGAGCCGCTCTCCCGGCACCGACACGCGCAGCCCGAGATCTCCCTGCACCTGAGCGGCGTCGAACGCTCGCACGTACACGCCGGTCTCGACCAGCGCGACGGTGATCGCGTCGTCGACGGTGTTCCGGCTCTTGAAGCGCCCGGCTCGCATGCGCTCGAGCATCGCCGCTTCGGCCGGCGGTCGGATGTCCTCGGGGTCGATGCCGATCTGGCGGAAGAAGATGCGGTACGCCGAGGCGATCGGTTCCCGGCGCTGGGCCAGGGCCCGGCCGCCGTGGGTGATGTCGGAGAGGTGCTTGAGCCGCTGCTTCACCCCCGCCGGGCTGCGCCGGGACTGTGCGGCCACCTCTGCGACCGCGATTCCCAGGCCGCTGAACTCCGTCCGCAGGGCCGGCTCCACCCATCCACGCCGCAGCGGCGCCTCAGCTTCCACGACGCTCCCTGATGCGTGCTCCGTCCCGCCGCTCGCGGGCGGTCGCCTCCAGCCGGCGGACGCGAGCCACCAGCTCGGACTCGCTCAACTCGCCGAGCGCCTTGCTCGCCAGGACGCCGCCGGGATATGCGAAGAACGTGGTCGGTCCCACGCCCACGGAGTAGAGCAGCCCGACGGCCCCGTCGCGGTCCACGGCCATGGGGAACCCCCACCCGTTCTTCTGCACCGATTTGCGCGCCTCGTCGAGCGAATTGCGGATGTCGACCCCGACGAACGCGACGTCCGGGAAGCGCTCCCGGATGCGCTCCACGGAATCAAGCACGGGCTCGCAATGGCCGCCGCACTTGCTGAACCATGCCACCAGCACGAGCGGGCGATCGAAGTAGTCGCAGATGCGGATGGCGTCGCGCACCCGGATCTTGCAGGCCTGCTTCGAGTCGACGTTGGAATCCGCCTCGACGGTCCCGGTGGCCGACGGAGCGGCGAAGGCGGGCAGGCGGCGGCCCTCCTCCAGGCCGACCGGCCCCGGATTGTCGGTGGACAGCGAGTTGACCCCGGCGAACACGATCAGGCCGAGGAACAGCACTCCCACGGCGACCGAGTAGGGCCGGGCCGCGCTGCGCGCCTTCTCCGCCTCGGCCTCGCGTTCCTGGCCGTCGTCGAAGAGGGGATCGCGGTCCGTGGCCATCACTTGCGTGATGGTACGACCCGCCGCAGGGCGCCTGCCGTCCTGCGCAGCGCCGCCGGCGTGCCGCGCAGCGCGCGCCGCCCGGCGCTCACGCCGCCGCGCAGGGACCGCCCGCCGGACCGTGCCAGGGACGCGAGCTCCGCGCGCGAGCGGGGCACGCGCAGCGGCCCGCGCTGCTCCGCCCAGATCAGAGCGGCCGGCAGCGCCACCATGACGCCCAGCAGCGCGGCCGAGAGGTTCACGACGGTCACGGCGCCGAAGTCCCGCAGCATGGGGAAGCCGCTCACCAGCAGCGCGGCAAAGCCGGCGATAGCGGTCACCCCCGACGCCAGAACCGCGGCGCCGGTGCGCTCGTAGGTGCGCGTGAGCGCCGGGACCGGCTCGAGCCCCGCGGCACGCTCCGAGCGATAGCGCGCCGACAGGATCACCGCGAACTCGGTCGAGATCGCGATCACCAGCGCGCCGAGTGTCGCGGACATCGGGTTGAGCGGTATCTGGAGCACGAACAGGAGCAGTGAGGACCAACCCGTCGCGAGCGCGATGGGGACGAGCGGCACGGCGGCGGCCTCCAGGCGCCGGTAGGCCGCCAGCAGCACGAGGAACACCGCGGCGAGCCCGGCCAGGGTGAGCCACCAGCGGCTCGCCTCGAGGTCGCCATGGGCGTCCGCGGCGAGCACGGGCAGGCCGGCGACCTCCGCCTCCACGCCGCGCGGTGGATCGAGCCGCGCGCGCATGTCGTCGACAAGCTCCTTCTGCTTGTCCAGCGGCATGGAGCGGATGCCGAACGCGATGTTCGCGGTGCGGCGGTCCGCGGTGATCACGTTCTGCGAGAAGTAGCGGGGAAGCGCCTCGATCACCTGCTCGACCTGGCGTGCACTCTGGCGCCCGGATCCGAACAGGTTGGTGAGCGACAGCGCCGGGCACAGGTCTGCCGCGGAGCACGGTCGCCGCGAGCTGAACCCGTGCCGGCGCAGGACTTCCGCCTGATAGGTGGTCATCCAACGCACGACGTCGGGGTCGAGCAGGCGCTCCGACCGCACGAGCACGTTCACGTCACCGGACGTACCGGCCTCCCGCTGGAGGGTCTTCAGGTCCCGCACCTCCCGCTGGTCGCCCGGCACCAGGCGCGTGATCTCGGACACGGTCTCGACCTGAGTCCCCGCAACCCATCCGAGCACGGCGATGAGCAAGGCAATCCGCAATACGCGGCCGGGACGTCTCACCGCCACGCTGAAAGCACTTCCACCCCATCTCTTGACAAGGGGGGGAACGAGCTTCGCCTCTGCGATCAACCCCCGCGTCCCGTCCCTCACGAACTTCAAGAAAGAAGCGATCCACCGGGCGGGTGGCACGGCCCGTGCCCGTCCGGTGAGCCTGCCGGACCGGGCGGGTGTGGGCCGGGACAGGACCCGCCCGCGCCGCGGCATGCGGATCCTGGAGAACCAGGTAGGCAG